>Ga0316600_10001414_pt1 | contig 10975 bp, 6 predicted proteins | sample OWC_soil_day5_CT_FD_207652 | JGI IMG/M metagenome (GOLD analysis project Ga0316600, IMG submission 207652) | Wetland soil microbial communities from Old Woman Creek delta, Ohio, United States - OWC_soil_day5_CT | ecosystem: Environmental > Terrestrial > Soil > Wetlands | place: USA: Ohio...
CGATGGACAGGTGCTCGTCATCTACGACGTGCTCGGCATCGCGGGTGGCAGGCCGCCGTGCTTCGTGCGCAACTTCCTCGAGGGCCAGGCCTCCGTCCGGGAGGCGCTCACGGCCTACGTGCGCGCCGTGAAGGACGGCAGCTTCCCCGCGCCCGAGCACGCCTACGCGTGATCACCGTCACCACCCTCGGCGAGCTGCGGGCCCGGCGTGCTGTCTGGGGTGCGGGAGGCGAGCGCGTCGCCTTCGTCCCCACCATGGGCAACCTCCACGAGGGGCATCTCGAGCTGGTGCGCCGCGGCCGGGCGCTGGCCGCGCACGTCGTCGTCAGCATCTTCGTGAACCCGCTGCAGTTCGGGCCGGGTGAGGACCTGGCGAGCTACCCACGCACCCTGGCGCGGGACGCCGAGCTGCTGGCCGTGACCGGTGCCGATCTCCTGTTCGCCCCGTCGGCCGGCGAGATGTACCCGCGGCCGCAGGCGGAGCAGACGCGGGTCGAGGTGCCTGGTCTGTCGGAGATACTCTGCGGGACCTCGCGGCCCGGTCATTTCGTCGGCGTCGCGACCGTGGTCTGCAAGCTGTTCAACATGGTGCAGCCCGAGGTGGCGCTGTTCGGCGAGAAGGACTTCCAGCAGCTCGCGGTGATCCGGCGGATGGTGGAAGACCTGTGCCTCCCGGTCGGGATCGTGGGGGTGCCCACGGTGCGGGAGCCGGACGGCCTGGCGATGAGCTCGCGCAACGGCTACCTCACCCCGACCGAGCGGGCGTGCGCCCCGGCCCTGTACCGGGCCCTGCAGGCGGCGGCCGAGGCGTTGCAGCGGCCGGTCGACCTCGAGGACGTGGAACGTGCGGCCGCCGCGCAGATCGACGCGGCGGGGCTGCGGACGGACTACCTGAGCATCCGCCGGGCCGCGGACCTCGCCCGGCCGGCCGACGCGGACCGGGACCTCGTGATCCTCGCGGCCGCCTGGCTGGGGCGCGCGCGGCTCATCGACAACCTCAGGGTGCAGCGGTGTCTATAAGCAATTGCTTATGGACACGGGATTCGGCGGTTTGATGCGACGCAACAGCGAGGTAATAATGCGCGGCCTCGGACAGCCAGAATCGGGCCCATGCAACTGACCTTCCTTAAGTGCAAGCTGCACCGCGCATGCGTGACGCACGCCGAGCTCGACTACGAGGGGTCGTGCGCGATTGACCGCGATCTGCTCGACCTCGCGGGGATCCTGCCGTACGAGCAGATCCAGATCTACAACGTCACCAACGGCGAGCGCTTCACGACCTACGCGATCGAGGCGGCCCGCGGCTCGCGCGTCATCTCGATCAACGGCGCGGCCGCGCACAAGGCCTCGCCCGGTGACCGGGTGATCATCTGTGCGTATGCGGTGCTGGATCAGGCCGAGGCGGCCCACTTCAAGCCCAGGCTCGTCTATCTCGACGCCCAGAACCACGTCACCGGGATCGGCGACTGCATCGCCGTGCAGGCGGCCTAGCCCGTATTCCGCAGCCCGGCCGCGATCGCGTTGATCGAGCGCAGCAGCGGCGTCAGCCATTGCTGGCGCTCCTCGGGCGGCAGGCGCTCGTCACGGTAGCGCCGCAGCAGCACGAGCTGGATGTGGTTGAGTGGCACGAGGTAGGGATCGCGGCGCGACAGCGAGAGCTTGAGCAGCGGATCCTCGTCCAGCAGGGCGTGCACGCCCGCGACCTCCATGATCTGTCGGCGCGTGCGCCGAAACTCCTCGTCGATCGCCGCGAACACCCGCATGCGCTTGCCCGGGTCGCGGCAGAGCGTCGCATAGCCGGCGCCGATCTCCATGTCGCCCTTGAACAGCGCCATCTGCGCGTTGCTGAGCAGCGAGCGGAAGAAGGGCCACTCGTCGTACATGCGCTGCAGTCGCGCCAGCCGGTCCGGCTCGCCGCGTCGCCACTGGTCGAGCGCGGCGCCGATGCCGTACCACCCGGGCAGCGTCTGGCGTGACTGGCCCCAGCCGAACACCCAGGCGATCGCGCGCACCGACGCCTTCGACCGGTCGCCCTGGCTGCGGTGCGATGGCCGCGAGCCGATGTTGAGCTGGCCGATCTCGCTGACCGGCGTGGCCTCGTAGAAGTAATCGAGGAAGCCCGTCGTCCGTTCGGTGAGCCGGCGGTAGTGCGCCTCGCCGAGCGCGGAGATCTCTTCCAGCGTGGCGAGGTAGTCCTTGCGCTCCTCGCGGGGAGGGCGCACGAGGCTGAGGCTCTTCTTCAGCAGACCGGTCAGGCCCTGGGTCAGCTCGAACACCGCCGTCTCGGGGTTGCCGTAACGGTACGACAGGACCTCGCCCTGCTCGGTGAACTTGATCTGGCCGCGCACGGTGCCGGGCGGCTGGGCGAGGATCGACTCGTGGGTCGGGCCGCCGCCGCGGCCGACGGTGCCGCCACGGCCGTGGAAGATGCGGGTCCGGATGCCGTGGCGATCGCCCCGCCTGACGATGGCCTGCTGTGCCTCGTACAGCCGCCACGCCGACGCCATGATGCCGCCGTCCTTGGCCGAGTCCGAGTAGCCGAGCATCACCTCCTGCTGGTCGCCGCTGGCGGTGAGCAGTGCCCGGTAGACCGGCTCGCCGAGCAGGTTCTCGAGCACGAGCTCGATGTGGGCGAGGTCCTCGATGGTCTCGAACAGCGGCGAGACGCGGAGGGTGCACTGCCAGCCGTCGTGGCCGCGTCCGGCGAGGCCGGCGAGGCTGCCGAGGAAGAGCACCTCCATGACGTGCGAGGCCGCGTGCGTCATCGAGATCACGTACTCGCCCAGGATGCGCGGACTGACCTCGCCGCGCAGCGCCCGGATCGTGTCGAAGACGGCGAGGACCTCCCGCGTCATGGGCTGCAGCGCGGCGCGGTCGAGCGCCGGCTTCGGCTCGCCGATGAGCCGGCCGAGCAGTTCGAGCCGCTCGGCCTCGGGAAGTCCCAGGTAGTCGATCGGCACCGGCCAGCGCCGCAGCACGTCGGCGACGGCGGCGGTGTGCACGCCGGATTCCTGGCGGACGTCCAGGCGGGCGAGGAAGAAGCCGAAGGTGCGCGCGAGGCGCAGCAGGTCGCGCAGCGGGCCGTCGGCGGCGTCGCGGTCGCCGTGGCTGATGAGCGACTCGCGGATCAGCGCGAGGTCGGCGACAAATTCGCTCTCGCCGTCGTACCCCAGCGTCGTGCCGTCGGGTGCCTGGCCCTCCAGTCGGGCCGTGACCGCGGCCAGGTTGGCCAGCAGGCGCTGCCGGATCAGGTAGAGCTTGCGGCGATAGGGCTCGTCCGGGAAGCGTCCGGGGCGGTCGCAGGCGTGCTGGCTGCAGCGGGCCTCATCGCCGGCGAGGCTGGCGACGAAGGCGGGGGAGGGCGTGCAGAAGCGGTTCGAGTGGGTCAGCAGCCCGATCAGCGCGTGCACCCGTTCGGCATACTCTCGCAGGATGGTCTGGTGCTGCATCAGCGCCGCCATGCGGGTGGTGTCGTGGGTGACGTTCGGGTTGCCGTCGCGGTCGCCGCCGATCCAGGAGCCGAAGCACAGCACCGGGGGAAGATCGAGATCGTCGAGGGCCGGGTCGCCCGCGTAGGCCCGGCGGATGCTCTGCTCGAGGCGGTGGTACACCTCTGGGACGGCTTCGAACAGGCTATCGTGAAAGAAATACAGGCCGTTGCGGACCTCGTTGCGCACCTCCGGCCGGGCGCCGCGGACCTCCTCGGTCTTCCACAGGGTCTGCACGAGGGTGCGCAGCTCGACGGTCGCCCGTGCGTCCTGATCGATGAACTGGGGCGGACCGTTGAGGCGGTCGAGGGCGACGAACAGGCGGCGCAGCAGGGCGAGGATCGCGCGCCGCGTCGCCTCGGTGGGGTGCGCCGTGAGGACCGGCCGGTAGTGGCAGCGATCGAGAACCCGTACGAGGTCTGGCAGGCCGATCCCCTCGTCGCGGATCGCGCGCAGTGCCTCGTCGAACGACCCCCGCCACAGCTGGCCGCCGCGCCCGGCGATCCAGCGGCGCTGGCGGTGCTGGAAGTCCTCTTCCGCGAGGTTGACGAGCTTGAAGTAGATGCTGAACGCGCGAATGACCGGCGTCAGGATCTCCGGCGGCAGCTGCGTGATGTCGTGCTCGAGACGACGCTGGCGGGCCGCATCGGGGCGCTGGCGCAGGCTCAGGTAGCCGCGTTTCAGCCTGGCGACGATCCGCTGGACCCTGGGGTCCGCCTGGGTGCGCAGCACCCCCGTGAGGAGCCGGTCCAGCAGCCGGATCGACTCACGTACCTCCCGGTCGCGCTGCAGGCAGCGCTCGATGAAGGGGTCGGCCCCGGCCAATCCGTGACGGCCTCAGGCAGCGGCTGCCGGCGCATGGCCGACCGCGACCTGGTAGAGCTCTTCGTAACGCCTCGCGCTGGTGGCCCAGCTGAAGTCCTGGCGCATGCCGTTGACCGCGAGCTGCTGCCAGCCGACGCCCGGCTGGTGCCACTGCTCCAGGGCGCGTGCGATGGCCCACCAGAGCGCGTCGGCGGTGGCGGGGCTGAAGGTGAAGCCGGTCGCCGTGCCCGCCGCCAGGGTGTCCGGTGTGGCGTCGACCACGGTGTCGGCGAGCCCGCCCGTCTTGTGGACGACGGGCACTGTCCCGTACCGCAGGCTGTAGAGCTGGTTCAGGCCGCAGGGCTCGAAGCGCGACGGCATGAGGAAGACGTCGCTCCCCGCCTCGACGAGGTGCGACAGCGGCTCGTCGTAGCCCAGGCGCGCGCCGACCCGGCCGGGGTACCGGGCGGTGGCGGCACGGATCAGCTCCTCGAGCGCGGCGTTGCCGCTGCCGAGGATGGCGAGCTGGGTGTCGGACTGCGCCATCAGCCGCGGCAGCACCGCCAGGATCAGATCGATGCCCTTCTGCTCGACCAGCCGGCCGACGTGCCCGAACAGCACGACGTCCTGCCGCTCCTCGAGCCCGAAGACCTGCTGGAGCCGCAGCTTGTTCGGGCCCTTGTCGTGGAAGGTGCCCGCAGAGAAATGCTGCGGGATCGCGGGATCCGCCGCCGGGTCCCAGAGGTCGTAATCGATGCCGTTCAGGATGCCGTACAGGCGGTCCGCGCGGTGGCTCAGCAGACCCTGCAGGCCGTAACCGAGCCCGGGCTGGCGGATCTCCGCCGCATAGGTCGGGCTGACGGTCGTCACGATGTCCGAAAGGCCGATGCCGCCCTTGATGAAGGACAGGTGCCCGTAGAACTCCACCCCGGTCGGCGCCCACCAGTGCGCCGGCAGGCCGAGGGCGTCGAACGTCGGCCGGTCGAAGAGGCCCTGGTACGACAGGTTGTGGACGGTGAACAGGGTGGCGGGGCGGCCGGCGACGTCGGCGAGGAACGGCGCGATCAGTCCGGTCTGCCAGTCGTTTGCGTGCACCAGGTCGGCCCGCCAGCCCAGGTCGCTGCGGCCGAGGGAGATCTCGCTGGCGACCCGGCAGAGCGTGGCGAAGCGCAGGGCGTTGTCCGGCCAGTCCTGCCCATCGGGCCCGACATAGGGGTTACCCGAGCGGTCGAACAGACCCGGTGCGTCGACCAGATAGACAGGGACGGTGCTGTCGTCCAGGGTGCCCCCCAGCAGCCGCACCGGGCCGGGGGTGCGGGGAATCGGGAAGGTGCCGAGCGGCTCGGCATCCGACACCCGGGCGATCGCATCGGCGTACGCCGGCATCACCACCCGGACGTCGTGCCCGAGCCGGTGGAGGGCGAGCGGGAGGCTGCCCGAGACGTCGCCGAGACCGCCGGTCTTGATGAGGGGGACGGCCTCGCTGGAGGCGAAGAGGATCTTCACGATCGGGCGGCTCAGCAATGGACGCGGCGCCATGCGCCGCCGAGGCGTGCCGCAGGGCAGTGCCGATACTTTAACCAATCGGCCGCGGTTTCGGCGAGCGCTCGGCTGCCGTCCAGCACGGGTGGAGGGTCTGGTAGACTTCGCGCGGCGCTTCTGCCTGGTCCCAGGAGCTGCGGTCCATGCCGTTACTCACCGCCCTTCCCGAGTGGCAGGCCCTCGCGGCGCACCATCGCGCCATCGGCACGCTCAACCTGCGCGAACGGTTCGCCGCCGACCCCGACCGCGCCCGCCGGCTGTCGCTGGAAGCCGCCGGCCTGCAGGCCGATTTCTCCAAGCACCTGCTGACCGACGAGACGGTCTCGCTGCTCCTGGCGCTCGCCCGGGCCGTCGACATGCGGGGCTGGATCGGTCGCCTGTTCCACGGCGACGCGATCAACAACACCGAGCAGCGCGCCGTGCTCCACGTGGCCCTGCGCAACCGCAGCGGCCATCCCGTCCACGTCGGTGGCGTCGACGTCATGCCCGACGTGGAGCGCGTGCTCGGCCAGATGGGCCGCTTCGTGGGCCGGGTCCGGAGCGGCGAGTGGCTGGGCCACACCGGCCGTCGCATCACCGACGTGGTGAACATCGGCATCGGCGGCTCGAACCTCGGCCCGCTGATGGTCTGCGAGGCGCTCCGTTTCTACCAGAACCGCGAGCTGCGCGTGCATTTCGTCTCGAACGTGGACGGAACGCACATCGCCGAGACGCTCAGGAGCCTCGATCCGGCCACGACCCTGTTCATCGTCGCCTCGAAGACGTTCACGACCCAGGAGACGCTCACGAACGCGCACACGGCGCGCCGCTGGTGCGTCGACGCGTTCGGCGACAACGCGGCCATCGCCCGGCATTTCGCCGCCGTGTCGACCGCCCGTGCCCAGGTCGAGGCCTTCGGCATCGACCCGGCGAACATGTTCGAGTTCTGGGACTGGGTCGGCGGCCGCTACTCGTTGTGGTCGTCCATCGGCCTGCCGATCGCGGTGGCCATCGGCATGGACCGCTTCCTCGAGCTGCTGGCCGGCGCGCATGCGCTGGACGAACACTTCCGCACGGCGCCGCTCGAGCGCAACCTGCCGGTGCTGCTCGCGCTGATCGGCGTCTGGTACCGCAACTTTCACGGTGCGGCCACCCAGGCGATCCTGCCTTACGACCAGTACCTGAAATACCTGCCGGCCTACCTGCAGCAGGCCGACATGGAGAGCAACGGCAAGGGCGTCACCCGCGACGGCGTGCCGGTCGGCTGGGACACCGGGCCGGTGGTCTGGGGCGAGCCGGGCACCGACGGCCAGCACGCCTTCTACCAGCTCATCCACCAGGGGACGCAGCTCATTCCGGTCGACTTCATCGCGCCGCTGGCGAGCCACAACCCGATCGGTGACCACCACGCCAAGCTGCTCGCCAACTGCCTGGCGCAGGGCGAGGCGCTGATGCGCGGCAAGACGGCGGCCGAGGCACGGGCGGAGCTGGAGGCGGCGGGTCACGACGGCGGGACCATCGAGCGGCTGGTCGCACACAAGGTGTTCCCCGGCAACCGGCCGAGCACGACGCTGCTGATCGACCGCCTCACGCCCGAGCGGCTCGGTGCGCTCATCGCGCTATACGAGCACCGGATCTTCGTGCAGGGCGTGATCTGGGGGGTGAACTCGTTCGACCAGTGGGGCGTGGAGCTGGGCAAGCAGCTCGCCGGCACCATCCTGCAGGAGCTCGAGGGCGGCGCGAGCACGCCGCACGATGCGTCGACGACGGCCCTGGTGGCGCGCTGTCGCGCCGCACTCGCGAAGCGCTGATCGGTCCCCGGATCAGGCCGCGCCGTCCCACCCGAGCACGATGCCGCCCAACGGTGGCAGCGTGAGCGACAGCGACTGTTCCCGACCCATCCAGCTCACCGCATCGGTGCGCAGCTCGCCGAGGTTGCCGACGTTGCTGCCACCGTAGAAGGCGGAGTCCGAGTTGAGCAGCTCGCGCCAACGCCCGACGAGCGGCACGCCGACGCGGTAGCCGTGCCGGGGGACCGGCGTGAAGTTCAGCACCACGGCCACGACGTGGCCGTCGCCGTCGTTGCGCAGGAAGCTCAGCACCGACTGGCTGCTGTCGTGGCAGTCGATCCATTCGAAGCCGCTCGGGTCGAAGTCCAGCACGTGCAGTGCCGGCTCGTCGTGGTACAGGCGGTTGAGGTCCCGCACGAGCGACTGGATGCCCTGGTGGGTCGGGTACTCGAGCAGCTGCCAGTGGACCTCGCGCTGACAGTCCCATTCGTCCCACTCCGCCAGCTCGCCCCCCATGAACAGCAGCTTCTTGCCGGGATGGGTGTACTGGTAGAGGTAGAGCAGGCGCAGGCTCGCGAACTTCTGCCACTGGTCGCCCGGCAGCTTGCCGACCATCGAGCCTTTGCCGTGGACCACCTCGTCGTGCGAGAACGGCAGGACGAAGTTCTCGGAGAACGCGTAGAGCAGGCCGAAGGTCAGCAGGTCGTGGTGGTAGTGCCGGTAGACGGGGTCCTTGGTCAGGTACGACAGGGTGTCGTTCATCCACCCCATGTTCCACTTCATGCTGAAGCCGAGGCCGCCGACCCAGGTCGGCCGCGAGACCTGCGGCCAGGCGGTGGATTCCTCGGCGACCACGACGGCACCGGGGAACTGGTCGTGGACCACCTCGTTGAGCTGGCGCAGGAAGGCGACGGCCTCCAGGTTCTCCCGGCCACCGTACTTGTTCGGCAGCCAGTCGCCCTCGTCGCGCGAGTAGTCGAGGTACAGCATCGATGCCACCGCGTCGACGCGCAGGCCGTCGATGTGGAACTCCTCGAGCCAGTAGATCGCGCTCGCCAGCAGGAAGTTGCGTACCTCGTTGCGGCCGTAGTTGAAGATCAGCGTCCCCCAGTCCCGGTGCTCGCCACGGCGGGGGTCCTGGTGCTCGAACAGCGCCGTGCCGTCGAAGCGGGCTAGCGCGTGCTCGTCGCGGGGGAAGTGCGCGGGAACCCAGTCGAGCAGCACGCCGATGCCGCGCTGATGGAGGTGGTCGACGAAGTACCGGAAGTCGTCGGGCGCGCCGAAGCGGCTGGTCGGGGCGTAGTAGCCGGTCGTCTGGTAGCCCCAGGAGATGTCGAGCGGGTGCTCGGTTACCGGCAGCAGCTCGACATGGGTGTAGCCGAGATGGGTGACGTAGTCGGCGAGCCGGTGCGCGAGCTCACGGTAGTTGACGAAGAGTCCGCCGTCCCGAACCCACGAGCCGAGATGCACCTCGTAGACGGCCATCGGGGCCCGCTGCCAGTCGTGCGCCCGGCGCCCGGCCAGCCAGTCGCCGTCCTGCCAGTCGTGGCCCGACGGGCCTTCGATGACGCAGGCCGTCTCCGGCCGCTGCTGGAAGCGGTTGGCGAACGGGTCCGCCTTGAGCATGACGTCACCGGCCTGGGTGCGAATCTCGAACTTGTAGAGATGGCCCGCGGCAACGCCGGGGATGAAGAGCTCCCAGACGCCGAAGCCGCCGCGCGAGCGCATCGGGTGCACCCGCCCGTCCCAGCGGTTGAAATCGCCGACCACGCTGATGCGGACGGCGTTCGGTGCCCACACGGCGAACAGCGTGCCGGGGATCTCGTCCGCGACGTGGACGTGCGCCCCCAGGAAGCGGTAGGCATGCCAGTGGCGCCCTTCGCCGAACAGGTGAAGGTCGAGGTCGCCGATCTGTGGCGGGAAGGTGTACGGGTCGTACGCCGAGCGGGCGTTGCCGTGCTCGTCCTCCCAGCTGAGGCGGTAGTGGGGGGGCACGCGGCTGCCATCGCCGCGCCACTCGAAGAAGTCGGTGTTGGGGACCCGCTCGAGCCTGATACCGGCGTCCTCGATCGTCACCGTGCGTGCGGTCGGGAGGAATGCCCGGACCACGAGCCCGGCGTCGTCCGGATGACGGCCGAGCACCGCGAAGGGGTCGTGGTGACGCGCCTCGGCGATGCGCCGCAACGGTTCCGCAAGGGAGGTCGAACGGTGGGGCTTGGCGCGCGACATGGGGCTGTCCACCGGGTGCCTAAGGGTCCGCACTTCACGTCACGCGGGGAGTGCGGGAACGCGGCCGATGGTACCATAGTCGTGGTGGAACCCGCCGGACACAGCCCTGGGATCCGGCTCTCAACGAGGAGGCGAAAGTGAGTCCAGGCAGCAATCCGCGCTTCGTCAGCCGACTGACGCGATCGACACTGGCGCTGATCCTGGCCGGTGGCCGTGGATCGCGGCTCAAGCATCTCACCCTCTGGCGGGCCAAGCCGGCTGTGCCCTTCGCGGGCAAGTTCCGGATCATCGACTTCCCGCTGTCGAACTGCATGAACTCCGGCATCCGCCGGATCGGCGTGCTCACCCAGTACAAGGCGCACTCGCTGATCCTGCACATCCAGCGCGGCTGGGGGTTCCTGCGCGGCGAGTTCGGCGAGTTCGTCGAGCTGCTGCCCGCACAGCAGCGCGTGGAGAACAACTGGTATGCGGGCACGGCGGACGCGGTGTTCCAGAATCTCGACATCCTCCGCAGCCACGATCCGGATTACGTCCTGCTCCTGGCCGGCGACCACATCTACAAGATGGACTACGGCACGATGATCGCTCACCACGTGGAGAGCGGCGCGGACATGACGGTGGGGTGCATCGAGGTCGACCTCGAGACCGCCCGCGAGTTCGGGGTGATGGCCGTCAACGACGAGGGCCGGGTCATCGAGTTCGCCGAGAAGCCCGAGAACCCGGAGCCCGTGCCGGGCGACCCGACGCGGGCGCTGGCGTCGATGGGCATCTACGTCTTCAACCGCGCCTTCCTGTTCGAGCAGCTCATCAAGGATGCGGACACCAGCAACTCCACGCACGACTTCGGCAAGGACATCATCCCCAAGGTCATCAAGCAGTACCGCGTGATGACCTACCGCTTCCGCGACCCCGAGACCGGCAAGCAGGCCTACTGGCGCGACGTCGGTACCATCGACGCGTTCTGGGAAGCGAACCTCGAGCTCATCGGCATCACGCCCGAGCTGAATCTCTACGACAAGTCCTGGCCCATCTGGACCTACCAGGAGCAGCTGCCGCCGGCCAAGTTCGTGTTCGACGACGACAACCGGCGCGGCATGGCGGTGGATTCCATGGTGTCGGGCGGGTGCATCATCTCGGGGTCCG
>Ga0316600_10001416_pt1 | contig 10966 bp, 8 predicted proteins | sample OWC_soil_day5_CT_FD_207652 | JGI IMG/M metagenome (GOLD analysis project Ga0316600, IMG submission 207652) | Wetland soil microbial communities from Old Woman Creek delta, Ohio, United States - OWC_soil_day5_CT | ecosystem: Environmental > Terrestrial > Soil > Wetlands | place: USA: Ohio...
CGTTGAGCCGCTTGGCCACCTCGCACAGCACCAGGTCGCCTGTGGCATGGCCGTGGCCGTCGTTGACATGTTTGAAGTGGTCGATGTCCACCAGCAGCAGCGCCCCGTCGAAACCCTGCCTGTCCGGTCCGAGCGCGCGCTGGGTCTGCATCACCGACAGGAAGTGGCGCCGGTTGGCCAGGTTGGTGAGCGGGTCGCGCTCGCTCTGCACGCGCAGCCTGGCCTGGCTCGACACCAGCAGCCGCTGCGTGCTGCGCACCCGCCGGAACAGCCAGGCCACCACCATGGCCGACAGCAGCAGTGCCAGCGCGGCCACGCTCCACACGCGCCGCATCAGCTCGCGATTGGCCAGCGCCGCGGCCTTGAGCCGGTTGTCGCGCTCCAGCAGCTCGATGTCGCGTTGCTGGCGCTCGCGATCATTGCGCTGACGCAGCTGCTTCAGCACCGCGTCGCGGTTCTGCCTCAGCACCTCGGCATTGAGCGCGCGCTCGCGGTGCAACAGCGCCAGCGCGCCCCGCGCGTCGCCGGCGGCGGCCAGCGCCTCGTCGTATTCGCGCAGCACCTCGGCGCGCAGCGCGTCCAGCCCGGCGGACCGGGCCAGCTCTTCGACGCGCGCCAGATCGCGCAGGCCCTCGGCGCTGCGCTTCAGTCCGATCTTGGCCAGCCCGGCATTGTTGGTCAGCGCCAGTTCGATGCGCCGGTCCTGGTGACGGCGCACGATCGGCAGGCCGCGCTCGGCCGCCCGCAGCGCGTCGGCCGGCCGGCCCAGCTTGGCATAGGCATCGCTGAGGAAAGTCAGCACGCTGGCTTCAAGCCGTGGCGAACCTGCCTGCCGCGCCAGCGGCAGCGCCTGCTCGGCCAAGCGGCTCACACTCTCCACGTCAGCGCGCTGCGCGGCCATCTTGGCTTCCGCCAGCTTGACGCGCGCCAGCAGCGAGGGGTCGCCCGAACGCTGCGCCAGCCGCTGTGACTGCTGCAACAGCGGCAGCGCGGCGTCGATGCTGTCGCTGCGCGCCGTGAGCCAGGCCAGGTCGCCGGTGCTCCAGGCCTGGCGCTGCAGGTCGTCGGCAGCCGCAGCCAGGTCGCGCGCCAAGCGTGCATGCTGGGTGGCACCGACCCAGTCCCCGGTATCGATGGCATGGTGCTGCAGCAGGAGCAAGGCGCTCCACGCGGCACGGTGATCGCAACGCACTGGCGCCTCGGGCAAGCCGGCCGGCTCGGCCACCGCCGTGCTGCGCATGCCGTTGACGGCCTGCTCGCTCAGCGGCGGGCAATAGGGCTGCAGGCCGTCGCGCGCGCCTCGAGCCAGTCCGGCTGCCACGTCCAAGCGGCCGGCATTGTGCGCGCCAAGCGCCTTGACCAGTTCGGCAGCCGCCTCGGCCTGGGCGTCGCGCTGCGTGCGCGCATGCGTACGCAAGGCGCCGGCCCAGCCTTGGGCTTCGCTGTCGCGGCCGCTCTGTGCCAGCACCATGCCGCGCGCCAGCAGCAGCAGTCGCTGCGCGCCGATATCGCCAGGCGGCGGCTCAAGCGTGCGCAATTCGGCCAGTGCCGCGTCGGGTTGGTCATGGCCCAGGCGCAACAGGGCGTCGATGCGCTCGTCGAATCGCTCCTGTGCCGACGCACCCAGCGTCAGGCACGCCAAGGCGGCCAGCACGGCGCCACGCCAGGATCGGCCCTTCAATCTACTCATGCGGCCTCGGCCATGGCGCGTTCGGCCGACGCCGCGGCATTGCCCGGGCCGCGCAGCGGCGTCAGCGTCACCTCGCCGGCCAGCCAGGCAGTTTCCAGCGCGCGGCCGACGGCCTCGAGCTGCTGCTCGTCCTGCGCCTGCAGCATGCGCACGCCGTAGGCGCGATTGCGACCATGGGCCTTGGCCAGGTACATGGCGGTGTCGACCAGCCCGATGGCGCGCTCCCAGCTCACCGACAGCAGGCCCGGCTCGATCGGAAAGGTGGCATAGCCGATCGACACCGTGGTGCCGATCGGCCTGCCCTCATGCAGGCAGGGTGTGCCGGCGACGACGTCCAGCATGCGCTGCGCCAGGGCCTGCACCGCCTCGGCATCGAGAGCGCGCACGATCACCAGGAACTCTTCGCCACCCCAGCGCACGATCAGGTCGGCATCGCGCAGCATCGTTCGCAGGCGCTGCGCCACCTCGACCAGCACCGCGTCGCCGGCGGCATGACCATGGCGGTCGTTGATGCGCTTGAAGTGGTCCAGGTCGGCCAGGAACACGGTGCCGACAAAGCCACCGTCGGCACCCAGCCGGCACATGGCGTCCTGCAGGTGGCGGCGGTTGGCCAGGCCGGTGAGCGGGTCGATCTCGGCCTGTCGCTTCAGCAAGGCGTTGCTGCGCGCCAGCTGCCGGTTGGCCTGGCGCACCCGGTGCACGCCGATCAGCACCAGGCCCAGCGCCAGCGCGCCGCAGGCGGCGACCAGCCAGCTCAGACGCTGCTCCAGCTCGCGGGCGCGCAGGGCCTCGGTCTTCAGGCCGCCCTCGCGCTGCAGCAGCGCCAGCTCGCGCGCACGGCGCTCGGTGTCGAACTGCTCCTGGATCTCCAGGATGGCCTGCTGCTGGTCGCGCGCCAGGATCTGCCCGGCCAGCGCGCGGTGCTGGTGCCAGGCCTCGATGGCGCCCCTGGCGTCGCCGGCCCGCTCCAGGTACTGCGCCATCTCGGCATAGGAGTCGGATACGCCGGTGATCGAGCCGCGGCGCTCGTCGATGTCGATCGACGCGCGCAGGTTGCGCTTGCCGGCCTCGATGTCGTGCAGCGCGATCTGCGCCAGCCCGATGTTGGCCAGCGCCACCGTCTCGCCACCCAGGTTCTTCAGCTCGCGCGTCAGCGGCAACGCGGCCTGCGCATGGCGCAGCGCGGTGGCGTAGTCGCCCTTCTTCAGGAAGTGGTCGGCCAGGTTGGCCAGGTACAGCGACTCCTCGTACTTGGCGCCCGCGCGGCGCGCCCAGTCCAGCGCCAGCTGCAGCGAGTCCTTCTCGGCCACTTTGTCGCCGACGGCGTCGAGGATGATGCCCTGCACCGTATAGCCATGCGCCAGCGTGATCGCATCGCCGGACTGCCGCGCGAACGCCATGGCTTCGCCGCTGAGCTTGCGTGCCTGCTCCATCTGCCCGGCCTGGTGGTAGCTGTAGGCCAGGTCGTTGCGCACCTCGGCCTGGCGCCATGGCAGGGCCAGCGCGTCCGCCAGCTTCAGTGCCTGGTGGTCGAGGCGGATCGCCTCCTCCAGCCGGCTGGCCGAGTTGCGGATGTGCGACTGGGTCGACGTGAAGCGCAACCGGTTGAGCACGCCGGCATCGGCCGGCAACCGCGCCTGGGCCTGGTCGACCAGCACACCGGCCTGCGGGGTATCGCCGGACTGCTCGGCCAGCCGTGCGCGCACCAACAGGGCCGACGCGCCGGCCAGTGGCGGAGCGCCCGCCGCGGCCGCCTGGTCCAGCTGGCGGGCCACGGCTTCGGCGCCGGCATGGTCGGACAGACCGGCCAGCAGCCAGCCCTGCAGCAGCAGCGCTTCGACCCGGCCGACGGCGTCGAGCCGGCCGCTGGCGGCCAGCGTGGCCAGCTGCGCGGCGCAGGGCCGCGGCTGGGCGCGGCCGTCGCGCTCCAGTTCCAGCAACTGCTCGGCCGGCGCCAAGTGGGCTGCCGGAGCACAGGCCGACGCCGAGGCGCCCGCCGCGGCCAGCAGCAAACCGAGCCCGGCCAGCACGGCGCGCGCCCGACGCCGCAGCGCAGGCGCAGCGCCTGTCGCCGCGAGCAGAAGGTTTGCCATCGGACGGTTATCGGCCCGCCCTGGCACCGACTTGAGGCCTGCGGCGAACGCAAAAATGCCTGTCAAGCCGCCTCGTCTTGGCGCGCGCACCAGCGGTACCGGCACCCGCTGGCCCAACCGGCGGAAGGGTGCAATCGTCGTGCGGCGCTTCGCGCTGCAGCGCGAAGCGGTCGCCGGGTTTGAGGTGCTGCGCGCGGCCTGCGCAGGCCAGCCCCATCTCGCCCTGCGTGACCAGCGCGTCCACCTCGAAGGCATGGGCGTGGGTGGCGAGCACGGCGTCGGGCCCCCAGCGGTGCTCGATCACCGCGTCGAAGCCGGCCGCGCGGGACCGGGCTTCGAACTCGGCAAAGCTGGGCAGGCTCTCCTGACGTTGGGGGTCTGGACATCGTCCGCGCAGCGCACACCGACAATCATCGTCACCCCGGCGAATGACCTCGATCCATGCGCACCCTTTCGATCGCCCTGCTCTGCGGCGCCCTGTGGACCCCGGCAGCGCAGGGCGCGGCCGACGAGCCCGTGGCATCGGCGGCCGCGCAGGACTTCGACGCGCGCGTCTTTGCCGGGGTGGCGGCTCAGGCCGAAGCGCTGCCGGACGTGCGCAGCCTGGTGGCGCTGCGCCGTGGCCGCGTCGCGTTCGAATACCACCGCAGCGGCCAGGACCGCGAGACGCTGCAGCCGGTGGAATCGGTGACCAAGAGCGTGCTGTCGCTGTTGGTGGGCATCGCCGTGGCGCAGGGCCGCATCGCCAGCCTGGACCAGCCGCTGTTGGCGCTGATGCCGCAGTTGGCCGATTCCAATGACGACCCGCGCGCGAAGCAGCTCACCGTGCGCCACCTGCTGACCATGACCGCGGGGTTCCAGGGCAGCGATCGCCGCTTCTTCGATGCCAAGGAACGCGCGCGCTTCGCCATGGGCCGGCGTTTCGAGGTCGAGCCCGGCACGCGCTTCCGCTACGACAACCCGGCCGCCGATCTGCTGGCTGCCGTGCTGACGCAGGCCGTCGGCGAGACACCGGCGGCCTATGCGCAGCGCGAGCTTTTCACGCCGCTGGGCATCGAGGCCAGCGACTGGGCGCGCGACGAACAGGGGCGCCACCTTGGCTTTCGAGGCCTGGCGCTGCGCACCCGTGACATGGCGCGCATCGGCCAGCTGATGCTGCAGCGCGGCCGCTGGGACGGCCGCAAGCTCTTGCCCGAGGACTTTGCGCTGCAGGCCAGCGCGCGGCAAAACAGCGGCGGGCCGCCGGTCAGCCTGCCCTTTGGTTACCTGTGGTGGGTGGCCCCGTCGAACGCGGCGCGCCCGCCCTTCGTGGCCAGCGGCTTCGGCGGACAGTTCATCTGGGTCGACCCGGCGCTCGAACTGGTGATCGCCGCCAGCTCGGAGGTGTCGCCGGCCAGCGCCCAGCGCAGCCAGGCGCTGGACCTGATCCGCCAGCGCATCGTGCCGGCGGTGGCCCGCAGCCAGGCCGAGATGCCGCCGCGCTGAGCCGCGGGCCGACGTCGCGCTCAGTTGCCGGCGTAGGGCGTGACCAGCACGCGGCCGGCGGCGCTGACGCGCACCCGGTAGACCTGGCCGGAGGCGCATTCGACACGGTAGTCGAGCCGGCCGTGGCGGCTGTACAGCTGCACCGCGCCACAGGATGGATGGTCGGTGGCCAGCAGTTGGGACAGCTCGCCGCGCACGATCTCGGCATGCGTGGGCGGCGGTGGCGCTGGCGGCGGTGTCTGGCACCCGGACAGCACCCACGGCAGCAGCAGCGCCAGGGCGCCGCGGCTCACGAGAACTTCTCCATGAAGCGCCCGCGGTCCTGCAACGTGGCCCAGATCGAACCCCAGGCGTTGCACAGCTGGCCGTGCAGCGGCAGGTCCTTGTCCTGCAGCTGACGGGCGATGCGCATCATCAGCAGGTCGTACTGCTCCTGCAGTTCATTCAGCGTGTACTGCCTGTTGCCGCCGTGGAAGGCCTTGAAGCGGCCGATCAGCTCGTCGATGGACGACTTGAGCCGCAGCTTCTCGACGAGACCCACCGCGCTGGATTTCTTCAACCCCTCGGCCAGCATGTCCAGGTCGACGATCTCCTCGTGCACCGTGGGACAGGCCTGCAGGACCGCCGCATGCGCGGTCTCGCCCGCCGCCCGGGTGGTCGCACCACCCAGCGCGAGCAGCAGCGCGGCTGCGGCGAGGCCGGACCGGGCGTGAAGGCGCGGCGGTGGTCGCATGGCGGGTGGGAGGGGCAAATCCAACAGCGGCACAGTACGCACGCGCAGTGTCATGACGGCGACGCCGGTCCAGCGCGCAAGCGACGACAATCTTGCCATGTCCGCACCCAAAGATGGCCGGCGCGGCCCGGGCCGGGGCCAGCGATGACGGCTGTCCTCACCCCGCCGAAGGATCCGCGCACGCCGCTGCAGCGGCGCATCGCACTCACCGGCCACCGGCTGAACCGGCTCGACCCGGTGGTCAAGGGGCTGCTGTGGTCTGCCGCGGCGGGCCTGGTGTTCAGCGTGCTCAACGCGCTGATGCGCGGCCTGGCGCAGCAGCTCGACCCGTTCCAGGCGCAGTTCCTGCGCTACTTCTTCGGCCTGGTGGTGCTGCTGCCGCTGCTGTGGCGACATGGGTTGGCGGCCTACCGGCCCAAGCGTGTCAGCGGGCAGTTCCTGCGCGGCGCCTTCCACACGCTGGGCTTGATGCTGTGGTTCACCGCGTTGCCGAAGATCCCGCTGGCCGACATGACGGCCATCGGCTTCACCGGGCCGATCTTCATCATGATCGGCGCCTACATCTTCTTCAAGGAGCCGATGCGCTGGGAGCGCTGGCTGGCCGCCGGCATCGGCTTCGTCGGCGTGCTCATCGTCGTCGGCCCCAAGCTGACGGGCAGCGGCGGTTTCTACAACCTGGTGATGCTGGCTTCGGCGCCGATGTTCGCCGCGTCCTTCCTGCTCACCAAGGGTCTGACGCGCTACGAAACCACCGGCGTCATCCTGGTGTGGCAGTCGCTGACCGTGACGATCTTCAGCCTGCCGCTGGCGCTGCTGGCTTGGCAGTCGCCGACACCGCTGCAGTGGGTCGGCTTCCTGCTGTGTGGCTTTCTGGGCAGCCTGGGCCATTACTGCCTGACGCGCTCGTTCCACATCGCCGACATCTCGTCGACCCAGTCGGTCAAGTTCCTCGACCTGGTGTGGGCCTCGCTGATCGGCTGGATGGTCTTTGCCGACGTGCCCAGCACCAGCACGCTGATCGGCGGCGTGGTCATCTGTGCGGCGACGATCTGGATCGCCAGCCGCGAGTCGCGCGGCCACATGCGCAACGGCTGAATAGAATGCGTAGCCCCGGCGGCAAGGCCGGACGGCGCCCCCGTTCAAGCCCCTCAGGAGAAGCCCCCATGTCCCGTTTGCTTGCGTTGTTGGCCGCGCTGTGCCTGGCGCCCACGCTGGCCCTGGCCCAGATGGCCAGCGCGCCCTTCGACGGGCGGCTGAAGAAGATCCACGAGACCAAGACGATCCACGTCGCCTACCGCACCGACGCGGTGCCCTTCTCCTTCGAGGACAAGGACAAGAAGCCCACCGGCTACACCGTCGACCTGTGCCGCAGCATCATCGGTGTGATCGAGAAGCAGGTCGGCGTGGTGCCGCTGCAGGTCAAGTGGGTGCCGGTGACGCTGGCCAACCGCTTCAGCGCCATCGCCAGCGGCCAGGCCGACATGGAGTGCGGCGCATCCACCGTCACGCTCGGGCGCATGAAGGAGGTGGGCTTTTCCACGCTGACCTTCATCGACGGCACCGGCTTGCTGATCCGCGCCTCGACGCCGGGCAACTCGCTGATGGACCTGGCCAACAAGAAGATCGGCGTCATTGCCGGCACCAGCAACGAGCGGGCCGTCAACGACGCGCTGCGCGTCAAGGTGGTCACCGCCACCGTGGTGCCGGTGACGAGCCGCGAGGACGGCCTGGCCCAGCTGGAGGCCGGCAGCATCGACGCACTGGCCAGCGACCGTGTGCTGCTGGTCGGCCTGGTCGCCAAGGCCAAGGACCCCAAGGCGCTGGCGCTGCTGGGCGACCCGCTGTCCTACGAGCCCTATGCCATCGGGCTGCCGCGCGGCGACTGGGCCATGCGCCAGGCCGTCGACGCCGCGCTGGCGCAGATCTACAAGAGCCCGGCGCTGCCCGAGATCTACAACCGCTGGTTCGCGGCGCTGGGCCGCCCGGCGCCCTTGCTGGAAATCATGTACGCGCTGGGCCGCCTGCCCGAGTGACCCAGCGACGAGCCATCGGCTCGCCCATGCGGACGACACCGCCGGGCATCCAGCCCGGATTGAACTGCAGCCCGCCTTCGGGGTAGAGCAGCACCACGGTCGAGCCGAGCAGGAAGCGCCCCATCTCGGCACCCTGCGCCAGCTCGATCGCCTGGTCGTCGTAGTGCCATTCGCGCAGCTGCCCCGGGCGCGGCGGGTTGACCACGCCGTGCCACACCGTGGCCATGCTGCCGACGATGGTGGCGCCCACCAGCACCAGCACGAAGGGGCCGGCCACCCCGTCGAACACGCAGACGACGCGCTCGTTGCGCGCAAACAGCCCCGGCACGCCGCGCGCCGTGCTCGGGTTCACCGAGAACAGCGCGCCAGGCACGTGCAGCATGCGTGTCAGCCGCCCGGCGCAGGGCATGTGGATGCGGTGGTAGTCCTTCGGGCTCAGGTACAGCGTGGCGAAGTGGCCGTTGTCGAAGCGCGCGGCCAGCCCGGCATCGCCGCCGACCAGCGCACGCGTGCTGTAGTCGTGGCCCTTGGCCTGGAAGATCTGGTCGCCGCGGATGCGCCCGAACTGGCTGATCGCGCCGTCCACCGGGCACACCAGATCGGCCTGGGCCAGCGGCCGCGCGCCTGGCTTCAGCGCGCGCGTGAAGAAGTCGTTGAAGCTCTTGTAGGCGGCGATGTCGCTGTCGGCCGCCTCGGCCATGTTGACGCCGTAGCGGCCGACGAACCACCGGATCAGCCGCGTCGTCGCCGCGCCGCGCTGCGCAGAGGCCACCCGGCCGGCCAGGCGCGTGATCGCGGCCTTGGGCAGCAGGTACTGGGGCCATACGGCCAGGCGGTCATTGGACATGGGCAGGGGGTCGGCGAAAAGGCGCGCGATTGTATCGACCGGGTCTTTGCACTGGCCTTAGCATCGATGCCCCACCCCGAGCCCGAGTTCCCATGAGCCCAACGACTCCGCCCCCCCACAGACCCCTGTCGCACCTGCGCGTGCTGGACCTGTCGCGCGTGCTGGCCGGCCCGTGGGCTACGCAGAACCTGGCCGACATGGGCGCCGAGGTCATCAAGGTCGAGCGCCCCGGCGAAGGCGACGACACGCGTGCCTGGGGCCCGCCCTTCTTCGGCGCCGACAAGGCCCAGGGCGTGCGCGGCGATTCGGCCTACTTCCTATCGGCCAACCGCGGCAAGAAGTCCATCACCTGCGACCTGGCCACGGCCGAAGGCCAGGCGCTGATCCGCGCGCTGGCCGAAAAGAGCGACATCGTGGTCGAGAACTACAAGGTCGGCACGCTGGCCAAGTACGGGCTGGACTATGCGTCGCTGCGCGCGGTGAACCCGCGCCTGATCTACTGCTCGGTCACCGGCTTCGGCCAGAGCGGGCCCTATGCGCCGCGCCCCGGCTACGACTTCGTCTTCCAGGGCATGGGCGGGTTGATGAGCATCACCGGCGTGCCCGACGGCCAGCCCGGCGCCGGACCGATGAAGGTGGGCGTGGCCGTGGCCGACCTGATGACCGGCATGTACGCCACCACCGCCATCCTCGGTGCGCTGGAGCACCGCCATGTCAGCGGCGAGGGCCAGTACATCGACATCGCGCTGCTCGACTGCCTGATCGCACTGACCTCGTTCCAGACGTTGAACTACTTCGTCTCCGGCCAGGTACCGCAGCGCCTGGGCAACGGGCACCCGAACATCGTCCCGTACCAGGTGTTCCCGTGCAAGGGCGGCTACCTGATCCTGGCCGTGGCCAACGACAGCCAGTTCAAGAGTTTCTGCCAGGCCGTGGGTAAGCCCGAATGGGCCGGGGACGAGCGCTTCAAGGTCGGCGCGCAGCGCGGCGCGAACCGCGAGCAGATCTGCGGCATGGTGGCCGAGCTGATGCTGCAGCGCACGATGCATGAATGGATCGAGCTGCTCGAAGCCCACAACGTGCCCTGCGGGCCGATCAACAACATCGACCAGGTGTTCGAGGACCCGCAGGTGCAGCACCGCGGCATGCGCGTGGAGATGCAGCACCCGCGCGGCGAGGTGGCGCTGCTGGCCAGCCCGATGCGCTTTGCCGACACGCCCGTCACCTACGAGGTGGCTCCGCCGCTGCTGGGGCAGCACACGCAGGAGGTGCTGCAGCAGGTGCTGGGCTACAGCGATGCGCAGATCGAAGCGCTGCGCGCGCGGGGCGTGGTCTGATCAGGCGTTGTAGTTGAGGCGCAGCCCGGCGGTCGGCCAGCCGTCGATGGCGATCAGCCGGCCACTGCCGGACAGCGTCACATAGAGCGTGCGCAGGTCGCGTCCGCCGAAGCACAGGTTGGTGACGAAGCGGTCGTCCAGCGGCACGTGGTGATGCCTGGCGCCATCGGGCGAGACCACCGTGATGCCGCCGTGCATCAGCGTGGCCACGTGCAGGTTGCCGTGGGCGTCGACGGCCATCGAGTCGAAGCGCTGGAACTGCCCGCCCGGCGAGGCTGCCAGCATGCGCCCGCCATGGGGTGACGGCCACGGTTTCTTGCGCACCTGGCCGGGTGCTTCGATGTCGAAGGCCCACAGCCGCGCGCCGGCGGTCTCGGCGTAGTACAGGGTGCGGCCGTCGGGCGACAGCGCCACGCCGTTGGGCGTGAGCGCCGGCCGCGCGATGGTGCGCGGTGCGGCGCCGCCCGCGCCAGCGTAGTACAGCCCGCCGTGGTCCATCTCGTGCGCGCGCACCTTGCCCAGGTCGGTGAAGTAGAAGCCGCCCTGGTCGTCGAAGACGATGTCGTTGGGTCCGCGCAGGCCGATGCCGTCGACCGCGTCGAACAGGCGCTCGAACCTGCCGGTGGACAGGTCGACGCGCTCCAGGCGCCCGCCGGCATAGTCGTGCGCCTGCGCCACGGGCCGGAAGCAGCCATCGGCTTCGGTGGCCCATTCGAAGCCGCCGTTGTTGCACACGTAGACCGCGCCG
>Ga0316600_10001418_pt1 | contig 10965 bp, 10 predicted proteins | sample OWC_soil_day5_CT_FD_207652 | JGI IMG/M metagenome (GOLD analysis project Ga0316600, IMG submission 207652) | Wetland soil microbial communities from Old Woman Creek delta, Ohio, United States - OWC_soil_day5_CT | ecosystem: Environmental > Terrestrial > Soil > Wetlands | place: USA: Ohio...
GGCCGTGCCGGCCGGCGAGACGCTGAAGCCCGGCATGAACGACCCCCGCGTGGTCGCCCTGCGCAGGCGCCTGGCCGTCACCGGCGACCTTGTCGGGCAGCCGCTCGACGCCGAGTCCTACGACGAGCCCCTGGCCGGCGCGGTTCGCTCGTTCCAGGAACGCCATCGCCTCAAAGCCGATGCCGAGGTCGGCCCGGGCACGCTGGCCGAGCTGAATGTCCCCGTCGAGGCACGCATTCGCCAGATCCAGGTCAATCTCGAGCGCGGCCGGCACGTCCTGCACGAGATCGGCGACGAGGACCTCGTCATCGTGGACATCGCCGGCTACGAGCTGCGCTACGTCCAGAACCGCAAGGTCACGTGGACCGCCCGGGTCCAGGTCGGCCGCCCGTACCGGGAGACCCCGATCTTCAAGTCGGCGATCGACCACGTGATCGTCAACCCGACCTGGACGGTGCCGCCCACCATCCTCGGCCAGGACATTCTTCCGGCCGTGCGCCGCGATCCGGGTTACCTCGCCAAGCGCGGGCTCGAGGTCATCGACCGCAACGGCCAGCGGGTCGACCCGGGGTCGATCGACTGGCACCGCTACACCGCACGCAGCTTCCCCTACGTCCTGCGGCAGGCCCCGGGCGAGGACAACGCGCTCGGTCGCGTCAAGATCATGTTCCCGAATCCGTACCTCGTGTACCTGCACGATACGCCGAGCCGGGCCCAGTTCGAGAAGCAGGATCGCGCGTTCAGTTCCGGCTGCATCCGCGTGGAGCGCCCCTTCGAGCTGGTCGAGCGCCTGCTCAACGACCCGGCGTGGGACGACGCGGGGCTGCAGGCGGCCGTCACGACGGGCGAGACCCGCACGATACGCCTGCGCAAGCCGGTCAAGCTGCTGCTGATCTACTGGACCGCGGACGAGGATGACCTCGGCCGCGTGGTCTTCAAGCGGGATGTCTACGGCCGCGACGGGCTACTCTGGCAGGCATTCAACGGCCGGTTTTCCTTTGGCACGCGGCCAGGCCTGTGAGGCTCGGGCATTTCCGCAGTTAACGCCGCCGGCCGCCGGCGGTAGCATGTCAGCCGCGGCACCGCACAGGGCGCCCGGCCGTGAGGCGTCCCGGGGAGTGAAGACGATGGCCCAATCGGACAGCGTGACGCTATTCCCGGACTGGATCAGGAAGGCCATCGAGCTCGGCTATTCGCCCATCGAGCTGGCCCGGCTGCTCGGCACGACGCCGGCGACCGTGGCCCAGCTGATCCGCTCGGTGCCGACCCGGCCAGCAGAGGTGCGCAAGCTTGCGCGGCAGCTGGGGATCGACTACGAGACATTCCGGACATTCACCGACAACGCGCTGCAGCCCATCACCGGATTCGACAGGGACACCCAGCGCATGCTGCGCCTGTGGCAGAAGCTCGATGCGCCGCGCCGCGAAGCACTGTTGACGGTGATGAACGACATGGCGCGGGGCCGCGCCGCGAAGCGGCCGTCGCGCCGCAAGCCGGCTCCGCGGTAGCGCGCAGGACGCTAGGGGCCGCTGCCGGGCAGTGCAAGCGGCGCGCCGTAGCCGGTCAGCTCGAGGTATCCCTTGCCGACCGGCGTGCCGGACTGCAGCGCCTGCACCGCGCCCTCCCAGTACACCGCGCCCGTCGTCAGGCGCGAGTCGCTTTCCTGGTCGTCCATCAGCGGCTCGAGGTCGACCGTCACGGCGCCGGCGCGCACCTGGAAGGCGACGGGATACTCGATGCCGGTATGGGGCGAGGTCCAGCGGCGCCCGGCCAGGAAGTCCACGTCCTCCGGCGCAAAGTGGACGGGGTCCGCCCCGGGCCGCCGCAAGGTCGCGGCTGCCCACAGCTTGCCTCCCTCGCGATCGCGCATGCGGAAGGCCATCAGCGCGCTGCCGTCGTCGAGGTTGATGCCGATCCAGTCCCAGCCACCGGCCTCGCGCTCCAGCAAGGCCGTCGACCATTCGTGGTCGAGCCAGGCCGTGCCGCGGACCCGCAAGGACGACCCGTCGCGGCGGACGGTGCCGCTGACCCGCAACTGGGGAACGCTGTAGTAGTAACTGGCGGACGAAGGCAGCCGACCCTTCCGGCTGAAACCGCCCTCGCCGTTCAGCATCGGCGGCTGCGTGCGCTCGAGCACCAGGTCCAGCCCGAAGCCCGACGCGTCCAGTCGCGCCAGGTAGCGGTCGCCTTCGCGATGGAGGCGCCAGTCGCCGATCCAGACGTCGGTGTCGGCGGGTTCGGCGCCCGCCAGCCCGTGGCTCGCGCGGGCGATACGCTGGTCGTGGCGCAACCCGCCGTGCGACGGGTCGCTGAGCGCCACGTGGGCGATGACCAGCTGGCGCGGGGCGAACGCGCTGGGGTTGCCCTGCGGAATGTCCGGACGGGTGCGAAAGAAGGTCACCTGGAAACCCAGCGTGCTGCCGTCATCGGCGTCGAGCCATCCGGTCACGTACCACCACTCGGTGCGGAATCCCGGGTGGCTGCCGTGGTCGGCCGGCAACCGGACCTGGACGCCCGGCAACACCGCAGGGTAGTCCACCTGCGCCGCGGCGCCGACGGCCAGGGCGACGGCCGCCGCAGCGCCGAGGAGCATCGCATGCAGGAGGCGTTTCATCACCAGTCCTCGCGCACCGCCCGCAGGGCGTTCGTGCCAGTGGCGGCGCGCCCGCTCAGGGCTGCGGTCACCCCCGCCGAGGCGACCAGCACGACCGACAGCGCGCCGAGCTGCAGCCACGGCACGGCGAGGTCGATGCTCCAGTTGAACGACTGGCGGTTCACGACATAGACGAGCACCAGGCTGAGCAGGAATCCCAGCACGAGCCCATACAGCACGCCCACGAGCCCCAGCACCACACCCTCTCCTGCCAGCATGCCGACCACCTGCCGGCGCAGCATGCCGACATGCCGCAGCATCCCGAACTCCGCGCGGCGCGCCAGCGCCTGCGAACCGAAGGCGAAGCTCACGCCGACCAGGCCGATGAGGACCGCCACGGCCTCGAGCAGGTAGGTGACGGCGAAGGCCCGGTCGAAGTACCCGAGCGACATTTCCTTCAGCGCGCCGCCGGTGTACACCTGCAGCGCGTCGCCGCGCGGAAACTCCGCCCGGACGGCGTGCTCCACGTCGGACGCCCGGGCACCGGGCTGCAGCCAGATCGCGCCCTGGCTGGCCGTTCCATCCCCCGTCGTCGCCACGTACCAGTCGCGGTCGACGACGATGGCGCCGCCCGGGCGGCCGTAGTCGCGCCAGATCCCGGCCACCGTCAGCATCTCCGCCTTGCCCGCCAGCGGCAGCGTGAACCTGTGGCCGACGTCCAGGCCGTACAGGTCGTGAACCGGCTCCGAGATCCATGCACGCGCGGTCCCCGGCGGCGCTGCCGCAAGGTCGCCACGGACCAGTGGCAGGCCGTCGAAATCCGACTCCCCGCTCACCCGGCGTGCGATCACCTGGACCGGCTCCCGGCCCGCCTCCAGGTAGACCGACAGCTGCCGCGCGAACTCGACCCTGCGGACGCCGTCGAGGGCGGCGATGTCCGCCTGGTCGGCCGCCGACCAGAAGGCCGTGTCCGCCGCCTGGGCGACGCGCATGTGCAGGTCGGCAGGCAGGACCTCCCCCAGCCAGCGCTCGAAGGACTCGCGAAACGAGTACACCATGATCGCCATCGCCACCATCAGGCTGAAGCTCACGATGATGGCCGCGAGGCTGACGGCCGACTGTCCGGCGCTGCCCTTCAGCTGCGCGAGGGCGACGGAGACGACGGCGCGACGCGTCCCGGGAACGTGGCCGAGCAGCCACGCCGCGGTCGCCGGCACCAGCAGCATGCCCGCGAACAGCAGCAAAGCGACGGATGCGTAGCCGAACACCGGCAGGCCACCTACCGGCGGCAGCAGGGCGCAGGCGGCACCGAGCGCCGCGAGCGACAGGCCCGGCCAGGCGGGCCGCAGGCGGCGTGCCGCATGCTCGGCGTCGCCGGCCTTCAGCGCGCGCGCCGGCGCCGCCCGTGCCGCCTCCCGCGCCGGTACCCAGGCTCCGGCCGCGGTGACCACCAGGCCGAGGAGGAAGAACCCCAGCAACGCCGTCGGCTCCGGTCGCGGCACCACGGCGACCGCGTGCAGGTAGCCGCCTCCCAGGTCCCCGCCCAGCCGCGCGAGGGCGAGCCATGCCACGGCCTGCCCGACGAGGACCCCCACCGCCGAACCGGCCGCTCCCAGCAGGATGCCTTCGGCCAGCAGGGCGGCTTCGACCTGCCGGCGCGTGGCACCCAGCGCGCGCAGCAGCGCCAGCGATGACCGGCGTCGCAGGACGGACAGGGCCTGCGTCGAAAACACGAGGAAGGCGCCGGTCAGCAGCGCGACCATCGCCAGCATGTTCAGGTTCACCCGGTAGGCTCGCGTGACATTCGCGGCCCGGTCCCTTTCTGCCGCCGGACCGGAGGTCGTGACCCCGGGCGGAAGCCTTGCCTCGAGCGCAGTCCTGAAACGCGCGACGTCCACGCCGCCCGCGAGCCGCAGGTCAATCCGGTTGATCCGGCCGACGCGGTCGAAAGCCCACTGCGCCGTCGCGATGTCCATCAACCCGAGGCGCTGCGGATAAGCGGCCGCCGGCAACACCTGCACGACCTCGAGCCGCTGGACGCCGGAGCCGGACCTCACCTGGATCTCGTCGCCACGCGCCACACCGAGTTCGGTCGCCGCCGCGGCACTCAGTGCGATGCTGGCCGGCCGGAACAACGCCATCAGCTCGCCCCCCAGGCCGGCCACCAGCTCGCGCTGCACGGCGGCTGCCCTGAAGGGGTCGACCGCGAGGACAGCGAGCGGCGGATGGTCGCCGAGCGGGGCCAGCTCGATCTCGAGGGCCGGGCTCGCCTCCTCGACCGACGCGTCGCCCAGCAGGCGCACGAACAGGTCCTCGTCGAAGCCTGTGCGAGCGCCGCGAACGACTACGTCCGCCTCGCCCACGAGCTTGCGTGCCGCGAGTCCGAACTCGGACAGCGCGCCCGAATTGATGGCATAGACCGCCGTGGCGAGCGCCACGCCGAGGGCGACGGCGAGCACCGTCACCACCAGCCTGAGCGGCTGCTCACGCAGCCGCCCCAGCGCCACGGTGCGGACGACGGCGAGTGTCGACCTCACGCCGTGGCGCCCGCCGGCACGAGGCGGCGCCCGTCCAGCACCAGGATCCGGTCCGCCGTCTCGGCCGCGGCCCGCGAATGGGTGATCAGCACGCCGCTGGCGCCCTGCGCGTGGACCTGCGCCCGCAGCAGCGCCAGCACCTGGCCGGCGGTTCGCGGATCGAGGTTGCCGGTCGGCTCATCGGCCAGCAGCAGCCTCGGCCGGTGCACCAGCGCGCGTGCAATCGCCACGCGCTGCACCTCGCCGCCCGACAACTCGCGCGCAAATCGCCCCGCGTGCCCGGCCAGGCCGACCGCCTCGAGCATCGCGGCGACTCGGGCGTCGCGCTCCGGTCGCGGCGCGCCCGCCAGGTCGAGGGGCAGCCCGACGTTATCGGCCGCTGTCAGGTAGGGCAGGACGTGAAAGGCCTGGAACACGAACCCCATCTCGAGTCGGCGGAGTCGCGTCGCGGCGTCGTCGGAGAGGCGGGCGAGATCCCGCCCGTCGAACGAGAGGATCCCCTCGTCGGGACGATCGAGACCGGCCATGAGGTTGAGCAGCGTGGACTTGCCGACACCCGACTCGCCCATGATCGCGACGTACTCGCCGCGACGCAGCTCGAACTCGATGCCGTCCAGCACCGGCGGCCGGTCCGGCTGGAACCGCTTTACCAGCCCGCTGATCTTCAGCACCCAGTCTGGCGACGACACCGGCGACCTCGTCCCTGCGCAGGGGTCCCGCGGCAGGAGCGCCGGGCCCGTCGTCACTTCGCCCGGTCAGGGCATCTGGATGCCGCCCCCGCCTTTACCGCCCATGCCCTTCAGGGCGGCGGCCCCGGCGTCCGGGATGACGATCGAGGAGGCGGCCTGCCGGCGCATCTCCTGGATCTCGCGCGCCGTCTCCTCGACCGCTCGCTGCGCGGCCGCGCCAAACGCGGCGACCGCTTCGCCCAGCGTCGCCGCCTCGAGTTCGAACGACAGCGGCAGCTGGCCCATCGGCGTCATGACCGAAGCCTGCCCGATGAACTGGACCGGGCGCGAAGGATCGTCGGCGCCGTCGGCGGCGACCGGCGAGAGCCGGCGGATCGTGCCGACCCGCTGGTCCGTGAAGACGTCCTCGCGATAGAGACCCCTGGCGTCCATCCCGGGTTCCTGCGGAGATTGCTGATTCATGAAGGTGCCTGGTCCTGATTGAAGTGGCTTGCCGCCACTTTAGCGACTTGCGGGCGCGATTGTCATGCCGGGCAGCGACCGGCCCGACCTCGCCCGCAGATCCCCCCGCTGGTAGAATTGCGGAGGAATCCCGTGCGCCCGCAGGAACCCGGGGCGCCTTGCACCTTTAAGGAGACGACGATGCGTGTCCCAACCCTGTCAACCGGCGCCGCGCTGCTGGCGATTGCTGCCACCCTGGCGCTCGGCGGCTGCGAGTCCGGCCCCGAGATCCGCCGCGATACGAACCCTGCGGCGAATTTCGCGAACTACAAGACGTTCGCCTTCTACCCGGAACTGGCGACCGACCGGGCCGGCTACGAGTCCGTGTTCACCGCGCGACTCAAGGAGTCCACCCGGCGCCAGATGGAGTCCAAGGGCTACGCGTACAGCGAGACCAACCCGGACCTGCTCCTGAACTTCTACGCCAACGTGGAGGACAAGCAGGAGATCCGCTCGACGCCGACGACCGTCGGCTACTACGGCTACCGCGGCTACTACGGCTACGGCATGCAGACCCAGCAGATCCAGACCGTCAACTACAAGGAAGGCACGCTGACGATCGACCTGGTGGACCCGAAGAACAAGATCCTCGTGTGGAACGCGACCGCCGAGGGTCGCGTGTCCAAGGAGGCGCGCAAGAACCCCGGCCCGGCCATCGACGCCGTCGTCACTCAGATGATGACTCCCCTGCCCGCCCGTAGCGGCCTGTAACCGGACTCTGCACACCGACCCGCTCACAGGAGCCGTGATGATCAACCCGACGTCCACCCTGCGCGGAACGCTGGCGGCCTTGGCCGTGGCGGTCCTTGCGCTGCCCTCCACCACGTTCGCCCAGGGCACGGTCAGCGACGAGGAAGTCGCCGCCGTCATCGAGGCCGCGCGCGCGGAATTGCGCGCGAGCCGGGAGCAACTGCTGGCCGCCAACCTCACGCTGACGCCAGAGGCAGCCGACAGGTTCTGGCCGCTCTACCGCGAGTACAACGCGGAGAAGGCCCGGCTCGGCGACGAACGGCTGAAGATCATCAAGGACTATGCGACGGCCTACCCGGACGTGGATGACGCGACGGCGGCCTCACTGGTGGACCGGTCGGTCGGGAACTCGAAGGCCATGCAGAAGCTCAAGGACCGGTACGTCGGCAAGTTCCGCAAGGTGCTGCCGCCGGTCCAGCTGATGCGTTTCCTGCAGATCGAGTCGCGTGTCGACAACCTGGTGGAGCTGCAGATCCAGCGCGGCATCCCGGTGGTCGAGCCGGCGGCGAAGTAACTTTTGGGCGTCGCGGCGCGGCCCGGACGCGCCGCGACGCCGGGGACATCCCGTGACCTCACCGGACCTTCAACAGTTGCTCAGGCGCCTGCACGACGAGCTGGGCCGGGCCGAGTCGCTCGACGACGAGTCCCGCAAGCTGCTCGGCATCGTCGCCCGGGACATCACCGCCCTGTCTGCCGCCAAGGACGGGGTCTCCGGGCACGTGCCGGCCCTCGAGCGGGTCGCCGTGAAGTTCGAGTCGCAGCACCCGGCGCTGTCCGCCGTCGCGCGCCAGTTGATGGACGCGCTCGCCAAGGCAGGCATCTAGGGCTCCGCCGCCGGCCGCGACCAACGACTCCTAGCGCAGCGCGGCGAACTCGATGCTGCGCGAGTCCCAGCTGGGCGCCGACTCCAGCGCCGGCACCACCTCTTCCGGTTCGCGCACGACCTGCCACATCGCGCCGTGACGGCTGTCCATGAAGCGCCCGTCGATGGCGCGCGCGAACTGCTCGAGCAGCGGGTCGTAGTAACCGCCGCTGTTGACGATGACGACCGGCCCGAGGAACAGGCCGAGTCGCTTCAGCGTGATGGCCTCGAGCAGCTCCTCGAAAGTCCCGCAGCCCCCGGCGAGGGCGACGACCGCCGACGCGCGGGTCAGCATCTCGTGCTTGCGGGTGCGCATGTCCTCCACGACGTGGAGCTCGGTCAGTTCCTCGTGCCCCCACTCGAGCTCGCGCATGAACCGCGGGATGATGCCGATCACCCGGCCGCCCTTCGCCAGCGCGCCGTCGGCGAGCGTGCCCATGGACCCGGCGCGACCGCCGCCGTACACGATCGTGCAGCCGGCCTCGGCGAGCAGGCCGCCGAGCCGCCGCGCGACCTCGCGGTACACGGGATCACAGGCATTGCTGGACGCGCAGTAGACGCAGACGCGGTGCCGCGCCTCGCTGAGTGGGACGATGCTCATGCCTTCAAAGCTCCTCGTGCCCGTGCGGCGCGCCGGCTAGCCCTTGCCCGCCGGGCCGCGCCGCGTCTTCGCCGGCCTGCCGCGCCCGGCCTGTGCAGGCCCGGCGGCACCCGGGCGGGTACCCTGGCCGTGGTGGCGTTGCCTTCCCTGGCGGGCGCCGTCGTCGCGCGGCGGCAGTCCCGTGTGCTGCGTCAGCACCCGACCCTGCGCCGGTCCGGGCTTGCGGGCCCCCTCGGGAACGCCGGTTCCCTTCGGCTGCCACGCCGGCACGAGGTGCCGCTTGCCGCTGCCGATCAGGTCCGCCCGGCCCATGCGCCGCAGCGCCTCGCGCAGCAGCGGCCAGTTGTTGGCGTCATGGTAACGCAGGAATGCCTTGTGCAGGCGCCGCTGCGCCAGGCTCTTCGGGACGTAGACATCTTCGCTGTCGCGCGCGACCTTGTGCAGCGGGTTCTTGCCGGAGTGCCACATCGCCGTGGCCGTGGCCATCGGCGACGGCAGGAAGGCCTGCACCTGGTCGGCGCGGAAGCCGTTCTGCTTCAGCCAGAGGGCGAGCTCGAGCATGTCCTCGTCCGTCGTGCCGGGATGCGCGGCGATGAAGTAGGGAATCAGGTACTGCTCCTTGCCGGCGGCCTTCGAATACCGGTCGAACAGTTCCTTGAAGCGGTCGTAGGTCGCCACGCCCGGCTTCATCATCTTGGACAGCGGACCCTCGGCGATCGCCTCGGGAGCGATCTTCAGGTAGCCCCCCACGTGGTGCTCCGCCAGCTCGCGCACGTAGTCCGGCGAGCGGATTGCCAGGTCGTAGCGCACGCCGGAGGCGATCAGCACCTTGCGGATGCCGGGTAGTTCGCGCGCACGGCGATAGAGCCGGATGAGCGGCGCATGATCGGTGTCGAGGTTGGGGCAGACGTCCGGGTAGACGCACGACGGCCGGCGGCAGGCGGACTCGACCTTCGGGTCCTTGCAGTGCAGCCGGTACATGTTGGCGGTTGGTCCGCCGAGGTCGGAGATGATGCCGGTGAACCCGGGTACCTTGTCCCGGATGGTCTCCACTTCGCGGATGACCGAGTCCTCCGACCGGCTCTGGATGATGCGGCCCTCGTGCTCGGTGATGGAACAGAAGGTACAGCCGCCGAAACAGCCGCGCTGGATCGAGACCGAGAACCGGATCATCTTGTAGGCGGGGATCTTCGCCGCGCCGTAGGACGGATGCGGCACGCGCTGGTAGGGCCGCTCGTACACCCAGTCCATTTCCCGCGTCGTCAGCGGGATCGGGGGCGGATTGAGCCAGAGGTCCTGGTCGCCATGCCGCTGGACGAGCGCCCGCGCATTCCCCGGGTTCGACTCCAGGTGCAGGATGCGCGAGGCATGTGCATACAGCACCGGGTCGTCGCGCACGGTCTCGTACGAGGGCAGACGGATCACGCTGCGACCCCGGTCCGCATTCGACACCTTGCGGACGAACCTCACCACCTGAGCGCCGACCGCCGGGCCGGCCGGACGCTTCGCGGCCAGCCGTTGCTCCTCGGAGGCGTAGGGATCGGCCGGGGCATTCAGGGGGCCGGGCCGGTCGAGATGGGTGGAGTCCACCTCGATCCAGCCGGCTGGCGTCGCGCGGCGGAGGAACGCCGTGCCGCGGATGTCGTCGAGGGAATCGACGGCTTCACCAGCGGCGAGGCGGTGCGCGATTTCACACACCTGTCGCTCGGCATTGCCGTACACGAGCAGGTCCGCTTTCGCGTCGAGCAGCACGGAGCGGCGCACCTTGTCGGACCAGTAGTCATAGTGCGCGATGCGGCGCAGCGACGCCTCGATGCCGCCGATGACGATCGCCGCGTCGGCGAACGCCTCGCGGGCACGCTGCGCGTAGACGATCACCGACCGGTCGGGGCGCCTGCCGCCCGCGCCTTCCGGCGTGTAGGCATCGTCGCTGCGGACGCGCCGGTCCGAGGTGTAGCGGTTGACCATCGAGTCCATGTTCCCGGCCGTGATGCCGAAGAACAGATTCGGCCGGCCGAGCGCCGCGAAGGCCCCGGGGTCGGTCCAGTCGGGCTGCGCGATGATGCCGACGCGGAATCCCTGCGCCTCGAGGACCCGGCCGATGACCGCCATGCCGAAGCTCGGGTGGTCGACGTAGGCGTCGCCCGTGACGATGATCACGTCGCAGCTGTCCCAGCCGAGCGCGTCCATCTCCGCACGTGACATGGGCAGGAACGGCGCCGTGCCGAAGCGCTGGGCCCAGTGCTTGCGGTAGGAGAACAGTTCGCGGGCGGGTTCCATGTGCACAGTTTAGGCGAAGAGGCCCCCGGTACGAACCTGTCCCGGGATGGGGACAGGTTCGTACCGGGTGACTCTCAACCGGTCGCTTGCAGGCCCTGGGCGATGCCCGAGATGCTCGCCAGCAATGCCCGGAAGATCTCCGCGTCGGCGCG
>Ga0316600_10001422_pt1 | contig 10955 bp, 10 predicted proteins | sample OWC_soil_day5_CT_FD_207652 | JGI IMG/M metagenome (GOLD analysis project Ga0316600, IMG submission 207652) | Wetland soil microbial communities from Old Woman Creek delta, Ohio, United States - OWC_soil_day5_CT | ecosystem: Environmental > Terrestrial > Soil > Wetlands | place: USA: Ohio...
GAAAGTTCGACGACGCACAGGTCTTGCTCGACGAAGGGGCGGCGTTGATCGATCGCGCGGGCGACCAGTACTGGCAGGCCGTGGCCGCGCGTTATCGAGGCTGGCTGGCACGCGACCGCGGTGACTGGGCACAGGCCGGGCGCTGGCTCGCGCTGGCGGCACGTACCTATGATCTGGCGGGCGCCACGGCAGACGGCGACGCCACCCGCGAGGAACTGGCGCGCCTGTGATCAGGGTGTGTTGATGCGCACGAATTCGGGGAAATAGTCCGCCCGCACGATGTAGGTGCCGTCGCAGTTGTAGGAGGCGCGCACGATGCCTTCGGACAAGGAAATAGCCGCATTGCGCAGGTAATAGCCTTCGATGCTGCGCAGGGTGTTGAAGCTCTGCACGATTTCGTCGATGCGGTTCTCCGCCAGGGGCTTCCAGCTGGTGCGCTCCTCGTCCATCAGCTTCAGCCAGTGCGGCGGCAGGTAATGACGCAGCGGTCCTGTCTGGATCATGGCGCGCACCCAGGCGATGGTGCGGACCTTTTCTTCGTACGGGACGGCGATGAAATGCCGCTCGATGTAGCCTGGCTTCACCAGATCCTCGGCGTCGTGCACCTCGTAGGCAAAGGGGTTGAAGATCGACTCGGTGCGCACTTCCGAACTGTTGAAGCCGATATAGATCGCGTATACGCCGGTGTCGTGCAGCAGCGCGGCACAGGTTTCCAGCACCTCGCCGGCGATGTGGTCCAGGCGTGACTGCTGGCGCGGCCGCAGGGGGACGGTTTCACGCAGGCTGGGGTCGCCCTTGATGCTGACAAAAGGGGTGTCGGCCGGCAGTCCGAAGGCGCCGACGATGGGTTCGTGCAGCAGGCGGGCGTTGGGATCGGTGGCAGGGGTGTCGAGATTCATCCTGCCATTGTCGCATCGGAGGAATGCTTACAGATAGGCTTTGGCTTCCTCGCCCGGATTGGGCAGGCCCGCGATCCGCCATGCCTCGCGCGGATTGGGGAACAGGTGCTGCATGCAGTCTGCGCTCTGCCCGGTGAGGTGGCAGACATGGCTGAGTGCCATCACCGTTCCATGCTTGGCGTACTCGCGCCGCAGCGCAAGCAGCAGGCCGATCTGCAGTTCGCTGAGCTCTCCCAGCCCGTCATTTTGCGCAATGCGGTCGGCCAGGCTTTCGCTCCACATGGCTGGGTCGATCAGGAAGCCGTCTGCGTCGAAGATGGCTGGACCGGACGAAGCAAATGACACACTCATGGCGACCTCCTCTAAGGGGCTTGCTCATCCATATGTATAGCACTGCATTGGCGATCAGTCAGGCTATCCTGCCGTTGCGAAAGTGAGCCGACCTCCGGGCCGGTGGTGCGACAGAGGGGGCGGCCGATCAGCCGGGATCGATCTGGGTCACCAGCCTGCGAACTGGCGCAGGCAGGGCAGCCCCGAGCGCGTCGGCCAGAGGCAGCCAAATCTGGCCGGGTGGCGTGGTGTGGCGGGGGGTGAGATGGAGTTGCACCGGCTGGATCTGCAGCTTGAAGTGGGTGAAGCTGTGCGTGAACCGCGGCAGGGCCTGCTGCCTCAGCGCAATGAAACCGAAGCGGTCGCGGCAGTAGGCCGCAGCGTCGGCGTCGGGGGTGAGCTCAGGCAGGCTCCACAATCCGCCCCAGATGCCGCGAGCCGGGCGTTTTTCCAGCATCAACTCGCCACGATCCAGCAATAGCAGCAGCTGGACCTGCTTTTCGGCGAGGCTTTTTCTGGGACGTGGCGACGGCAGCTCGGCGGTACGGCTCTGGGCATAAGCGACGCAGTCGGCGTTGACCGGACAGGCCGGACAATCCGGCTGGCAGCGGGTGCAGACGAGCGCGCCAAGATCCATCATGCCCTGGGTATAGGCCTCGATGCCCGTCCGCGGCAAATGCGATTCCGCCTGTCTCCACAAAACGGATTCCACTTTTTTGTCGCCAGGCCAACCTGCCACACCGCCGTGACGCGCCAGCACACGCCTGACGTTGCCGTCGAGAATCGCGCAGCGCTGGCCGAAAGCCAGTGCTGCCACCGCGGCGGCGGTGGATCGGCCGACGCCCGGCAGTTCTGCAATGGCGTCAGGCGTCGCCGGAAATCTCCCTGCATGGTTCTCGACGATTGCGCGTGCCGCAGCATGGAGGTTGCGTGCGCGGCTGTAGTAACCCAGCCCGCTCCATAGGGCGAGCACGTCGTCCTCGGGGGCTGCGGCCAGTGCGGACAGAGCCGGGAAGCGCGCCACAAAGCGCTCGAAATAAGGGATGACCGTGGCGACCTGAGTCTGCTGCAGCATGATTTCCGAGAGCCAAATGCGGTATGGGTCCCGGCATCCCTGCCAGGGCAGGGTGTGGCGGCCGTGGTCTTTCTGCCATTGGATGATGCGGGAAGCGAAGGATTTCACCCTGACAGAGTAGCACCCTGTCAGGGTACAAGCACCCCGGCAGGGTAGCCGGGGTGACGCAACGAATCAGTGAAAGCTCAGCATTGCCCGCACGGTGGTGGCCGAGCGTGTCGCAATTCGGGAATCAATAAGGACCCTCTGGCCCAGGGGACGCCGATTCACCCCCCGCCAAAGCAGAGGGGCCACGATGTACGCGTCAACAGCCACGCGCTCAGGCGTGGCCGAGTTTCTGGCGGAACAGGTTCATCAGCTTGCCAAACGCCGATTCGGTGATGGACTTACGTTCGACCAGCACCGCCTCACCGCGGCGCAGCTTGTCTGCCAGGCGGTGCAGACTGATGGAGAAACTGTTCATGCCGTCCTGATCGGAGAACAGGTAAGTGCTCTTGACGCCGCTGACCCAGCCCAGTCGAGCCCAGCGGAAGGTGCCGTCGTCGTAATGGAACTCAACCCAATCACCCTTGCTCATCGCGCGGGCGCGCAGGGTGTGTTCGTCCTCGACTTCCGGTATCACCTGCCCGGCTTGCGCGGTGGCCTCGGGGGCCGCCTCGACCACGGGTGAGGCGGCCTCGGGTTGCGCCACGATTTCCTCGATTTCTTCGGGGCTGATTTCGGGAAGCGGGACAGGTTGGGTGCTGGGACGTACTGCGTTGGCGTGGAGGATGACCAGGCTGGCGAAGAAGCGGTCGCTGAGCTTTTGTGGCAGTTCGATTTCCGCCGTGCCTTCGCGCAGCCGCTTCAACAACCCGGGAAGGATGCGCACCAGCATCAGCCGCGCATCCATGTCGGTCTTGGGCTGCACGCTCCACACCAGTTCGCGCATGGTTTCAACGTGGCTGTTGAAGTGCGCCCCTTCTTCACCTTCGTTAATGTAATCAAGGGTCAGCAGTTGCGCCCAGTCGCGGCGCAGGAATTCACGCACGATTTCATCCACCGTTTGCTCCTTGAGCGCCCGATTGATGAAATCGTGCACGATCACCGGTGCGAGTTCAGCCCGCTCCGCGTGCCTGATCTGTTCGATGTCCTGCTGCAGGCTGGCATCCAGGGTCTCTTCCAGGGTGTCATCCAGCAGGGCGCCCATGGACTCGAGTTCGTTCGCCGCGGTATCAAAGACCGAGATGTCCTTCTCGAAGTTCTTGAGCACCCGGCTGACTACTTGGGAAATGGCTTCCAGGCGGGCATTGCCGGCTGCGTTTTCCGGAAGATGGACGGCAAGCTTGGCGATTGCATCCAGCATCCGGCGCACCGGGTGATTCGACTGCGAAAAGAAGTTGCGATCCAGCATCGCCGCTTTCAGCACCGGAATCTGCAGGCGCGCGATTTGCGCCTTGAGGCGGTCGGGGATGGCGGTTTCGTCGAACACCACATCGAACAACATCGCCACCGCATCCACCAGCACGGCATCAAGCGGGCTCGCCGCCTTCATCACCGGGCTCTGCTGCAGGCTGCGCAGCACATTCTGGATGGCGCTGGCTTCCAGCAGGGGTAACTCGAATCGAATGCCGCCAGGCAGCATCATGCCGCCGGATTGCAACTGGCCGAGTGAGTCGAGCAGGCTGAATCCCGGGATGCCTCCGCCACTCGCCCGCCCCGGGCCGCCGGCAAGTTGCTCGAACAGTTTGAACATGTCATTGCTGGCCGGCGTTGCAGAGGCCGCGCTGCCGGCCGCAGAAGCAGGACTGCGCGAGTGGTTTTTCGATCCCCCCTTGAGGTCGGGCAGGACGCCACCGTCGATCAGGTAACGGTTGATCGCTTGGTAGATTTGCGCGAGCTCGGTGGTCAGGACCAGATCGAACTGATTCAGCAGGACGACCCGTACATTCTGGTCCGGCAGCATGCTGGAAATGCCCTCCAGCAATGCCTCACAGAGTGCACGTGGGGCGAGCGGATTGTCCTTTTCGGACAGCTCGGTGCGTCCCAGCAGTTTGGCCAGGCGGGCGTCCAGCGCGACCAGTTCCTCGGCGCAATTGAAGCGCATGCGAGCCGTGGCCTTGTCGATTGCCAGCGTGACTTCGAAATCCTGATCGCCCATCAGCGACAGTTCGGACAATTCGAACGTGGCAAGCTTCTCGCGACCCAGCACGAAGTCGTTGAAACTCTTGTAGTAGGCGTCCTTGCATGCGCTCAACAACTCGTTGGCCTGTCGGTTGAGGATGCCCTGGGCGTTGTAGTACGTGTTGCGCGTGTTCAATAATGGCGCGCGTTCGGCCATGGCCAGCAACGCATTTTCCATGGCTTCGGTTTGCCTTGTCAGCGCGCGAGTCGCGCCCTCGATCAACAGGTCGCGGCTGCCATGCAGAATGGCCAAGGTCTCGGCTGAGACCTGTGCACGCCGCGAACGCTCGAACTGGTTGAGGTTAACTACGACTGAGTTGTCTTGCATCTCGCGCTCCATTGGGATCACCTCTCGGTATCGGCAGTTGGCCGACCGACGAACGGGGATAGGGCGCATGACCGGGGATGACCGGCGGTCCCGCTGTCTCGAGCTCCCCGGGGGGACAACGATCGAGACCGGTAACTTTGCGTCCCCGTCTCGCGGCGGGTTTGCCCTGTTCGGTGGTCGGCGGAAGTGTCTAAAAATCGACGCACAACCGCATAATCGATCTATCGGCTGCAGCAGGAAAAAACTTTAAGCATTCCGGTGAAGAAGCGTTGTCCAGAGGGCGTGGAATATGTGAAGCCAGATATGGCAATGCTTAGCCAGTGAGTGACTGCTTATTAGGGGGCTGAGGTCATGCGGGTTTTGCTCATGACCGATGCAAATCCCGTTCGGCAGCCCAGGCAGAACGGCTTGCGACACGGTCCTGAGATGGATGGAAGGCGACTGATATTCATGGCCAGCAAGCGCACCGGCCAGGGGGAAAGGCGTGCGACAGCGCTCAAAGTTATGGCTTCTTCAAGCAGAATATGGAGCGGGCGAAGGGAATCGAACCCTCCTCATGAGCTTGGGAAGCTCAGGTAATGCCACTATACGACGCCCGCGCGGCGGAACTGGTGCCGGCATGTCCTGAAGAGTGCTTCAGGGTAGAATTACGGATTCTACTGAATACTCTTGCCGGATAGAAGTTGTGATTGAACTGGTCATCAACGGCGAACCCCGTACCTTCCCCGCACCGCTTACCCTTACGCAACTGGTCGAATCGCTGGATTTGACCGGGAAACGCATCGCTGTCGAGCGGAATGGCGAAATCGTTCCGCGCAGCCAGCATGCCAGCACGCAGCTCGCCAGCGGTGACTGCCTGGAAATCGTCGTCGCGGTCGGCGGCGGCTGAGATCCGGTTTTCTTTTGCCTTTCAAGCCTGAACCTATGGAACCACTCGTCATCGCCGGAAAATCCTATGCCTCCCGCCTGCTGGTTGGCACCGGAAAATACAAGGATTTTCAACAGACGCGCCTCGCCGTCGAAGCTTCGGGCGCGGAAATCGTCACTGTCGCCATCCGCCGCACCAACATCGGCCAGGACGCCAGCCAGCCCAGCCTGCTCGACGCGTTGCCGCCGTCGAAATACACCTATCTGCCCAACACCGCCGGCTGCTACACGGCCGACGACGCCATCCGCACCCTGCGCCTCGCGCGCGAACTGCTGGATGGGCATGCGCTAGTGAAGCTCGAAGTGCTGGGCGACGCCGAATCGCTGTATCCCAACGTCGCCGAAACGATCAAGGCCGCCGAAGTGCTGGTGAAAGACGGCTTCCAGGTGATGGTCTACACGTCGGACGACCCGATCGCTGCCAAGCAGCTGGAAGACATCGGCTGCGTCGCGGTGATGCCGCTGGCGAGCCTGATCGGTTCCGGCATGGGCATCCTCAACCCGTGGAACCTGCAGATCATCATCGACCGTCTCTCGGTGCCGGTGATCGTCGATGCCGGCGTCGGCACCGCCAGCGACGCCACCATCGCGATGGAACTCGGCTGCGATGCCGTGCTGATGAATACCGCGATCGCCGGTGCCGGCAACCCGGTGCTGATGGCCTCCGCGATGAAGAAGGCGGTGGAAGCCGGGCGCGAAGCCTACCTCGCCGGCCGCATGCCGAAGAAGATCTACCAGGCCAGCCCGAGTTCGCCCACCAGCGGCCTCATCACCGGCAGCAAATAACCAGCATGACGACCGATAGCGGCGCGCACCCGCGCATCCGTTCCTATGTGCTGCGCGCCGGGCGCGTCGGGTCGGGTCAGGCCCGTGCGCTGGCCGAGATCGGACCGCAGTTCATGCTGCCGTATCAGCCTGCGGTGCTTGAGCTTGACGCTGTTTTTGGCCGTTCCGCACCGCGCATTCTGGAAATCGGCTTCGGCATGGGCGAGGGGCTTGCCGAGATCGCCGCCGCCCATCCCGAGAACGATTATCTGGGCGTCGAAGTGCATACGCCGGGCGTCGGCGCGCTACTGAAGCAGCTCGGCGAGCGCGGCCTCACCAATGTTCGCGTCATCCAGCACGACGCGGTAGAAGTGCTGACTCACATGCTGGCACCGGCGAGCCTCGCTGGCATTCACATATTCTTTCCCGATCCCTGGCACAAGAAGCGCCACCACAAGCGCCGCCTGATCCAGCCGCCGCTGGCGAAGCTGCTGGCCAGCCGGTTGCAGCCGGGAGGCTACCTCCATCTGGCCACCGACTGGCAGGACTATGCCGAGCAGATGCTCGCGGTGCTTTCCGCCGATCCGCAGTTGCGGAATACCGTGGCGGATTACGCGCCGCGTCCCGACACCCGTCCGCTCACCAAGTTCGAGCAGCGTGGTATCCGGCTGGGACACGGGGTGTGGGATCTGCTGTTCCGCCGACCGTAGAACCCGGCTTCTGATCCGCACGGCGCCGTGCGGCTATGATGCGGGCATGGACTTACTCGATCTCGTCAAATCCGCATTCGCGCTGTTTGCCATCGTCGATCCGATCGGGGTGATCCCGATTTTTCTCATGGCCACCCGGGGCCATACCCTCGTACAAAGTCATGCGGCAGCCCGCATCGCCGCACTGACGGTGCTGGGGGTGCTGACCGTGTTCACCTTTGCCGGTGAGCCCCTGCTGGGATTCTTTGGCATCCGCCTTGCCGCGTTTTCGGTGGCGGGCGGCTTGCTGTTGCTGTTGCTGGCCCTGTCGATGGTGGAGGCGCACGTCAGTCCGCAGCGGCAGACCGAGGACGAGGCGCTGGAGGCCGAGGAAAAGGACTCCGTCGGCGTGGTGCCCCTGGGGGTGCCGCTTTTGGCCGGCCCGGGCGCGATCACCCATGTGATCGTGGCATCGGGTGCAGCGCAGGGCAACGTGCTGCAGCAAGGTTTGTTGTTGATTCCGGTTGTGCTGGTCGCGCTCTGCGTATGGCTGGCGTTTCGTGCGGCACCGATGATCGCGCGGCGGCTGGGCAAGACGGGGATACACGTCGTGACCCGCCTGATGGGACTGATCATCGCGGCAATCTCGATCGAAATGATTGCGAGTGGACTCGTCAAGCTCTTTCCGGGCTTGCTCGCCTGATTCGGCGCATTCTTGGCGCGTGCCCGACACGACACGCCTGTGATCCGTGCGCTTTATCATTCGCTTAACTGCTGGCGCGATCGTTGCGTCAGCTCCATTGATTTCCAAAACGGGAGCGCGACATGGAATTTGGGATGGTCGGACTCGGCCGCATGGGCGGCAACATGGCGCGACGGCTGGCGCGCAAGGGACTCCGCATTGCCGTGCACAACCGCAGCCACACGGTCAGCACGGCGGTCGCAGCCGAAACCGGCCACATCGCCTGTGCCACGCTGGCCGATTTGGTCGCCGCATTGCAGGCGCCGCGCATTGTCTGGCTGATGCTGCCGGCCGGCGAAGCGACCGACCATGCGTTGCAGACCCTGGCACCGCTGCTGAGTCCTGGCGATCTGGTGGTCGATGGCGCCAATGCCTATTACAAGGATGACCAGCGGCGCGCCGACCTGCTGGCGACACGCCAGATCGAGTTTGCCGATGCGGGTGTATCGGGCGGCGTGTGGGGGCTGGAAAACGGCTACTGCATCATGTTCGGCGGCAGCGACGCCGCGGCGGCGCGGCTCAAGCCCTACGTGGAAGCGCTGGCGCCCACGCCGACCACCGGCTGGCTGCACACTGGACCGGTCGGCTCCGGCCATTTCGTGAAGATGGTTCACAACGGCATCGAGTACGGCATGATGCAGGCCTTCGCCGAAGGCTTTGCGCTGATGAAGAACAAGCCAGGCTTCGATCTCGACATCGGTGAAATCGCCGAGTTGTGGCGGCACGGCAGCGTGGTGCGCTCCTGGCTGCTCGACCTGTCGGCGGATTTTCTGGCACACGACCAGACGTTGGAATCCATCGAGCCTTTCGTGGCCGACTCCGGGGAGGGGCGCTGGACGGTCCTCGAATCGGTAGAGCAGGGCATCCCCGCGCCGGTGATGTCGCTGGCCCTGATGATGCGGTTTGCCAGCCAGGGCGGGGATGATTTCGCAGCGAGAATCCTCGCCAAGATGCGACAGGGATTCGGCGGCCACGCCGTGAAGGAGGAGGACAAATGAAGCCCAGCCTTGACGTGTCGCTGCCGTGTACCTTCGTCATCTTCGGCGCCACCGGCAACCTCGCCACCAACAAGCTGTTGCCGGCGCTGTATCACCTGGAGGCCGCTGCTCGCCTGCCGGAATCGCTCAGCTTCGTCGCCTTTTCGCGCCGCGAGTGGGATACGGCGACATGGCGGAATCACATGCGCGAGGTGCTTGCGGACCGCATCAAGGGGCACACTGACGGCCCGGTGTTCGAGCGCTTCGTCGCGCGCTTCGTCTACCAGCAGGGCGACCTCAACGATGTCGCTTCCTATCAGGCGCTGGCCGAACGCCTGCAACAGGGCGGCGTGGCATGCGCCAGCACGGTGTTCTACCTGGCGATCAAGCCTGCTGAGTTCGCGGCCGTGATCCGCAATCTGGAAGCGGTCGGGCTCAACAGGCCGCGCGGGCTCAACCGCATCGTGGTGGAAAAGCCATTCGGTGAGGACATCGAGTCGGCACGCATGCTGAACCAGCTGCTGCACCAGCATTTCGACGAGGAACAGGTCTTTCGAATCGACCATTTTCTTGGCAAGGAGACGGTGCAGAACCTGCTCGTTTTTCGCTTTGCCAACACGCTGATCGAGCCCTTGTGGAACCGCAACTTCATCGATCACGTGCAGATCACCGTGGCCGAGTCCAACGGCATCGAGAAGCGCGCGAACTACTACGATCGCGCCGGAGCGCTGCGCGACATGCTGCAGAACCACCTGATGCAATTGCTCACCGTGGTGGCGATGGAGCCGCCGCCGGCACTGGAAGCGGATGCGCTGCGCGACGAGAAGGTCAAGGTGCTGCGCTCGATCCGCCCGATCGCCAAGCGCGCGGTGCACGCCCACGCCATCCGTGCCCAGTACGCACGCGGCGTGGTGGATGGCGTCAACGTCGCGGGCTACCAGCAGGAGGACAGCGTCGAGCCGAATTCCATTACCGAGACCTTCGTCGCTGCCAAGTTCTACATCGACAACTGGCGCTGGCGCGGGGTGCCGTTCTATCTGCGCACCGGGAAGCGGATGCCGCGGCAGACCTCGATGATCGCGATCCGTTTTCGCCACCCGCCGCAACAGCTGTTTCGCGAAACCCCGCTGGAAACGATCGACCCCAACTGGATTCTGTTGTCGATCCAGCCGGAGGAATCGATGCACATGGAAATCCATGTCAAGCAGCCCGGGCTCGACATGGATACGCGGCTGATGCAGATGAACGCAAGCTTTCTGAAAACCGACGAAGAGACGCTCGACGCCTACGAGACCCTGCTGCTCGACGTGATCGAGGGCGATCGCTCGCTGTTCATCCGCTTCGACGAAGTGGAGTGGGCGTGGCAGGTGGTCGATCCCATCCTCAAGCACTGGGCGGTCGAGCGCGAATACATCCCGACCTACCCGGCCGGCAGTTGGGGGCCGCCGGATGCGAATCGACTGTTCGACAGCGACGACCAGGTCTGGCGCAACGAGCTGTGAGTGTGCCGGAATGGCGCGTGTTCGACGAGGCCATTGCGCTGGCGAGCGCGCTGGCCGACACCCTGTGCGCCGAGGCCGCGGCGGCCATTGCCGCGCGTGGCGCGTTCCATCTGGTGCTGGCCGGCGGCAGCACGCCGCGTGATCTCTATCGCGCGCTGGCAGAACGAAAGGCGGGTGATGCGCGCTGGCAGGTCTGGTATGGCGACGAGCGCTGCCTGCCCGTCGATCATCCCGAGCGCAACAGCGACATGATCGAAAAGGCGTGGCTCGCCGCGTCGCTCATTCCGCCTGAAAACCGCCGCCCGATCCCGGCCGAGTTCGGCCCGGTCGAGGCTGCCACGCGCTACGCTGGCTGGCTGAAAGACGTGGGAGATTTCGATGTCGTGCTGCTCGGCATGGGCGAGGACGGCCACACCGCAAGTCTGTTCCCGGGGCACGACTGGGGCGATGCGCCGGGCAGCCCGGATGTGGTGGCGGTTGCTGCCGCGCCCAAACCGCCGCGCGAGCGGGTCAGTTTGTCGGCGGCGCGGCTGAGCCGCAGCCGGAAGGTGTGGTTCG
>Ga0316600_10001426_pt1 | contig 10927 bp, 5 predicted proteins | sample OWC_soil_day5_CT_FD_207652 | JGI IMG/M metagenome (GOLD analysis project Ga0316600, IMG submission 207652) | Wetland soil microbial communities from Old Woman Creek delta, Ohio, United States - OWC_soil_day5_CT | ecosystem: Environmental > Terrestrial > Soil > Wetlands | place: USA: Ohio...
TCAAAGGAAGAAAGCTTTTAAGGGAATCAGCGTGGAAGCGGGAAAAACTTTATTAAATCATAATTGGTTGGGCAATGTTCGCGAACTTAGAAATGTGATCGAGTGGGCTGTATTTATGTATGATGAAGAAGAGTTAAAACCTTATCACTTGGAAAACTCCCACTTCATAACTGAAAAAGTGATAGGCACGGTAGAATCCTTGGCCAAGTACTTAGAAAAAGACCAACAACATATTGACAGATTAGTATATGATGCTCTTCAAAAATACAATGGGAATAAGACGGCTGCTGCTCGTTACCTAGGAATTTCTCGACGGTCATTATACCGTCTGCTGGAAAAGTCCAATATATAAACAACATAAGGCATGAGAGTAGATACGTGTGCGGTTTTGGCACACTTATCTACTTTTTTTTATTTCCATGACATATTTTAGTGTCATGGATGATAGAGGTTCTAACTGTAGAAATCGGCATAGTATAAGGGGGGCCACTCTAGACTAGAAGCGGAAGAATGTATTTTTTGTATGATTGGCATGATTATTGCAATAAATTACAGCTATGAAATATAAAACGTCAAATTATATTAAATAATTATATTAAGTTATGTATAGTGGTGTTAGGAGGGATAACAGCATGTCAAAAAACGACAATACTCCTACTGAGATCGCGGATTTCATGAACGTTATTTTTTATAGAAATATAGTGGAGCAAGCAAGGGACAGTATTCTAGTTGTTGATGCAGATGGTAAAATTTTAGATGCCAATCAAGCAGCTTCAAATGCTTATGGGTATTCAAAGGATCAACTCCGAAACCTTCGTGTCCACGATTTGCGTGCTCCCGAGACATGTTGTGCAGTTGATGACCAAATTAGAATGGCTCAAAAAGAGGGTATATTGTTCCGTACAGTTCATGTGCGTTGTAACGGTGAAACCTTTCCAGTAGAAGTAAGCTCTCAACGTTTTGAGCTTCCTGATTTTGAGGCCATTGTTAGCATTATTCGGGATATCACAGAAACAGCTGGAATGGAAAGAACTCTCAAACAAGGGAAGGAAAAATATCGCTTGCTCCACGCCGAGCTTTCGGCAGCCTACGAGGAAATTACTGCTTCTGAGGAAGAGTTGAGGCAGCAGCTTGACGAATTGGTTACTAAAGACAAAGAAATTCGTCGTCAAAATATCATTTTGAATTCGCTGCATGAAACGGCACTGGGACTTATGAATAGGTTCGACCTTGACGAAGTACTGAAGATTATTGTTTCCAGGGCAACGCAACTGCTAGGCACTCCGGATGGTTATATAAACCAGGTGGATGAGGAAGAGGGTGTATTTGTAAGAAAAGTCGCTGTAGGACAATTTGCTAAGGACATGGCAAGGCGCACAAAAGTTACGGAAGGTCTTCTTGGTCAAGCCTACATTACCGGCGAAATTGCAATCGTAAATGACTATAGTACATGGGAACATCGTTTTCCTGAACCTTTTTTCGATACAATGCAATGTGTTGTTCTAGTTCCACTAAAGAGTGACGACAAAGTGATTGGTGCCTTTGGACTGGCTTTTCCCGATAAAGGGCGAATTCTTGCCGATCACGAGATTTTTATGCTTAAGCGATTTGCCGATCTTGCGTCCATTGCTCTGGATAACGCAAGGCTTGTTCAATCTTACAAAGAGGAACTGTTGGATCGCATGCGCGTTGAAGACGCATTGCGAATTTCCCAGGCCAGTAATCAGGCCTTGATTAACGCCATTCCAGACTTGATGTTTATCATCAAACAGGATGGTACATTCATGGATGTTAAGGGCAACAAGGAACAACTCTATATGTCGCCAGAACAGTTTTTGGGGAAGAAAGTATCCAAAGTTTTCCCGACAGAAATTGCCGTCCAAACCATGCAGAGTATAGAAATGACAATGGCAACAGGAGATATCCAAGTTTTTGAGTATCAGCTTCCCGTTCAAGGTATAGCCCAACAATATGAAGCCCGAATCATCACAAGTGGGGAAGATGAAGTACTGGTAATCAGTCGCAACATAACCGACAGAAGACGGATGGAAGAGCAATTAAAGCATCTAAGTTTATATGATGCCTTAACGGGAGTATATAATCGGACTTTCTTTGAGGAACAGATGAAGTGTTTGCAAAGAACACGTAATGGTTCAGCAGGACTGCTCGTCTGTGATATTGACGGGTTAAAGATTGTCAATGATACCTTGGGTCACAATATGGGCGATCTGATTTTGAAAGAAACGGCAGAAATATTGAAAAGTTCCTTTAGGCCTGGTGATTGCGTAGCTCGCATAGGCGGAGACGAATTTGCAGTACTTCTTCCTAGTAATTCGGGATTTGAAGCTGATTGCCGCAGAATTCGCGATAAGATACAGTGCTATAATGCTCAAAATTTAACTGTTCCAATTACTCTATCCATGGGATTTGCGGTAAGTAAGCAAGCTCCTATGGACATGAATGCCTTGTTTAAAGAAGCAGATAACAATATGTACCGAGAAAAACTCCATCAACAGAAAAGTGCCAGGAATGCTATCGTTCAGGCTCTTATAAAGGCTCTTGAAGCCCGAGACTTTATAACTGAGGGTCATGGTGACCGATTGCAGTATTTGGTTGAATCCTTCGCACATATTTTAGGCTTACCAGAAAGCAGTATTGCAGATATTCGTTTGTTGGCTCATTTTCATGATATCGGCAAAGTGGGAATTCCTGATGACATTCTCTTTAAGGCTGATTCTTTAACACAAGAGGAGTGGGCTGTTATGTATCAACACTGCCAGATTGGTCATCGCATCGCTATGTCTGCTTTAGATTTAGCACCAATTGCAGATTGGATACTTAAGCATCATGAATGGTGGAACGGACAAGGATATCTTAGTGGCATAGCTGGGGAAAACATTCCCCTTGAGTGTCGAATATTTGCGCTTGCTGATGCCTATGATGCAATGACCAATGACCGTCCTTATCGGAAGGCTATGTCTCATAAAGAAGCAATTGGTGAAATTCTGTACTGTGCTGGGACACAGTTTGATCCATCTTTAGCAAAGATTTTCGTTGAAATGTTGGAAATGGAATCGGCGATCCATAGAAATGTAAAATAGATACTGAAGGAGGAGTCTGATATTGGTCATTTATTAGAGCAGGAATTAATAAATTTTTAGGAGTGGAGACATGAAGAATCTGCCATTACAGCGTCAATTTAGATTATGGACGGTTTTGCTTGTTATTGTTCCTAGCCTGCTGATCATGGGAATTTACACTGTCAGCCAGATTTCAGTAGCTAAACAACAAAAATTGGAATTGATCGGACAACGGGTACACTCTCAGGAACGACTAATCGGCTACTGGATGATGGAGCGAGCCCAAAATATTCGTGAGATTAGTCAGAGTGAGGTTTTTCGAACATTGGACGAACAGCGGATGAAACGTGCTCTTTATGTAAAGCAACAGGCCGATAGCAATTTCGATTCTTTATCATATATCAATAAAGACGGTTTTTTAAAAATAACTACCCTCGGTGTAGGAATACAGTATCCATCGGCAGTCGATAAGCCTTATTTTGAGGCAGCGCTGGCGGGAAAAGAATATATTTCTGATGTGGTTATTGGTCGCAACAGCGGCCTCGCAATCATTAACTTTTCTTGCCCTATTTACGATTACGCCGGGAATTTTCAAGGGGCGATACTTGGATCTATAAGCACAGCAACACTAGAGATACTCTTACGTGAGAGTTGGATTGGGCAAACGGGAGAAGTCTTTCTGGTTAATCGGGAAGGTACAATGTTGACAGAGCCACGACATGTTAATATATTAATCGACAAGGGACTTGTCAAGGATACTGCCAAAATGAAGTTTAAGATTACTAAGAATGCTTTTCGTAATATTCAGCTTGGTCAGTCTGGCACGGCGGAATGGATCGATTATCGGGGCAATAAGGTACTGGGAGCTTACCTGGACATGCCTGAGCATAGCTGGACTTTTATCGGTAAGATCGACGAAATGGAAGTTCTTTCTCCTATTTATCAGCAGTTGTCGATGATGGCAGTTGGTACATTCATTTTAGTTTTACTGATTCTACCCCTGGCCACGCAAATAACCAACAAAATAAAACAGCCTATAGACTGGCTGATTGGACAGTCAAATCTGATTGCAGCAGAAGAATATCAAATGGTTGGTAGAGATAATAGCTTAGAAAAAATGCCCCACGAATTAAGGGATCTTTGCAAAATTTTCGTTCAAATGAGCGGTAAAATCGGAGACACTGTCAGCCTACTTAAAGAGAATGAAGCTAAACTCGAGAATGAGGTGAATCGCCAAACCTGGGAATTGCGTCAAAGTGAAGGGAGAATTCGCACAATTCTCAACCAGTGTCCTATTGGAATCATAGTAATTGATCGTCAGGGAACAATCGAAGCTGTGAATCAAGGGTTTATTTGTCTGTTACCAGGCTATACATGGATAGATGTTATCGGTCATTCTTATATGGATGTTGTTGACAAGATAGGGCGAAAGGAAGACACTCTAATTTATAAGGCTTTACAGGGGAAAGCAACTGTCAATCAGCACTTGTTCGTAGCGGATAGGGAATGGAATGTAAGTGTGACTCCTATATATGATGACGAACATATAACTGGTGCTGTGGGCGTATACCTTGACATCACTGATACAAAGCAAAAAGAGCGGGAGCGTATACAGGCACTTACGCGCTTTGAGGTATTATTCCAAAATAATCTCGCAGCCATGGCGGTAGTGAATCTACCTGACCAAGTGTGTGTTGATGTTAACTTGGCATGGGAGCGCCTTACAGGCTTTAGTCGGGATATAGTAATTGGACGCAATGTTACCGAGTTAGGCATAGTAAATCAGAATTCCTCCAATAATCAGACATTATGGCAGGAACTACAAATGAAAGGGTTTGCCAGCGGAGAATATGATTTGCGGACAAAAAACGGTGAAGATAAAAAGACAATATGTTCGATGATCATCTTAGATGATGAGCAAGAGCAACAGTACCTAGCCACATATATTGACGTAACAGACCAACGCCGCATGGAGGCAGAAATTGCACAATTTGACAGGTTAAATGTGGTTGGGGAAATGGCTGTCGGTATCGGTCACGAAATTCGTAATCCCATGACCACAGTGGGCGGCTATTTGCAACTGTTCCAGAGAAAAGCAGAGTTCCTTAAATATCATGAACAGATTAACATTATGATTGAAGAATTAGATCGGGCGAATAATATCATAACAGAGTTCTTGTCTCTTGCCAAAGACAAGGCAGTTGAAATGAAATGTGGCAATCTAAATCATGTTATCTATGGCCTTTATCCACTCATTCAATCAGATGCACTGCGCCGGGGCCATAATATTCAATTAGAGATAGGGAATATACCAGACACTATTTTCGACGAGAAGGACATACGTCATCTGATTTTAAACCTTGTGCGAAATGGGTTAGAGGCCATGGAAGAGCAAGGTGTAGTTATAATACGGACATTTCTAGAGAACCATCAAATCATATTAGCTGTCCAGGATACAGGATCAGGTATCTCGGCAGAAATTCTAGCAAAACTGGGCACTCCATTTATGACTACGAAAGATGGGGCAACAGGACTTGGTCTGCCAGTATGCTTCCGGGTTGCCGATAGGAACAGGGGGAAGATTAGCGTTGATACAGGAAAAATGGGAACAACGTTTGCCGTGAAATTTAGCTCTCCCGAGTATGATACTAAAAAATCATCTAATAATGAACAAATGGTGGCGAATGTAAATTAATTAAGGAGCCGAGATATGACGAAACAGACATTAGAGCACCAATTCAAATTATGGACGGTTTTGCTTATGGTTGTTCCCAGTTTGCTGATTATGGCGATTTACACCGTTGGTCAAATTACAGTTGCTAAACAGCAAAACCTGGAACTAATGCAGCAAAGGGTACATTCCCAGGAGCGACTGATCAACTACTGGATGGGGGAACGGGCTGAAAATATTCGTGAGCTAAGCCATGCAGAGGCTTTTCGAGCGTTGAATGAACAGCAGATGCAACGTGTTCTTCATTTAAAGCAGCAGGCCGATAATAACTTCGATTCTTTATCATACATACATAAAGACGGTTTTTTTAAAATGTCTACCCTCAGTCTAGGAATACAGTACCCGTCAGCAATCGATAAGCCTTATTTTGAAGCCGCTCTGGCGGGAAAAGAATATATTTCAGATGTGGTTATTGGACGAAATAGCGGCCAGCCTATCATTAACTTTTCTTCTCCCATTTATGACTTCGCGGGGAATTTTCAAGGGTTGATACTTGGGTCTGTAAGAACAACAACTCTAGAAACACTCTTACGTGATAATGGGATTGGCCAAACGGGAGATATATTCCTAGTCAATCGCGAAGGAATGTTTATTGCGGAGCCACGATTTGTCAATTTGCTAATCGACAAGGGATTTGTCAAGGACACCGCTATAATGAGACTTAAATTATCTGACAATGCTTTGAGCAATATTCAGCTTGGCCAATCTGGCACCGCCACTTGGACTACTTACTTGGGAGATAAGGTTTTAGGGGCTTATCATTATATGCCTGAGCGAGGTTGGACGTTAATTGGTAAGATCAATGAAGGAGAGGTTCTGGCTCCTATTTATAAGCAGTTGGTGATGATGGCCAGTGGCGCCATCTTGTTGATGTTATTGATTCTACCCTTAGCCGAGGTAATCACCAATCGGATTAAGTTACCCATTGATTGGCTGATTGGACAGTCGAATTTGGTGGCGATGGAAAATTATGAAATGGTTGGACGAGACAAGTGCTCAGAGAATATATCTTATGAGCTAGGAACCCTATGCGAAACTTTTGTCAAGATGAGCCAAAAAATCAAAATCACCATCGTCCTGCTTAAAGAGAATGAAGCTACATTGGAGAGGAACATGCAAGAAATCCAGGAGATGAATGCAACTCTGGAAGAAGAGGTAATGGAACGGCAAGCGGCGCAACTGGCACTGGTGAACTTGAATGATGAACTGGAGAATAAGGTGAGTGAGCGGACGCGCGAACTGCAAGATATGAATGTAGCCTTGGAAGAAGAGATTATGGAGCGTCAGATGGCACAAGAAGCGTTGAACCAAAAGACAGAAGTAATTCGACAGATAGCCTACTCTGATGTACTTACCGGTTTGCCAAATCGTGTACATCTAAATGAAAGACTTGAGGCGGAAATGGAAAAAACTCGTCAAGGCCAGTCGGCAGGTGCCGTGCTATTTATCGATTTAGATGATCTTAAAATGGTAAATGATACTTTCGGTCATACATATGGTGATGCTCTTATCATCCTGGCAGGGAAGCGCATTGTGAAGGCAGTGGGGGAGGGTGCTTTTATTAGTCGCATTGGCGGAGATGAGTTTATGGTGATCTTATCTGGTCAATATGATCAGAAAAGTATAACCGACACTGCCGATAGAATCATTGGAGCATTCAATCAGGATATGGAGGCACATGGGATTTGCTTCCACATGTCGGCCAGCGCGGGCATTGCTGTATATCCTGCTGACGGCGATACAACGGAGGAAATCTTCAAAAATGCGGATAACGCTATGTATGCAGCTAAGAAAACTGGCAAAAATTGTTGGCGTTTTTACGAAGCAACTATGCAGGTGAACGCCTATGATAAGATATTGCTGATCAACAGCCTGCGCCACGCTGTCGAAGGCGGCGAATTATTGCTGCACTATCAGCCACAGGTGGGTATCAATGGCATTACCGTCGGATTTGAGGCGTTACTTCGTTGGAATAGTCTAGAATATGGTTCAATATCACCAGCACGTTTTATTCCGTTGGCAGAACAAAATGGGCTCATCCAAGAGATTGGAATTTGGGTGCTCAGAGAAGCCTGTCAATTTGCCCGTCGGTTGGCCGATAAGGGATGGGGGCATCTGCATGTCGCTGTTAATGTATCACCCTGTCAATTATGCGCCGATGATTTCATTCAAAGTGTGCAGGAAGTTCTGCATGATGCTGGTATTGAACCACATCAACTCGAACTTGAGATTACTGAAAATGCGTTGATAGAGTCTCTGGAAGAAAGTACTCACATCCTCGAAAATATAAAATTAATGGGAGTGGGGTTGTCTCTGGATGATTTTGGGACAGGTTATTCATCCTTAACCTATCTTCAGCGCCTGCCAGTTAGGACTCTAAAAATAGATAAAGCGTTCATCGATATGATCCTGACAGGTGGAGCGCAGAAAGCAATTATTGGAACCATTGTAGATATGGCTCACATTATGAAGATGACTGTGGTTGCGGAAGGCGTAGAGACAGAAACTCAAATTGATTATTTGGCACAGTGCGGCTGTGACTGCCTCCAAGGATATATTATTAGCCGTCCAGTGCCGGAAGATGAAGCTGTGCGTTTTCTATCTAGGTGTAAATAGTAATTGTATTCCTTTTAAGGGATTTGTTTACTTTTCGCAAAGTCTTTCAAGAAATATAGGGGAGGCGATAGTATGGCTGGAGCTCCGATTATTTGGATAAATTGTGACAAGAGTGAACAAATAGCGTATTTCAATAATGAATATGTCTTGATAACAATAACCGATATGAAAAAAATATCCCTTGGGGAAACCTTGGAGGATGCGAAAGAAAAGTTAAAAGAGATTGGTAGATATGATATCTATAAACAGTTAAAATAAGAATCATCTAAAAGTCATGCGCCCTTCGGGGCGTTTTTTTTTGGTGCGCCCAGCATGGGCGCTTACTTGTTGTTGAAAGTCTAATACGGGAGTCGATAGTGCTAACCGCTAGCCAATGTCAAGGGTGTCCACAGAGTGGTGGATGAAATAGGCGAATCCCTAATGGAATTCGCCCCTCCCCGAACCGTATGGGCATTTTTCGATGGATACGGCTCTCCATTCCTATTAAGCTTTCGTTTAAAGATATTAGATTGATTTACAGCACATCTTACATATGGGAATCTGCCTACGATTAATGCGAATCATATACTCGATGATAAAAGTAATAGCTGAGGACGTTCATAACAAATGTGTAAGGCAAATGGGCATGAGGGAGGAGACCTTTAGCAAAGAACAGTTAATTGACTGACCGCTCATGAAACTACTTTACAGTATTATATTCTATGACTGATATATTAGTCTTGGGCGTGTATGGAAATATTAGTACGAAAAGTATATATTTTGAGATATATACTTTTTAAAGATTATTTACAATACGGCAGGAATTGTATTGTTTTATGGGGAAATGATACCAATAGACGCTTGTGAAGGCTAATAAAAATGCTACGAACATGCTTTAGCTTTTGGCTTTGTTTGATTTTATAGGGTGAAGGAGAGATATAAAATTGTTTAAAGTAGTGATATATGTATTAATAAGCATCCTGTTTGTTTTTCCTGTCATGGCAAAGCCTATCTCAGAAGACACTGAAGCTCTAGCGCAGACAATTTGGAAAGCGCAGACAATAGATGGGTTAAACAATGGTTTATGGGTTATTCCTGAAGTAGCACTTAATGACTACTTTTCTAATTCTTTAACTAATGACAAGGTTAAGAACCCAAGATTAAAGTTGCTAGATAATAACAGGATGTATATTACATTTGATAGTAGTATGGGGAGGGTGGCTCTAAATTGTGAGATTAAGCAGTTTGTTCATAATCAGACTGACTCCTATGTTGAAGTTTATATCCGTGAAAAAAAGCTTGCCGACAAACCCGTTCTGTCTTGGATGCTCAAATTTGTTAGCCTAGGAGCGATAGCGGATTTGTATGGAAATCCACTAAAGGATGTAAAAGAGGTCGATGCAAAATTCTCTGGTAACACACTTAAAGTAAATTTTCGGACACTGGTTGAGAAAACTCTTCTTAATAATGAAATAGGAAGAAAAATTGATATTAGCAGCATAACGACGCGGGAAGGGATGTTGGAGTTACACACTAACCTGAAAGCTGCTGATATTTTAGGACTATTTATGGGTCAATCGTTATAGAAATCTACTGGGAAAATTGTCGGATTCGTAAAGGGAAACTTATATCTGATGGGGTTTAATACCATTGGATACAAGTTTCTTCTTAATTTCTAATCGGTCTCCAGAGGTCACTGGACATTATGAGGCAATCGTCTTACCGTTTCCAGGAATACTGCGAGAGGGTAGCTAGCTTTGTCCACGGGTATGCATTGCGACAATCTGTTTTATATCAACTTGCCGACAGAATTCTTCTACCCTTAAATAGCTCAACCCAAGGAGTCAAGGAACAGCTTTAATTTCAATTATGCTATTTTAATAAGTTTCTTTGATTCTCATGTTTCATAGAAGAACGATTAGAAGCATATATCTAATTTGGGTGATTTATTTGAAAATGTTTGTAAAAATTATCATTGTGATCAGTCTTATCTTAGGGGCGACATGTAATGACACTAAAGCAGAAGGGGATCCAGAGGTTGTTGATCGTCCGATTTTGATAACACCGCACCGGATAGATTTAATCCGTGAGTATAGTAGCATTCATTATGGGGGAGTGATCGAAAACATAATTCCAGGGGCTATTGTAGTGCATTGGACCGCGTCGAATAGTTGCGAAAGCACCTACGATTATTTTTATCCAGAGGAGACTCGTGATGAAGAGATGAGAAGCTGCGGGAAGTTAAATGTTGCATCCCACTATCTTGTCGATCGTGATGGGACGATATATCAACTTACACCTGATAACCTTCTAAACCGACATGCAATCGGACTAAACTGGTGTGCAATCGGCATTGAAAATGTGGGAGGTGTAAACGATAAGGAAGATCTTACTGATGAACAACTTGCTGCCAATGAAATAATTATTCGTCACCTTATAAAGAAGTATCCAACGATCAAATATGTATTCGGTCATTATCAGCAGGAGTATGCAAAAACCGTGGGCATATGGCGTGAGAATA
>Ga0316600_10001427_pt1 | contig 10926 bp, 12 predicted proteins | sample OWC_soil_day5_CT_FD_207652 | JGI IMG/M metagenome (GOLD analysis project Ga0316600, IMG submission 207652) | Wetland soil microbial communities from Old Woman Creek delta, Ohio, United States - OWC_soil_day5_CT | ecosystem: Environmental > Terrestrial > Soil > Wetlands | place: USA: Ohio...
GTTCCCAAAACCGTAAACCTTAGTCATTTTTCCGTAAGATATTTGTCCGCATTTTTAATTATTTATATTCTTTATGAAGCGTAAAGCCTCTTCCACGCACCTCTGTAACCTGGTTGATAATCATAAAGGCCTGAGGATCAATTTCAAGAACCAGTTCATTGAGTTTGGGCAGCTGCCTGCCTGATATTACAGTAAGAACAGCAAAGGATGATTCTCTTAAATGTCCTCCTTCACTGGCAAGCAGGGTTGTCCCTCTGTCCATACGCCGCTGTATCTCCTGACTGATCTGGTCATACTGTTTACTTATGACCTTTACCTGCATCTGATTACGGCCTGTCATAAGAACTTTATCCAGAACCATTGTGTATAAAAGAACAAGAAGAATTCCATAAAGAATCTGTTCCAAATTGGAAAAAATCATCTGGGTAAGCAGAATCAGGCAGTCAAAAACCGACATGGTCTGAGAAATCGACAAATTCCACTTTTTATTCAGTATGAGCGGCGGGATATCCATTCCTCCCGTAGAAGCGCCGGCCCGTATCACCATCCCAATACCGGCGCCGATTAAAAGACCGGAAAATACAGTGGCAAGCATACGGTCCTGGGTGATGACCATATTACCGGACAGCTTCTCAAATACCCCCAGGATAATGGGATAATAAAATGTACTGATCATGGTTGTCAGGGCAAACGCCTTACCCAGTACAAAAGCACCTGCAACGAACATAATGATATTAAAAACTCCTATAAAAAGAGCTATGGAAATCCCTAGTTTTGCATGGGCCACTAAAGCGAGACCTGTCGTACCCCCTGTAATCAATCTGTTTGGAAGAATAAACAGGGAAACAGCAAGTGCATATACGGTGTTTCCTGCCAGCACCGTCGCTATTTTTTTTAAATTCATACTTCAGTAACTTCCTTTCAACTTCTTATTATGCTAAAAATTTTGCTCTCAGCTCATTCCTTTTTTCCGGAGTTACAAAGAGACGTTCTGACAGGTATTGGTCAATGGTTCCATAAGACTGCTCGATGGCAGAAAATGCACGGAGAATATAAGCCTCTGAAACAGTAAATAATACACGGACACAGTCTGCAAGACCCTTGTCCCCAGTCTCTTGTTCAATCAGGGAACAGGTCTGGTTTACCTGCCCAATTACATAATCATTAGTTTTTACGAAATCCCTGATAATGGCTTCCCGTTGTACTCCCAGGGCTGTCAGAAGAAGGGCTGTTCCGACTCCTACCCGGTCTTTTCCGGCTGTACAGTGCCATAAAACCGCTCTGTCATCTGCTTCCAGCAAAAGATCAAAAAAACGGGAATAAGAATGGGCAGCATGGTCATTTAAAACCAGATCCTCGTAAAGCCTGTCCACATAGGTCTCCGGTTTTCCACCTAAGGAAGAGGCATGGAGAAGAATTGATTTTATCGCATCTGGTTCCCCTTCCTCTGCCTCTTGTTCTTCCTCTTCGAAGGTGATTCCCACTGTCTTTTCATCCAGAATGGGATTGAATATATTACGGACTCCCGGCATATCCGGATCCGGCTTTTGTTTTCTTTCCGTTGCCGTTCTAAAATCAATAACCGTTCCAAGACCGCAGCGTTGGGATAATATCCGGATATCCTCTCCGGTTGCCTCGTAAAGGGTACCACTCCTAATCAGCCTGCCCGGCAGTATCATCTTCCCATCCTGAGTCTTTATTCCCCCTAAATCTCTGGTATTATGCAGCTTTTCAAGCTTTATTCTTCCCACGAAGCCGGTATTTTTCTCATTCATTTTTATTATTTCCTCCCATTCCTTTTGCAGCTTATCTCATCAAAAGGAATTGTATTTTTGTCAAGTATATCATAAGATTCCATTAAGAGGAAGTCAGTATTTGGGTAAAACCAGGCATGGAAAGATAACGGGTAACCATATTTTTAAGACACCAGATAACAGTCAGGCGTTTGGTTCCTTCCGTTAAATAAACCGGATATTCTTTCACTGGCGTATTGTTTAGCCAATATGTAACTGACCCTATTTTCTGCCCCTTCTTAACAGGAGCCTCTATCTTATCTGGAATGCTGGTCTTCACAGTGACTTTCTCATCATCTGCCAACAGGAGCTTAAGACTCTTCTCCCTGTCTTCTGCCATGGAACTGGCGATGAAAACCGGCTTATCAAGCCCACCGGATATGGGAATTCCCTCGTTAATCAGCACGTCTGGCATGGATACTTCTTCATAAACATCCCGGTAATGAAAACGATCCATTCCGTACTGAAAGAGTTTTCTGGCATCTGACCATTTCCAGGTTTTGTGAGGAGGCCAGCCGCACCCTAACAGGGCGATGGTGAAAATTCTCCCATCACTTTTCACTGATCCTACATAGGAATAGCCTGCACCACCGGTAAACCCAGTTTTTCCTGAGAATGCCCCGCTCATAGAGCTTAAAAGGGCGTTGTGGTTTGTGCAGCTAAAGGATCTTTTTCCATCAACATCTGTAAAATAATAGCTCTGGGTTCCGGTTATTTCCAAAAACTCTTTGCTTTTTGGAGAATTTCCGATGCAGTAATTCATAATCCTGGCTAAATCGGCTGCTGTGGTAGAATGTTCTTTTATTTCTCCGTTATTCTCCTCCTTCGCATCCAGACCGTTGGGAGTAATAAAGTAAGTATTGCTGCACCCCAGCTCTCTGGCTTTCTGATTCATGAGTTTGGCAAACCCCTCTCTGCTTCCGCCTACATGCTCTGCTATCATCATGGCTGCATCGTTGTGTGATTCAAGCATGAGACTGTAAAGTAAATCCTTTAAATAGATGGTCTCTCCTTTATAGACTCCCAGATGAACCTTGGGCTGGTTAGCCGCATTCTGGGTGGCAGTGACCGGATCAGACAGATTGCCGTTTTCAAGAGCGATAATACAGGTCATGATCTTAGTGGTACTGGCCATGGGGCGCACCAGTTCCTCGTTTTTTCCATATAGAATCCGGTTGGTTGAGGCATCCATTAATACTGCTGACTGAGCATAAAGATTGAGTTCGTCGGTTGTCTCAATTTGTGTCTTATGATCCACTTTTTCTGAAGTCACTGATGTATGGTTTTTAATGGTCTCTTTTTCTGCCAGCTTCACCGCAAATGTTCCGATAAAGGAAACAATGGCGATTCCTGCTGCTGCCAGGAGTATTCCTTTGGCATGCCTCATAAAAGAGCCTCCCCCTAGACTTTATTTTATCCTATTCCGCGTATTTTTTAATTATTCCCCTTTACATTTCGAACATATTTTCGGTATAATAAAAGAAAAAAGGAGAATCGGATATGTCAATGGAACCTCTTATTTTCCATATTGATGTTAACTCTGCATTCTTAAGCTGGGAATCTGCAGACCGCTTAAGGCAGGACCCGGAAGCTCTTGATTTACGCACCATCCCCTCTGCAGTCGGCGGTGATGCCCAGTCAAGACACGGGATCGTGCTGGCGAAATCCACGCCTGCCAAAGAATACGGAATTACAACCGGAGAACCAATCGCCCAGTCTCTTCGCAAATGTCCGGGGCTTACAGTGGTTCCTGCCCGCTTTGATATCTATCTGGAATATTCCAAAAGACTGATGGATCTTTTGTCTGACTATACACCGGACATTGAGCAGTTCAGCATTGACGAAGCCTTTCTTGATATGACTTCCACCATCCATCTGTTCGGATCTCCCATTGATACAGCCAATCTCATACGGGAGAGGGTCTGGCAGGAGCTGAAATTTACGGTGAATATCGGAATTGCGCCTAATAAGCTGCTGGCCAAGATGGCTTCGGATTTTAAAAAGCCCAACCTCTGCCACACTTTGTTTGCCCATGAGATTAAAACCAAGATGTGGCCCCTTCCTGTGGGAGAGCTGTTTTTTGTAGGGCATTCCGCGAAGCAGAAGCTTATGGGGATCGGCATTCATACCATCGGACAGCTGGCAGCCTGTGATGTAAAATATTTAAAACACCTGCTGGGAGAAAAATATGCGGTATTAATCCATGACTATGCCTGCGGCATTGATTCCTCTCCGGTTGGTCACCGGGAACCAGTGAATAAGGGGTATGGAAACAGTACCACCTTGTCAAGAGACGTGGAAGACATGGAAACCGCCCGTTCGATTCTTTTATCCTTAAGCGAAACAGTGGGTGCAAGACTGCGCAGAGATCATGTGTTGTGCGACTGTGTCTGTGTTGAGATTAAGGATTGGGATTTTCATACCACCACCCATCAGACTACCTTAAACTGCCCCACAGATTCTACCACTCTTATTTATGAACACGCCTGCAGACTGCTGGAAGAATTCTGGGATCGTACGCCCCTTCGCCTTTTGGGTGTGCGCGCCACAAAGATTTCAGATGAGGGATATTTGCAGATAAACTTATTTGAATCAGAACAATCAAAAAAGATGAAAGAGATGGAAAAAGCTGTGGATCATATCCGCAGCAAATTTGGTACCGACAGCGTAAAAAGAGCCAGTTTTTTAAAGAAAGACCGTTTGGTAGATCATGCAGCTGGAAAGGAGAAGCACATGAAGCAGTGATGCGCGCTCCTTTCCGCTCCGCTTTTATCAGTTAAAACTGTCCGCTTATGGGCTTAAAGCCTTCCCCATAAACTTCATTGGAATCGGTTATGATTAAGAATGCATCCTTGTCCGTTTCGTGAATTGCTCTTCTAATCGAAACCACCTGAGAGTTGTTGCATGCGCACATAACCACATTCTTTTCATCTTTGGTAAAAGACCCCTGGCCTTTTAAAAAGGTGCAGCCTCTGCCCGTTGCTTCTTCGATTTTACATGCTACCTCCTCTTCATGAGAGGTAACCACAAATACCAGTTTACCGGCACCCAGACCATACATGATTTTATCAATTACCATGGTGGTCACGATGGAAGAAACCAGACCAAGTATGACCGCATCCACATTTCTAAACACCAGTCCGCCCGCTATTATTACTACGGCATCCACCACAAGGGAGATCTTGCCGATGGTAAGATGAGGAAATATCTTTCTGATTGCCATAACCAGGAAATCAGTTCCTCCAGTGGAACCGTTTCTTAAATATACCAGGGTTAAACCAAGCCCCGAAAAAATTCCGGTACACGCCGATGCATAGAGTGGATTGCCCTGATAGGCAGGAAACAGGGGAACAACATAATCCAGTACCAGTGCAAAGATCAGCATGCTTTTCATAGAACGCAGAAGAAAGCCTCGTCCCAAAAGCTTATAGCTGACCAGTATAATGGGGATATTTAAAACAATGCTGGTGATACCCATAGGCAATCCGAACAGATAACGCAGGATTAATGCAATACCTGATACTCCCACCGGTGCAAACTGTGCATTGACAGCAAAGTTATAGATTCCCACATTAAATAAAAGTGCTCCCACAAGATCACACAGCAAATCGATGCCAAGCTCTTTGGGGGAGTATTTATCACGGTCTCCCATCATGTTGTACTGCCTCCGTTTCTCTTTCGATTATTTATAGAAAATAATCATTGATTTCAAATTCTTTTTTGCCAATCTTTATGTTTTTAATCAAAACACTGACCGCGCCATCTTCGTCAGTGCAGATTCCGGTTGCATAGATCTGTGTCTTACCATAGGATTCCGTCAAATTCAATTCTTTATCCAGAATTTCCTTATCCGCCAGCGCTTCTGCAAGATCAAGCAAAACCTCTTCTACTTCTTCCTCAATATGGTATTTCTCAAACTCTGCTTCTAATTCCTCATACGTTTCTTCGTTAAACATCTGATATCCCCCTTTCCATTTTTACAAATTAATTATACACGCAAGTTGCTTCTTGTCAATCATGTTCCCTCATGATAGAATCGGTTTATGAAAATGACCATAAATTACTTAATCACAGAAGCTTTTGACCAGAAAACTATAGGGCAGTTTCTATTAGAACATGGATACTCCCAAAACCTGATCCGGCGCTTACGAAATACAGAGAATGCAATCACAGCCGGAGGCAGAGCAGTATACACCACTTACAGACCAGCAAAAGGAGAGGTACTTACCATCGCCTTTCCCGAAGAGAAAGATTCTGAAAATATCGTACCCACTGAGATGCCCATGGATATCTTATTTGAGGATGAGCATCTTCTGGTTATCAACAAAGCGGCCGGCGTCCCCATTCACCCCTCCCAGGGGAATTTTGATAATACCCTGGCCAATGGACTGGCATGGTATTTCCAAAATAAGCAGGAGGCTTTTACCTTTCGTGCCATTAACCGGCTGGACCGTGATACCACCGGTCTCCTAATTATTGCCAAAAATCCCTTAAGTGCCTGTATCCTGTCTGACATGGTAAAAAAGCATGAAATTCACAGACGGTATCTTGCAGTGGTTCAGGGTGAACTTCCAAAGGAGGGAATCATTGACTCTCCCATAGCCAGAACACACGATTCTACCATTGAGCGTTGTATCGATCTTGTTAACGGCGATCCGGCAAGAACCTTTTTTTGCCGTCTTTTTTATGATCCCGTCACAGGACACTCCCTTGCAGGGCTTCGACTGGAGACCGGACGGACTCACCAGATCCGGGTTCATCTAAAATCCATCGGACATCCACTGCCAGGTGATTTTCTTTACAATCCGGATTACCGTTATATAAACCGGCAGGCGCTCCACTCCTTCCGTCTGGATTTTATCCATCCGGTCACCAGAGTTCCCCTGTTTTTCGAGGCAGCTCTTCCGGAAGATATGAAGTTTATTGGTGTTACATCCACCGAAGGCCTTTGGGATAATGATTTTTAAGAATCCCAGCGGCCAGTTTTGCAAAGCCAATGGAATAACCATCTGTCACAACCAGCACCCAGCCTTTCTTATCCAGCCTGACTGGCCAGGAAAAGGGGGCTGGAAGCGTCTGTCCTTTTAAATATTTCACTATATCCTGGTGATCTGCAGGTATCTCTGCCCAGGAAAGAACCTCCTCCTTTTTTAAGGAAAGAGCCAGTGCATGAGAAGGTTCAAACCGGTTCTTTTTTATGGTACCCATGTGAAGTCCCGGACGGATTACTTTAATTCCCTTTAAATCAATCATCTCCGGCGGAAGAAGATAAAGCTGTTCTCCAAACAGGATATATTCTTTTCTGTCTAAAAAAACTTCCGGATCAGCAAGCAGTTCCTTTAAAAATAACTCTACCTCTTTCCAGATAGCTTTATCCTTTAAATACGAAGGACAGGATCTTTTTCTTTCAGGGACCTCATCCCCGTCTCTTTTTAATACAGCCAGATAATGACCTTCCCCCTCTGACTTATGAGGCCAGATGCGGAATGTCTTTTTTAAGTCTTCTGATCCGTACTTGCTCCACTTGGGCATGCCATGAGAAAGACCTGGGCGTTCTCCCCTGTCCACAACGGAAAAATCAGGGTGGGATATCACAAACGATTCGATCACCTGCTCATTTTCCTCGGGAGAAAAGGTACAGGTGGAATAGACCATGGTACCCCCTGGTTTTAACATCCCGGCAGCATTTTCAAGAATTTCCCTCTGCCTGCGAGCGCAGATTTCTACGTGATCCGGGCTCCATTCCAGTCTGGCAGCCTCATCCTTTCGAAACATTCCTTCTCCAGAGCAGGGTGCATCAACCACAATCCGATCAAAAAATTCAGGGAATTTAAGGGACAGTGAATAAGAATCTTCATTGGTAACAACAGAATTACGAATTCCCATACGCTCCACATTCTGGGCAAGAATCTTTGCCCTGGCCGGATGAATCTCATTGCTCAGTAAAAATCCTTCTCCTTTTAATTTACCCGCAATATGGGTTGTTTTTCCGCCGGGTGCTGCACACAGATCAAGAATTTTTTCTCCTGGCTTTGGATCTAAAAGCTCTACGACCGCCATGGCACTTGGTTCCTGAATGTAATAAACACCGGCTTCATGATATGGATGCTTTCCGGGGCGCTGTCCTGCCTGATAATAAAAGCCTTCCGATGCCCAGGGGACTGGTTCAGATAAAAAAGGAGATTGGCGGACAAATTCAGAGGGGTCTGCTTTTAATGGATTAATCCTCAGTCCCAAGGACCGGTCCTCCTCATAGCTTTTTAAGAAAGCATCGTATTCATCCCCCAGCAATCCTTTCATCTTTTCCACAAATTTATCCGGTAATTGAATCATTTTAATTCCTCTTCCTGTCTATTTTTAAAATCCCCATAATTTTATGTTATTTTTTCAAGTTAGTGGCAAACTAAGTAGAAGAAATATCCGGGAGGTGCCATATGACTTTATTAACCATAACCGCTTATATTATCATCCCTGTCTATACCATACTGTTTGCCTGGGGAACCAACTGGTTCACCCTTAATTTCTCCGTTATCGGAAGCCTGGCAGACAGAAAAAACCTGTTTCTTCTATGGGGTATTATTGTTGGTGCTTATTTTTATTACATTTTAAAAAGGATTATCCGTACACTTCCCAGAAATAAAAAGGAGATGGTATTTACTACATTAGCCCTCCTTCTTTTAGGCCTGGCAGTTACCATCCCTTATCTGCCTGATTCACAGCCCTTTCATGCCGTTCTTCATGTATTTTTATCGTTTGCAGCTTCCATCTCTCTCATGATCAGTCTTTATCTGGTGACATGGAAGCTTACCTGCATGAATCAGTCTGCTTACCGTCCTTATTTCATCAGTCTGATGGTAATCACAGTGGTATCCGTGATTCTCTTTTTCCTGACTGGAATTGTCAGCTCAGCTCTTGAAATATTCTTTGTTCTTTCAAGTACTTTTTTGCTGCATAAGCTCTATTTAAAGGTGTGCAGTCCGGGAATCTCCCTGAGATACCAGAGATTTTAAATAAAAGGGCTTCTATGGCCGGATAACCAGACGGGCACCTGCCATCTTTTCCGTAATCTCATACATGTTGGTTACGGTTCCTACACTGAGTTTATCTGTTAATTCATAAAAATTCAGACAGGTTCCACAGGTTAAAATCTCAACTCCCTGAGCTTCCAGCGTCTTTAAATCTTCCAGAGAGGAAGATCCCTGGGTTGACAGCCTGGCTCCTCCATTGTAGAGCAGTATGGTTTCAGGGAGTTCTTCCAGCTGGGTCAGGGCATACACAAAGCCTTTCATCAGAATACGGCCTAATTCTTCACTGCCGGTTCCCATCTGGTCGGAGGAAAGCACGGCAACCAGACCTTTCTTTCGGCTGTCAGGTGCACATTCTTCTAACGTATTCTTCTGTACAGACTCAGCTCCTTTTTCCATATAAAACTGGATCTGATATTCGTTATCTGACAGCTTTGTGGAAGAAGGATTCACTCCTGAATAATTTCCCAGTTTCATCACATTCTGAACCGCAATCTCATTATCAACGAGAATGGTCAGAATTCCTTCCGTCATATCTTTCATGGCTTCCTTTGCCTTGATCACCGGCTGAGGGCACACCAGCCCTCTGGCATCAACTGTTCGATCCATACTTCCTTCTCCTTTTCTTCTATGCAATAAAATCAAAAGCCGGGACCGGCTCCATATCCCGGACCTTTCCCGACTTTTCATACTTAATTCAATTTTTACTCTTCTTCCTCGTCTTCGCCGACAAGCTCATCATATTCTGCTTCGTCTAACATCTGATCAAAGGCATCTGCAACGATTTCATATTCATCGTCATCTTCGATATTTTCAAGATTTGGCTGTCCGTCTTCGCTTTCGGAATAACGATACAGATAAACTTCTCCCTCTTCTGCCTCAGCGCCTTCCATAGGAAGCAGAGCGATATAATCTCTCTCATTTGCTGTGAAAATTGTAAGTACAACGCACTCCAGTTCCGATCCATCATCCAGGGTCAGTGTCACTGTCATCTCCTCCTGGGGTTCCATCTCATTGTGCTCTAAATTAGGATCCTGTGCCATCCTGATACCTCTCTTTTTCCATCTTAATATAGGTGTCTGTTTACACCTTTCTTCACTCTATCAAACAATCGTCTAAAAATCAAGGGATTTTCTCCTTAATATTCAATTCCCCTTCTGGCATTGATCCCCCGGTCATAGGGATGTTTGATCTTTTTTATTTCTGATACGTAATCCGCCTGAGCAAGGAGCTGATCGGAAGGATTTCTTCCTGTGAGCACTACTTCCAGCTTCTCTGGCCTGCCGGAATTAAACTGAATCACTTTCTCCTCATCCACCAGACCGTAATTGCATACTGCCATGATTTCATCTAAAACCAGCAGATCAAAGGGTTCTTTCGCCGCTTTTTCCAGCACGCAGTCCAGAAGACTGGAATAATAAACCCTTGCTTCCTTCTTTTGTTCGTCTGTCATGTTGGTGAAAAATCCAAAGCTTTTCTTACATGGCATGACTGTGATACCGGAAAGGGATTGAAGCGCCAGTACCTCTCCGGAATGATCGGTTTTAAGAAACCGGGCAATGAGTACCTTTTTATTACAGCCGCTGGCACGGACCGCCAGACCGATGGCTGCCGTAGTTTTTCCTTTTCCATCTCCGCAGTAAATGTGAACACAAGATTCCATAAAAGCCATTCCCTCCTTAATTTTTCTCCAGATACTCCCTGACAAAGCGGGACACATCCTGTTTTTTCCCGTATCGTTCCTGGACATAATTTACATGAAGCCGTTCCTTGGCCCTTGTCATCGCTACATAAAACATCCGCCGCTCCTCTTCTAAATCGGCTGGAAGAACAGCCTTCTGGTGCGGGGTCACTCCTTCATTGGCGTCCAGAATATAAACAATTTTGTATTCCAGCCCTTTGGAACTGTGCATGGTCATTAATGCCACACCTTCCGCTTTTGTCTGCCCCGACTTAGCCCGGTTATTTAACTCTTCCCCATACTCTTTCATATGCGCCAGCCATTGGTCAAAGGACTGAAATCCTGCCGCACTTTCTGAAAGCTGATCCGCCACCTCAAGGAGTTCCTCCGGCTTCATCCTGCGGTACTGGGCATATTCCCTTAAATA
>Ga0316600_10001428_pt1 | contig 10925 bp, 8 predicted proteins | sample OWC_soil_day5_CT_FD_207652 | JGI IMG/M metagenome (GOLD analysis project Ga0316600, IMG submission 207652) | Wetland soil microbial communities from Old Woman Creek delta, Ohio, United States - OWC_soil_day5_CT | ecosystem: Environmental > Terrestrial > Soil > Wetlands | place: USA: Ohio...
CCAGCTGCGAGCCAGTGCGGCTGTCGATCCACCCGTATCCGCATCATCCCCGTCGCGCTGCCTCGATAGCGGCGACGTCGATCTTCTTCATCGGCATCATCGCCTCGAAGGCACGCTTTGCCTCACTGCCACCAGCCGCAATCGCATCGGTCAGCGTGCGCGGGGTGATCTGCCACGAGAGGCCCCAGCGGTCCTTGCACCAACCGCACGCACTCTCCTGGCCGCCATTTCCGACGATCGCGTTCCAGTAGCGGTCCGTCTCGTCCTGATCGTCCGTCGCTACCTGGAAGGAGAAGGCCTCGCTGTGCCTGAACTCCGGGCCGCCGTTGAGGCCGAGACAGGGAATGCCCAGAACGGTGAACTCCACTGTCAGGACGTCGCCCTCCTTGCCGCTCGGATAGTCACTGGGCGCCTTGTGAACAGCGGTCACTTCACTGTCCGGGAAGGTGGCGGCGTAGAAGCGCGCCGCCTCAAGCGCGTCCTTGTCGAACCAGAGGCAGATGGTGTTCTTTGGCGTCATGTTCGTGTGCTCCTTGGATTTGTTCGGCGTGTCGTTGGCGGCGGTTGCTTCGACTAGTGCATGCAAGTCTTGTGCAGCCGAAGGCTACGTACCAGCGCCAAGGTTCGCTGTCAGCCAAAGTCGGGTGATACCGGTCGTAATGCCTCGCCGCTGACTTCACCTGCACGCGACAGCCGTTTCCGACCCACAACGGAAGTTCAGCGCGCGACACCGCGGACGTCGGCTCCATTTGGATGTCAGACCGCATTCTATTCAAAACGTAGAACCGCGAATGACTTTCCTGACGGCAGGGACTCGGTGTGCCGTGCGTTCAAGCGAAGGCCGTGGTCACGCGCAGCGTCAATGAGTGCCGTCGGCTCCACGAAGCGAAACAGTGGTGCCAACGCTCTCAATCTGGTGAACCCCGTCGGGGTGACCGCCGCGCTCGAAGCGGATGGCATCTGGAGGATGACGCTGAACACGCCACCGGGCCGCAGCGATGAAGCGATACGCGGCAGAAGTACGGGCCATGCAACGTACTCGAGAATCAAGCCCGCGTGGACCAGATCGTCGGCCTCACGCTCCAGATCGACTTCCGCTACATCCCCACACCTCATGTCCAGTTCGTAGACCGACCTCGGGAAGCGCTCTCGGAGGCGAAGCAGATACTTGGGATTGATGTCGATGACGACCACGCGCGCAGTGACGTCAGGATTGACGTACTCCAAGCCGTTGCCGGTTGAACCGCCCAGGAAAAGGACAGCCGCGGGCCGCACAGCTTTAAGAACTTCCCCCAGCAGCCGGCCGAGGACCGGTCGCTGGCCCACCGCCGGACTACTCATGTGACCGACATAGTCGGCTTCCGGGATTTCGAGCCAACACGATCGCGCCACGATCATGGCACAGTTCGGCGAAGGTCCCGCAACGGGGTCAGTTCGTCCCGGATCTATTTCTTGCGGAGCACAGCCGTCGAAAGGCGAGATGACGTCACTCTCATTCGATGGTTCACCGGAAATCCGGTCACATTCCTCCTCCGACCGACCACTATCTACCGCAAGACCCAGAAACACCCTTCGCGAAAACGCGATGCCAGACGGGCAGCTTCGTTAGTTGAGGCAGGGTCTCAATCACAGCGCCCCTGAGGCGCAGGAGCGGGGAGATGAGGAGCTTGAGAAAATTCACCAATACGGAAAGTGCCGCGTCATGCGCGGCGCGTCCTGGCCTGATGACGTTGTCATTGGCGGTGGCGCTTTTCGCCGCTGGCGCCGCTCACGCAGCTGTCGTCGGTGAGGTCATCGCTGTTTACGATGGATCGATCGCGCGCCGGGCCGTGATGTCCGCAAGCAACGGCGGCAGCTTCCAGTACCTCACCTGCGGCGGCGACCTGAGCTACGGCGGCAGCCCGCGGTACTTCGTCGGCACCGTTGCCACAACCGACTACCTGCCCGATGGCTATCTCGCGAATGTGCTGGTCGCTTCCGACGAGGACTGTGCCGAGACCATCACTATCTCCAGCCCACCCAACATGCGGTTCTCGGACATGCCGCGCTGGTCGCACGATGGATCGAGAGTCGCTGTCTACGCTGAGTCCTGGAACCTCATCGAAGGCCAGTTTGTCGCGAATAATGGCATCTACGTGGCTGACGTCACCAGGGACGGCACGGGCCGACCGGTCGGCATCACCGGGCTTCATCAGGTCATCGCCGCCCCCGGGCAAATCCTGATCTCCTGGTCGGGCGACGACCAGCGCATTGCCTACGTGGCCGCGGCCCCGAATGGCAGCGGCGGACTGCAGGGCGACATCTGGGTGCTCGACCTCGCTTCAGGCATCTCGATCAATGCGACGAATTCGACGGAGTTCAACGAAGACCACCCGGCATTCTCGCCAGTGGACGACCGCCTTGCCTTCATACGCATGGTTGCCGTGCGCGGAACCTATCGCTACGACATCTTCACGCAGCCCGCATCGGGCGGGACCGTGAGCCAGGTGACGAGCAAAGGCACCACCGGCGCGCCGCAGAACCTGTTTCCCTGCTTCTCGCCCGACGGCCAGTCCCTGTCGTTCGTATCCGGCTCCGGCAGCACGGCCCCGTTCCAGGAATTCGACGTCTTCCGCATCAAGGCGGATGGCTCAGGGAAAGCGACTAACTTGACCGGCAAGCGCGCCGGCAACTTCCGCATCCCCGCCTGGCGGCGCTGAGGTAGGACGCGGACGGGGACTGGCAGTGAGAGGCTCAGGCGTCAGCGCCAGTCCCCCGCCGCGATGAACCCGGCCCAGTAGAACGGGTGCGTGCTCTCACCACGCGCCCGTCTCTGCTGCAGCAGCTCGAGGCTCGCGCCGTTGACTGACGCCGCCGTGGACTTCCCCTCGACGAAGCGGTGCCGGTATAGCGCCGTCATCCACAGACGGGTCGCCTCGTCTTCCACGGGCCAGAGGCTCATGATCACCGTGCGAGCGCCGGCGAGCTGGAATGCGCGCCGCAGTCCGAACACACCCTCACCTCCGCGGATCTCGCCGGCGCCAGTGTCACAGGCGGACAGCACGGCCCACTCGGTGCCCTGCAGATCCAGTGTCGCGATTTCCTGTGCCGTCAGGATGCCATCATCTTCATTCGGTCCGGCAGCATCGCGATGGTTAGCGCCGGCAAACACGAGGCCCGAAAGCAGCAGCGGGTTCTCGCGCGTCGCTGCGCTGGATGCCGATGAGGTGCCATCCGTGGCCGGCGAGTCGAGCGCGGACTCACAGTCTCCGCCGAGAAAGAAGCCGTGCGTCGCGAGGTGCAGCACTCGATGTTCGCTGGCAGTATGTTTGAACATCGTCTCGTTCGCGGCCGGACCCGTGAATGACACCGCGGACTCCCCGGCGTCCGAAGCCGAACGCAGGCTGGCATTGCCCTTGACTTGATCGTCCCAGATGCGGGCGACTTCTTTGGTCTCCAGCAGCGACGCTGGCAACGCTTCGAACCGCATTGATTGGAAGCTGCCGCATGCCGACCGCGCCCCTCGAAAGACACTTGCCGTCGTCTCTTCAGGCACAGGTGTCGCCCTGGATCCCGGGGCGCCGAGCGCTGCAAACAATCGCCGGTCGTCGAAATCGGGATTGCTCAACGAGAGCAGCCCACCGTGCGAGCTTGCCTTGCCCGGCGTGAGCAGATCGCGCTCCGCCGACAGGTAATGGAACGTACGGCCTTCCTCAACGAGGTAACGGGCCTCTCCGATGGGCAGTGCAGCGAAGGTCACGAGGTTAAGCGCACCGTCGGGAACGATGAGGACCTGCTTCGCGTCTCCAAGTTGCGCCACGATGGGATCCCAGACCCATCGTCGCAGCTCCGTTGCCACCTTTCGATAGATCGCTTCGGCGGCCTGGGACTGACGGCCCGCAGCGAGCGATTCGTTCACGATACCCTTGTGCCACCGCTGCAGTGACGCCTCTATCGACGCCGCGTCACCCAGGCGCACGAACGACGGCTGTGCACCACTCGATGTAAGCACAAAGGCAGCATATGAAGGCGCTGCGGTACGGCGTCCCGATGGTTTGCCAATTTGCCTTCGCACAATGTCCTGCGAGTTGTAGCGCACAAACGCCACCAGCGCATTGCCCTTCGGCAGTGTCTCGCGAACTTGCGTCATTCCGATGTCGGATAGCGCGAGCGTCCAGCGGAACTCCGCACTGTGCGCCGCCAACGCGCGCTCTGCCCGCTCCTTGCCCTCGCGCGCGGCCACGAGAGCCTCGGGATAAGGCGGCGAGTCACTATCTCGCGGTCCGCGTACGATGAGATTCGACAGTTGGTCGCTCGCGCGCTGGAGGTCCATCAGCAATCGCCCAGTCTCTGGATCGCGACTTTCGAATGCGTTGCGACCACGTCCGACCAACGCGTCCAGGACGAGGGCGCGGCCTCGGACGACTGCATCAGCGGCAGCCGCCACGATCCCGGCATCAGAATGCCCCAATTGCGTCGCCATGGTCACGAGCAGTTCCAGACCGGACTCCCGATGGGCCGCATACGCCACGGCCATAGGCTCCGCGGAGCTGCGTGCGGTCAGCATCAGGTTTTCGCGGCTGATCGTCTCACCAGCGACAGCATCCCGGACAGCCTCGTCGCTCCGGCCAAGTTCGGCGAGCAAGCTCGCCCGATCGATCAAAGCCACCGCGACCTCCGGGTGGGAGGCTCCGTAGAGCGTGGTCGCGAGAGCCAGTCTCCTATTCGAAAACTCGATCGCTTCGGCGCCATTCCCCAGCGCTTGGTTGGCCAGCGCCAATATTGCGAAACTCTCAACTATTGTCGGGCGATTGTGGTCCGGATCTTTCTCCAGAATACTCAAGGTCTTTTCCGCCGTGACACGAGCCTCGATGAAGCCCCCCCCGTCCATTTGGGCCATCGCGAGATTATTCAGCGCCATGGCGACGTTGGCACTGTCAGCACCGTCGCGCCTTGTGAATATTTCCGTTGCACGAATGAACTTCCCTATCGCTTGTTCATGGTGGCCCGTCTCGCGCAGAACGATCCCCTCATTGTTCAGGCAATTCGCCAGGCCACCACTCCATGGCCCTTGCGTGCTTTCGTACACCTGCGCGGCGGCCTCCAGCAACTCCAATGCCCTCTGATAGCTGTGCATGTGGATATACATCGTTGCGAAATTATTTTGGACCGAGGCGACTCGTGGGTCGTTTGCTCCAAAGGCTTTGAGACGCACGGACAGAGCTCGTTCGAACAGCGGTTGGGCCCGGGAGTAGACCCCCAACTCAGAGTAGACGGGCGCGAGCGCAGCAAGCGGGGAGGATACGCGTGGACTGTCCGGTCCAAACGTAGCCTCATAGATCCGAAGCATGCGCTCGAGCTGGATGCTCGCTTCCGAGTAGTCGCCGTCGTTTCTGAGATGCGTCCCCAGCGTCCCAAGGCTGGTCGCCAACTCAGGGTGATCTGGACCGAGCAGTCGTTCACTAATCGCTACTGCGCGACGCAGGATCGGGATGGCATCCCGGAAGTTACCTCCGCTCGCGATGCAATCTCCGATTGACGTGAGTGCCTGCGCGACTGGCAAGGAATCGGGACCAAGACTCTTCTCTCGAATCGCAAGTGCCTGCTCGATCCAGTCCCGGGCCTCCGCGTGCTGACCTTTCGCCATGTACAGTCTGCCAATGAAGTATCGCGCGTCGGCCGCCTGCAGGTGGTCAGAGCCGAGCGTTGCCTGAGTCACTTCCAGTGCGTCGCGCAACGCGGTCTCTGCTTCAGAAAATTCCTGCCGATCCGTGTAGACACGACCGAGCAGCATCAGGCTGAGAGCCGTCTCCGGGCTCCTCCGTCCGAACTGCGCCTTCCGCATCGTCACCGCTCGCTGCGCAACCTCCAGTGCTTCGGGTGTCTTCCCCTTTTCGCTGCGCAGCAGCACCTCCAACAACCGCTCCAGCGTGAGCACGGTGGTGAGCGAACTCCCCGTGCCCCCTTGATTGAGAGCCGACAGCGTCGCTCGCGCATGTTCCTCTGCGGACCGGTAGCGCCCCTCACCAATCAGCCTGTCGAGCTCCCGCAAGCGCTGGCCGTCAGTCTCACTCGTGCCTCCATCGCTGCGGGTAATCGTCGAACCGCGATTTGTGGCACTGCCGTCCTGGCCTCTGGAGATGACGGGCATCCCAACTGCGGCTAGAAGCAGCGCGGCAGCCAACCCTGTTGTTTTCACGTACCTGAGATTAAACAACACGATAGCGCTCTTGAACCTGTTCTGAACCGTCATCGCAGATCAAGCTTGTCCATCTCGGCAAGCAACTCGACAGCCTCTTGCCCCGCCCCGCCCGTCGACTTAGCGGCAGCTGCCAGCTCCATTCGTGCCGCCTGAATCTCCGCGCGGCCCAGATAGGCCTTCGCAAGATAGAAATGCGCCTCTTCGAGAAACGGAGTGTCACCCATCGCGATCGTCCTTCTCAGTTCCGTCACGGCGCCTGCCGTGTCACCCGACAGCAGTTCGGACGCGCCTAGGAAAAAGGCGATGTCGGGCCGGCTGGGATCCAGGGCCGCCGCCTCGCGCAGAATCGGCACGGCGCCCCGGAAGTTTCGCGTGGCATAGACTTTCATGCCTCCCTGAAAGCGCAGCGTCGCCTCGTCCGCTAGGCCGCGTAGTACGGTCGCCGAGTAGCGCGGCGGCTCCGCCTGGGCAAGACGCGCCAGCACCTCCACCTGCCGCGACACCGGGCCCGGACGCTTGGCGGACTCCGGTGGCGAGTCGCCTGCTGCGGTCGTCGTAACGCCCTCAGCCTCCTCTGCAACCGGCCGGCCGGACGTCGCCTCCGGTTCACCGGACGATGCCGCTGCCGCCGCTGCCGCCGCAGGGTTCTGGTTGCCCGCAACCTGTTCGGGATCCCTGGATTGCTGCAACAGCACCACCGCGACGAGTGACGCAGCTGCCGTTCCCGTTGCCAGCCATCCCCACCATGGGTTCCAGACGCGCGAACTTTTCGGGGCAGACATTGCCGGTGGCGCTGCCCGAAGGGCGTCCTGAATGGCCTGCAGTCTCTGCAACTCCCCGAAGCAGCGCTCGCAATCTAAGTAGTGCTGCTCGTACGCCTCCTGCGCCGCCGGGCTCAACTGGCCGAGCAGGTATCGTTCAGCAAACTCTTCGCGCACGACGACACTGCAGTTCATAGCACCTACCTGTCGCTATGTGGCTCGGAGACGCCCACTCGTGACGCCCCATTCGTCATTTCTTTGAGCCTCTTCAGTGCCCGGGACTTCTGTTGGCGCACCACGTCGGCGGAAAGTCCGAGGCGCGTGGCGATTTCACCGGGCTTCAGCCCCTCGGACAGGCTCAAGAACAGCACCCGTTGGTCCTGAGGAGACAGTCGGTCGACGCAGCTCCGGAGTTCCTGCAGATCGCTGTCCTTCTCGCAGGCCTCGGCCAGGTCCGGGGTCAATGATTCGTCGCCAAGGACCGCCGTCCGCGGCATGCGACAGCGTGCACGCAGATGGTTGTGTATGAGGTTGAGAGCTGTGCCGTGGATGAACGCACCGAGCCGCGCGGTATCGCGCACCGTCCCTCGACGCAGCGCGGTCACCGTGGCCATCATGATGTCGTCGACCAGCTCGCGGGCAGCCTCGCGGTCCCGGATGCGCACGATGGTCATGGCGAGCACGCGGGCCGAGTAAAGGCCGATCAATTGATCTTCGGCAGCACGATCCCCACGCCGGATGCGCTCAGCCAGCGGCGTGTCGTCCGCAACTCCCCCGATCTCTGACTCAGGCGCAATCACCATCGTCTCCATTGCGGAGCGCGTAATCCGCCGTCTTGTCCTTTTACGCCCGCTCCACCCTGTGCCATTCGTTAATCATCGGTCGAGCCGACTCTACGCTGTTTGTACCGGCTGCATCGCCTCGCTTGAACCTGCGGGTGCCAGTACGCAACGCGACGCGTTCGTGTTCGTTGCAGCAATTGTTCGCGCCCGGCGTCATGTTCCGGTTCCGACTTGCCACTATTCACGGCAAGAGACTGAATCAGCCCCGATGCACACGGTGTCGGGTTCGCGGCCGCAGAGCCGCCGTCAGGGTGGAGAACATCATGAAGCCGCAAGTCATCGAGCGGTCCATCGTCGCATCCGCGGCGGTCCTGTGTCTCGGGGTCGCGCTAGCAGCGAACGTCGCGGAGGCTCGTGGCAAGCCACTGCCGCCGCCACCGCCATTGAGTCCGCCGGCGCGTGCCTGGCATGGGTTCACCAGTAACGGTGGGATACGGGCGGAACAGACTCGGCTCTACCTTTATGGCGGCTCAGACTCGACTCCGAAAGCCCTTTCCGACCTCTGGTACTACAGGGTCGAGACCGGGAGTTGGACCTCCGTGGTTCCCGCCGGCAACTCGAAGCCTGGCCCGCGTCAGCACATGGGCTGGTCGTGTGGCGGCGGCGGGTGCCTCCTGGCGAATGGCAGTAACGGCGTCGGGCCGACAGCTGAATCCTGGTATTACGCAGAGGCGCCGACCAACACCTGGAAACGGGTCGGTTGTCGGAAATCCCCCTGTCCATCCGCCCGGCAGCAGCCCACCACGGCGTACGATCCTGCCGGAGTGCACCTGTTGTTTGGCGGCCGCGACGGCAGCGAAGGTTTCAATGACACCTGGACGTTCAATCCAGACACGATGACCTGGAAGCTGCAGGCGCGCCAGGAGAATTGGCCAACGGAGCGAAATCGGGCCGGGGCCGCTTCCGTCCCCGGAGTAGGCATCGTTCTGCTCGGAGGGCAGGACTACCAGGGCCGTGCGGTGCTCTGCGACATGTTCACGTGGCGGAACAACAGCTGGATCCGGATGGACACTGCCGGGGCGCCGTGCCTGCACAGTCACAGCATGGCCTGGGACGACGCGAACCATCGGCTGGTCGTGACCGGCGGCTACACGGATACGAGCGACACCCGAAGCCCAGTGACGTACTACCTGACTTTCAAGAACGGCGTGGCTGGCAAGTGGGCAACCGATCCGGACCTGCCCGGATGCTTCACATCGTTACATCCGGGCGCCATGATGGCCTTCGACCTGCCGACCCGAACTAAGGTGTTCTTCGGCGGCGAAGAAGACATCGCTGGCAGCGTCGTAAGGTACGGCGACACGACGACCTGCAATTGACCGCTGCCGGCCCGCGTAGCGAGTGTCAGCAGCGGCCAAGGGCCGGCGATGTCGCCGGCCCGGTCGCGCATGGGGGTGTCTGAAATTCGGGATGGGTAAAGAAATTCTGTTGACGCTCAGCGTGCGGAGGGCTTGTTTTCCGGCGATCCGCGCGGCAGGTTGAGCTAAGTCGCATGCATGATCTGCAAGCCTGCGAAATTCCCTTGTTGTGGCGCTCGGGTTCGACGGATTGGTCCACGTCGGCGACAGTGCATGCAATGGCGGCACATGGGCGATCCGCCCGCGCAAGCGCGGTCGTCCGCCTCATCGGACGTCGGTATCCGTCTTGCACCGAGTATTCGGGGAAGGCTTCACGCTCAGCCAGCGCTACTCCAAACGCCCTGGAGTGTCGTTGCCGGCGCATCGGTATCGCTTTCGTCGAGCGTTGCGCCGGTTTGTCGCCCGTGAGTGGCGAATTCGCAGTGTGACGCAATCCGCACGCGCCGTGCAGCCTTGCACGTACTGGCGCTCATGGTACGGTTCGCCCGGTGCGAGAAATCCTCATCCTTGCCATCCACCTGCTGATCACCCTCGCGAAGCTCCTCCGCCCCGGTGGCGTCCACGCCGTCGCCGCATCATCACGCTGAAGTGTCGCAATCCACGCTTTGGCTGCGTGCGCATCGCCCAGCTGATCACTCGGGCCTTCGGGGTCGAGATCGACTAGGACGTCGTTCGGCGCGTGCCCACCAAACACTACCGCCCAGGCGACTCTGGCACCCCCGGCCCGTCCTGGCGGACTTTCATCGCTCAAGCGAAGGTTAGCCTCTGGAGTGTCGACCTCTTCCGCTGCGAATCGATCCTCCTGCACAGTCATTGGGTGCGGGTGGTCATCGATGTCTTCACCCGCCGCTTCGCTTCCTTCGCTGGTCGGCACGATCCGGCGCGAAAGCTGGAGGCATTCCGGGACGACTACAACGGCCATCGCGTGCATCGCGCGCTCGCGGGGTTCACGCCAGCGCAGCGCGCCGGCGCACTCTGTCCCGCTCCTCTTGCACTGGATCACTACGGTTGGCGGCGGCACTGCCAAGGCCTGTTTGAGCTCCCGATCGCTGCCTGACTACGATTTCGCCACCGACACGCTGACCCAACGCGTGCACACTCCGTTCCACCGGGCCAATCCGCCTGCGGCGGCGCTCTCCAGGCAGCCGCGCTCCGCTCCAGCGAGGTAGTGGTTTTGCCTGACTCGGCACGATCGGTGCCGGGGCGATAATTCGCCTTGGCCATGCCGCGCGATGACTGCCAAGCGACAGCGGCCGGGTGCAACACTTCGATCGGAGGTCAACATGGAAACTCGTCAAGGCGACGAGGGAGTCGTCTCCCGTCGCAGCGTTCTCGCCGGGTCCGCTGCTCTGCTGGCCGGCGGTGGCGTTGGTTCCGGAATCACGGCACTTGCCGCAGCTCCCGAGGCACCCGTGAGCGGGCCTCCGCTGCCCTGGAAATGGGTGAAGCTCGATCCGCTCGAGGCGGGACGACGCGCATATCGCTACTACAAGGAGAAAGGCGGCTGCGGATCAGCGAGCTACCTCTCGCTACTCAGCCTGCTCAAGGAGAAAGCCGGCTATCCATGGACGACGATGCCGGACATGCTGATGGTGCATGCGGCGGCAGGCTTTGGCGGTCACGGGACGCTGTGTGGCGCACTGGCCGGGGCATCCGTGATCATCAACATTGTCACTTACGGCGAGAAGCGCGACGAATACCTGCAGAACAATGCGATTGTGGACCGCCTGTTCTGGTGGTACGCGGAGCAGGACTTCCCAACCGAGCGGTTCGACGACCTCTC
>Ga0316600_10001429_pt1 | contig 10912 bp, 9 predicted proteins | sample OWC_soil_day5_CT_FD_207652 | JGI IMG/M metagenome (GOLD analysis project Ga0316600, IMG submission 207652) | Wetland soil microbial communities from Old Woman Creek delta, Ohio, United States - OWC_soil_day5_CT | ecosystem: Environmental > Terrestrial > Soil > Wetlands | place: USA: Ohio...
AGCGGGACGAAAAGGCCGTGGCGGAAGGGCAACTCATCTACGCCGGGAAATGCGCAGAGTGCCATGGCAAGGATTTGAAGGGACCGGACGGCCCCTCCCTGGTCGGCCACCTGAAATTCGGTGAACAGGATCCGGAAAAATACGAGTCGATCGCCAAGGGCCGCCCGGGCGGGATGCCCGCGTTCGAGACGGAACTCGGACGGGACAGGATCTGGAAGGTGCTGGCCTACGTCGACTCGGTCCGGGAGTACGGGAAGAAGCCGTAACCGGGCCTCCTTCCTCCCGCCTCCGGGGTACACTCGTTCCATGTGGAAAAACCGCCGAAGGATCGTCGCCCTCCTCGGGGGGGCGGCGGTTCTCCTCCTCCCGTTCCTCCGGATCCGCGGGCGCAGCGCGGCGCGGTTCGACCTTCCCACCCTCTCGCTCCACTTCTTCGGGGCGGTCGTTCCGATCGACGAGTTCTACCTGGTGCTGCTGGGCGCGCTCTTCCTCGTGGCGCTCACCCTCTGGGTGACGGTCGTCTTCGGCAGATTGTGGTGCGGGTGGCTCTGCCCGCAGACGGTGATCGGCGAGATCGGCGAGTGGTTCGCCTCCGCGCTCCCCGCCGGATTCCGCGCCGGCGGAAAGACGCTGGCGCTCCTCCCCTTCTCCGCTTTGGTGTCCCTCTCCCTCCTTTGGTACTTCGTCCCGCCCGCCGAGGCGACCCGCGGCCTCTTCCGGTCTCCGATCCTCCTCGGCTTCTTCCTGGCGCAGTGGGGAGTGATCTACATCATGGCGGCCGTTGTCGGACCCCGCTTTTGCAAAACGGCGTGCCCGTACGCGATGCTCCAGAACGTCCTCGCCGACCGGGAGACGCTCGCGGTAGCGTACGACCCGGCGCGGCCCGAATGCCTCCGCTGCGACGGGTGCATCCGGGCCTGCCCGGTGGGGATCGACGTCCGGAAGGGCGGGCAGCGGGAGTGCATCGCCTGCGCGGCGTGCATCGACGCCTGCCGGGAGGCGACGTCGCCCCGGAACGTCGCGCCCTTCATCGCATACCGGGGGACGGTCCTGCGCGGGAAAGCGCACCTGTTCGCGGGCGGGTGTGTCGCGGCCGCGCTCGTCCTCCTCGCCGCGATCTGGGCCCGTCCCGACGTCCGGTTCGCCGTGCAGTGGGAAGGAACCGCGACGACGCCGCGGGGAAACGTCTACCGGTACTCCGTCCGGAACGATTCGGACCGGCCGGTCGCCATCGCGCTGTCCGTCGAGAGGCCGGCGCGTCTCCTCGACGATCCGGAGGTCGCGGTGCCCTCCCGGGGGCGCGTCACCGGCACGGTGACGGTGCAGGCGGGTGAGGGGACGCCGGGGCAGATCCTCTTCACCGCCGCGGGACCGGGGTTCCGCATCGTCCGGCAGGCGGCGTTCCCGTGAAACGGATGATCGGGGGACTCTTCGCCGCCTTCGCTCTCCTGATCGGCGCGACGATCTACATCTCGTTCCGTTCCTGGGACGGCCTCGTCGATCGCCGCTCTTCCGAAACGGCGGACGTCCTGCGGGGCGTCGCCGGCGGACAGGAGGTCCTTCTGTCGATCTCCCCATGGCCGCCGCCCGCGATGCGGGAGGTCGATTTCACCGTATCCCTTCCCGGATTCGCCGGGGACGTCCCTCCGTACGTGGACCTGTCGATGACCGGGATGGAGATGGGACGAAACCGCGTCGATCTCTCCCGCGGGGCCGACGGCCGATACCGCGGCACGGGAGTGTTCGTCCGGTGTCCGAGCGGAAGACGCGACTGGGAAGCGACGGTTACGGCGCCGGGCGCCGGAAAGGCGGTGTTCCGCTTTGCGGTGGCCGACTGACTCCCTCCCGTGGATCCTGTTCGTCACCGGACTGGTGGGCGGCGCCGGCCATTGCGTCGGGATGTGCGGTCCGCTGGTCGCCGGGTACGCCATCACGCTGCGGAACCGCGCGGCCACCCTCCCGCACCTCTTCTTCCACATCGGCCGGGTGACCACGTACGGCATCGCGGGGGGTATCGTCGGTGCGTCGGGCTCCTTCGTCCGCATCGCGGCGTGGGTCGCCCCCCTCCAGTCGTTTCTCCTCGCCGCGACCGGCGTTCTGATCGCGCTGATGGGGCTTTCGGTCGGCGGCTGGCTTCCGTGGGCGCGACGGATCGAGGGGAGCGGCCCTTTCCATGGCGTCCTCGCCGGGGTAGCGCGACGCGCGGCCGAAGCGGGCGGCCCGGGCGCCGCCTTCCCCCTCGGGATGGCCACGGGACTGCTCCCATGCGGATTGGTCTACACAGCGCTCCTCTCGGCGGCGCGCTCCGGGATGGAGGGCGGCTCCCCGGCCGACGGGTTCGTCCGGGGATTCCTCGCGATGGCCGCCTTCGGGGCGGGAACGTTTCCCGCCCTGTTCCTGTTCGGCAAAGTGGCCGCGGCGGCGGGGCCGCGCCTGCGCGGGGCGCTGGCGAAGGTCGCCGCCGCCCTCCTGGTCGCCGCCGGGGTGATGTTCTCCGCGCGCGCGTTCCTCCGTTGAGCGGGGATCCTGCAATGGCGGCCTGCGCACACTGTCTCCTGGAATTGCCAGAGGAGTCCGCGACCCGGGAGACGATCGACGGGAGGGAGACGTTCTTCTGCTGCCCCGGGTGCCGGGCGATCCACGGCCTCCTGCGCTCCGAGGGGTTGACCGGCTTCTACGCCCGGCGCCACGGGTGGACGCCCGGCCCTCCGGAGAGCGCCCGCGTTCCGCTCGACGCGTTCGTCGGGGCCGTCCGCACCTCGGGCCGACTGGCCGAGGCGGATCTCGTCCTCTCCGGGATCCGGTGCGCCTCCTGTGTCTGGCTCATCGAGCGGTATCTCGGGGGGCGGCCCGGCATTCTCTCCACGCGCGTCAATTTCGCCACCGGCAGGGCGCGAATCTCCTGGAATCCGTCGGAAACCGGGATCGGAGACGTCGTCCTCGCGATCCGCGCCCTCGGGTACACGCCGTATCCCCCCGAATCGCTCCCCGTCGGAGACGCCCTTCGGCGGGAAACGTCGGATCTGCTGCTGCGCTTCGGGACCGCGGCGTTCCTCTCGATGCAGGTGATGCTCTTCACCGCGGGGCTCTACGCCGGGTACTTCCAGGGGATCGACGCGCGGTACGAGCAGCTTTTCCGATGGCTCTGCCTCCTCCTCTCCACTCCGGTCGTCTTCTACTCCGGCGCGCCCTTCTTCCTCGGCGCCCTCCGCGGAGCGCGCCACGGGGCGTTCGGGATGGACGCCCTCGTCTTCCTCGGCGCCTTCTCCGCGTACGGCTACAGCGCCGCGTCGGTGTTCTTCGGGGGGGAGGTGTATTTCGACACGGCGACGATGATCCTGACCCTGATCCTCCTTGGCCGGTACATCGAGGCGGGAGCGCGGTCCCGCGCGGCCGACGGGATCTCCAGGCTCGTGCGGCTCGCGCCCGTCATGGCACGGAAGCCGACACCGGGCGGCGGATCGATCGACGTCCCCGCCGCCTCCCTTTCTCCCGGGGATCTCGTGGAGATCGTCCCCGGGGAGCGGATGCCGGTGGACGGGTACGTGATCGAAGGGAATTCGGAGGCGGACGAATCGATGTTGACCGGGGAGTCGGCCCCCGTGTCCAAAATCGCGGGAGGTCCGGTCGTCGCCGGGTCCCTGAACGGGACGGGACGCCTCCTCGTCCGGGTCGTCCGGACCGGCGGGGAGACCGTCCTGTCCCGCGTCGTGCAGGCGGTGGAGGAGGCGCAGGCGCGAAAGGCGCCGATCCAACGAGCGGTCGACCGCGTGGTCCGCTTCTTCGTGCCGGCGATCCTCGTCATCGCCGCGGGGACGGTTTTCTTCGGACTTCACGGCGGCTCCCTCCCCCACGCCGCGCTGATGGCAGGGATCTCGGTGCTGGTGATCGCCTGCCCGTGCGCTCTCGGGCTTGCCACGCCGCTCGCCGTCCTCGTTGGAACCACCTCCGCGCAGGCGCGCGGGATCCTGGTCCGCGGGGGGGACGTTCTCGAACAGGCGGCCAGGGTGCGGTGCGTCCTGTTCGACAAGACGGGAACGCTCACCCTCGGCCGCCCCCGGCTGACCGGCGTCGAGGGGATCGGGATCGGACGCGAGGACGCCCTCCGTCTCGCCGCATCCCTCGAGGCGTCCTCGGAGCACGCGATCGGACGGGCGATCGCGGAGGCGCTTCCCGCCGCCAGGCGCCTTCCGGTCCGGGGGTTCCGGGCGCACCCGGGGGAAGGGATCGAAGGGGAGATCGACGGCGTGCGCTACCTGCTGGGCCGCCCGGAACTCCTCGAGCGATCCGGGGTCGCCGTGGACAGGGAGACCTCCCGGGCGTACGCGGCGCTTTCGGCTACGCTGCGGACCGCCGTCCTCCTCTCCGACGGTTCGAGGCCCCTCGCGATCCTCGCCACGGAGGACGCCCTGCGACCGGAAGCGGCCGGGGCCGTTTCCCTCCTGCGGGCCTCCGGGACCGCCGTCGCGATGGTCACGGGGGACGACCCGGGCGTCGCAGCCCGCGTGGCCGGGGAGGTCGGAATCGGAGAGATCCACGCCCGCGTTACGCCGGAAGGGAAGCGCGAGGAGGTGCGCCGCGCGCGGGAACGGTTCGGCCCCGTCCTCGTCGTCGGCGACGGCGTGAACGACGCCCCCGCCCTCGCGGAGGCGGACGTCGGGGTCGCGATGGGACGTGGAACGGGACTGGCGATCCACAGCGCCGGCGCGACGCTGATGACGGAGGACCTGCTGCGGATCCCCGCCTTCCTCGCGCTCTCCCGCGCCACGATGCGGGTGATCCGGCAGAACCTGTTCTGGGCATTCTCCTACAACCTGGTGGCGATACCGCTCGCGGTGGCTGGGAAGCTGCACCCGATCGCCGCCGCGGCCTTCATGGTCGGATCCTCCCTCCTCGTGGTGGGAAACTCGCTTCGGCTGCGGAAGGGGGGCCGGTAGTCGTGTGGACGACGCTTCTGCTGATCGCCGTGTCGCTGGCGCTCGGATTCGCCGCCTGGCTGCTCTTCCTCTGGGCGGTGAAGAGCGATCAGTACGACGACGTGGAGCGCCCCAAGCACCGCATGCTCGACGACGATCCGGAGGATCGTGAACGATGACGGACGGGTCCGGCGGGGGCGCCGAGGAAACCCGATCGCCGTGGGAGGATACTTAATGAAACATACCGCAGGGGAAAGGGGCCGACGGATGAAAGCCGCCGTGTGTGACGTCTTCGGAAAGCCGCTCACGATCAGGGAAGTGCCGACCCCCTCCCCGGGTCCCGGGGAGCTGCGGATCCGCGTCCACGGGTGCGGGGTCTGCCACAGCGACCTCCACCTGGTCGATGGGGACTGGGCGGCGTGGGGAACCCCCCTTCCGATCATCCCGGGGCACGAGGTGACCGGAATCGTCGAAACGATCGGCGAAGGCGTGACCGCGTTCGCCCCGGGGGACCGCGCGGGAGTGCCGTGGATGCAGTACGCCTGCGGGCGGTGCGCACCGTGCAAGGCCGGGGCGGAGATGCTGTGCGCGGCCCAGCGGAGCACCGGGGTGACGGTGAACGGCGGCTACGCCGAGTACGTTTCCGCGCCGGAGGCGTTCGTCCACAAGATCCCCGAGGGGCTGGACCTGGTGGAGGCGGCCCCCCTGCTCTGCGCGGGGATCACGGTCTTCGCCCCGCTGCGGCGCGCGGGGAACCTTGCCGGGAAGACCGTCGCGGTGGCCGGGATCGGGGGCCTGGGGCACCTCGGCGTCCGGATGGCGTCGGCGATGGGCGCCCACGTGGTCGCCATCGTGCGGGGGCCGGGGAAGGCGGAGCTCGCCCGCTCGCTCGGTGCCCGGTACGTCATCGACTCGGAGAAGGAGAAGATCGGCCGGGCGTTGACGACGATGGGCGGCGCCGACGTCATCCTCCTCACCGGGATCTCCGCCCGGCTCTTCGAGCAGTGCATCCCGGGGCTGGGGCCGAACGGGACGCTGGTGATCCTCGCGGCGATCGCGGAGAACGCCTCGGTCCTCCCGGCCGGGATCCTCACGGGGCAGAAGCGGATCGTCGGGTCGCTGATCGGCACCCGGGACGACATGGACGCGATGCTCCGGTTCGCCGCGGACCACGACATCCGGTCGATGGTGGAGCGCCACCCCCTCTCCGCGGTCAACGAGGTGCTCGGGAAGTTGCGGGACGGCAAGGTCCGACTACGCGCGGTGCTCACCCCGTGAATATAGTGCTTCGGTGCTCGTGCCCCCTTGGTATTTCCCGGCGGGGGTACCCCAGCGGCGCGAAGCTCGTATTGGGGCGGGGGGTTAACGCGACGTAAGGACGGCGAGCGCCTCGACGTGGTGGGTGTTGGGGAAGAAGTCGTGCATCTCGAGCGAGGCGAGATCGTACCGGTCCGACAGGGAGCGGACGTCGCGAGCGAGGGTCGCCGGGTCGCACGAGACGTAGAGGACGTTTCCGGCGGCGATCTCCCGGACCCGCGCCAGCGCACGTTCCGAAAGGCCCGCCCTCGGCGGATCGAGAACCAGCGCGTCGAACCGCCCTTCCGGCCGGAACATTTCCACGCTCGAACGGACGATCCGCACGTTCCCGAGGGCGTTTTCCCGCACGTTCCCTTGCAACTCCCGGAACGACCGCGCCTCCCCTTCGACCGCGACGACCTCCCGGACCCTGGCGGCCAGGGGAAGCGCGAAGTTCCCGGCGCCCGCGTAGAGGTCGAGCAGACGGGCTCCCGCGGACACCCCGAGGTCCCCGAGGATCGCCCCGATCCGGCGCACCATCCCCTGGTTCATCCGCCAGTTCGCCTGGAAGAAGCCCCCGGGCGCGACGGAGTACGAAATCCCGTCCAGCGGGAGAGTGATCCGCTCCCCCCCCCACGAACGATCCCGGAATCGCGCGCCCGACAGGACGCCCCCGGTGCGTCCTGAGAGGTGCTCGACCATCCCCGCTCCGAACGGGACCCCGGGGAAGGAGGCGGACGCCCGGACCCCGTCGCTGGCCACCTGGACCTCGGAAACCTTCGCGAAGCGGTCGAGCCCGCGCAGGCCCGGGAGGACGGCGTTGATCGCGTCGATCATCAGCGGGCAGCGGGATACCGGCACAAGGCGGTGGGACAGCGACGCGTGGAACCCGACCGCCTCCCCGTCCACCCGGAACCTCCCCCGGTGCCGGTACCCGAACGGCTCCAGCGGGGGGGCGATCTCCGGCGCGACGTCCGTCTTTCCGATCCGGCGGAACGCCTCCCGCAGGATCTCCCGCTTCATCTCGAGCTGGTACGGGTAGTCCGCGTGCTGCAGCCGGCATCCCCCGCACTCCCCGAACACCTCGCACGGCGGGTCCACGCGGCGCGGCGAGGGGGAAAGGACCTCCACCGCCTCGGCGAAGGCGTACTCCCGCTTCCTCCCGACGAGGCGCACCGAGACGACCTCTCCCGGGAGGGCCCACCGGACGAACAGGACCCCCATTCCTTCCGGCCGCGCGAGGACGTATCCCCCATGCACCGGCGCGCCCGTCGTCACCGTCATCCGGCCTTCCGCCAAGGACTTCCTCCGTACTTCCGTCAACGATCCTTATCTTACCGTTTCGCGGCGAGGGAATTCGGAACGTCCTTCGGAGTCTCCGGGTACCCTCCGGGACGGGAGAAATCTGCACACTGTATCCATTGACATCTCCTCGGAATTCGTCCTATTCTTAGCGCATTCCGGCATAGCGTTGCGACCCCAAAGGCCGCAGAAAATCCACGAAAGAGGGAAGGGCTCATGCGACTACTTTCGGACACGATCGGAAGGAAGGCAGTGGTGGCGGGTACGGGCCTGTGCATGGTCCTGTTCGTCGTCGTCCACCTTCTGGGGAACTCCACCATCTTCGCGGGACCGGACGGCATCAACGCGTACGCGGAGAAGCTGCACGGGCTGGGGCCCTTCGTCTGGGCGTTCCGGCTCCTCATGCTGTGCCTGCTCCTCCTCCACGTGATCTTCGCCGTCCTGCTGACGCTGGAGAACAGCGCGGCGAACCCGGGGAAGTACGCCGTCAAGAAGATGCTGAAGGCGACCTTCGCCGGCGAGACGATGATCTGGACGGGGCTCCTGCTGCTGGCCTTCCTCGTCTACCACCTGCTGCAGTTCACCGTCCGCATCACCCCGGACATCGTCCTGGGGACCGACTCGAAGAACCGGGTCGACGTCTTCACCATGGTCTTCACCAGCATGCGGATCACGCCGATCGCCCTGGTCTACGTGGCCGCCATGGTGACGCTCTTCCTGCACCTGTCCCACGGGATCCAGAGCATCTTCCAGTCGCTCGGCCTGAACAACGACAAGACCATGCCGGATTTCGTCTTGCTGGGCAAACTGCTCTCCGCCCTGTTCCTCGTCGGCTACAGCGCCATCCCCGTGCTCATTCTCGCCGGCATTCTGGCCAAATAAGGGAGGAAACACCGTGATCCTCGACGGAAAGGCACCGACCGGCCCCATCGAACAGTCTTGGGACAAGCACCGCTTCGACATGAAGCTGGTGAACCCCTCGAACAAGCGGAAGTACAAGATCCTCGTGGTGGGGACCGGCCTGGCCGGCGCCTCCGCCGCCGCCACCCTGGGCGAACTCGGGTACAACGTCGAGGCGTTCTGCTACCAGGACAGCCCGCGCCGCGCCCACAGCATCGCCGCCCAGGGCGGGATCAACGCGGCGAAGAACTACCCCAACGACGGCGACAGCATCTACCGGCTCTTCTACGACACGATCAAGGGTGGGGACTTCCGGTCCCGCGAGGCGGACGTGTGGCGGCTGGCCCAGGTGAGCAACAACATCATCGACCAGTGCGTCGCGCAGGGCGTCCCGTTTGCCCGCGACTACTCCGGCTACCTGGACAACCGCTCCTTCGGCGGGGCCCAGGTCTCGCGGACCTTCTACGCGCGGGGGCAGACGGGGCAGCAGCTCCTGCTGGGCGCCTACTCCGCCCTCTCGCGACAGGTCAAGCTGGGGTCGGTGCAGATGTTTCCCCGCACCGAGATGCTCGACCTCGTGGTCGTCGACGGCGAGGCGAAGGGGATCACGATCCGCGACCTCATCACGGGCGAGATCCGCGTCCACACGGGCGACGCGGTGCTCCTGTGCACGGGCGGCTACGTGAACGTCTTCTACCTCTCCACGAACGCCATGGGGTGCAGCGTCACGGCGCTCTGGAAGGCGCACCGGAAAGGCGCCTTCTTCGCGAACCCGTGCTACACGCAGATTCACCCCACCTGCATCCCGCAGGCCGGCGACTACCAGTCGAAACTGACTCTCATGTCCGAGTCGCTGCGCAACGACGGCCGGATCTGGGTCCCCACGAAGAAAGAGGATTGCGGCAAGCCTCCCGGTTCGATTTCCGAGGAGGACCGCGACTATTACCTCGAGCGGAAGTACCCGAGCTTCGGGAACCTCGCCCCCCGGGACATCTCTTCCCGCGCGGCGAAGGAGCAATGCGATGAGGGACGCGGCGTCGGGCCGGGCGGCCGCGGCGTCTACCTCGATTTCCGCGACTCGATCAAGCGGTTCGGGGAACACGTGATCCGCGAGCGGTACGGCAACCTGTTCGAGATGTACGAGCGGATCACCGACGAGAACGGCTACAAGGTCCCGATGCGCATCTACCCCGCCCCCCACTACGCGATGGGCGGCCTCTGGGTCGACTACAACCTGATGAGCAACCTCCCCGGGCTCTTCGTCCTCGGGGAGGCGAACTTCTCCGTCCACGGGGCGAACCGGCTGGGCGCAAGCGCTTTGATGCAGGGGCTGGCGGACGGCTACTTCGTGATCCCCTACACGATCGCCAACTACCTGGTTCAGACGAAACCGGGCAAGGTGAAGGCCGACCACGCCGAGTGCCGGAAGTCGATCGACGAGGTGAAGGGGACGGCGAAGAAGCTCCTCTCCATCCAGGGGAACCGGACCGTCACCGAGTTCATGCGCGAGCTGGGCACCCTGGTGTGGAACAACTGCGGGATGGCGCGCAGCAAGGAATCCCTCACGGAGGCGATCGCGAAGATCCCGGCCATCCGGGAAGAGTTCTGGAAGAACGTGAAGGTCAGCGGCACCGGCGACGAGTTCAACCAGCAGCTGGAGAATGCCGGGCGGACGGCGGACTTCATGGAGTTCGCCGAGCTGCTCTGCCGGGACGCGCTCCACCGCAACGAATCGTGCGGCGGCCACTTCCGGGTGGAGTACCAGTACGCGGACGGCGAGGCGAAGCGCGACGACGAGAACTACTGCTACTCGGCCGGATGGGAGTGGAAGGGCGTCGACCGAGAGCCGGAGCTCCACAAGGAGCCGTTGAAGTTCGAGCACATCCACCTCGCGGTAAGGAGCTACAAATAATGAGCGCGCACACCTCCGAACACAAGACGATGACCCTGAAGCTGATCGTCTGGCGGCAGAAGGGACCGAACGAGCCGGGCCGGTTCGATACCTACGTCGCCAGGAACATCACCGAGCACCACTCGTTCCTCGAAATGCTCGACGTGGTGAACGAGGACCTGATCAAGGAGGGGAAGGATCCGATCGCCTTCGACCACGACTGCCGGGAGGGGATCTGCGGGATGTGCTCCACCGTCGTCAACGGGGTTCCCCACGGCGGGCAGGAGCGGACGACCCTCTGCCAGCTCCACATGCGGAAGTTCAAGGACGGCGACGCGATCTACCTCGAACCGTGGCGGGCGCGGGCCTTCCCCATCCTCCGCGACCTGGTGGTGGACCGCGGTGCGCTGGACAAGATCATCCAGGCGGGAGGGTACACCTCGTGCCACACCGGCGGGGTCCCCGACGCCAACGCCATCCCCATCCCCAAGGCCAACGCCGACTACTCCATGGACGCGGCGGACTGCATCGGCTGCGGAGCGTGCGTGGCGGCGTGCCCCAATGGCGCGGCCATGCTCTTCACCGGGGCCAAGGTCTCCCAGTTCGC
>Ga0316600_10001436_pt1 | contig 10874 bp, 8 predicted proteins | sample OWC_soil_day5_CT_FD_207652 | JGI IMG/M metagenome (GOLD analysis project Ga0316600, IMG submission 207652) | Wetland soil microbial communities from Old Woman Creek delta, Ohio, United States - OWC_soil_day5_CT | ecosystem: Environmental > Terrestrial > Soil > Wetlands | place: USA: Ohio...
GGGCACCTCGGGCTGAGCGGCACGGCCGGCAAGGCTAACAGGCTACGGGCAAAGGCTCTAGAGAACCCTCGAAAAGTTCGCCAGCGCGACGGGCGACGGACGCAGCTGTGCATGGTAACGGGCCGGAACGGGGCCCTGGCTCGGCCCGCTTCGCCGACAATGACGTATTTCTGGGATTGTTCCGAGGTTTTCTGGCCGGGTCCCGCGAGCCTCATCCCGACGGCGCGGGGTGTTACCGTTGCGCCTCCGACGGCCGTTCCCTCCCCGCCCCGTGCCGACTCCTCCCCTGCTCGAAGCGCGCGACCTCGCCCTCGCCTACCGCGAAGGCAGCCGCGTGCGGCCGGTGCTGCGCGACGTCGCCCTGCGCATCGACGCCGGCGAGTGTGTCGCCCTCCTCGGCCGCTCGGGTTGCGGCAAGTCGACCCTCCTGAACCTGCTCGGGGCGATCGACCGGCCCGACGCCGGCAGCGTGACGGTCGACGGCGTGGCGCTCGGCTCGCTGACCGAGCGCGAGCGCACCCTGTTCCGCCGTCGCCACCTGGGCTTCGTCTACCAGGCCTTCAACCTCATCCCCACGCTCACGGCGGTCGAGAACGTCGCCCTGCCGCTCGAGCTGAACGGGGTGACGGCGGGGGAGGCGCGGCGGCAGGCCAGCGACCTCCTCGACACGATCGGCATCGGGGCGCGGGCCGACGCCTTCCCGGACGAGCTGTCGGGCGGCGAGCAGCAGCGGGTGGCGGTCGCCCGGGCGCTCGTGCACCGCCCCCGGCTGGTCCTGGCCGACGAGCCCACCGGCAACCTCGATGCCGAGACGGGCCCGCAGGTGCTGGACCTGCTGCGCGGGCTGGCGGCGGGGAGCGGCGGCGCCCAGCTGATCGTCACGCACAGCCTGGCCGTGGCGCGGACCGCGGACCGCATCCTGACCCTCGAGGACGGCCTGGTCCGCGAGGCCGGCGACCGGCTGGCGTGGTGAGCAGCCTGCTCGCAACCGCCGGCCTGCGCTTCCTGCGCCGCCATCCCTGGCAGACCTGGCTGACCGTGCTCGGCGTCGCGCTGGGCGTGGGCGTCGTGATCGCGGTGGACCTCGCCAACGACAGCGCGCGGCGCGCCTTCGCCCTGTCGATGGAGAGCCTGACCGGTCGGACCACGCACCAGGTGGTCGGGCCGCCCGACGGGTTCGACGAGTCGGTGTACCGGGCGCTGCGCGTCGACGAGGGGATCCGGCCGAGCGCGCCCGTCGTAGAGGGGCTGGTCCGGGTCCGCGGCGCGACCTACCACCTGCTCGGCGTCGACCCCTTCGCCGAGCGGCCCTTCCGCGACGGCACCGGCGACCTGCCCCAGGGGGACTTCCGGCGGCTGCTCGTCGAGCCCGGCGCAGTGCTGCTGGGCGAGCCGAGCGCGCGCCAGCTCGGCGTCGCGCCGGGCGACACCCTCGCGATCGAGGCGGCCGCCGGCCATCGCCGGGTGACGGTCGTCGGCCTGCTCGGCGGCGCGCAGGCGGCGGCCTTCGAGGGCATCCTCGTCGCCGACATCGCCACGGCGCAGGAGCTGCTCAACCGCATCGGCCGGCTCGACCGCATCGACCTCATCGCCGACGCCGCGACCGTCGCCGCCCTCACCACCCGGCTGCCGGCCGGGCTGCGGGTCGAGCCTGCCGAGCAGCGGCAGGCGGCCCTCGCCCAGATGACGGAGGCCTTCCACGTCAACCTGCAGGCGATGGGGCTGCTCGCCCTGCTGGTCGGCGCCCTGCTCGTCTACAACACCATGACCTTCGCCGTGCTGCGGCGCCGGCCCGTGCTCGGCACGCTGCGCCTGCTCGGCGTCACCCGCGGCGAGCTGTTCGGCCGGGTGCTCGTGGAGAGCCTGCTCCTCGGGCTGGTCGGCAGCCTGCTCGGGCTCGCGCTCGGCGTCGCCGTGGGCAGCGGGCTGGTGCGCCTGGTGACCCGCACCATCAACGACCTCTACTTCGTGCTGACCGTGACCACCTTCCAGGTTTCGCCCGCCCTGCTCGCCAAGGGCCTGCTGCTCGGCCTCGGCAGCACCGCGCTCGCCGCTGCCGGGCCGGCCCTGGAGGCCGCGGGCATCGAGCCGCAGGCCGCGCGGCGCCGCTCGACCCTGGAGCGGCGCCATCACCGCCGCGTCCCCTGGCTGGCGGGCGCGGGGGCGCTGCTCTTCGTCATCGGTGGCGCGCTCGCGCTGGCGCCAGGTCGGAGCCTCCCTCTCGCGTTCACGGCCCTGTTCCTGCTGATTCTGGGCTTCAGCCTCGCCGTGCCGCTGCTGGTGCTCGGCCTGAGCCGCGTCCTGCTGCCGCTGGCGGCGCGACTGTTCGGCAACGTCGGGCGGCTGGCCCTGCGCGCCATCGACGCCGGGCTGAGCCGCACCGGCGTCGCAGTTGCCGCGCTGTGCGTGGCAGTCGCAGCGACCGTCGGCGTCGGCATCATGGTCGAGAGCTTCCGCGACACCGTCGCGCGCTGGCTCGGGCAGACCCTGCGCGCGGACCTCTACGTGTCGGCGGCCGGCACGGTGTCGAGCCGCACCGACGGCGTGCTGCCGGCGGGCGTCCCCGACCGGCTGCGGACCCTGCCCGGGATCCGTGGCCTGAGCCAGGGCCGCAGCGTGCAGGCGGACTCGCCGGCCGGACCGGTCGTCCTGCTCGCCCTGCGGCTCGGCCCTGACAGCCATCGCGGCTTCGACCTGAAGGGCCGCATCGCCGACGACCTGTGGGCGGGCTTCGGCGCCGGCGAGCTGGTCCTGGCGTCCGAGCCCTACGCCTGGCGCCACCGCGTCGGGACGGGGGACAGCGTCACGCTGCACACCGCCGAGGGGCCGCGGCCATTCCGCATCGGCGCCGTGTTCCGCGACTACGGCACCGACCGCGGCATGCTGGTGATCGACGGCGGGGTCTACGCGCGGCTCTGGCGTGACCCCGGCATCTCCACCGTCGGCGTCTTTCTGGACGACGCCACGAAACTGGAGCAGACGCTCGCCACGGTCCGCGACCACCTGGCCGACCTCGGCCAGCCGGTGCTGGTGCGGGCCAACCGCACCATCCGCGAGCAGTCGCTCGCCATCTTCGACCGCACCTTCGCGATCACGGGCGTGCTGCGCCTCCTCGCGATCGGCGTCGCCTTCATCGGGGTGCTGTCGGCGCTGCTCGCGCTGCAGCTGGAGCGCGCCCGCGACCATGCGGTGCTGCGCGCGCTGGGGGTCACCCCCGCGCAGATGGTCGGGCTCGGCGTGCTCGAGACCGGCAGCATGGGGCTGTTCGCCGGACTGCTCGCCCTGCCGCTCGGCTGGATCCTGGCCGAGCTGCTGATCCACGTCGTCAACCTGCGCTCCTTCGGCTGGAGCATGGACAGCCTGCTCCCGCCCGGCGTGCTGGCCGACGCCGTGCTGCTCGCGGTCGGGGCCGCCGTGCTCGCGGGGGCCTACCCGGCCCTGCGCATGGCCCGCGTGCAGCCCGCCGCGGCGCTGCGCGACGAGTGACCGCCCCCGGGTTGATTTTCGGCGATCGCCGGGTATCATCTCGCGCTTCCGCTGATGGCGAGCGGAAGCCGCAGAGGTAGTCCGGCGGGACTGCCTCTTTCGTTTTTTTGGGCCGGCGAAAACGGGTCGCGCATGTCCGAGTTCCTGATGAGCACCTACAAACGGCAGCCCGTGACCTTCGAGCGGGGCGAGGGCGCCTGGCTGTGGGACACGACGGGCCGGCGCTACCTGGATGCGCTCTCGGGCGTCGCGGTCTGCGGGCTCGGCCACGCCCATCCTGCGGTGCAGGAGGCGCTCTGCGTCCAGGCCGGGCGGCTCGTCCACACCTCCAACATCTACGGCATCGCCCTGCAGGAGCAGCTCGGCGAGCAGCTGGCGCGGCTCTCCGGCATGGAGCGCGCGTTCTTCTGCAACTCCGGCGCGGAGGCGAACGAGGCGGCGATCAAGCTCGCGCGCCTGTATGGCCACGGCAAGGGCGTGGCGGTGCCGAAGGTCGCCGTCATGGAGGGCAGCTTCCACGGCCGGACGATGGCCACGCTCACCGCGACCGGCAACCGGAAGATCCAGGCCGGCTTCGAGCCCTTGGTCGAGGGCTTCGTCCGCGTCCCCTACGGTGACGCCGCCGCGCTCGAGGCGCTCGCCGCGGGCGAGCCCGACCTCGTCGCAGTGCTGGTCGAGCCGATCCAGGGCGAGGGCGGTGTCAACGTCCCGCCGGCCGGGTACCTCGCGGAGCTGCGCGCGCTGTGCGACCGCCACGGCTGGCTGCTCATGCTCGACGAGATCCAGACCGGCATGGGCCGCACCGGCCGGCTGCTCGCCTGCCAGCACGACGAGGTCCTGCCGGACGTCTTGACGCTGGCCAAGGGGCTCGGCAACGGCGTGCCGATCGGCACCTGCCTGGCGCGCGGCGCCGCGGCGGAGCTGTTCGGCCCCGGCAGCCACGGCTCGACCTTCGGCGGCAACCCGCTGGCGTGCAGCGCCGCGCTGGCGGTGCTCGAAGTGCTGACCTCGACCGGCCTGCCGGCCCGCGCCGCGGCGCTGGGCGAGGACCTGATGACGCTGTTCCGCGCGCGGCTTCAGGACGTGCCCGGCGTCGTCGAGGTGCGCGGCCGGGGCCTGATGATCGGCATCGAGCTCGACCGCCCCTGTGCGGACCTGGTCGGCCAGGCCCTGGCGGCCGGCCTGCTCATCAACGTGACGGCGGACAAGGTGGTCCGGCTGCTGCCGCCGCTCGTGCTCGAGGACGAGCAGGCGCAGCTGCTGGTCGACACGCTGACGGCGCTGATCCGCCATTTCCTGCACCAGGCCTGAACGGACGCGGCGTCCGAGGAATCCTGTCATGCCATCGCATGCCCCCCGCCATTTCCTGACCCTGCTGGACCTCTCCGGCGACGAGCTGCGCACGCTGCTCGCCCGTGCCACCGCGCTGAAGACGATGCAGTACCGCGGCGAGCGGCATGCGCCGCTGGCCGGCAAGACCCTGGGCATGATCTTCGAGAAGTCGTCGACCCGCACCCGCGTCTCGTTCGAGGTCGGCATGGTGCAGCTCGGCGGCCACGCGCTCTTCCTGTCGCCGCGGGACACCCAGCTCGGCCGCGGCGAGCCGATCGAGGACGCGGCGCGGGTCCTGTCGCGCATGGTCGACTGCGTGATGATCCGGACCTTCGAGCACGCCAAGCTCGAGGCGTTCGCGCGGCACTCGCGCGTGCCGGTGATCAACGCGCTCACCGACCAGGAGCACCCGCTGCAGCTGCTGGCCGACATGCAGACCTGGTTCGAGCACCGCGGCGACATCGCCGGCCGCACGGTCGCCTGGATCGGCGACGGCAACAACATGTGTCACTCCTATATCCACGCCGCGCAGCGCTTCGACTTCCGGCTGCGCGCGGCCTGCCCGGAGGGCTACGAGCCCGACGCGGCGATCGTTGCGGCGGCGGGCGATCGCTGCGCGATCGTGCGCGACCCGCGCGAGGCGGCGGCCGGCGCCGACCTGGTCGTCACCGACGTCTGGGCGAGCATGGGCCAGGAGGACGAGGCGGCCCGCCGGCGCCAGGCCTTCGCCGGCTACCTGGTCGACGACGCCCTGATGGCGCGCGCCGCGCCCGGCGCGCTGTTCATGCACTGCCTGCCCGCCCACCGTGGCGAGGAGGTCGCGGCCTCGGTCATCGACAGGCCCGACAGCGTGGTCTGGGAAGAGGCCGAGAACCGCCTCCACTCGCAGAAGGCCCTGCTGGAGTTTTTGCTGGCCCGGGACGAGTAGGGTCTAATAGCCCGCCGGCGAGGCCTCGCGCCCCGCCACCCCGTATCACTCGACGAGGTCACCCCGTGCGCAAGCTCCTGCCCCTTGCCCTGCTCGCGGCCGCCGGCCTGGCCCAGGCCGCGGAGACGCGCTACGTCACCGACCAGCTGGAAGCGACGCTGCGCACTGGCGAGAGCGTGACGCACCGCATCACCAAGATGCTGCCGAGCGGGACGACCGTCGAGGTGCTGAGCACCAACCCCAAGACCGGCTACTCCCGGATCCGCATGCAGGACGGGAAGGACGGCTACATCCTGACGCGCCACCTGATGGAGGAGGCGCCGCCGCGCGAGCGGGTGATCCAGCTGGAGGCGAAGCTGCAGGAGCTGCAGCAGGCACCGGACCAGCTCACGGCCAAGCTGGCAGCCCTGCAGGACGAGTACGGCAACCTCGAGCGCGCCCACGCGAAGCTCGAGAGCACCAAGCGCGAGCTGGAGGCGGAGCTGATCGCGGTGAAGCGCGCGGCGGCCGACCCGCTCGCGATCGCCGAGGAGCGCAACGCCCTGCGCAAGCAGGTGGCGGAGCTGGCCCGGCAGGTCGAGGAGCTGAAGGCGAAGAACGCCGAGATCGCCAACGAGCAGGGTCAACGATGGTTCCTGATCGGCGGCGGCGTGGCCTTCGGCGGCCTGCTGCTCGGGCTGATCCTGCCGCACCTGCGGTTGCGGCGGCAGCGCTCGTCGTGGAGCACGTTGTGACGGCACTCGCCGCGCTCGGTCATCGCGTTGTAGGCGGCATTCTTGCCGCGATTTGCAATCGCGCCTAAAGGCGCTCCTACCGGGCGACCGCAAGCCACGGCGTGGTAGGAGCGGCTTTAGCCGCGATGATTGACCTCCATGCCGCGATAAGAATCGCTGCGTCGACGGCGCTCCTACCCCGCAATCATCCTTTCAACTGCGACACGTCCCGCACCGCGCCGCGCGAGGCGCTGGTCGTCATCGCCGCGTAGGCCTGCAACGCCGGGCTGACGAACCGCTCGCGCGCCACCGGCCGCCACGCGTCCTCGCCCTTCGCCTCCATCGCGGCGAGGCGGCGATCGATCTCCGCGTCCGGTACCGCGAGGTGGATGCGCCGGTTGGGGATGTCGATCTCGATCCGGTCGCCGTCCTGCACCAGCCCGATCAGGCCGCCCTCTGCCGCCTCCGGTGACACGTGACCGATCGACAGACCCGAGGTGCCACCGGAGAAGCGCCCGTCGGTCACCAGTGCGCACGCCTTGCCCAGCCCCTTCGACTTCAGGTAGCTGGTGGGGTACAGCATCTCCTGCATGCCCGGCCCGCCGCGCGGCCCTTCGTAGCGGATGACGACCACGTCCCCGGGCTGAACGCGGTCGGCGAGGATCGCCGCGACCGCCGCTTCCTGGCTCTCCAGCACCCGCGCCGGACCGGCGAACGTCAGGATGCTCGCATCCACGCCCGCGGTCTTCACGATGCAGCCGTGCTCGGCCAGATTGCCGTACAGCACCGCGAGGCCGCCGTCGCGGCTGTACGCGTGGTCGAGGTCGCGGATGCAGCCGTTGGCGCGATCGAGGTCGAGCCCCGGCCAGAGCGCGGACTGGCTGAACGCGACCTGTGTCGGCACGCCGCCGGGCGCCGCGCGGAACCGCTCCTGCACGGCGGCGGCCGGCAACCGCACCACGTCCCAGCGGTCGAGCGAGTCGCCCATCGTCGCCGAGTGCACCGTCGGAACGTCGCGGTTGATCAGCCCGGCGCGGTCGAGCTCGCCGAGTATGCCGATGACGCCGCCTGCCCGGTGCACGTCCTCCATGTGGTACTGCTGCGTGGCGGGCGCGACCTTGCACAGGTTGGGCACCTTGCGGCTGAGGCGGTCGATGTCCTGCATGGTGAAGTCCACGCCGGCCTCGTGCGCGGCCGCCAGCAGGTGCAGCACGGTGTTGGTGGAGCCGCCCATCGCGATGTCCAGGCTCATCGCATTCTCGAAGGCCTCGACGCTCGCGATCGAGCGCGGCAGCGCCGTCGCGTCGTCCTGCTCGTACCAGCGCCGGGCCAGCTCGACGACGAGACGGCCGGCCTCGAGAAACAGGTCCTTGCGGTAGGCGTGCGTCGCGAGCAGCGACCCGTTGCCCGGCAGTGACAGGCCCAGGGCCTCGGTGAGGCAGTTCATCGAGTTGGCGGTGAACATGCCGGAGCACGACCCGCAGGTCGGGCACGCCGAGCGCTCGTAGGTGGCGACGTCCTCGTCGCTCTCTGCCGGATTGGCCGCCGCGACCATCGCGTCCACCAGGTCGAGGTGCAGCTCCTTGCCCCGCAGCCGGACCTTGCCCGCCTCCATCGGCCCGCCCGACACGAACACGGTCGGGATGTTGAGCCGCAGCGCCGCCATCAGCATGCCGGGCGTGATCTTGTCGCAGTTGGAGATGCACACCAGCGCGTCGGCGCAGTGCGCGTTCACCATGTACTCGACCGAGTCGGCGATGAGGTCGCGCGAGGGCAGCGAGTAGAGCATGCCGCCGTGCCCCATCGCGATGCCGTCGTCGACCGCAATGGTGTTGAACTCCTTGGCGACGCCGCCGGCCTTCTCGATCTCGCGCGCCACCAGCTGGCCGAGGTCCTTGAGGTGCACGTGCCCGGGCACGAACTGCGTGAAGGAGTTGGCGACCGCGACGATCGGCTTGTCGAAGTCGCCGTCGGTCATGCCGGTGGCGCGCCAGAGAGCGCGCGCGCCGGCCATGTTGCGGCCGTGGGTGGTGGTGCGGGAGCGGTACACGGGCATGGCGGCCTCCTGGGTGCGGTTCGGTCAGACGGCAGGGCCGGATTATCGGGTGCGGAGCGGGCGGTTGTCGCCCCGCGGGCGAGGGGTGAATCGCGGCTGGAAAGCCGCTCCTACCCCGGGGCTGTGCCGCTTGCGTGGTAGGAGCGCCTTCAAGCGCGATTCCCACCGTGGACGCGGCAGCCGCGGCGGCTCTATCGCGGCTAAAGCCGCTCCTACCGGGCCGTGCCGCTTGCGAGGTAGGAGCGCCTTCAGGCGCGACCCACCGTGGACGCGGCAGCCGCGGCGGCTCTATCGCGGCTCAAGCCGCTCCTACCGGGCCGTGCCGCTTGCGGGGTAGGAGCGCCTTCAGGCGCGACCCACCGTGGACGCGGCAGCCGCGGCGGCTCTATCGCGGCTCAAGCCGCTCCTACCGGGCCGTGCCGCTTGCGGGGTGTAGGAGCGCCTTCAGGCGCGATCCCCCATCTGACGTATGCTTCCGCCAGAAGCCGGATGCCCGAATGCTCCACCGCCTCTTCACCCGCCCGAATCCGCCGATCGACGCCGCCGCCTGGCAGCACCTGCGCGCGCACTCGCCACTGCTGCGTACCTTCGAGGGCGGCGACGCCACGCGGCTGCGCGAGCGCGCCGACGCCTTCCTGCGCGCGAAGGCGATCGAGGCGGCGGGTGGTGCCGAGGTCGGCGCTTTCGAAGGCCAGCTGATTGCGGTCTGCGCCGCGATCCCGATCCTCGGCCTCGGCATCGACTGGTACGACGGCTGGCACGCCGTCGTCGTCTACCCGGACGAGTTCCTCGCCCGTCACGCCGTCGAGGACGAGGCCGGCGTCGTGCACGAGGCCGAGCGCGGGCTGAGCGGCGAGTCCTGGGAGCGCGGCCCGATGATCCTGTCGTTGCGGGACGTGCTCGACTGCGCGGGCGGGGAGCTGGTGGGCAACGTCGTCATCCACGAGTGCGCGCACAAGCTCGATCAGCTCAACGGCAACGTCAACGGCTTCCCGCCACTGCACCGGGGCATGTCGCCGGGCGCCTGGACTGCCGCATGGCAGGCGGCCTACGACGACCTGGTCCGGCGCGTCGAGGTGGGCGAGGACACCGACATCGACCCCTACGCGGTCGAGGACCCTGCCGAGTTCTTCGCGGTGCTGTCCGAGTATTTCTTCACCGACCCGCTGCTGATCCGGGACGAGTATCCGGCGGTGTACGGCCAGTTGGCGCTGTTCTACCGGCAGGACCCGGCGGCGCGGCCACTGCCGGAGTACCCCGCAGAGTAGGCTGCGCAGCGCACTGCGCACCCTGCCCAACGGCGGCCTTGCGCCGTGCCGGTAGTAGCGCCGTCCACGGCGCGATTGACCCTGTCGCTCGGGCTCGAGGCCGACATCACATCGCGGCCTGGAGGCCGCTCCTACCCCGCGATTGCACTGACCGGCAGGAGCGCCGTCCACGGCGCGATCCCCGGCGCACGTCGCCGTTCATTACGACACGACAGCCTTATACTCCGCCGCATGTCCCGCAAGAGCGACCGCACCCGCAACCGGATCGTCCAGGCGGCGAACCGGCTGTTCTACCGCAAGGGCTACAACCGCACCTCGTTCAGCGACGTCGTCGACGCCGCCGACGTGCCGCGCGGCAACATCTACTACTACTTCAAGACCAAGGACGACATCCTGCACGCCGCCGTCGAGTACCGGCTCGACGTCATCCGCTCGATGCTTGACGAGTGGAACCGCAAGTTCACCGACCCCGCGGACCGCCTGAAGCGCTTTCTCCAGGTGGTCGCGAACAGCCGCACCGCGATGGCCCAGTGGGGCTGCCCGATGGGCACGCTGAGCACCGAGCTCGGCAAGGACCAGCCCGATCTGCGCGCCGATGCGCGCCGCATGTTCGACCTGTTCGCGGACTGGATGACCGAGCAGTTCGCCTCGCTCGGACACGTCGGGCAGGCCCGTGACCTCGCGCTGCGGCTGCTCGCTCGTGCGCAGGGTCTGACGGTGCTGTCTCACCTCTACGCCGATCCCGAGTTCCTCGCGCGCGAGGCACAGGAGCTCGAGCGCTGGGTCGACGGGCTTCGCCGGTAGGAGCGCCGTCCACGGCGCGATTCGGCGGTGGCGGCTGTAGAAGACCCTAATCGCGGCCTGGAGGCCTCGTGCTAATCTCACCGCGCGTCGTCACCGCGGAAGGCTTCGATGTCGCTCCCCCCGTTCCTCGACCTGATGCGCGGCCTCGTCGCCGCGCCGTCCGTGAGCAGCGTCTCGCCCGACTGGGACCAGTCCAACGAGCGGGTGATCGACTGCCTCGCCGCCTGGGCCGACGACCTCGGCCTGCGTACCGAGAAGCGCGCCGTGCCCGGCCACGCGGGCAAGTT
>Ga0316600_10001437_pt1 | contig 10873 bp, 9 predicted proteins | sample OWC_soil_day5_CT_FD_207652 | JGI IMG/M metagenome (GOLD analysis project Ga0316600, IMG submission 207652) | Wetland soil microbial communities from Old Woman Creek delta, Ohio, United States - OWC_soil_day5_CT | ecosystem: Environmental > Terrestrial > Soil > Wetlands | place: USA: Ohio...
TCATGCTGCGCATGTCGGCGGCCATGCTGGTCACGTCGCGACCCATCTGCACGACGGACGTCGTCATCATCGTCATGTCGCGGCCCATGTTGAACATGAACAGCCCCATGCCCGCGAAGGCTGCCGCGGCGATGAGCCCAGTGACGCTGAATAGCGTCAGCTTGCCGACGAACCCGGCCATGCCGCCGTCCCGGTCGTCGAGGATGCTGTCCGACATTGTCCATACTCCATGGCTTCAATGTCTCTCGAGGAAAAAACGGGGTGGCTCGGCTCATCGGCCACCCCGAGCGTTCTACTGAACTCCTCTATCCTCCCGCCATTCCATAGCGAGCCCGTGAGACTCAGTCGTCCTTGTCCTTCTTGGCAATCGCCGCGGGCGCCCGGTAGTAGGCGACGATGCCCGCGATCTCGTCGTCGGTCAGCTGGGCGGCGATGAAGCGCATGCGGCCGTAGTGGTCGTTCGCGCGGTCCTCGTCCTTGAATGCCTTCATCGTATCGAGGAACGGGGTCCCTTTCTGCCCCATCAGGGCTGGGACCTCGTGGCCGAAGCCCTCGCCCTTCTTGCCGTGGCAGGATCCGCAGGGCAGTAGGAACCGCTTCTCGTCGCCCGCGCTGACCAGCACCGGCTCCTTCTTCACCTTGCCGGCCGCCTTTTCGGGCTTCTGGGTGGCGTAGAAGGCGCCGAGGTCTGCCATGTCCTGCGGATTCAGCTTCCGCGCCGCCTTGGTCATGCTCTTCTCCTCGCGTGCTTCCGCCTTGTAGTCCGCGAGCTGCTTGGCGATGTAGGCAGCCTTCTGTCCGGCAATGTTCGGGGAGTCCTCGTCCTCGGAAACGCCGATCTTGCCATGGCACTTCGCGCACTTCTGCTCTTCCGCGATCTGCTGGCCGCGGCCCACACTGGCCACCTCCACCATCCCGAGGGTCGTGCGGTTCCACACGAACATCGGCGCGTCCTTGGCGACGATGACCGAGGCGGATGCCGAGAGCAGGAGACCGATGGTCAATGCAATACTGGTTTTCATGGTTCGCTCCTCCACGCTACCGGCGGCCATCAATGCTTCTCTGCAGCAGCGCCCGCGGACGCTGTCTGCAGCTCTTGCAGGTCGACGGCCTCTTCGAGCGCCACCATTTCGACCGACGGCACCGTGACGGCACCCTTGCCGAGCAGGATGTCGGCCAGCTGCTGCGCGAACGACCGATAGTGCAGCTTCGCCACCACCTTCAGGCTCTTCGCATCGGCCGGCACGTTGAAATAGTAGCGGGCGTACTTGTAGCCCTTCGGCGGAATGGTGTTCACGTCGGTGAAGCGGGTGATCTCCCACGGCAGCTGGGTTGCCTGCCCGTTCTTGTCGACGGCATGGGCGTTGAAAACCACGGCGTCCTTCGGGACCTCGTTGTTGGCGTCCAGGGTGCCGTTGCGGAACAGCTCACGGCCCTGGTCGTCCGTCACGACGGCCTCGATCCAGATCTGCCGCACCTCGGTGAGGCTCGTTGGCAGGTGGTGGCCGGCGCGCTCGTTCATGACCTTCACGGTCAGCTCGTGCAGAGGATCGTCGCCCTTCCGCGCCATGAACACCTTCAGCGATGCCGCGCTCTTCAGGCGCTTGACCGCCTCGTCGTAGTTCTTGTCGCGGCCGACGTCCTCATACTTTTCTACCTTGTCCTTCCCCAGCGCCTTGACGATCACGGCGTTGCCGCCGATGAAGCCGTGGCTGTGGACGACCTTGCGGAGCGGGCCGCTCAGCGCGGCGAAGCCCTCGAGCGGCGAATCCGGCATGTTCTCCGGCCGGGTCATGGTATCCGCGACCTTGTTCGCCAGTTCCACCGGGACCATGTGGCAGTCCTGGCACTGGATGCCGTTCTGCGAATAGATCGAGTACTTCCACTCGTCGTACGTCCGCTCGATCGGGAAGTTGTTGGTGGGATGGAAGATGTTGTGGCAGTTGCCGCAGAAGTCGGATTTGGTGTGATGGTCCGACTTCATGGTGTCGTGGTACGGAGACTTCGCGTCGGCGAGGCCGGCGCGCTTGGTCTTGCCGGGGGCGACGACATACGACGAGTTGCCGTGCTCGAGCACCGCCGTCTTGTTGATGTTGGTGCCGGCGATGGTGTGGCAGACGTCGCAGCCGACGCCCTGCTCGGCTACCTCGGGCGCCTTGAAGCCGCCGTGCACCCCCATGCTCGGCACGAACTCCACCGTTTCTGTCGCCGTGCCGATGGCGGTGTGGCAGGCGCCACAGTGGTTGCGCATGACGGGATCGGCCTTCTCGCCGAGCGCCCAGAGCGCCTGGAACACGGGGTCCCGGAACGCGTTCGAATGCATCGACCCGTTCCAGCCCTCGTACTGCACCGTGTGGCACTGGCCGCACAGTCGTGGATCCTTCCAATCTTCCGGCTTGACCTGCTTGTGGCCCTCGATGGTGATGTAGGAGGGCGGGAAGGGGCGGGCAGCATCGCCCTTGACCTTCTCGGTCTTCGGCGCTGCGACCGCGCCGCCGGCAACGAGCGCGAGCGCAGTCAGCAAGGCTGCCGCGCGCCTCGCGGTACGCGTGGATGACGACACGATGGACCTCCTTTGGCGTTAGTGGATCAGCCTGGTGGCCACTCGGCCCTGTGGGCTCGGCGGCTGCCCTTTCTTGTTCCAGCCCCGGTACCACAGCTGGCGAGATCGTGCGGCGCGGGACACTCCTCCGGGTGCGGGTAGCTTCCCCGGCAAGAGCGGTCTGAGTCATTGACGAAAGCTGATTCCTGACCGAACAGGGCCATTAAGCAATTGCTGAAAAGCTGTCCGTGTCGTCGCGAAGGAGCGGCCACCCGCCATCGCATTGCCGCGACGTGGATGTGAAGTGCCCCGCCGACCTGCAACGAGGGCCCTCGGGATGGCATCCTTGTCGTCCGTCTGGCGCGAGTAGGGGATGCCTCTGCCGCCGCAGGGATTTCGTTTCCGTGGGAGGGGGCTAACCGATGGAGCACGATCCGAGCGACTGGGAGTTCGAGACCCGCGCGATCCGCACGGGCCACCGGCGCACGCCGGAAGGGGAGCACGCCGCGCCCCTGTTCCTCACCTCCAGCTATGTGTTCCGCAGCGCCGCCGAGGCGGCGGCCCGCTTCGCCGGCGCCGAGGCGGGGAACATCTACTCGCGCTTCACCAACCCGACCGTGCGGGCCTTCGAGGAACGGCTGGCGAGCCTCGAAGGCGGGGAGGCCTGCGTCGCCACCGCGAGCGGAATGGCCGCCATCCTCGTGACCTGCCTCGGCCTGCTCTCGGCCGGGGATCACGTCATCTGCTCGCGCAGCGTCTTCGGAAGCACTGTAGTTTTATTCGATAAGTATCTAAAAAAACTCGGTATAAGTATCTCGTATGTCGATCTGGCCGACGTGGATGCCTGGGCCGTCGCGATGGGTCCGAGGACGCGCCTGCTCTTCCTCGAGTCGCCGTCCAACCCGCTGCTGCAACTCGGCGACATCGCCGCGCTCGCGGAGCTCGCCCATCGCCACGGCGCCCTGCTGGCCGTGGACAACTGCCTCTGCACGCCGGCCCTTCAGCGTCCCATCGAGCATGGCGCCGACCTGGTGATCCATTCGGCGACCAAGTACCTGGACGGCCACGGGCGCTGTCTCGGCGGTGCCGTGGTGGGGGACCGCAAGCGGGTTGGGGAGGAGATCTTCGGGGTCATACGGACCGCCGGGCCGTCGATGAGCCCGTTCAACGCCTGGGTGTTCTCGAGCGGCCTCGAAACGCTCCACATCCGCATGCGCGAGCACTCCCGCAATGCCCAGATCCTGGCGGAGTGGCTCCAGGAGCAGCCGGGCGTCGCGGCCGTCCACTTCCCCGGACTGGGCTCCCACCCGCAGAGGGGTCTCGCGGAACGTCAGCAGTCCGCAGCGGGCGGGATCGTGGCCTTCGAGGTCGAGGGGGGGCGGGAGGCCGCGTGGCGCGTGATCGACCGCACCCGCATGCTGTCGATCACGGCCAATCTCGGCGACGTGCGCAGTACCATCACGCACCCGGCAACGACGACGCACGGCCGGCTCACCGCCGAAGAGCGCGAGCGCGCCGGCATCGGCGAAGGGCTGATCCGTGTCGCCGTCGGCCTCGAAGCCGTCGACGACGTCATTGCCGACCTGGCGCGCGGCCTGTCGTCCGACCTTGGCTGAAACAGGTACGGACTCGGAGCGGACGCGCTGGGATCGGCGCCACGCCGCGGCATGCGACATCGGCGCGCCGGCCGAAGTGCTGCTGCGCAACGCGCACCTGCTGCCGGCGCGAGGTGTGGCGCTGGATCTCGCCTGCGGCCGCGGCGCCAATGCGCTGTGGCTCGCGGAGCACTCGGCGCTCGAGGTCCACGCCTGGGATTTCTCGCCGGTGGCGATGGCGATGCTCGACAGCGCCGCTGCCGCGCGTGGGCTGCGCGTGTCCGCCGTCGTGCGCGACGTGGTCGCGCGACCGCCCGAGCCTGGCAGCTTCGACGTCGTCGTGGTGACGCACTTCCTGGAACGTGCGATGGCCCCCGCGTTGAACGCCGCGTTGCGGCCGGGCGGGCTGCTGCTGTATCAGACCTTCAGCCGCGAGCCGGTGTCCGGTCGGGGGCCGTCGACACCCGAGTGGCGCCTGGCGCGCAACGAGCTGCTGGCGCTGTTTGCGGGTCTGGTCGTGCGCGCCTACCGGGAGGAGGGTACGCTCGGCGACACCGGCCGCGGGCTGCGCGACGTGGCGTACCTCGTCGCGGAGAAGCCCAGATGACGCTCGCCCTGTCCCTGCAGGACCTTCGCAAGACCTACCGCAGCGGCGTCGAGGCGCTCAAGGGCATCGATCTCGCGGTGGAGCAGGGTGAGTTCTGCGCGCTGCTCGGACCAAACGGCGCCGGCAAGTCGACCGCCATCGGCATCGTCAGCTCACTGGTGCGCAAGACCGGCGGCAGGGTCGAGGTGTTCGGGCACGATCTCGACCAGGAGCCGGGAGCCGTCAAGGCCTGCATCGGACTGGTGCCGCAGGAGTTCAACTTCAACCAGTTCGAGCCGGTGGCCGAGATCGTGGTGAACCAGGCCGGCTACTACGGCGTGCCGCGTCGCGAGGCCTGGGCCCGGGCCGAAGCGGTGCTGAGCCAGCTCGATCTGTGGGACCGGCGGACGATCATGGCCCGCACCCTCTCCGGCGGCATGAAGCGCCGGTTGATGATCGCACGGGCGCTGGTGCATCGGCCGCGCCTGCTGATCCTCGACGAGCCGACGGCCGGAGTGGACATCGAGATCCGCCGCGCCATGTGGGATTTCCTGCGCGAGACCAACCGCCAGGGCACGACCATCATCCTCACCACCCATTACCTCGAGGAGGCCGAGAGCCTCTGCCGGCACGTCGCCATCATCAACCACGGCGCGATCGTCGAGAACGCCAGCCTGCCGACCCTGCTCGACAAGCTGCACACCGAGTCCTTCGTGCTCAACCTGCGCCATCCCCTCGCGCAGCCGCCTGCCGTCGACGGCTATGCCGTCGCGCAGCTCGACCCGCTGACGCTCGAGGTGGTGGTATCGCGCAGCCAGGCGCTCAACGGGCTGTTCGCGGCGCTGTCGCGCCAGGGGATCGAGGTCGCGAGCCTGCGCAACAAGCAGAACCGGTTGGAGCAGCTCTTCATGGACACCGTCGACCGCGACCGGCAGTCGCGGAGGGCGGCGCCGTGACCAACTGGCGGCTCTATGGCAACGCCTTCCGCACGATCCTCACCAAGGAGATCCTGCGGTTCTCGCGGATCTGGATCCAGACCGTGCTGCCGCCGATGGTAACGACCGCCCTGTACTTCGTGATCTTCGGACAGCTCATCGGCAGCCGGCTCGGCGAGATGGACGGCCACCCTTACGTCGATTTCATCTTCCCCGGCCTGATCCTGATGTCGGTGATCTCGAACAGCTACGCCAACGTGGTGTCGAGCTTCTACAACGCGAAGTTCCAGCGCCACGTCGAGGAACTGCTGATCTCGCCCGTGCCGAACTGGGTGATCCTGACCGGCTACGTCGCCGGCGGCGTGGCGCGCGGCCTGGTGGTGGGAACGGCGGTGACGCTGGTCGCCATGGCCTTCACCGACGTGCGGGTGCACAGCGTCGCGCTGACCTTCACGGTGTTCTTCCTGACCTCGGTGCTGTTCGCCACGGCCGGGTTCGTGAACGCGGTGTTCGCGAACAGCTTCGACGACATCTCGGTGATCCCGACCTTCGTACTCACGCCCCTGACCTACCTGGGGGGCGTGTTCTATTCGGTCCACCTCCTGCCCGAGTTCTGGCAGCGGGTGTCGCTGGTCAATCCGGTGCTTTACATGATCAACGCGTTCCGTTACGGCCTGCTCGGCGTCAGCGACATCGACCTCGCGGTTGCCCTGTCGCTGATTCTCGGCTTCATCGCCGCACTGGTCGCCTTCGCGCTGTGGCTGCTGCGCCGCGGCATCGGGCTGAAGACGTGATGCCGTCGCAGGGCTGTGCTAGGGTGACTGCCGGCCGGGCCCGTCCCGGCTGCAGACACTCCCGCCATGTCAGCCGGTCGTAACTCGAGGAACCGCCGCAGACGTCCTGCCCGCCGTGCGCGGGGCGACGGCTTTCGTCTTCTCAAGTTCCTGCTGGTGCTGGCTCTGCTTGCGGGCACGGCCGCCCTCGGCCTGTACACCGTCTACCTGTCCGACATCGTCACGGTGAAGTTCGAGGGCAAGCGTTGGGCCGTTCCCGCGCGGGTCTACGGGCGACCGCTCGAGCTCTATGCCGGCGCGCCGATCCGGGCCGACCAGCTGGTCGGCGAGCTGGAGCAGCTCGGTTACCGCCGACAGGACAAGGCCGGCGAGCCGGCGACCTGGTCCGTGTCCGGCAACCGCTACCAGCTGAGCACCCGCCCCTTCCAGTTCTGGGATGCGGCAGAGCCGAGCCGGCTTATCGAGGTGACGGTCGGCAAAGGCGGCATCGAGCAGATGCGCGACGCGCGCTCCGGCACCGAGGTGGCCCTGTTCCGCCTCGAGGCCCCGATCATCGGCAGCATCTACCCCTCGCACAACGAGGACCGGGCCCTGGTGCAGCGCCAGGACATCCCCAGGGTCCTCGTCGACGCCCTGCTGGCGGTGGAGGACCGGCACTATTTCTCGCACTGGGGCGTCGATCCGCTGGCATTGGGGCGTGCGACGCTGGCCAACCTGCAGGCGGGACGTGTCGTGCAGGGGGGGAGCACCCTGACGCAGCAGCTGGTGAAGAACTTCTTCCTGACCGAGGAACGGACCCTCGCCCGCAAGGTGAACGAGGCCATCATGGCCGTCATCCTCGAGGTGCGCTACAGCAAGGACGAGATCCTCGAGGCGTACGCGAACGAGATCTACCTCGGCCAGGATGGCGAGCGCGCGATCCACGGCTTCGGCCTCGCCGCGCTGTTCTATCTGAACCGGCCACTGCGCGAGATCGACCTGCCGCAGGCGGCGCTGCTCGCCGGCATGATCCGCGGCCCGTCGCTCTACGACCCGCGCCGCCACCCGGAGCGCGCGAAGCAGCGGCGCGACCTGGTGCTGGACATGATGCAGGATGAGGGTCTCATCACCGCGGAGGAGGCGACGCGGGCAAAGGCCGCCGGCCTCGGCGTCGCGCCGCGCGGCACCGGTACCGCCGCGAGCTACCCGGCCTTCCTCGACCTCGTTCGGCGCCAGCTGCGTCGCGACTACCGCGAGGAGGACCTGACCTCCGTCGGACTGCGCGTCTACACCACTCTGGACCCCTGGATCCAGCAGCACGCCCAGCGGGCGCTGGCCGCGCGCCTCGAGCGCATCGAGAAGGAGCGCAAGCTGCCGGCCGAGACGCTCGAGGGCGCCATCGTGGTGGCCAGCCCGCAGGGCGGCGAGGTGCTCGCCGTGGTGGGTGGACGCGAGGCCCGCCTGCAGGGGTTCAACCGCGCCCTCGACGCCGTTCGGCCCATCGGGTCGCTGGTGAAGCCGGCGGTCTATCTGACCGCGCTGGGCATGCCGCAGCGCTACAGCCTGATCACGCCGGTCGAGGACTCGCCCATCACCGTCAAGGTGCCGGGCAGCCGCTGGTCGCCGGAGAACTACGACAAGCAGTCGCACGGCACCGTGACCCTCGAGACGGCGCTCGCCCAGTCGTACAACCTCGCCACGGTGCGCGTCGGGCTGGACGTCGGCATCGATCGGGTGGCGGCCACGCTGCGGGCGCTCGGGGTCGAGCGCGGGATCGATGTCGTGCCCTCGCTGCTCCTGGGCTCGGTGTCACTGTCGCCGCTGGAGGTCGCCCAGGTCTACCAGCCGCTCGCCGCGGGCGGCTTCCGCACGCCGCTGCGCGCGATCCGGGAGGTGCTGGACGAGAGTGCCCGCCCGCTGCAGCGTTACCCCCTGACCGTGCAGCGCGCGGCGGAGCCCGGGCCGGTCTATCTGCTCGACACGGCGATGCAGGCGGTGGTGCAGAGCGGGACTGCACGGGGACTCAATTCCTCGGTGCCGCCCAGCGTCGGCGTCGCCGGCAAGACGGGTACGACCGACGGCCTGCGTGACAGTTGGTTCGCCGGGTTTACGGGTGATATGGTGGCCGTCGCCTGGGTGGGTCGCGACGACAACAAGCCCACCGGTCTGAGCGGTGCGTCGGGTGCGCTGCGCGTCTGGGGCGACCTCATGAAGGACCTCAACCCCGGGCCGCTCAGGCTGGTTCCGCCGGACACGGTGCAGGTCGAGTGGGTGGGTTGCGACGCGCCCGCGAAGGTGCCGTTCATCGCCGGCTACGCGCCGAGCCCGGGCCAGGGCTGCGGCGGAGGCGGCGAGACAGGCTTGCGTGCGCCGGAGCCGGCGGCCGCACCCGCGTCACCCGGCAAACAGGACGATCCGATCAGCCGCTTCTTCAAGAATCTGTTGCGATGACTACTCCGACACGAATCCTGATGCTCTCCGGGTTACTGCTCGCCATCGCCGGCTGCTCGCCGGCGGTTCGACAGGGCCCTCCCGCGCCGATCATCGGCCCCGGCGGCGACGGCGCGCCGGGTCCCGCATCCTCGGGCAACGTCACGGTGACCCCGCTGAAGGCGCCGGAGATCACGACCGTGGAGCAGACGCCCGTCAAGACTTACCAGCCGGCCAGCTCGGGCGTGCCCGCTGCCGAACCGGCCCAGGCAGCTGCGCCTGGCGCTGCCGAACGCGAGACGGTGGCGCTGGCCACGCCGCCCCCGTCGATGAGCAAGGCGGTCAAGACCCTGATTCAGCAGGCGGAGCTGCAGCGCTCGTCCGGCGATCTGACCGGCGCCGCGGCGACCCTGGAGCGCGCGCTCCGCATCGAGCCGGAGAGCGCCCATGTCTGGAACCGTCTAGCGCACGTCCGTGCCGAGCAGGGGCAGGCCGGACTGGCCGGCGAGCTCGCCGCCAAGTCCAACGCCTTCGCGGGCAGCGACGAGAACCTGAAGCGCGACAACGACAAGTTGATCGCACGCTCGCGCAAGTGAGCAGAGCGGTCCCGTGACCTGGCGGAGGCGGCCGGCGGTGGCCCCGCCCGTCGGTCGCCGGGCCAACCACCGCGTGCCTCGATCGTGACCGTCTACGCCCAGGAGAAGCTGATCGCGCAGGCGCGGCAGCTCGCTGCCGACTACCGGCGCGCCATGGGCAAGCCGCTGCCGGGGATCAGCAGCGAGATCGCGGAGTTCGACGCCATGCGGCTGCTCGGGCTCGCGCCGCCATCCCGGCCGGCTGAGGAGATCGGCTACGACGCGATCGATCCTGCCCGCGGCGACAAGCGCATCCAGATCAAGGCCCGCACGATCTTCGACGAGGACAAGGGCGGGCAGCGCGTCGGCCAGCTCAAGCTCGGCCTCGATTGGGACAGCGTCGTCCTCGTGCTCATGGACGAGAACTACGAGCCGTACGAGATCTACGAGGCGGATCGGGCCGATCTCGAGGAGTACGCGGCGCAGTCGGAGAGCCGGCGGGCAAAGCGCGGCGCGCTGTCGGTGGCCCGCTTCAAGATCATCGGCCGGCTGCTCTGGGATCGTGTCGGGGGGCACGACCCCGAGCACTGGGAAAGCCGGCCCGACTGACCGCCGATGCTGGCCGTCGACGATTTCCTCGGTCCGGCCGGCCGCCTGGCCCGCCAGGTGACGGGCTTCAACTATCGACCCCAGCAGGCCGCCATGGCCCGGACCGTCGCGGAAACCCTGGAAGAGGGCGGGGTGCTGATCTGCGAGGCGGGCACGGGCACCGGCAAGACCTTCGCCTATCTCGTCCCGGCGCTCCTGTCCGGCCGCAAGGTCGTCATCTCGACCGGCACGCGCAACCTGCAGGACCAGCTCTACCAGCGCGACGTCCCCCGCGTGCGCGACGTGCTTGGCGTCCCGTGCACGGTGGCCATGCTGAAGGGACGCGCCAACTACCTGTGCACTCACCGTCTCGAGACCGTCTGGCTCGAGGGCCGACACCGCTCTCGCGCCATCACCGACCTGCTGCAGCGAGTGCGCGGCTGGGCGGCACGCACCGAGCGGGGCGACATCGCCGAGCTCGTCGATATCCCCGAGGACGCGCCGGTGTGGCCGCTGGTCACCTCGACCACCGACAACTGCCTCGGTCAGGAATGCTCGAGCTACGCCACGTGCCACCTCGTCGAGGCCCGGCGGCGCGCCCAGGAGGCCGACGTCGTCATCGTCAATCATCATCTCCTGTGCGCCGATCTCGCGCTCCGCGACGACGGCTTCGGCGAGCTGCTGCCGACGGCCGACTGCTACGTCATCGACGAGGCGCATCAGCTGCCGGAGACGGCGAGCGACTTCTTCGGGCACACCCTGAGCACGCGGCAGCTCCACGACCTCGCCCGCGACATCGAGCTCGAAGCGCACCGCGAGGGTGCCGCGACGCCGGCGCTGCGCGAGGTT
>Ga0316600_10001439_pt1 | contig 10867 bp, 8 predicted proteins | sample OWC_soil_day5_CT_FD_207652 | JGI IMG/M metagenome (GOLD analysis project Ga0316600, IMG submission 207652) | Wetland soil microbial communities from Old Woman Creek delta, Ohio, United States - OWC_soil_day5_CT | ecosystem: Environmental > Terrestrial > Soil > Wetlands | place: USA: Ohio...
AGCAAATATTAAAAAATCTAGAATTAACAATTGATAACGACGAAGTTGAGATGAAATATGATTTTGATCCAATTAAATTTGATCGCATCCGCCGCATTACAGGCTATCTCGTTGGTACCGTAGATAGATGGAATAATGCCAAACGCTCTGAAGAACACGATAGAGTAAAACACGGCTAATAATGAAACAGAGATAACTTCCTAAATAAAAGGAATGTTATCTCTGTTTTTTATTCACCTCAAATTGAAAACTCTGCAACAATATTCAATTTGATTACTTTAAATTTATGATAATATCCTGCAAATTTCGTTTTGGTACATGATGGATTTGCTGTTCATCGCGCCAGTATCTAATATCACCTTTTTCATCCATTGTTTCAATCACAACCGATTCTTTTGGCTTGCCGAGCGCAAGGACAAGTACGATCTCCAAGTTTTCCGCAAGGTTTAATACCTGCTTTAATTTTTCGGTCTGGATATTGCCAATCATGCATCCTCCGAGTCCCATTTCAGTTGCACCAAGCAATATCGTCTGTGCAACAATACCAGCATCAAAATTAGTAGCCATCTTATAACTGCTATCTTGTAACAAAATAATGTAGGCGGCTGGTCTTTCGCCAGCAACTGGACCTTGCCAATCTTTTAAATACCCCGCCCAGCCTAACGTTTCAAAGATATGATCATTATAACTTTCTTCACTCGCAAGACAATAACGAAGCGCTTGCTTATTCGCCCCAGAAGGTACCAATCTAGCATAATCGACCAGTTTAAGTAATGTATCCTGTGTAATTTTTTCTTCTTCAAAGAAACGTCTATAACTACGATTTTTCAGTACAAGATCTTGAAACATGTTAAAACTCCACCTCATTTTTTATTTTGATTAATTTACAGCCTGTATTTCTTTGATTAAAGCTAAACTGTCTGGATATTTTTGATATAAAGGGTTCATTGCACTACGAAATGCGGCTTTATCCGGATTGATAAATTCTACACCTTGGCTCCTTAACTCCTCCATACCTTTCTGTGTAAACTCAGCCCATAATTTACGCTGATATTTACCGGCTTCTGCTCCGCATTCCAACAATAATTTTTGATCATCAGAACTTAAATTTTCCCATGCCTGTTTACTAATAAACAAAATTTCTGGGATTGCCAAATGTTCATCCAAGGTATAGTATTTCGCTATCTCAAAATGTTTCGCGGTTAAGTAGCTTGGTATATTATTTTCCGCTCCATCTACTTTTCCAATCTGCAATCCTGGATAAATATCATTATACGCTAAATTCATACCTTCAGCATTCACAATATCCAACATATTTTTAAAGACATCACCAGACAATGTTCTAAATTTCATGCCCTTCATATCTTCCGGTGTATGAATTGGTTTCTTACTATAAAAACTTCGCATACCAGAATCATAGAAAGCCAATACAATCTTATCATTACTTTTTAATTCTTCCTTTAACCGATCACCAATAGGACCTTCAAGCACTTTCCATTCATGCGCTGAATCACGAAAAATATAAGGCATCAAAAAAGCCTGCACCATCTTAATATCTTTAACATATATATCGATCCCTTGACGATTAATATCGATGATTCCTTCTTTCATAGCCGCATCAATCGTTTTGCCTTCACCAAGCTGGCCACTAGGATAAACTTGTAACTTTATCCGACCATTACTACGCTCCGCTAGTAACTCGGCCAAATATTTTGTACTTTTCGTAGTAGGATAAGTATCAGGATGAACATCTACTGCTTTTAAAATTACTTCCTTAGGTTTATCATCCTTTAAACCAAGCGATCCACAACCAGTTGAAACTACGAGCAAAGATATAATCATAACATAAAAAATCGTTAATTTAGTTTTATTCATATTATGCCTCCAGCAAACTTTATATGTTTTATCAAATTTCAAATCGCGCCATCATTGTTTCTAATTCTTTTGCCTTTTTTGCTAGAATGCTGCTTGACGATGATATTTCTTCCATCGAAGCAAGCTGTTCTTCGGTAGCAGCAGAAATCGTATGTGTTCCCGCTACCGTTTCCTCAACCATCTTTTTTACACTACTAATAGACACCAAGACTTTATCTCCAGACGAAGATACACTGGTAGTTGCCACAGTGATTTCACCGATCTGCTGTTCAAGTTCTTGGATCAATGTTGCAATATGATTAAATTGTTCTAATGTACTGGTCATATCATCCGTGCCCTGCTGAACATCCTGACTGCCCTTTTCCATCGTTGTAACAACATCATTTATTTTAGACTGAATAGCCTTTACGATATTAGCAATATTTTGAGCTGCTGCTTGGGACTGGTCAGCTAACTTTTTCACTTCACTAGCAACAACGGCAAAGCCGCGACCATGCTCACCAGCTCGGGCCGCCTCAATCGCAGCATTCAGCGCTAACATATTGGTTTGACTCGCAATACTACTGATAACCTGAACGATATTACCAATCTGCTGTGAACTTTCGCCTAACTCCTTAACGCCCTGAGACGATTGCTTGACCGAATCATTAATAACGCGCATCTGATCGCCAACTTTAGTCACAGCTGTTTTCCCAACAATAGCAACCTCAGCAGTTTTTGTTGCCCGCAAAGATAAGGAAGCCGCATTACTTGCCACATGATTGATATTGGAAACAATATCGCTCACTTCATCGACAACTTGATTCATCTCATTTGTTTGCACTGCCGCTCCACTGGCTAACTGCGTCGTTGTTTTTGCAACTTCTTCTGCCGCTTCAGCCGATTGCTCAGATACTAAATTTAACTGATTGCTCGCGACAGCAACTTGCGTTGCTGTCGCTGTCACTTGCTCTACCATGCCCCGTAAGCCATCCACCATTTTTTGTATAGAAATTGACATATCGCCAATTTCATCATTGAACTGATACTTTATTTCTCTACTTCTCAAATCACCACCAGCTACACTTTCAGCAGTAGCCGCCATCGCAGTTACTGGGCACGAAATTTTACGGGATAGCATTACAGCTGCCACCATAGCAATAAGTAATATTCCAATATTGCATAAGATAACAATCAAGGTCGCCCGACTTTGCGCAGCCTTCGTTTCTTCAATTTGCGCTCTAATTTGTTGACTCACAAATCCAGTAAAATTATCAATAATAATTTCCATACCTTCGGCTCTTTTTCCCGACGCGGCTAGAAATTTTAAAGTTCCCTCAATTCCTAACTTCTTTCTAACTTCTGCCCCTTGATCCAAGGTTTTGTTGTATTCGTTTAACGCCAGCTTTAAAATCCCAATTTCTCTTGGTGCGCTAGAGAATTTCATCTTATTTTCGAATTCATTTACCTGTGCTTCGGTTGATTTTTTAACTTCATTACTATGCGCTAAATCTTTATCATCACCAGTTAATATGTAATTACGTATATACGTATTACGCAACCATAATTGCGAACGAATATCTTTTGCCGCACTTGTAAACTGTGTAGAATCTTCAAGTAAAATTTGATAAGTATGCTCGACCACAGTGATACGATAGTACATATACAAATTCATCATCATAAATATCGCAATAATCAATATACATGTAGCTGATATTTGCTTACCAATAGTAAATCTCATCTTTTTCCTCCACCTCAACTATAATCATAATTCTATAACAAAGTAGCATGAATGCTAACAAAAACATGAATAAGCCTTATCAAATTAAAGCGTCATCTATGATCAAGCTTAATTAAAGTATTAAACTAAGTTTCGATTTATAATATTACACATTTTTCTAAAAATTCCTTCTTTTTAACATTTTATTTTGCGATAGAGTATAAACATACAATTTAAATAAGAAAAAAAATCTTTCACAGAAAATCCGTGAAAGATTTTTTTCTTATTCATCACCAAGAAAGACAATTCCAGCACTTTTTCTTGCTTCCGTTAACACCTGCAAGGCAATACGACTATGTGCCAGACGTTTCCCTGCTTCTTCGTAATTTCCACTATCAATCATCTCTGTCATTTTAACAAATTCGTAATACATCCGGTGTCTATTTTCATCAAAATCATAATTTTCCACAGCTTGCTTATTCATGATTTTTTGAAATGCTGTGCAAAAATTTGTCGGTTGCTCAAGATGAATACAACCACGATCCCCTTGAATATTAGACACCACAGGAGCCGCACAGTCTTTTGCCCCAATACACACACACTGAAAAGATGGATAGGTAAGGATCAACATTCCCGACACATCAATTTTCTGCTCAATGTTGGCATAATAATGAACCTCCTGCGGCTTTCCAAACAAGCCGGTAACAAAATGCACATTATAAATATTCAAATCCATCAATGCACCGCCCGCCCGTTTCACATCAAATGCTGGCAGGATTTCGCCACGTTTGAAAGCATCATAACGACTAGAATACTGAGAATAATTGCATTCCACGATTTTGATTTTACCGAGCAAGGCTATTTGTTCCTGAATTTTCCGGTAATACGGCATATAAAGAACCGTAATTGCTTCAATAAGCATCAAATGCTTCTCCTTGGCAATTTGGCAAAGTTCCTCTAACTGTTTCACATTTACAGTAAACGGTTTTTCGCAAATAACATGCTTTCCACCTTCCAACGCCTTTTTGCAAAATTCATAATGTACATCGTTGACAACTGCGACATAGACCGTATCAATTTGATCACTTCGTAGCATTTCATCATAATTCGTATACTTTTGGGCAATATGATACCGCTTGCAAAATTCATCAAGTTTCCCATCCCGATTATTTCTCGCATAAATCGCTTGCACCTCGAGTCCTTTTACTTCATCCTTAAGCGATAAAAATTCTGCTACAATTTTTCCCGCACCAGCGATTCCAAGTTTCATCTATCATTCACTCCTGACTTTTTCTTTATAAACAACTTTACCATATACTTACTTAGCCTTATTATACCACAATGTCAAAAAAATCTTGAATGGAAGTATGCTGTGGAGTATAATACAATTATATAGTATAAAAATGGAAGGCAGGTCGGATTATGTCAACAATTAGCAATATTTCCAATAATCTTTTAAATTTATTATCGTCTGATAGCTCAAAGAATTCAAGCACTTCAGACAGTAAATCAAATACCAATGATTTGACGAGTAGTAATCTTGATACTTATGTATCAATGTTAAAATCTAGTCAGGCTTCGCTTGCAGATTACATGAGCGATTCGTCATCATCGGACTCACTCTATAGTGTTTTGAATTATAATGCAAGTGGAAAGGTCGACAACATCATCCAGCAACTTGAAAAAGCAGAAAAGAGTAGCTCATCTACTTCTTCTACTACTTCTTCTTCGAGCACGGATGAAGTAGCATCGACTTGATCTCCTCTACTATCATCTCCATTTAAGAAAGAAAGATAGGCAACCAGATTAATTTCTAGTTGCCTATCTTTTTCTTTATTATTTTTCTTTACTTATATCAATATTTCTTTTCCTAATCAATTTCGTTTGTAAGTTATGGAGTCTCTCTGTTAATTTTTCCACCACCACAAACAACACTGGAATCAAAAATATTCCTAAAAAAGTAGCCATAAACATACCTCCGACAACTGCCGTCCCCATAGAATTTCTAGCTCCGGCGCCAGCACCTGAGGCAACTGCCAGAGGAATACAACCAATAATAAAGGCTAACGATGTCATCAGAATAGGTCTCACCCGAGTCTTAGCCGCCTCAATAGCTGCCTCTACTGGATTCATCCCTTTGTCCACTCTGACTTTGGCAAATTCAACAATTAATATAGAATTTTTTGCTGCTAAACCAATTAACATAACTAAGCCAATCTGCATATAGATACTGTTTTCCAGATTGCGTACGTATTGAAATAAGAAAGCACCAAACACACCAATCGGCACAGAAAACAGTACCGCCAAAGGAACACTCCAGCTTTCATAAAGAGCAGCCAAACACAAAAACATAAATAGGAAAGCCATGCCAAAGATAATCGGTGCACGTCCACTCGATACCTTTTCCTCACGACTTTGCCCTGACCATTCATAAGTATAATCGCTAGTTAAGGTTTGTGCAGCAACTTCCTCGAGCGCGGTCATTGCTTGGCCTGAACTGTAACCTGAAGCTTGTGTGGCATTAATTTGCACAGCCTTCACACCATTATAACGAGTAATAGCCGTAGGAGCCATAATTTTTTTAGGCTTAAGCAAAGTATTTAGCGGCACCATTGTATCATTTGAACTTTTCACAAAAAGATATCGAGTAGCATTTATATCGCTACGAAATGCTGTATCAGCCTGTACCTTAACCTTGTATGATCGGCCAAATTTATTAAAATCATTAATCTCTTTGCCGCCTAAGAACACCTGCAAGGCGGTAAATACATCGTCAACCGCAACGCCTAACTGTTCCGCCTTATCGCGATCCACCTCATATTCATAGCTCGGTGTATTGGCCTTAAACGTGGAAGTAATCGAACTAATTTCTGGACGCTGTTTGGCAGCTTCCACAAATGCATTGGTCATACTATCCAAATCGTCAATTGAACCCCCGCTCCGATCTTCTAGCATTAGCGTCATACCGCCTACCATACCCAATCCCGGCAATCCAGATGGAGCGAATGAAACCACTGTGCCTCCAGCCAGCTTTGCACCTTCCTGCATAGTCTGACCAATTTCGCCACTTACCTTCATTTCATTCTTTTGCCGTTCATCCCAGGGGTTCAGTGAAATAAACATAGCTCCAGCATTTGACTTGGCACCACCACCACCCAACATATCCATACCTGACATAGCCATAATTGTGGAAACACCAGGTTGCTCACTGACTGTTTTGCTAAATTCCTTCATAACATCAACAGTACGGTTTAAACTTGCCGCCTCCGGCAAAGTAATGGCCGTCATATAAAAACCTTGATCTTCATCAGGTATAAAGGAGGACGGCACAAGTTTGTATAAGCCACCCGTCAAAAGCAAAATTACCAACAAGAAAAACATACATAACCGTCTTTGGTCAATAAGTTTTGTTAAGCCACCACCATAGCGAGCAATATTATGTTCAAACCAACCATTAAAAGCTACAAAAAATTTGGCTAAAAAACCAGTATGTTGCTGAGGATCAAATGGCTTCAGGAGCATAACACAGAGCGCCGGCGTAAGTGACAGGGCAACGATTGCTGATAATGCCATGGAGACCACAATTGTTAACGCAAACTGTTTGTATAAAATTCCTGTAGTCCCGCTGAAAAAAGCAACAGGTAGAAATACAGACGCCAATACGAACGCGATAGCCACAACAGGACCGGAAACTTCGCTCATTGCCCGCTTTGTCGCCTCACGCGGAGACAACCCAGAATAGCGCATGTGATGCTCAACGGCCTCAATCACGACAATGGCATCATCAACCACAAGGCCGATGGCCAATACCATGGCAAAAAGTGTAAGTGTGTTTATGGTAAACCCCATAAGTTTAAAAGCGGCAAAAGTTCCTAATAAAGACACCGGGATAGCCAGCACGGGAATCAGCGTAGCCCGCCAGCTCTGCAAAAAGATAAACACGACAATAATTACGAATAGCAAAGCTTCGGCAAATGTTTTTAAAACCTCACGCATTGATTCACGCACAAAATCAGTACTATCAACAACAATCTTGTGCTCCATGCCTACAGGGAATTTTTTTGAGGCTTTTTCCAGCACAGCTCTGACCTGAGTAATGGTTTCTAAAGCATTCGCATCACTATTTAGTTTTACCCCAAAACCAGCAGAAACATGACCGTTTAGGATGCTGTCAAAATTATAGTCCGAACTTGCTAGTTCCACCCTAGCAATATCTTTTAGACGAATAAAGCCACCGTCCGCTTTCGTACGTACAACAATTTTCTCATATTCCTTTGGATCGCTTAAGCGCCCCTTTACTCTGGTCGAATATTGAAATTGCTGGTTAGTATCAGCTGGCATTTTACCTACTGAGCCAGATGCAGCTTGAATATTTTGCGCTTCAATAGCTGAAGTCACTTCATCTACCGAAACCGCAAGCTGTGCCATCTTTTCTGGCTGTAGCCAAATACGCATACTATAATCAGAACCAAAGGCTGTTACCTCGCCTACACCGCTGACTCTTTTAATATCATCTATCAGATAAATAGTGCCGTAATTTTTAAGAAAATTAGCATCAAAACTATCATCAGGCGACCAAAGAGTGAACATCAAAGACATATCTTGCGATGCTTTTCGGGTTGTAACCCCAGTTGTCTGCACCGTACTCGGCAAAGAAGCATTGGCTTGAGCAACCCTGTTCTGCGCCTGTACGGCCGCTGTATCGGCGTTTTTTTCGGTCTCAAACTGAATACTTAATGAATAAGAACCTGCATCATTACTGGTAGAGGACATAGATACCATATCCTCTACGCCATTAACCTGTTCTTCAATTACCTGAGCGACAGTTTGATCCACTACATCTGCATTCGCACCTGCATAAGTGGTACTTACCGAAATAGTCGGCGGAGAAATTTGAGGATACTGTGCGACAGGCAGATTAACTACAGCTGTAACCCCAAGCAGCGTGATAATCAAAGATAATACAATGGCAAAAATTGGACGATCAATAAAAAATTTAGCCATAAAAGTTCCCCCTACTCTGTAGCCGGAGTAGCTATATTATCCGGTTGTATCATCGTTACTGTTAATTCTACGCCTTGCTTCACCTTATCGGTGCCTTCTATGACAACACGTTCATTGCCAGTAAGCCCATCTTCAACTAGCCACATATCGCCAATCTTTTCTCCCATTTTAACTTGGCGGCTCTCCGCCTTATTATCCTCTGTCACAATCGTTACAATCGTTTTATCCAAGAGTTCCTTAACCGCCTTTTGCGGAATCAAAAGCGCTCCTTGACGCACCTCGCCCTGCGCTACTATTTTGGCAAACATACCTGGCGCCAGAAGATTTTGAGGATTATCGAAAGCCGCCTTCAAGGTAATTGTACCTGTCGTCTCATTGATTCCTTTGTCGATTTGCTCAACATGACCAATTAGTGGATAAGACACACCATCGCTAAGAGTCAAGGTTAGGTGATCCCTAAAGAATGCAGGAAGCTCCCCATTGCCACCGCTATGAAGAAACTTTAAATATTCATTCTCACTCATGGTAAACTGCACCCATATAGGATCTACAGAAGACACGGTAGCCATTGTCGTCGAACCAGCGGCAACATAATAGCCAAGGCTAACATCGTTGACATCAATGCGTCCGTCTATAGGCGAGATAATCAAAGTATCTCGTTCATTATCAATCGCCTCCTGTAAACTGGCTTGGTTAGCTTCTACTGAGGCTCTATCTTCTTCGGCCTGTGACACATATGTATCCACAGTCTTCTGATCAATCCCATCTACACTTGCCAGCTTTTGATAGCGGTCCACATTTCGTTCTGTATTGTTTAATGTGGCCCGGGATTTATTCAACGCTGCCCGCGCAGAATTTATCAATGACACATATTGCTTATTATCAATTCTAAATAAAGTCTGTCCTTTATAGACTTTATCCCCCCCTTTGACCATCTTTTCAACAATATTGCCTGATACTTTTGACATGATTTTTACTTCACTTTTAGCTTTTACTTGACCAACAAATTCGTAGGTAATAGGAACATCTTTTTTTACTACTTCCATCGCCTTCACTGCTACAGTTTGCGCAGCTTGGACAGACTGCGATTTTGAAGGGCGCACAAGAAAGGCACCGATCAGCAGAATTGCAATAAATAAAACAACATATACTTTACGCGAATCTTTCACTAACAATTGTTAATCCCCCTGTTTACTTTTTAATTTAACAGTAACTTCATTGTCTGTTATAATGATACTTGTTTGAAATCTTGCAATGTATTATAATAAATAATTATTGATAGTAAATATTTATTTATAGTAAATAAATATTTACTATATGATAACACTTGTTTATTCTTACTGTCAATACACATATAAGGAGTGATTTTTTTGCACAACCGCAATATTTGTGAAATAATGTTTAACTTAATATCCCTTCTTGACCAAAAATTTGTTCGACCTGTAGATCAGCAATGTAAAACACTAACTAGTTCTTTGCAGTTAAGCGCATTATCTATTTTAGTCCCCAAAGATGCTACCATGACTGAGCTGTCTAACGAATTACTCATGTCCAAGCAACAACTAACGCCTATGATTGATAAATTGGTAGAAAAAAATCTTGTTCAGCGAAAATATGATAGCAATGATCGCAGATTAATCACAATCAGTATAACACCTCTTGGATTGGAGCTGCTTGATACTATTAAAGAGCATGCGTTAACAATATTAGCAGACCGATTTTCGTCTCTGAATAATAAGGATGCCCAGAACTTATATGAAGCATTAACTACTGTATATAGCATCGTCCAAAAAACGAAGTAAAACTACTGTAGTAGTTTAATCCACTGCGGCGGAGATGTTGTACTACTATGTCTAGGTCACACGTTATCTTAAGAGAAAATAAATACGCCTATTATCACCGTAACCACCAACAGCGAAATAAATTCTTTGGGACTACCCGTAAAAAAGATGATATCGAAAAGCTGGTATTTTAATACATTGAACAAAGATTTTCAGTAGAAAACATTCCTCCCCTAATTTGGAAGTATCAATCAAACTATTACCGAATCCATCAAAAAATCTATACAAGAGCTAGATTTTCTGCAAAATCAAAAGGGTTCTAGCAAAATGCTAGAACCCTTGATTTTATAATAGTGCGTCTAAGGCGATCCGAACGCTCAACACACGGCTTAGAAGTTTTTAAACCATAATTTTATTAAATATAACAAGCTTTAATACATGCAAATAAAAAAAATTGCCACGTGATTATTTATCTATTCACATGGCAATTTTTTTATTTGCATTGGTG
>Ga0316600_10001441_pt1 | contig 10861 bp, 9 predicted proteins | sample OWC_soil_day5_CT_FD_207652 | JGI IMG/M metagenome (GOLD analysis project Ga0316600, IMG submission 207652) | Wetland soil microbial communities from Old Woman Creek delta, Ohio, United States - OWC_soil_day5_CT | ecosystem: Environmental > Terrestrial > Soil > Wetlands | place: USA: Ohio...
GGTAGGTGATGCGGGTTTGGTCGCGGTAGACGATTTCACGCTCCGGGGAGTAGGTCAGGGGGGTGGTCAGAAGTTTTTTCAGAATCAATGGATACGCGTAAGGCTCTCCCGGTTGAAACGCTTTCACCGTCATGGCTGCCTCCTTGAAATGTGCCGGCGTGGTGGTTTTTGATGTTTCCCGAACCCCTCTGCACGAGGTCAATGGTTGCGGGCTGGAGAAGACGAAAGGGGAATGCGCTTTATTTAGGGAAAGACGGTCCCCAAGTCAACAACTATGGGCCCCGCTGCAGGAATAGGGGGTTGCCTGACATTGGATTTCGATTGTAAACCGCAGCGAAAATAGATATGGGCACAGGGGGTGATATTGCTCCGGCCGTTAAACCGGTGCATCTTCGGCCGATGCCGGGCGGAGCGGGGTGGGTTTCGGCATATTTGATTGCCGGAGTGATAACGACACAAAGAAAGAGGATCAACCGAATGACCCTGTTTGAGGTGGACCCAAAAAAATGCACTCGCGACGGGCTGTGTGTGGAGGAGTGCCCGGCGCGCATCATCCGCTTGGATGCCAAGGACGACCTGCCGGTGCCGGAAGGCGATTTCAAATCCTTCTGCATCCGATGCGGCCACTGCGTCGCGGTCTGCCCGACCGGCGCCTTCCGGTTGGACTGGCTGGACCCCGGCCAGTGCCCGCCGGCCGTCAAGGAGCTGCAGTTGACCCGCGAGCAGGCCGAGCAGTTCCTGCGCCGCCGGCGCTCCATCCGCACGTTTAAGGACAAGAGGGTCGAGCGGGCCAAGCTGGAGAAGCTCCTGGAGATGGCCTGCTACGCCCCGTCGGCCAAGAACAGCCAGCCCTGGCACTGGACCGTGGTGGAGCGTCCGGCCGAGGTGCGGCGTCTGGCCGGAATGGTGATCGACTACATGCGCGGGTTCATGGCGGAGAAGCCCAAGGTGGCGGCGCGGCTCTCCTTCACGCGGGTGGTCGCCGCCTGGGACATGGGGCTTGAGCGCATCTGCCGGGGCGCCCCGCACGTGATCGTGGCCCACGCCGACAAGAACTGGGGGTTCGGCGCGGAGGACACGGCCCTGGCCCTGAGCTACCTCGAGCTTTACGCCCCGGTGTCGGGGCTGGGCACGTGCTGGGCCGGTTATTTTTACTCGGCCGTCAACGCACATCCGCCGCTGTTCGAGGCGCTGAAGCTGCCGGCGAAGCACAAGGCCTTCGGTGCCATGCTGGTCGGCTACCCCAAGTTCCACTACCAGCGCCTGGTGCCGCGCAAGCCGCCGAAGGTGGATTGGATTTCATAGATGGAAGAAAACCGCTGCGTGGCCCCTGGTGTGTGTTTCCCGGAGGGTCCGATCGACCGCATTGTGGACCCGGTGGCCCGGTTTCTGCATGTGGAATCCGCCAGCGGTGTTGTGCTGCTGGTGTTCGCCGCCGCGGCCCTGGCTCTTGCCAACTCGCCATTCTCGGAGGAGTTCCTTGCTTTCTGGAAAACTCCGCTCGGCGTGACGGTCGGTCCGATTGAATTCCGTCATCCGCTCAAGCATTGGATCAACGACGGCCTGATGGCCGTTTTCTTTTTCGTGGTGGGGCTGGAGGTCAAGCGCGAAATCGTTGCCGGCGAGCTGCGCGAGCTGCGCCAGGCGGCGCTGCCGATCGCAGCTGCGCTGGGCGGCATGCTGGCGCCGGCCGCGATATACCTTTATTTCCATTGGGGGGCGGCCGGCCAGGGCGGGTGGGGGATCCCCATGGCGACCGACATCGCCTTCGTGGTCGGCTGCCTGGCCGTGCTGGGGCCGCGCGTGCCGCGTAGCCTGCGCATTATGCTGCTCTCGCTGGCCATCGCCGACGACATCGGCGCGATCCTGGTCATCGCCATCGGCTACACGAGCGAGCTGCGCCTGTGGGCCCTGGCGTGGGGCTTCCTCGGCATCGGCCTGGTGCTCGTGCTTACCCGGGTGGGTGTCCGCAGTCCCCTGGTTTATGGCGTGGCCGGGGCGGGGATCTGGTTGGGGTTTCACGAGTCCGGGGTGCACGCCACCATCGCCGGGGTCATTCTGGGGTTGCTCACGCCGGCGCGGCCGCTGGTGGGGCGGCTGCTGCTCGCCCAGTTCACCGAGTCGCTCGGGGATTTTCTCCAGGGGGAGTCCTGGCAGGACACCCGGCAGCGCCACCGCATGATGCTGTCGGTCAGGCGTGCCGCCCGCGAGAGCGTGTCCCCGTTGGAGCGGGTCGAGACCGTGCTGCACCCGTGGGTGAGTTTCGTCATTATGCCGCTGTTCGCCTTTGCCAATGCCGGGGTGCCGATTCAGCTCAGCGGCTTCAGCGACCCGGTGGCGGTGGGGATCATGGCCGGCCTGGGAATGGGCAAGCCCATTGGTATTTTCCTCTTCAGCTGGCTCGCCGTGCGCTTCGGGCTGACGCGCCTGCCGGAGGGTGTCACGTGGGGCGTCTTAGCGGCGGGAGGTGTTTTGGCCGGCATCGGTTTCACCATGTCCTTGTTCATCGCCGGGCTGGCGCTCGGCGACGGCATGCTGGAAGCGGCCAAGATCGGCATCCTGGTCGGTTCGGCCGTTTGCGCGCTGACCGGCATGATCCTTTTGCGCTGGCTGCTTGCCAGGGCGAAGGCTCAGACCGTTTAACAGCAGGATGTCGCGCCGCAGCCGGTCGGGGTGTGGCTCCGGTGAGTGCTCACATGGACTCCGTTTAAAGGGGAAAGTTTAAAGTTAAAAGTCGATGCACGGGGTCTTCCCATGAAACAAAAAAGGGTCGGAATCGTCATTTTCGACGACGTCGAGGTCCTGGACTTCTGCGGGCCGTTCGAGGTATTTTCAGCGGCCCGGCTGAACGAGGAAAAACGGCGGGAGGAGCCCTCGCCTTTCGAGGTGCTGCTGGTTGCCGAGCGGAGCGGCCCGATTTCCGCCAGCGGCGGCATGCAGGTCATCCCGCAGCATTCCTTTCAAACCTGTCCCCGGCTGGATATTCTTGTGGTTCCCGGCGGCTGGGGCACCCGCCGGGAGCTCAAGAACCCCGCCATGCTGGACTGGCTGCGTCCGCGCGCCGCCGAAGCCGAGATCCTGACCTCGGTGTGCACGGGTTCGATGCTGTTGGGTTTTGCCGGCCTGCTCGACGGCCGGCACGCCACGACCCACTGGAAGTCCCTCGACTGGATGCGGAATTCGTTTCCAGCCGTGACGGTGGCGTACGATCAGCATGTGGTCGAAGACGGCCGGCTGCTGACCTCGGCCGGCATTTCCGCCGGCATCGACATGGCCCTCAAGGTGGTGGCGCGCTATTGCGGGGAGACGGTGGCCCGCGCCACGGCGAAGCACATGGAGTATCCGTATCCGGACTCGAACGCACGCCGGGTTTCCATATAGACCTTTTTTTCTGCGTGAAAGGCGATAATAATTCTCATCCAAGTGGAGCGGGGTTGAGTTCTCCGGCGGCCACAGAGACAAATGAAGGCGAAAAACAAAGGAAAGGAGGCAGTATGAAAAAAGGGATGACGTGGGTATTGGTTGCGGCAGCCGTGGGGCTCCTGGCCGGGGCGGCGTTTGCCCAGTTCGCGAAGACCGAGGAGGCCGTCAAGTACCGTCAGTCGGTCATGTTCTTGGTCGGGCAGCATTTCAGCCGCATGGGGGCGATGGTGAAGGGCGAGCAGCCTTACAACAAAGAGAGCTTTGAGAAGAACGCAGTCTTGGTGGATTCCCTCTATCGACTGCCGTTGGATGCTTTCATGGTCCCCGGCAGCGACAAGGGCAGCGGAATGAAAGCCGACGCCCTGACTCAGAAAGACAAGTTCACGCAAATGCACAATACGACCGAGGCAGAGCTCGCTAAATTGGCCGCCGCGGCCAAAGGCGGGGACCTGAACGCCATCAAACCCCAGTTCGGCGCGGCCGGTGCAAGCTGCAAGGCCTGCCACGACGCGTACCGGAAATAGAAAGGGGTTGTGGAGGAGCTCCGGGAACCGTTTCGTGCAGCCAGAGATCAAAAAGCCGGGCAGCGTGCCTGGCTATTGCACTTCACCGGCGCACCAGAAAATAAACCGCAGCGGCGGCCAAGGTCCCAACCACCGCCGCCAGCCAAAACGGGCGCATGCGCGGAGGGCCGTCCGCGGCGCCGCATTGCTTATCGCCCGTGATCATCGGCACCAGCAGGTTGTCCCGCTTGTAGATGAGGTGGAACAGCACCGCTGCCACGTGCAGACCGATCAGTACAACCATTATCCCGGCGTTGAATTCATGGGCGTCCGTGATCCAGTCGCTGACGCGCTTGCTCACCCACCCATACAGCGGGCCCTCGGTAGCAATGTCGTCATTGGCAAAAAGTCCGCTGCCGGCCTGGACGAGGAGGGTTGTCAGCAACGCTGCGACCGACCACCCTCCCAGAGGATTGTGGGTCATTTGGCACTCAGGCTCCCGTCGCAACGTCGTCGCAGCATAACGCAATACCGCAGCCGGCCCCTTCAAAAAGGTTTTAAAGCGCGACGGCTGGCTGCCGAACAGCCCCCAAGCCAACCGGAACAGAAGCAGCGCCAGGATCGTAAAGCCGCTGCGCTCATGGTACTGCATGGCATTGCCGCCGATTTCCACGGTAACAAAGGAGATGACCACCAGCAGCACCAGCAGCCAGTGGAACAGGCGGGTAGGGAGATCCCACACCCGCACGGGTGTATCGCTCTGAACTCGGTTTGCTTCTTCTGTCACCACGCCTCGCCCCCCTGAGAGTTTTTCAGTCCCCGGGCCGGTTGGATCGTGCGCCGTGCGGCAACCCGTCGGCCTTTCAAAAAGTACATGGGATACCGGTCGATGCCAAGCATTTTTTGCACACACCCGCCGCATCCATGCGGTTTCAATCACATTCTTGACAGTGAACCATGACTCCTGTATTCAAACCCGTTTTGCACGCAGCAGAACATGCACCCGCGCAGCCGTACAAAAGGAGGAGGGACGATGGCATCGGAGCAGTTGGAGGCATTTCGGGCAGCACGTGATTTCCTGCTCAAGCACCGCACAGACTATGCAGCCGCCTATCGGGGGTTTCGTTGGCCCCAGCTGACCCATTTCAACTGGGCTCTCGATTATTTCGACGCCATGGCCGCCGGCAACGGCCACCCGGCCCTCTGGGTGCTCGATGAAGACGGCGGCGAGACCAGGCTTTCCTTCTCCCAGATGTCGGAACGGTCCAACCGGGTTGCCAATTTTCTGCGTTCCATAGGGGTCAAACGGAGGGACCGCATCCTGGTCATGCTGGGCAACGAGCCGGCGCTCTGGGACATCATGCTGGCCGCGATCAAACTGGGAGCGGTGCTCATCCCCGCCACCACGCTCCTGACCCCAGAGGACCTGCGGGACCGGTTGGAACGGGGCCAGGTGCGGCACGTCGTCGCCGGCGCCGGCAACACGGGAAAATTCGAAACGCTGGCCGGCAGCTACTCCCGCCTCAGCGTGGGAGGATCCGCACCCGGCTGGACCCCTTTCGAAAATGCATACGGCTGCGAGCCCGCTTTTTCGCCGGACGGCCCGACCGGGGCGGATGACCCGCTGCTGCTCTATTTCACCTCCGGCACCACGAGCAAGCCCAAGCTGGTGCTGCACACCCACCGCAGCTATCCCGTCGGGCACCTGTCCACCATGTACTGGATCGGGCTGCAGCCCGGAGACATCCATCTGAACATCAGCTCGCCCGGCTGGGCCAAGCACGCCTGGAGCTGCTTCTTCGCCCCGTGGAATGCCGGGGCCTGCATTTTCATTTACAACTACGCCCGCTTCAACGCGAAGGCCGTGCTTGAGGTGCTGGTCCAGAAGGGTGTGACCACCCTGTGCGCACCGCCGACCGTCTGGCGCATGCTGATCCAGGAGGACCTGGCGTCTTATCCCGTGAAGATCAGGGAGCTGGCGGGCGCCGGCGAGCCGCTGAACCCCGAGGTCATCGAGCAGGTGAAAAAGGCCTGGGGGATCACCATCCGCGACGGCTACGGTCAGACCGAGACCACCGCCCAGGTCGGCAATTCCCCGGGGCAGACGGTCCGGCCGGGCTCCATGGGGCGCCCGCTGCCGGGATACGACTGCGTGCTGCTGGGAGCCGACGGCGATGTCGCGACCGAAGGCGAGATCTGCCTGGTGATGAAAAACAGGCCTGCCGGTCTCATGGCGGGCTACGCGGGCGACGCGTCCAAGACCGCCGAGGTGGTTCGCGAGGGCTTCTACCACACGGGGGACGTGGCCGCCCGGGATGCGGATGGGTATTTCACCTATGTCGGCCGCGCCGACGACGTGTTCAAGGCCTCCGACTACCGCATCAGCCCCTTCGAGCTGGAAAGTGTTTTGATCGAACACCCGTCCGTGGCCGAGGCCGCGGTGGTCCCCAGCCCCGACCCGGTGCGCCTGGCGGTGCCCAAGGGGTTCGTCATCCTGCGGGCGGGCCACTCACCGAGCCGGGATCTGGCGAAGGATATCTTTGCGTTTCTGCGCCGGCGCCTCGCCCCCTACAAGCGCATCCGCCGCCTGGAGTTCTCGGACCTGCCCAAGACCATCTCCGGCAAGATCCGGCGCGTCGAGCTGAGGGTCAATGAAGCCAAAATCAGGACCGGCAGTCAGCGGGGCAAGCTCGAGTTCTTCGAAGAGGATTTCCCCGAGCTCAGGGGCTGAACGGTCTTTCCGGCTGCATCCGGCTCCTTAAAAAACCTTGCCTCCCGTCTGGAAAATGCGTACATGAAAACTTAGACGGCAGCCGGCCGTTTCATGGTGCCGGCGTGAGGTCCATCAGCGGGGCGAGGGGGAGAATCGGCACCCAACCCCTTTCCCGGTATGGTTATTTTTCTCTTAAATTTGGCGCGACGAGCGTGCTCTTGGAAAATCCAACGCATGCTCCATGGCGAGTGCGGAACCGGGAATGGAATGGTTTCGGCGCAGCGAGAGAGTCGAGCGGAGAGGGGTGGCCCTGGTCCTCCACGGCCTCAACCTGAACCCCGCCCGCATGGCGGCCGTCATCGCCGCCTTGAACGATGGGGGAGTCGACGCGCTGAGGTTGTCCCTGAGGGGCCACGGGGACAATTTCCGGCAGCGGGAGGGCATGGATGCCGCCCAATCGCGCTTGGAGGATTTCATGGGGGTTTCCCACTCGCTCTGGTTCCGAGAGACGCTGAAGGGCTTCGAGGAGGCGCGCAAATCCGCACATGCGAACCGGGCGCCGCTGTTTCTGGTCGGCTTCTCCTACGGCGCCCTCATCGGGCTCGACCTGCTGGCGGCACGGCCGGATGCGGCCTTTGAGCGGGCGGTGCTGTTCGCCCCGGCCCTCAGCCTGCGCGGCTGGGATTATGCCATCCGGCTCTTCGCGCCGTTTCCGAAAATGATCATCCCCTCTCTCGCCCCTGCGAGATATCTCGCCAACCCCGGCACGCCGATGGCCGCCTACAATGCCCTGTTCGAGACCCTGGACCACTTCGAGTCCCATATCGGCCCCAAGCTCAACCTCCCAACCCTGGTGGTCATGGATCCCGGCGACGAGCTGGTCTCCCTCGGCGGCATCAGAAAACTGGCGGAAACGCACAACCTGGACCAATGGCGATTTCACCCGGTTCAGAACCAGGGTTCGCTGTCGAACCGGACGCTGCGGCACATCGTCATCGATGAGATGTCGGTCGGCCGGGAGGCGTGGGCTGAGATCAGAACCGCCATGGCGGCCCACCTGAGACAAGACCCTCCTTGACTCACCGCGGCCGTCGGGTTATCAGGCCTCTCATGGCGGCGCCCCGCCGCCGCGGCGAACAACGCAAGGGAGTGTCGATGGCCGCCAAACGAATCCCGCTCTTCCCGCTCGGTCTGGTGATGCTCCCGGGCATGCTGCTGCCGCTGCACATCTTCGAGGAGCGCTACAAGCGGATGATCTCCGATTGCCTGGCCGAAAACACGCCGTTCGGCATCGTCTGGTTCGACGGCCAGACCATTCACCCCGTCGGCTGTACGGCCCGTGTCGTTCAGGTGCTGCACCGCTACGAGGACGGCCGCATGGACATCCTCACGCGGGGGGAGCAGCGCTTCTACACGGAGGGCATGGCCGAAGAAAAGCCTTACATGGAGGCCGACGTGCTGTTCATCGAAGACGCGGAAAGCGCACCCGACCCGGAGGCCTTCCACCGGGCGCGCGCCCTGGTGGCCGACCTGCAGCATGCCGGCCACCCGGCGGAGGAGGTCGACGAGCCCGACCTCTCGGACCCTCGGCGGCTTTCGTTTGCCGTCCCGGCGATCGACGGCTTCACCCACGCCGAGCGCCAGCGTTTTCTTGAGATGACCTCCAGCGCCGAACGGCTGCAGAAAGGCGTCGAGGTCCTGACCCGCATCGTTGAACGGGTGCAGGTGACGCAGCAGATTCAGAAGATCATCGGCGGCAACGGCCACCCGCCCAAAGGCGCCCTGCGGAAGTTGTCCGCCGGGAACGAGCCCGAAAAAGGATAGAACGGGCTCAAATCATGGCGGCGATGGGTCGCCGCGCCGTGCGATCCGGCCGGACATCCTCGACAATCGTCACCGGGATGCGGCGGCGCCGGTCCCTGAGTTCTACTCGGTCTCCGGGGTTCAGCCGCCGCTTGACTTTCACGAACCCGCAGCTGAGGCCCTTCGGCTCGAAGCCCTCCGGCTTGCCGGGGCTCGCAACGCTGTAAATCCGGTCCCCGTGCCGGCCGATGCCCATGTCGGTCGTGCAGGTCAACACGCGGCCGATGTCGCACCCCTCCGCATCCACGACCGCCGGATGCTCCTCGATCGACACCTTGCGGGGGTCGCTGCCGACGAACGCCAGCGTGGGCTCGGTCTCCTTCAGGCGGAGCAGGGCGTCCGCGCCGATGAAGCGCTTGGTGAAGCCGGCCTGATCCGCGCGATACGGCAACGCGAACCGCCACGGGTTGTCGGCGAAGGGCCAGGCGCCGATGTCCTGGTGGGACAACGGCAGGACGGCGCCGGCGCGCAGGGAGTCGCGGGCAGCCAGGCCGCAGGGCACCAGGCCGAGGTCCCGGCCGGCAATGAGGACCATCTCCCACAGGCGCGGCAGGTGGTCGGGTTGCACCAACACCTCGAATCCGAACTCGCCGGTGTAGCCCGTGCGGGAAAGAAGGATGGGGGTGCCGTCCGGCAGGCAGACGTCCGTCGACCGGGGGGCGCTCGGGTCGAAATACCCTTTGAAGGAAAAATAGACGAGCTTGTCGAAAACCATGGCCGGGTGTTTGAGGATCCGGCCGAGCACCTTGGCGGCCTTGGGGCCCTGGATGTCGATTTTCCCGAGTCGATCGGAAAGATCGTCGATTCGGACCTTGCGGCGGCCGGTGTTCGCGGCAAGGTGCCGCGCGACGGCCGCCCCCATCCCGGCATTGACGACCACCAGGAAGTCCGCCTCCGCCAGCCGGAACACGATGGCATCGTCGATCACGTGCCCGTTCGGATCCAGCAAAACGCCGTAAACCGATCGGCCGGGGGGCAGGGGTGCAGTGCCCGCTCCCATGCAGGCGGAGAGATCCTTGGAGAAGCACAGCTGCAGCAGGTCGAAGGCATCGGGCCCGCTAACGGCGACCGCGGCCATGTGGCTCGTGTCGAACAGACCTGCATCCAATAAGACGCTCAGGTGTTCGTGTTTGGCGCCGGCCGGGTACCAGAGCGGCATCTCGTAGCCGCCGAACACGCCCATCTGGGCGCCCTTCAAGACATGCCATTTGTTCAGGGGCGTTTTTTGGCTCACGGTCTTAATCCGCTCCCGGATGCCACAGGTAGTAAAAGCCCGGGGAGAGCGCCGGGAAAAGAGCCGAAAGGCCCGTGTCGAACAGCACGGCGGGGCGTCCCCCCTCATAGGATGTTACCGGGTTGTAGATGTTGTCGTCCGGGTATTCCACCCGCCGGTAGACCATGACCCTGGCGTCGTCCTTGAGGCCGGCAAGGGTCTTGGCCTCGGCCACGGCATCCGGCATGTAGCCGATGCGGTCCACCAGGTTCAGGTTCACGGCCTCTTCCGCCAGGTACACGCGCGCCGTTGAGACCGCCGCCAGCGGGGCCGGTTCCAGCTTGCGGTTGGCCCGCACCAGGTCCAGGAACCGTTTCGCCAACTGGTCCGTCATCGCCTGGAAGATGCGTTCCTCCTCCGGGGTGGTTGCCCGGAAGGGGGACCCGATGTCCTTGTCCTTCCCGGACTTGTTCACCTCGACCCCCACGCCGATTTTCTCCATCAGGCCCGCGACCTTGGGCCGGACGAACACCACGCCCACCGAGCCTGTCACCGTCGTGGGGTGGGCCAGGATGACGTCGGCCGCAAGGGCGATGTAGTATCCGCCGGATGCGGCGACATCCATCATGACGGCCACCACCTTGCGGCCGGTGCGCTCCTTGAAGAGCCGGATTTCGTTGTAGAGGACGTCGCTCGCCGTCACCGATCCGCCGGGGGAGTCTAATTGAAGCACGACGGCCTTGACCAGCGGGTCCTTTTCCGCCTTGCGCAGGTGCGAGACCGCCTCCTGGACCGTGCTCGGGTGGGTGCGCAGCAGCTCCTGCCGGGGGTTGTCGGAGATGACCCCTCGGATCGGAAGCAGGAGAATCTTCTCCGGCGCCTTGCCCTCTAATGTGTATTCCTGCAGCGGGTCCGCCTGGCTCGGGAAAAGCTTGATGCGGGGGCTGGCACAGCCGGCCACCGCCATCAGGGCGAATAAGGACGCCACAACGACGATCTTTCGCATGGTTTCCGCCTTGTTGTCATCGGTTTTGCAAGTGCGGTTTTCAGCCGCAAATTCCGTCCCGCCCGGACCCGCTGCCACGGCAGCGATCAGGAGAGCAACCCGGCGGTCTTCAGGATCGCCTTGATCTCGGAACGTTCCTT
>Ga0316600_10001442_pt1 | contig 10851 bp, 10 predicted proteins | sample OWC_soil_day5_CT_FD_207652 | JGI IMG/M metagenome (GOLD analysis project Ga0316600, IMG submission 207652) | Wetland soil microbial communities from Old Woman Creek delta, Ohio, United States - OWC_soil_day5_CT | ecosystem: Environmental > Terrestrial > Soil > Wetlands | place: USA: Ohio...
TGAAGATCGTCTCGTTGAACAACCGCTACCATGCCCAGGTAGCGGTTGTTCAACGAGACGATCTTCACCGGTGTGTCGTACTGCTTGCAGGTCGACAGCTCCTGCAGGCACATCTGGATCGAGCCTTCGCCGGTGATACAGAACACCTCGGCCTCCGGTTTGGCCAGCTTGATGCCCATCGCGTAGGGCAGGCCCACGCCCATCGTGCCCAGGCCACCCGAGTTGATCCAGCGGCGCGGTTCGTCGAAGCCGTAGTACTGCGCGGCCCACATCTGGTGCTGGCCGACGTCGGAGGTGATGTAGGTGTCGCGGTCCTTGGTCAGTTCCCAGAGCTTCTTCACCACGAACTGCGGCTTGATGACTTCGCTGCTGTTCTTGAAGCTCAGGCACTCGCGCTTGCGCCAATCGCCGATCTGCTTCCACCAATCCGACAGTGCCCCGGCATCGGGTCGGCTCTGCGCTTCGGTGATCTGGCTGATCAGTTCCTGCAGCACGTCCTTGACGTCGCCGACGATCGGAATGTCGACGCGCACGCGCTTGGAGATCGACGACGGGTCGATGTCCACATGAATGATCTTGCGCTCCACCGATGCAAAGTGCTTCGGGTTGCCGATGACGCGATCGTCGAAGCGCGCACCCACGGCCAGCAGCACGTCGCAGTTTTGCATGGTCATGTTGGCTTCATAGGTGCCGTGCATGCCCAGCATGCCCAGGAAGCGCGGGTCGCTGGCCGGCATTGCGCCCAGGCCCATCAGCGTGTTGGTACAGGGGAAGCCGAGCAGGTCGACCAACTGGCGCAGTTCGTTCGACGCATTGCCCAGGATGACGCCACCGCCGGTGTAGATGTAGGGGCGCTTGGCAGCCAGCAGCAGTTGCACCGCCTTGCGGATCTGGCCGCCGTGGCCCTTCTTCACCGGGTTGTATGAGCGCATCTCGACGCGCTCGGGGTAGTGGAAGGCTGTAACCTTCAGCGACACGTCCTTCGGGATGTCGACCACCACCGGGCCGGGCCGGCCGGTGCGGGCGATGTGGAAGGCCTTCTTCAGCGTCGTCGCCAACTCGCGCACGTCCTTCACCAGGAAGTTGTGCTTGACGATGGGACGCGTGATGCCCACCGTGTCACATTCCTGGAACGCGTCCAGGCCGATCGCCGGTGTGGGCACCTGCCCGGTGATGATGACCATCGGGATCGAATCCATGTAGGCCGTCGCGATCCCGGTCACGGCATTGGTCACGCCCGGGCCGGAGGTAACCAGCGCGACACCGACCTCGCCGGTAGCACGTGCATAGCCGTCGGCGGCATGCACCGCAGCCTGCTCGTGGCGTACCAGGATGTGCTGGATCGATTCCTGCTTGTACAGGGCATCGTAGATGTACAGCACCGCACCGCCGGGGTAGCCCCAGAGGTACTTGACCTGTTCAGCCTGAAGGCAGCGGACGAGGATGTCCGAGCCGTTCAGCTCTTGCGGTGTATGGGAGGGGGCTTGCGCCGACGCGGCGCGTTTGACTTCCGCGGGGGAGATATCCATTTCAGAACCTTTGCGATTTTCTCTGACGAAAAACCATTGGTGCCCCTCCTCTCGCCCTCGTGAGGCGGAATCGGACAGCTGCTTGACCGGATCTCCGATGCCCGGGTCGGACCATCGGGCTTCCGGCAGTGGAGCTCATTGTGCGAAACGTCATTATGCCACCGGCCCGCTGGCGGTCCGCCGACGGGGCGCACGGTGTGATAATCGCGCCGCTCCGGAGTGGGGCACCCGGGACCCGCAAATCCCTTGGCCAACGACAAAGAACTGTCCGATTTCCTCAAGAGTGCCGAGAAGCGGGCCTTCAAACGCACGGCCTATGCCGTCCGTGACGAGGACGCTGCCTTGGATATCGTGCAGGATTCGATGATCCGGCTGGCCGAGAAGTATGCCGACCGCCCGGTGGCGGAGTTGCCGTTGATCTTCGGCCGCATCCTGTCGAACGCCACGATGGACTGGTTCCGGCGCCAGAAGGTGCGGCAGGCAGCCGTTCAGAACTTCTCGGAGCTGGGCTCCGATGCGGAAGACGGCGATTTCGACCTGCTCGAGTCACTGGAAGCGGTCGACGGCAGTTGGGCTTCTCAGGGCCCACCCGATCGACTGTCACGGGAGCAGACGCTGGCGATCATTGACGCCGAAGTATCCGCACTGCCGGCACGTCAACGCGAGGCCTTCCTGCTGCGTTACTGGGAAGAACTGGATACTGCGGAAACTGCACTGGTGATGGGCTGCTCTGAGGGCAGTGTGAAAACACACTGCTCCCGGGCAGTGCATGCATTGGCGAAAGCACTTGCCGCCAAGGGATTGAAGCCATGAACGGACCGACTCGAAGCCGCCGGGTGGATCACGACGCCCTACAGGCGCGTTTCGCGCTGCGCGTCGCCTCGCGCCTGAGCGAGCAGTCCGAGAAGCTCCCCCACGACCTGTCGGAGCGTCTGCGCGTGGCGCGAGAGCAGGCGGTGGCCCGCGCCCGCCAGTTGCGCCTGACTCAGCCGGCAACGGCGACGGCGACGGCCTTCCAGGTATCTCAGGGTAGCGTCGCCCTGGGGCAACCGCCGTCCGGGTGGCTACGCCTGGCCTCGGTGCTTCCGCTGATGCTGCTGGTACTGGGCTTGGTCATGATCCAGCACCTGCACGACCAAGCCGAAATCCACGCCGCGGCCGAAGTCGACGCCGCGCTGCTGGCCGATGACCTGCCGCCCGAAGCCTACGGAGATCCCGGCTTCGTCATCTTCCTGAAGCAACCCGAACAGTGACCGTCCGCCGCCTCGCCCGATCACGCCTGTTGTCTGGTGTCGCCTCGGCCCTGCTGGTGGGCTGTCTTGCCCTGGGCAGTGCCACACAGGCCCAGACTCCGTCGAGCCCCCAGTCGGCGGCCAACGCCAGCGGCCCGACCTGGACCGCACTGACGCCGGCCCAGCAGTCGGCGCTGGCGCCGCTCAGGAAGGACTGGCAGACCATCGACGCGCCGCGCAAACAGAAGTGGCTCGAAATCGCTGCCCGCCTGCCGTCGCTTCAGCCCGAAGAGCGCAAGCGCATACAGGACCGCATGACCGAATGGGCGCGCATGACGCCCGACGAGCGCGGTCGCGCCCGGCTTCAGTTCCAGGAGGCGCGCCAGATCAGCCCGCAGGAACGGCAGGCCCGTTGGGACGCCTATCTGGCGCTGCCAGCCGACGAGCGGCGCGCCCTGGCCAACAGCGCCAAGAGCGTGCCGAAGGCCGGCTCCGCCAGCGCCCGCACACCGGCCGACGGATCGACCAAGGCGGCCGCAATGGCGTCGGTGCAAAAGAACAACATCGTCACGGCGCCGTCGCCGGCGGCCGCGGCCAAGACCGTCACCCCTACCGTGGTGCAGGCCAAGCCGGGGGCCAGTACCACGCTGATCTCGAAGACCGCCTCACCGCCGCCGCACGCCCAGGTCGGGCAGCCGAAGATCGCGGTCGGCCAGGACAAGGTCAACCGCAGCACGTTGCTGCCCAAGGCCGGGCCCCAGAGCGCCACAGCGGCCGCCTCGGCGGCGCAATGACAGCTGAAGCCAGCGCGGCGCCGGCCCCGGCGCCTGGCCTGAGGCGTCGCCTCGCCGCCTTCGTCTACGAAGGTGTGCTGCTGTTCGGCGTGCTGACGATCGCGGCTCTCGCCTATGGCCTGGCCACGCAGCAGCGGCATGCGCTGGTCGGCATGCACGGATTGCAGCTGTTCCTGTTCCTGGTGCTCGGCCTGTACTTCACCTGGTTCTGGTCACACGGCGGGCAGACCGTGGCGATGAAGACCTGGCATGTGCGGCTGCTGTCAAAGGATGGACAGCCAGTCAGTACGGCCCGCGCCTGGATCCGCTATGTGCTGAGCTGGCTGTGGTTCTTGCCGGCGCTGGCAGGCATCTACATGGGCGGCCTGAGAAGCGGCGGTGCCATCAGCCTGGCCCTGCTGGTGGGTGTTCTGGTGTACGCGTTGATCTCGCGCTTCAACCGACGCCGGCAGTTTTTGCACGACCTGATCAGCCGCACCGAGCTGGTGTACTGGCCGACGGTCAAACGCAAGCCAAAGTGACGGCCATGCACAATGGCTCGACCAGCCCCAGCCGGGCTGACAGCCACCTGCCTCATGCCCGACGCGCTGCCTTTGATGACCTGCCCACTTTCAATCTGCGTGTACTGCGGATCGCGGCCGGGTCGCACACCTGCGCATGCCGCTGCGGCCCGTGACACCGGCACGTTGATCGGTCGCCTGGGTTGGCAGCTGGTCTACGGTGGTGGTCGCGCCGGGCTGATGGGTGAGGTGGCCGACGCCGCGCTCGCTGCCGGTGGCCGCGTGGTCGGTGTCATCCCGCAATCGCTGATGGAACGCGAGCTCGGCCACGGCGGCTTGAGCGAGCTGCATGTCGTCGAAACCATGCACGAGCGCAAGCGCCTGATGGCCGAGCGTAGCGACGTCTTCCTGGCCCTGCCCGGCGGCATCGGCACATTGGAAGAGCTGTTTGAGGTCTGGACCTGGCGCCAGTTAGGCTACCACGACAAGCCGGTGGGCCTGCTCAACACCGAGGGCTACTACGACAAGCTGCTGGCCTTCGTCGCCGACATGGCCGACAACGGCTTCGTGCAGCCAGCGCAACGCTCCTTGCTGCAGGTCGAAGCGCAGCCGCAGCCGTTGCTGCAACGCCTGGAGCAACTGGCCGCCCGCGCGACCGCGCCGGACGACTACTCGCGGACCTGAGGTCCTAGACCGCAGCCTCGTCGGTCTCGCCGGTGCGGATGCGAACCACCTGCTCCACCGGCGTGACGAAGATCTTTCCGTCGCCAATCTTGCCGGTCTTGGCCGCGCGCACGATGGCTTCGATGCAGCGTTCGACGTCGGCATCCTTGACCACCACCTCGACCTTCATCTTTGGCAGGAAGTCGACCACGTACTCGGCGCCGCGGTACAGCTCGGTGTGGCCCTTTTGGCGACCGAAGCCCTTGACCTCGGTGACGGTCAGGCCCGACACGCCGACATCGGCCAGGGCCTCGCGGACCTCTTCCAGCTTGAACGGCTTGATGATGGCAGTGATCTGTTTCATGGTCCGACCTCGGGAGAGCATTGCACTGCCGCGATTTAAGCATGGATCAACGCGGCTTTGGCACGCGACCGACCCTTGTCGGACGCGACAGGCGCCGATGAACCGAAAGCGTTCGCCGCGCACCGGATGCGCGGCACCAAGAGTGTGCCGCCAGCGCGTTCGTGGCGCATGCGCACACGACAACGAGGTCGCCCGCTTGCCCCTAAGATCCGCCGGGCACAACCAACACGCATGAGTCCAGCCCCGACCCGCGCCGACACCCTCGCCCACCTGCACGACGACCCGTCGCAGCTGGATCCCGTGGCGTGGAACGCCCTGCTCGACGCGCAGGCCGCGCCGACGCCCTTCATGCGCCACGAGTACCTGCTGGCGCTGCATGCATCGGGCAGCGCGGTGCCGCAGACCGGATGGGTCAACCAGCTGCTGTGCCTGCGGCGCGGCGACGAGTTGGTCGGTGCTTGCGCGCTGTACCTGAAGAGCCACTCCTACGGCGAGTACGTGTTCGACTGGGCCTGGGCCGACGCCTACCAGCGCCACGGCCTGCGCTACTACCCCAAGCTGCTGAGCGCGGTGCCCTTCACGCCGGTGCCGGGCAGCCGCTTGCTGGCTCGCGATGCCGCCTCACGACGGCTGTTGCTGCGCTCGCTGCAGCAGATCTGTACCCACAGCGGGCTGTCGTCGGCGCACCTGCTGTTCATGGACGATGCCGACCGCCAGGCCGCCGCCGACGAGGGCTGGATGCTGCGCCAGACGGTGCAGTTCCACTGGCTCAACCGAGAGCCTGCGGGCTACGCCGACTTCGACGAGTTCCTGTCCAGCCTGCAGCGCGACAAGCGCAAGAAGATCGCGCAGGAACGCCGCCGCGTGGCCGAAGCCGGCGTGCAGTTCACGGTGCATGCCGGCGAACAGATCGACAGCGAGTTGTGGGACTTCTTCCACCACTGCTACACGCTGACATATGCAGCGCACCATTCCACGCCCTACCTGACGCGCGACTTCTTCATCCGCATGCAACAGACGATGGCACGGCACTGGGTGATGTTCGTCGCACATCGCGACGGCCGGCGCGTGGCCTGCTCGCTGCTGGCCATCGACCCCGATCGGCGCCATGCCTATGGGCGCTATTGGGGCTGCACCGAGTACGTGCCCTGCCTGCACTTCGAGGCCTGCTACTACCAGCCGCTGAGCTGGTGCATTGCGCAGGGTTACGCACGCTTTGAAGGCGGCGCGCAGGGCGAACACAAGATGGCTCGCGGCTTGCTGCCGGTGCTGACCCATTCGGCCCACTGGCTCAGCCACGCCGGCTTTGCCGATGCGGTGGCCCGCCACCTGGAGCGCGAAGGCACCGGCATCGAGGCCTATGTGGACGAACTGCGCGAACGCAACCCGTTCCGCGCCGAACCAGCGCCTTGAGACGCGGCTATTTTTTTTCTTGTAGCGCGAGCCAGTTGGCCATGCCCGAGGTGACTTCGGCGCGGGCGCTGTCCGGGCCTTCCCAGCCCTTGACCTTGACCCACTTTCCCGGCTCCAGGTCCTTGTAGTGCTCGAAGAAATGCTGGATGGTCTTCAAGCGCAGCGGGTTCAGGTCCTCGGGCTTCTTCCACTGGGAGTAGATCGACAGGATGCGGTCGATCGGCACCGCCAGCAGCTTGTTGTCGCCGCCGGCCTCGTCGTCCATCGTCAACATGCCCAGCGGCCGGCAGGTCACCACCACGCCCGGAATCAGCGGCACTGGCGTCACCACCAGCACGTCCACCGGATCGCCATCGTCGGCCAGCGTGTTCGGGATGTAGCCGTAGTTGCACGGGTAGTGCATCGACGTGCTCATGAAGCGGTCGACGAAGAGCGCGCCCGTCTCGTGATCGACCTCGTACTTGATCGGGTCGGCATTCATCGGAATTTCGATGATCACGTTGAACTCGTCCGGCGCCTTCGCGCCCGGGCTGACGTTGTGCAGGCTCATCTCGGGACTTTCGTTGCTGAATGCTGTGGATTCTACGAACCGCCCTTGCGACGCCCTGACAGCGCACGACTTCGGTGCACCGCAGGAAAACACTCAGCCGGACGCTTCGCGTTTTCCCGTAGTATGCGCCCCGCGATCCGACCCCCCGCCTCGGCTGAGCCCGGCCGCTTCGGTGGGAGAGAGATAGGGGACGCATCCACCACGGCAAGCCTGAACGCGTAAAGGAACCATCTTGATATCGACCTCAATGGCGCTGAACATAGCGCTGCTGTGCGGCCTGGCGGCCGTGCTGTACGGCTTCATCCAGCGCAGCTGGATCCTGAAGCAGGACGCGGGCAATGCCCGCATGCAGGAAATCGCCGGCGCGATCCAGCAAGGCGCTGCGGCCTACCTGGCCCGTCAGTACAAGACCATCGCGATGGTCGGCGTGGTGCTGACGGTGCTGATTGCCGTCTTCCTGGACGTGACCAGCGCCATCGGCTTCGTGCTCGGTGCGGTGCTGTCCGGGGCCTGCGGCTTCATCGGCATGAACGTGTCGGTGCGTGCCAACGTGCGCACCGCCCAGGCCGCCACCAAGGGCATCGGCCCGGCGCTGGATGTGGCCTTCAAGGGCGGCGCCATCACCGGCATGCTGGTCGTCGGCCTGGGCCTGCTGGGTGTGGGCATCTTCTTCTGGTACCTGATCGGCAGCGCGCCGGCCGACGCGGCTCTGTCGGCAGTGCTCAAGCCGCTGCTGGGCTTTGCCTTCGGCTCTTCATTGATCTCGATCTTCGCGCGGCTGGGCGGCGGCATCTTCACCAAGGGTGCCGACGTCGGCGCCGACCTGGTGGGCAAGGTCGAGGCCGGCATCCCCGAAGACGACCCGCGCAACCCGGCGGTGATCGCCGACAACGTGGGCGACAACGTCGGCGACTGCGCCGGCATGGCGGCCGACCTGTTCGAGACCTATGCGGTGACGATCATCGCCACGATGGCGCTCGGCGCGCTGGTGGTGAAGGCGGCCGCGATGCAGGCCGTGGTGTATCCGCTGCTGCTGGGTGGCGTGTCGATCATCGCCTCGATCATCGGCTGCTACTTCGTCAAGGCCTCACCCGGCATGAAGAACGTGATGCCGGCCCTGTACAAGGGCCTGGCCGTGGCCGGCGTGCTGTCGCTGATCGCCTTCTACTTCGTCACCAGCATGGTGATGCCCGCCGACGCGTTGGGCGCAGGCACGCACATGAAGCTGTTCGGCGCCTGCGCTGTCGGCCTGGTGCTGACCGCGGCTCTGGTGTGGATCACCGAGTACTACACCGGCACGCAGTACAAGCCGGTGCAGCACATCGCGCAGGCCTCGACCACCGGCCACGGCACCAACATCATCGCCGGCCTCGGTGTGTCGATGCGCTCGACCGCCTGGCCGGTGATCTTTGTGTGCATTGCGATCATGGTCTCCTACGGCCTGGCCGGCCTGTACGGCATTGCCATCGCCGCCACCTCGATGCTGAGCATGGCCGGCATCGTCGTGGCCCTTGACGCCTACGGTCCGATCACCGACAACGCCGGCGGCATTGCCGAGATGGCCGAGCTGCCGAAGAGCGTGCGCGACATCACCGACCCGCTGGACGCGGTGGGCAACACCACCAAGGCAGTGACCAAGGGCTACGCCATCGGCTCGGCCGGCCTAGCCGCGCTGGTGCTGTTTGCCGATTACACGCACTCGCTCGAAGGTCGGGGCATGAGCGTCAGCTTCGACCTCAGCGACCCGAAGGTCATCGTCGGCCTGTTCATCGGCGGCCTGATTCCCTACCTGTTCGGCGCCATGGCGATGGAGGCCGTGGGCCGCGCTGCCGGTTCGGTGGTGGTCGAGGTACGGCGTCAGTTCCGCGAGATCAAGGGCATCATGGAAGGCACCGGCAAGCCTGAATACGGTACCGCCGTGGACATGCTGACCAAGGCCGCGATCAAGGAAATGATGATTCCGTCGCTGCTGCCGGTGGTGGTGCCGATCATCGTCGGCCTGACGCTCGGCCCGGCCGCACTGGGCGGGTTGCTGATGGGCACCATCGTCACCGGCCTGTTCGTCGCCATCAGCATGTGCACCGGCGGCGGCGCCTGGGACAACGCCAAGAAGTACATCGAGGACGGCCACCACGGCGGCAAGGGCAGCGAGACGCACAAGGCCGCCGTCACCGGCGATACCGTGGGCGACCCCTACAAGGACACCGCCGGCCCGGCCGTCAACCCGCTGATCAAGATCATCAACATCGTGGCGCTGCTGATCGTGCCGCTGCTGCCGGTGGTGACCAGCAGCACGCCGGCCGGCGCGCATGGCGCGGCAACGCCGGCCGCGGTGGCCGTAGTGGCCGTGCCGGTGATCGTGGAGGTGGCGCGGATCCAGGTTGAACCCGGTCTGGTGAAGTTCTACTTCGAGAGCGGCAAGACCGAGCTGGCAGGTGGCGCGGCCGCAGCGCTGGTCGACGTGGGCAAGGGCGTGGCCGAGGGCAAGAAGGCCGTGATCAGCGGCTTCCACGATGCCACCGGCGACCCGGCGGTGAATGCCGAGTTGGCCAAGCAGCGCGCCTTCACCGTGCGCGACACGCTCAAGTCGATGGGCGTGCCCGAAGACAAGATCGAGCTGAAGAAGCCCGAGCAGCTCACCGGCACCGGCCCCAGTGCCGAGGCGCGCCGTGTCGAGGTACGACTGGAATAGGCCCGGCGGCTTGCCTGGCCGCGAAGGCCCGGTGCCTCTGGGCATCGGGCCTTCGCTGCTTCAGGCACGCCGACGCGGTACGGTTGGCCGGCTCCGGCTGCAGCCATGCGCCGGCGCCTGCTGATCGCTGGTGCCGCCGGCACGGCCGTGCCGGGTGCCGCCCCTGGGCGGTCTGCCCCACGGCTGGGATTCGCGCTCGGCAGCGGTGCTCTGCACGGCTACGCACACATCGGCATCGTGCGCGGCTGCGAGCGGCTCGGTCTGCGCCCCCACGCGATCGCCGGGACCAGCGTCGGAGCCGCGGTGGGTGCGCTCTGGGCCGCGGGCCTGACGGCAAACGAGATCGCTCGCATTGCCGATGCGCTGGACTGGAGCGCCCGCCCGGCGCTGGGCAGCCTGCTGTTCGGCCGACGGCGCAATGACGCCTTGCGTGAGCAGATCGAACGTGCGGTACAGGGTCGCTCGATCGAGCAACTGCCGCTGCGCTTTGCCGCGGTGGCCACGGATGCACGCAACGGCGAGCCCGTGGTGCTCGAAGCCGGCCCGGTCGGCCTGGCCGTGGCAGCGTCGAGTGCGGTGCCGGTGCTTTTCGAGCCGGTGCGCATCGGCAGCCATGAGCTCATCGACGGCAGCCTCAGCGCACCGGTGCCAGTCGAGGCGGCCCGGCACCTGGGCGCCGAAGCGGTGGTCGCGGTCGACATTGCCTACCGGCCCTACGAAGAAGCCCCGCGGTCAGCGGCCGACTACGCGTTCCAGTCGCTTCACATCGCCACCAATGCGCTGGCGCGGGAGCAGACACGTGGGGTCGAGCACCTGATCAAGCTCGATCTGCACCATCTGATGCATAGCCGTTTCGACGCCCAAGCGTTGATCGATGCCGGCGAGCAGGCCGTGCTGCAGCTGGCGCCGGCGCTGGGGCTGGCCCGGCGCTGAGACTTCGCTTGCCGATCCGCCTCAGCCCCCGGACTTGCCCCACAACTGCTTGAGCCGCGCATCGCGCCCGCAGCCGGTGCGGTAGTACTGATAGCGCACCGGATTCTTCTTGTAGTAGTCCTGGTGGTAGGCCTCGGCCACATAGAAGGGGCCGGCCAGCACGATCTGCGTGACGATCGGC
>Ga0316600_10001443_pt1 | contig 10849 bp, 8 predicted proteins | sample OWC_soil_day5_CT_FD_207652 | JGI IMG/M metagenome (GOLD analysis project Ga0316600, IMG submission 207652) | Wetland soil microbial communities from Old Woman Creek delta, Ohio, United States - OWC_soil_day5_CT | ecosystem: Environmental > Terrestrial > Soil > Wetlands | place: USA: Ohio...
AGCGATATAGAATTGCAGGGTCTACAGCGTAATTATAAGCAGTTTAGTGTATTAAGCGGTAGATTTGACAGCCGTAAAATGGATATCTTTCATTTGGTTATGGAACCCCAATTTACTGATTTTGAGGCCAGCAGTCATGATGGAGAAGAATTTTATTATATACTGAAAGGCTGCGCAATCTTTGTTATAGAAGGATCCGAGCATTGCATTAGAACGGGAGAGACGATTCATTTTCCATCCTATAAAAATCATCAGGTACAAAATAGAGAAGATACGGTTCTGGAGATGCTGTGCGTGATTACACCTCTCTTGTTTTAATAGATTCATTGAATTACGTAAGAGTTACTTATTTCTATACAAAAAGGAAGGTGGAGATAATGATAAACATTGAGTTATTACATTCATTAGAAGCTGAAAAGATTTGTTTTAAGGCATTAAGTATGAGCCATGTTCAAGCTATACATAGCTATGCAGCGGATAAGGAAGTATTACGATTTATTGGCTGGAGTTTAATGAGTTCAATAGATGAAACGAGACAGTATGTAAAAACAATGTTAGAACGTGAGTCTGCCGGTACTCATCACTATGCCTCAGTTGCTATTAAATCAACAGGGCAGATCATCGGGACAGCCATGCTATTTAATTTTGATCAGGTAGCAAACCAGGCGGAAATTGGTTATGTATTTCATCGAGATCATTGGGGGAAGGGTTACGGCTCAGAGTGTGTTGCACTGATCAGTAATTTTGCTTTTGAAACATTGAAACTGCATAAACTTCATGCCAGTGTTGCAGATGCAAATATTGGTTCTGCCCGGATATTAATTAAGAATGGATTTGAGCTGGAAGGCCGACTAAAAGATAACTATTATGTAGATGATAAGTATTATGATGCTTTACAGTTTGGTAAAATTCAATAACATAATTGTCAGATTAAAAAAATTAAGGGATCAATGCGAATGATGCAAGGATCCTTTTTTATTGCCTTATCTATATAAAATATTTATAGATAAAGGCGAAACAATCAATTTGTTTTCTAATAAAAAACAATATATAATGAAAATATGTTATGAAATTAACAATCATTTTGAAATGTAAAAGGAGAGCAGATAATGTCAGCGAAACACCCAATAACAATCAGTTCCTGGACGTTAGGAGATCAGATTTCGTTTGAAGAACGTGTGAAAGCTGCCAAAGAGGCGGGGTATGAAGGAATTGGACTTCGGGCAGAAACCTATGTGGATGCATTAGCAGAGGGACTGCACGACAAAGACATCCTGGCAATTTTGGAAAAGTATCAGATTGCCTGTACGGAAGTGGAATACATCACCTTGTGGGCGGAAGAAAACAGAAGCTATGAACAGATGTATAAGGAGCAGATCTGTTTCCATATGTGTGATTTATTTCAGGTCGGTCATATTAACTGCGGTCTCATGGAGAATTATTCTGTGGAACATACCGCACAGAAGTTAAAGGAACTCTGCCAAAGGGCAGGGGAACGTATCATTGGTGTGGAACCTATGCCTTACAGCGGGATACCTGATTTAAAAAAGGCTTGGGCAGTGGTTGAGATGAGCGGCTGTGACAATGCGAAAATCATACTGGACACCTGGCACTGGGTCCGGGCCAACCAGCCCTTTGATCTTTGCGGTGTTCCGGGAGATGCCATTGTTTCCATACAGATCAATGATGTTCATGACAGAGCATATGCCCCATCCGTATTAAGGGACGAATCCATGCATGACAGACTGGCACCCGGAACCGGTTTTGGCGATACAGCCGGTTTTATAAAGATGGTAAAGGATGCCGGCGTATTGCCAAAGGCTGTAGGTGTAGAAGTTATTTCTGATTTCTATATTGCAAAGGGAGCAAAAGCTGCTGCTGAGGAGACATATACCGGCGCAGTCAATGTCTTAAAAGAGGTATGGCCCGAACTACTTGACAACTAAAGGGGAGAGATACAGTGAAATTTGAAAATATGTTCACACCGGTTACCATCGGTCCTGTTACGGTTAAAAACCGTTTTGTGGTCCCGCCCATGGGAAATAATTTCGCAAATGGGGACGGAACCCTCAGTGACCGCTCCAGAGATTATTATGAAGCCCGTGCAAAAGGAGGGTTTGGCCTTGTTACCGTAGAGGCAACCGTTATTGACAGGACGGCCAAAGGGGGACCAAGAAAGCCCTGTCTCTATGACGACAGTGTGATACCCAGTTTTAAACTGGTGGCAGATGCCGTTCACGCCTGGGGGGCAAAAATATCCGTTCAGCTTCAGCATGCAGGTCCCGAAGGAAATGCAAAACTGGCAGGATATCCCATAAAAGCGCCAACCTCCATTGCCAGCCATACAGGAAAGGATGTTCCGAAGGAAATAACAGCTAAGGAACTCTATGCTCTTATTGAGGAGTACGGAGATGCTGCGCTGCGGGCTAAAAAGGCGGGCTTTGACTGCGTGGAAGTACATATGGCACACGGCTATCTGGTCAGCAGCTTTATATCCCAGAGAACCAATAAACGGGTGGATGAATTCGGAGGCAATTTTGAGAACCGCATGCGTCTGTCCCGGCTGATTCTGGAAAATATCAGGAAAAAGACAGGGGACAGCCTGGGCGTTATCTGCAGAATTAACTGCAGTGATGATACACTTGGCGGAATATCATTACAGGATGCGGCAACAGTAGCCGCGTATTTAGAAAACTGTGGAGCCGATGCAATTCATGTATCCAGGGCAGTCCATATTCGTGATGAGTTTATGTGGGCACCAACCTGCATCCATGGAGGATTTAATGCGGATTATGTTACTGAAATTAAAAAGGCAGTTCAGATTCCGGTTATTATGGTAGGACGTTTTACAGAGCCTTATTATGCGGAACTTATGGTGAAAGAGGGAAGAACCGATCTTGTGGCATTCGGGCGCCAGAGCATTGCTGATCCGGAACTGCCGGTAAAAGCATTTAAGGGAGAAATGGAAAGTCTGACACCGTGTATTGCCTGTCTTCAGGGCTGTGTAGCCAATATGTTTCAGGGAAAACCCATCGAATGTCTGGTAAATCCAAGAACAGGCAGGGAAGGAGAACTGGAAGCTGCAGCAGTTAAGAAAAAGGTTCTGGTGATTGGCGGAGGTGTTGGGGGGCTCTATGCTGCTTACATTGCTGCACTAAGAGGTCATGAGGTGACGCTTTGCGAGAAGAAAGAGGTGTTAGGAGGCAATATGCGCCTTGCAGCCTATCCACCGGGAAAAGGTGACCTCGTTGGTATGGTGCGAAATTACATCGTACTCTGTCAAAAGGCAAATGTAAGGCTTTTAACCGGCATGGAGGTGACAAAGGAGTATATAGAGGAAAACACTCCCGACGCTGTCATTGTGGCAACTGGTGCCAGCCCTCTTATTCTTCCGATACCGGGAATCAGGGATTCCTCCATTCTCTCAGGAGATGACGTGCTTTCAGGGGAAGCACAGTGCGGCCAGAAGGTACTGGTTGTAGGCGGCGGTATGGTTGGATCGGAGCTGGCGGCGTTCCTTGGAGAAGCAGAGCATGAGGTCACCGTGATTGAACTAAGGGATAAGATAGGAGCAGATGTAATCAGTGAACACCGGAAATATCTTATGAAGGATTTCAGTGATTACAAAATTACTACTATAACCGGTGCAAAAGTCAGTGAATTTCATAAAGACGGAGTGTCCTATACACTGGAAGATGGCACCCGGAATTGCATAAACGGATTTGACTCAGTTGTTCTTGCCATGGGATACCGGAATTACAATCCATTTGGAGAAGATGTTGACAAGCTGGCAAAAGAAGTGTATGTTATCGGTGATGCAGTGAAAGCAAGAAGAGCGCTGGATGCCACAAGAGAAGCATACGAGGCAGCAAAAAATATCTGATAATAAGGAGAGCAAATATGGATAAGAGAATTTCTGGAAGAACAGGTTTAATGGGATTAATTGGCTCACCGGTAGGACATTCCGGTTCCCCCGCTATGTACAATTACAGCTTTGAAAAGCTGGGACTGGACTATGCATATCTTGCTTTTGATATCAAGGTAGAAGAGGTAGAACAGGCTGTTGAGGCCGTAAAAACCTTAAAAATGAGAGGCTGCAACGTAACCATGCCCTGCAAAACGGAAGCATTAAAATACATGGATGAGTTGTCTGATGCAGCCCGTATTATTGGCGCTGTCAACACCATTGTAAATGAAGACGGAAAGTTGATCGGGCACATAACAGACGGACAGGGATTTGTAGATAATTTAAGAGATCACGGCGTTGAAATTAAAGATAAGAAAATTACTATATGCGGCGGCGGTGGTGCAGCGACGGCCATACAGGTGCAGTGTGCCTTAGAAGGAGCAAGGGAAATCTCCATTTTTAATATTAAGGATGCATTTTTTGAGAGAACTCTGGAAACAGCAGAAAAAATCAGACAGGAAAGACCTGGCTGTACAGTCAACGTATTTGACATTGCTGATATGGAAACCATGAGAGAAGAAATGAAAACCAGTGATATTTTTGCCAATGCCACAATTGTAGGAATGAAACCTATGGACAATGAGAGCGTGGTAAAGGATGTAACCATGTTTCACCCGAATCTGGTAGTGACAGATGCGGTTTATAATCCAAAAGAAACGAAAATGCTTAGAGAAGCCAAAGAAGCAGGCTGTACCTGCATTGACGGACAGGGAATGCTTGTCTGGCAGGGGGCAGCAGCCTTTAAGCTTTATACAGGACAGGAAATGCCTGTGGAAGGCGTAAAGGATCTGCTCTTTCGCTAACAGAAAGAGAGATATCAATGAATAACAAAAGATACTATCCGACTGCACTTGCCTTATACTTCTCTTTTTTTATCCATGGAATCGGAGCTTCCATACTGAGTCAGTATAAGACGAATTTTGCCAAAGCCTGGGGTGCCAAACAGCTGGCCGACGGAAGCTATGATGTAAGCACGGTTGTGACCGTTATTGCAGCTCTTGGGCTTGGAAGGCTGCTGGCACATTTTGTAGCAGGACCTTTTTCAGACCGATATGGAAGAAAGTTAAGCGGACTGATCGGGGTGGGATTATATGTCATATTCTTTGCAGGCATTATTCTGTCACCTAATATGGCAGCAGCCTACTGCTTCGCTGTTCTGGGAGGAGCTGCAAATTCCTTTTTAGATACCTGCGTCAGCCCGACCTGTATGGAGATCTTTGTAAATAACGGTTCTATAGCCAATATGTTTACAAAATTTTCTATGTGTGTCAGCCAGTTTCTCCTTCCTTTTTTCATTCTTTTTGTAGGAAATGCAGGACTGCCATACACGACTCTGTTTATCATCTGCGGCGCGGCGATTCTGGCAGACGGATTCTTAATCCTGTTACTCCCGTTCCCGGAAAGGGAGAAGAGAGCGGTAAATGGTGCAAAAACCAAGAAGGAGCGGATGAAATTTACGCCTGTTTCCATCGCTGCAATCTTAATCGGCTTTACCAGCTCCTCCACGTTTATGCTGTGGTTAAACTGCAATAAAGAGCTGGGGCAGCTGTATGGAATGACCAATCCATCTCTGATTCAGTCCTATTATGCAGCCGGCACAGCTGTTGCAATTATCGTAACGGCCTTCCTGATTAAAAAGGGTTTGGGCGAGAAAACGGTTCTGGTTTTATATCCGGCTGTTTCTACCGTCATGCTGCTTTTGTGCTATTGGATCAGAACACCGCAGATTTGTATCATCGGGGGCTTTGTAATTGGATATGCAGGAGCAGGCGGTGTTCTTCAGCTGGCTGTGGCAACTACCATTCAGTTTTTCCCTGAGAACAAGGCAACTGCAACCTCCTTTGTGATGATTGCCTCTTCCGTGGCTAATTACACCATCTTGTCTCTGGCAGGATATCTGACTAGAATCGGAGGAAGCGAAGGACCCAGAATGATTCTTCTTCTGAATGCAGGTGTTACATTCCTGGGCGTTATGCTTGCGGTTTTTGTAAAGGTAATGGAGAAAAAACAAAAAGCAAGATAGTAATAATAAAGACTCTGTCAGGAACAGCAGTATAGCAGTTCCTGACAGAACCTGAAAAATGAAAAGTATGTGGTCAATCTCAGACACATTCTTTTTTTAACCTTAAATGTTAAAAAAATAACAAAATACAGGAGGTAATATGAATTCGGAGAAGAAAGAACTGGCATTTATTCCAATGGGGATTTTTAAACTAAGAATTCCTTTTATCCATTATAAACTGGAAAAGGTAGAATTTATTCAGGGCTTGATCGTAGGTGCAACCGCTCTCAGTGCGATACCATATATGACAGAATATTTAGGGCTTCCATATGAACTGGCATGGAGCTGCATTATTTTGGAGGCATTTTTATACATACTCCATGCAAACCTGGGAGATCCTGTGATTCCTGGCTGGATTACAGCTACTTTGCCTCTGACACTGGCTTATTTAACTTCATACGAAATGGGGGCCGAGAGGATTCAGGCGATGATTGCCCTGCAGCTGCTGGTTGGTCTGGTTTTTATATTTATGGGAGTGACAAAACTGGCTGAAAGCTTTATTAAAAACATTCCTCCGTCTATCAAAGGGGGAATCTTAATGGCAACTCCCATCACAGTTTTACAGGGCCAGCTTTCTCCTAATGGTCAGCTTAGAAATTTTCCGGTAGCAGTAGGGGCAGGTGCTTTGCTTCTTGCAATCATCAGCTTCTCCGCCTCTTATCAGGAGAAACGGAAAAAATACAAAGTTTTTGATATCATTGCCCAGTACGGAAATTTATTTCCCTATCTGATTGCCATGGTAATCGGAATCGCAGCAGGTGAGCTTGCCATGCCTCAGGTGGAAATCGGTACATTTATCAAAATCCCCATGTTTAAGGAAATGCTTCAACAGGTGGGAGTATTTGGAGTGGGTTTTCCGGGAATACGGATGTTTATAAATGCTCTTCCTCTTGCACTGATCTGCTATGTAATCGCATTTGGAGATTTTGTAACGTCTGAGAGTCTGATTGAAGAGGCAAAGGCAGAACGGGACGATGAAATCATTGATTTTAATTCCAGCAGATCCAATCTGGTCAGCGGAATCAGAAATATAATTCTTGCCATCTTTGCCCCGTTTCCCCCACTGGCAGGACCATTGTGGGTGGGAATGACCGTTTCAGTAAGCATCCGTTACAAGGAGGGAAAAGAGGCAATGAAATCTCTTCTTGGTGCAATGGGCTCCTTCCGCCTTGGAACTTTAATCAGTGTTATCTGCATTCCTGTGGTCACACTATTAAAACCGGTATTTCCAGTTGGTGCGGGAATCACCCTGATATTCCAGGCATTTGTCTGCGGAAGAATTGGAATGGAATACTGTGAGACGGATCTTGATAAAAGCATAGCAGCCATCATGGCAGTGGTCCTCGCTATGCAGGGCTCTGCCTGGGCGCTTTTGGTGGGATTTGGGCTTAACATTGTCCTAAGCAACTGGAGCGTTCCGGGAGTGAAAAAAAGAACAGTAATTGAATAGATAAAAAGCAGAGATGCCGGATGGTTTTACCCAACCGGCATCTCTGCTTTTTACAGGAACTCTTTGCGCTCCAGTGTATTTAATAAATTGCGTCCTTCCTGAATTCCGTCTATGATTCTTCGCGCCCGGACGCTGTCTCCGATATTGATAATCTCTGCATCTGTATCATCAAAGGCCTGATGCAGATCATTGATGACCGGCGTGTTGGCTCTCATGCCAAGGCAGACAAAGCCATAGTCAAAGGGAAGCTCTGTTTCCGTCCCGTTCTGGCTGATGAGGAAAGAAGACTCCCTGACTTCCGTCAGTTTGGCTCCGGTTAACTGGACTACTTCATATTTTTTCATCATTGCATTGATTCCGCTTTTTGAAACGGGATCTAAGTCTTTTCCAATATCTGGCATCATTTCCACGATGAATACCTTTGCACCTCTGGGAGCCATATATTCCACCACATCAAGACCAACAGCTCCTCCGCCTACCACCACTACCTGTTTCCCGGTCAGATCACTGGGATAATCAGGAATGTGTCCGATCATACCGGTTATGGATGAAATGCGGCTGTCATCTTTGTCTATGTAATCAAACAGTCCCTTAATGGGTGGAAGAAGAGGATTGGAGCCAGTGGCGTTTACGATAATATCAGGATTCAGACGCTTCACCCGATCCACAACGGCATCCTCTCCGGTAAAAAGAAACAGGTTATGAAGATTTTTCGCACGGTTAATTAAGTAAGTTGGAAAATCATTCAGTCTCACCTTATCGGGAATTCTGGAGATTTCGGCTGCCAGTCCGCCCAGATAATCCTTTTTTTCAATAAGAAAAACATTACAGCCTACCTCTGCAGCAGTGCAGGCAGCCTCAAGACCTGCCGTCCCTCCTCCGATTACAACCACATTGCAGGGTTTCTTTACCTTGTTTTTCCCATAGGACTCCCCTTCGTTCACACAGGGATTCACGGTACAGCGGATGGGGCGGTTGATGCCGATGCGGTTTCCTGCACAGCCGATGTTACAGGAGATACATTTATTAATAAACTCTTCTCTGCCGGTATAGGCTTTGTTTGCCCAGGAGGGATCTGCAATCAGACCTCTTCCAATTCCAATTAAATCGGCATCTCCTTTTAGAAGAATTTCTTCCGCTATCTGGGGATTGCGTATGTTTCCCATTGCGATACATGGTTTATGATACCGGTCTTTTACTGCTCTTGCCATATAGGAGCGCCATCCATCCTTTAGGTAATTGGCATCAATCTGAAACTGAATGGAACCGTTTAAACCGCAGGATACATCATATACATCTACAAATTCATCAAAGTACTGTAAATATTCCAGTGTGTCTTCCAACGTGTTTCCACCCTCTAAAAGTTCATCAGCACTGATTCTTGCAAAGATGGGAAACATAGATCCCACTTGTCTGCGCACTTCCTCAAATACCATACGTGGAAGGCGTGCCCGGTTTTCTACAGAGCCGCCGAATTCATCCGTCCGGTCATTGGTGAGAGGGGAGAGAAACTGACTGAGTAAATAGGAGTGGCCTGCATGGATTTCAACCGCATCAAATCCGGCAATCTGAGCACGTCTGGCTGCCTGTCCGAATTTAATCACGATATCATCAATCTCTTCCCTGTTTAGTGGTCTGGGGATTTCGCCGCCTGTTTTAGAGGGAATATCAGATGCAGACACTGGCTGCATATTGGTTCTGGCAGACTGTGCGGAAGCTCCGGCATGATTGATCTGTATAGCAGCGCAGGCTCCCTGCTTATGAAGTTCTTCACAAAGCTTGTAGTAACGGGGAATATAATTGTCATGATCAATCCTGATCTGGGTGGTGCCATTGGAGCCTAAAGGGTAATCTACATTGGCATTTTCCACGATGATAAGCCCTGTTCCCCCCATTGCCCTCTGCCTGTAATAATTGATATGCAGAAAACTCATTTCTCCATTCTGTTCTCCATAGTTTGTGCCCATAGGCATCATGGCAATTCGATTTTTGATTGTCATATTTTTAACATTTAAAGGACTAAAAAGCTGCGGATATTTTGATTTCATATAATTTCTCCCTTTTCATAAAAATAAAAGTGATCTTAGATTCTCCTTCTATTATAAACGGTAGGGAATGAAAAAACTAATTGATGAATTTATAAGTATATATAAATAATATTTATGAATTATTGGTAATATTATCTCGGTTTTCCTTTACAAAACGGATAAAATGAGAAACAACAGGTGTCTGATACTGATTTTTTAAATAGGCCATATAAAAGCGGCGTTCCCAGCTGGGGTTTTTAATGGATATTTTTTTAACAGATAACTGGTTTAATTCAAACATATCCGGAACAATGGCAATTCCAAATCCTGCGGCTACAAATCCTGCAATTACCTGATCTTCCTCAATCTCCAATGCTATATTCGGAGTTGCGTTTATCTTTTGAAACAGGTTATCCACGATGGAACGCAGTCCGCTCCTTGAGTGGAAAAAAATCTGGGGATAGGGCAGTGTTTCCGAAAGATCTGCTTCGTTCCGGTCTGATAAAGGGTGGTCAGGGGGAACGATGAGTACCAGATCCTGGGCGGCCACTGGAATGAATTCAATATCCGGTTCCTCTTTTGCATAGGAACAAAAAACCACGTCACAGGTTTTATCTTTCAGCATGGGGATTAAATCCGCAGTGATGCCGTCATGAAAATGAAAGGCTGCATTTTTCCCTTTCTCCGTCTTTAAATAACTGGAAAGGGTATGGGGAATGTAATTGATTCCAAGAGTTCTTAAAAATCCGATTTCAATCAGACCCTCTCCACGCCCGATCAGCTGCATCTTTAATACACCGGAATCAAGAATGGATAAGGAGTGTTCCACATCAGTTAAAAAATCCCTACCGCATTTTGTAAGGACAATATTCCTTCCGTCTTTTTCAAAGAGAGATACGCCCAGTTCGGTTTCCAAAGATGAAATGGCATAACTTAAATTCGGCTGGGTGGTGTTTAACTGTGAAGCCGCCTTTGTATAATGCTCCAGGTGTGCTAGTGTGACAAAATAGCGTAAATGATAAAGGTTCATGGTATCCGTAATTCCTTTTCTGACCTTTGCCGGCCGGTGTCTCAAAATAGTAATAGATAATGAAATTATAACATAAAATCGACAGAATCGGGCATTTCTTCCTGAATCAGGATTTAAAATATAAAAATATACAAAAAGTATTTACACATTTGAATAAATATGGTAATATTTACTTAAATAATAATAATTGTATTGATTTAAAAACAAATTAATAACTAGGTGTTACTGTATCAGCAGATACAGGCATGACTGGTGATATTTACATGTTTGCTTAAGAACGTGTAAGTATGATCAGTTTTTTTATTTTTATGGG
>Ga0316600_10001446_pt1 | contig 10835 bp, 14 predicted proteins | sample OWC_soil_day5_CT_FD_207652 | JGI IMG/M metagenome (GOLD analysis project Ga0316600, IMG submission 207652) | Wetland soil microbial communities from Old Woman Creek delta, Ohio, United States - OWC_soil_day5_CT | ecosystem: Environmental > Terrestrial > Soil > Wetlands | place: USA: Ohio...
AGTCTTCTTATCAGCAGGTATTATCCATAGCTAGGGATGCCAAAGGAAAAGATCAGGACGGATACCGTAACGAGTTTATTAAGCTAGTAGAATTAAGTGAAGTGTTTGATGATAAACAGTGATAATTTCTGGAGTATGTTTGTTTTTGACTGATGACAAGAATGATTTCATAATTGGTCAAAATATTGTTGTTGATGGTGGTATGATTAAAAAAATGATCTATGTTGAATAAGGTACTATGTAAAACAGTATTTCATCAAATTTTGTGATTGAAGGGAGAATATTCATGCGTATTGATATAGAAGATTCCTTGTTACTGTTGATTGATGTTCAAGAGAAACTATACCCACATATGCAAAACAAAGAGGCATTAAGCCAAAAGACGGTTACTTTACTTAATGGGGCAAAAGCCTTAGGACTGCCTATAATGGCAGCTAGGCAGTATCCGCAGGGACTGGGAGATACTATTGAGGAACTACGGCCGTACTTTAACAACTATTATGATAAAATGACTTTTAGCTGTTGCGGTAATGATAACCTTATTGCCAAGCTTCGGGAGACTGGTTGCAAAAATGTTATTATCACAGGCATTGAAGCTCATATTTGTGTATTACAGACAGTTATTGATTTAAAGGAGTTAGGTTATTTGCCGATTGTAGTGTCCGATGCAATTAGTTCTCGCAGACAACAGGATTATGAGATAGCTTTGCGGCGTATGGAATATGAAGGCGCTCTTATTACGACAGTAGAGTCAATCTTATTTGAGTTGTGTCGTCAAGCTGGAACAGATGTATTTAAAACGATCTCACGACTGGTAAAATAGCGAGTCAATTTTTATTCGGACCTTTTGTCGTGGAATGGAACGTCCATATTCTCACAGAAGTGAGGGTATGGACGTTTTTCTACGTTAAGTAGGACTTGAAGATTGTTACCATTCGGGTAAAAACAAAATTGGTAATTTAAGTAAGAAATGAAGAGCTTTTGCAACAATAGCTGGTGTAAATCTGAGAGAAATCACTAAACGCACTGCTTCAGGGATGATACTTGCTATTATTGCCGTTCTGATTGTTTTCTCATCCCAATTATTTACTACAATAGAAAAGGTACAGCAAAGAGATGGACAGGCCGCCATGATTTTCGCTTTGATTTTGATGAAGAAGCTCTTGAGTTTGGGGAAGCACTGATTGGTAGTGTAGTGCAAGGATTATTACAAATTCAATTAAGTGGGATTAGGATATGGGGGACGTTTGTAAATTTACATAATCAGCAGGAAAATAAAATTTTTTATATTTCCCCCTTTCTTTTATGCTCATTATAGTTTATAATAATAACCACGACGGAGATTTGATTTTGATTACATTGTTAAAATTAAATAGGATCTTTTAATCATTATCAAATGTTAAAAGATTACTATAATCTAACAGAATCAAGACTTTGTGTATTAAATTTTATATGCGGGAATGGCGGAATGGCAGACGCACCAGACTTAGGATCTGGCGCCGCAAGGTGTGGAGGTTCAAGTCCTCTTTCCCGCACCAATAATATTGAGCTATTAGCTTCTTAAGCCTTCGGGTATTAAGGGGTTTTTTTGTATTGTCACGCACAAGACTGTTTTTTATATGGGAAGGGGTAATTTTTCCTAGGCTAAAGCTGAAAATCTATGAGTTATGCCGGGACTTAGATCTTGGCACGATTTTGATACTATAATATGAAAGTTTCTCTCTGATTTCTGAAATAATGCTTTGTTATTTATTCAAGAGGGATAAAAACCTTTCTTATTTGGTGAAGACATAAATAGAATAATAGCAAGATCAAATGAAGGCGTTTTTAAATAAATAATTATGTTAAAGGAGAACGGCATAAAAGTTGGAAATGAAAAATCAAGATTGAACCTTTCTAAGATAGCCCCAGTAATACCCAAGTATTTAAGTATATTATTTTGTATTAGAACAACTCAGTTTGGCCGAATTTGGACATATCATGATATTGTACTTTGAGGCAATATAATATATATTAATACTATAGATAGTATACTAGTATACATAATTGTTTTGCAGTTAAAAAACTCTGTCTTAGGGGATTGGGAGAATAGGATGAATCGTAAGGAGGTGGACCTATCTCTCTATTAAGAGAAATAGGGATTTATTGGACCCTGCGTCTATACTGTTAAATTTGTTTATTGTAATATTTCTGGTTGTATTAAATGGTCTTTTCGTTTCCGCTGAATTTGCCATGGTTAAAGTGAGAAGTACTCGTATTGAGATGCTCTTACAAGAAGGGAACACGAGAGCTAGATTTGCAAAAAAACTGGTAGATCATCTCGATGCGTATTTATCGGCTTGCCAGCTAGGAATTACTCTTGCATCTCTTGGCTTGGGGTGGCTTGGCGAACCTGCTGTTGCCGCTATGATTGAGCCTATTATGATGAATTGGGGATTTCCATCACAGGTAATTCACACCGTTTCTTTTGCAGTTGCCTTTTCTATCATTACTGCTTTACACATCATACTAGGAGAATTGGCGCCTAAGTCTTTGGCAATACAAAAAGCAGTTAGTGTAATCCTATGGATATCGGTACCGTTGATTGGCTTTTATAAGCTAATGTATCCGTTTATATGGGTATTAAATACAATTTCCAATTGGATTCTTCGTGGGGTAGGGATTCATGCTGCGAATCAGCATGAATCTGCACATACTGAAGCTGAAATTCGAATTTTGATGGAAGAGAGTCATAAGCAAGGATATATTAATAAGACAGAACTTACTTTTGTCGATAATATTTTTGAATTTTCCGAAAGAGATGCCAGGGATATTATGATTCCTCGTACAGATATGGTTTGTTTAGATGTTCAAGACACTTTTGAGGAAAACTTAGATAAAGCTTTAACAGAGCAGCTAACGCGCTATCCAGTATGTAATCATGATAAAGATAGCATTATTGGTTTTATTCATATCAAGGACGTACTCAAAGCGGTAGCAAAAGGACAAAGCCCTGATATTCGTGAAATGTTGCGGGAGATAACGGCAATCCCTCAGTCAATGCCTATCAGCAATTTGCTCAAGCTCTTACAAAAGAACAGAACGCAAATGGCGATTGTGGTCGATGAGTATGGTGGAACTGCTGGTTTGGTGACGATCGAAGATATATTAGAAGAAATTGTTGGTGAAATTCGGGATGAGTTTGACGAAGAACGCCCTTTAGTAGAAACTCGTGAGGATAATGCATATTCAATTGACGGTCGTTTGCTGATAAATGAAGCAAATGAAATTTTAGGGCTGGAACTCGATTCAGATGATTTTGATACGATTGGTGGTTGGATATGCTCAAAAGTTGAGATGTCGCCTCAGGTGGGGCAAAAAATTGATTACGAAAATTGCGAGTTTGTTATCGAGGAAGTTGACAATGTGCGTATTAATAGAGTCTTGATGCGTAAAATGGGGAAAAATGAAGTTTTCGCAGTGGATTAGTTCAAATTCTTTTATGTTAATTAAGATAGAATGGTTAAGGTCCAAAACGAGCGGAGAAGAGTCCGCTCGTTTTATTTTTGCCTTTGGCCAAAATAATGAATTGAATGCTAGATAAACTTTTAGGAAGTTTGGCGACAGGCTCCATATGGGTTATTGCAGACGCACCAGACTTAGGATCTGGCGCCGCAAGGTGTGGAGGTTCAAGTCCTCTTTCCCGCACCACATCAATTACAAGGCTTTCAGGGGTTTCCTGAAGAACTTTTTTTATTGTCACGATAGGTCTGGCATATACACCAGGGGTAGCAGAACCTTGTATGGAAATTCACCGCGATAAGGATTTATCTTTTGAATATACATGCCGGGGCAATATGGTAGCAGTTATTACTGATGGAACTCGGGTATTGGGATTGGGGGATATTGGCCCAGAGGCAGCAATACCAGTCATGGAAGGGAAAGCCGCTCCAGCTGTAGCGGTTGCTGTAGCCCGTTCAGCAATAGAAACAGCTGTTGTCAGAACGATTGTTGATCCTGAAGAAGTAGGGATTAAGGCTACAGCCAGAATTAAGCTAGCTTAAAGTAAAACGGCCTCCAGAGTTAATTGGAGGCTGTTTTGCTTTATGCCCAGCATGGTCGCTTATTATTCGATTCAAGTCTGACGCAGGGGTTGATAGTGCCATCGATTAGCCAAGGGCATAAGTGTCACCGTCTTCTTGTTTTGACTCTGCCTCCGCCGAAGTAACGAGACTGAGATGTTGTTTCTAAGTTTTTTTGTGTTAAAATTATACTATAGATTGATAGGAGGAAAATTAATGAAAAATACTGAAATTCACGTCATATATGGAAATAATCCGTGTAAAATGGTCTATGATATACTGGTCAAAGCGCAAATAGCTAACGAACTTAATCCCAGTATGCACATTGGTATTAAACCCAATCTTGTTGTCGCAAAACCTGCAGCCCAAGGAGCTACAACTTCTCCATTGGCTGTTGAAGGGGTAATTAAATATTTGCGAGATAATGGGATCGAAAATATTACGATTATGGAAGGATCCTGGGTAGGGGATAGTACTAAACAGGCGTATCAAATATGCGGGTATGAAGAGTTAGCGCGAAAATACAACATTCCGCTGGTAGATTTAAAAGATGATGGATTTAATGTAAAACAGGTGGGCAATCTGGATTTAAAAATATGCAGAAAACCCCTCGAAGTCGATTTTTTGATTAATATGCCAGTACTAAAGGCGCACTGTCAAACATTATTGACTTGTGCCTTGAAAAATATGAAGGGTTGCATTCCCGATAGTGAGAAGCGACGTTTCCATAGCTTGGGACTGCACAAACCAATTGGCTATTTAAATAAGGCGATTACTAAACCAGGAATTATTATTGTCGATGGCATGTGCGGAGATCTTACGTTTGAAGAAGGGGGTAATCCGGTACAAATGGATCGAATTATTATTGGTAAAGATCCTGTATTGGTGGATACTTATGCAGCATCACTCCTAGGATATGCAAAAGAGGAGATTGAATATATAGGCATAGCTGAAAGTATCGGAGTTGGTTCGAGTGATCTTGCTAAGGCCAAGATACATGAGCATGATGTCGAACTGAAAACAAACAGCCAATTTCGACCGTCAAACAGAGCCAGAAAGCTAGCGGCGGGAAGAGTAACTGCTGAGAAGGCTTGTTCAGCTTGCTATGGTAGTTTGATTCATGCCTTGCAACGGATGGATGAAAATCATAAGTTAAAGTCAGTAAAGAAACCGATATATATTGGGCAGGGATTCCGTGATAAAGAATTAAAAGGTCTAGGCATTGGGCAGTGTACAGGTAAATGCAATGAGCATATCGGTGGCTGTCCGCCTGCGGCAAAAGATATAGTTGATTTTTTAGAGAAAGGGTATGTTTAATATAGTATTGGTACATAATTGGTGAAAAATAACCAAATTCAAGTCGAAAACCGCCCTTGTGAGTTCTTTTGCGGAATTATTTCTAATGAAAGCGAGATAGGATATGGACTGGATTGATCGAATAAAAAGATATAATCCTTACAATGAACAAGAAAAAAAGGATAAAGAAATAATATTATATTGTATCGATATATTTGATGATATTTTGAGCAGAAATAATGAGATTGTACATATAACAAGTTCTGCATTTGTAGTTAATAAAACAAAAGATAAAGTATTAGTAGTGCACCATAATATATATAATTCTTGGTCATGGACAGGAGGTCATGCAGACGGTGAGGAAGATTTATTAGCTGTTGCAATGAAAGAATTAACAGAGGAAACAGGAGTAAAAAGTATTCATCCTATTACTTCGGAGATATTCTCACTAGATATACTGCCTGTGTTAGGGCATATAAAAAGAGGAAAATATGTATCTGCACATTTACATTTATCAGTTGCCTTTGTAGTTGAGGTTGATGAAAATGAATTACTTATTGTTAAAAAGGATGAAAATAGTGGTGTAAAATGGATTCCTAGCGATGAAATGATTACATGTACGAATGAACCTCATATGCAGATGGTATATAAGAAGTTAATTTCGAAAATCAAGAGGAATGATTAAGAAACCACGAATTTCATGCGCAGATGTTTTTTAGGCTCAGCTTGCATTAATCAGCTGTTTGTTGAGCTATTTTTTCACTGTTATCCTTCAGTTAATCTAAAGCTAGTTTCTCCATCTCCACCTGCATTCTTATCCGCATTTTACGAGAAACCAGAGTTTTCGCAAAATAAGTAAAGAAAAATTATCAGTAGGAGGCTAACTATGCTAAAAGAGTTTACCATCAATACTCCTTATGAGGGCTTTATCAATATTACTGATCAGGTGTTGGAGATATTACTGCAGAGTCAAGGGGAGCACAGCTTATGTCAGGTGTTTATACCTCATACGACGGCAGGCGTAACAATTAATGAAAATGCTGATCCAGACGTGGTGGAGGATATGTTGCTTGCACTGGATCATATGGTGCCGAAACTCGCTTATAAACATGGTGAAGGGAATTCACGTGCTCATGTGAAGGCTTCTATGATTGGTTCGTCAGTTAGCATCCCGGTCTCAGAAAAAGACTTGTATCTAGGAACTTGGCAGGGAATTTATCTTTGTGAGTTTGATGGCCCTAGGCGGAGAAGGATTTGTGTGACTATTATGTAGGCTTACTAATTATGGAAATAGATGAATTTTACTTGTTTGGTGATTTCAGCTTGTACTCTAGTCTAACAAGTTAAGTATTCATTTCCAATAATAACAGGTTTTGTCATAAATTTGTCATATTTCTTGTTTATAATTTAGATAAGAAATATGACAAAGGTGGAATGGCTTATGAGAAACATAACCAAGAAAATAATTATATATTCAATGGTCGGTATGATGCAGATTGGTGTTGGCGCATCGATATTAGAAGCTTCACCAAGAAGTGACTGGCAGCAACGACAGACTGATGAGCGCTGGCAGGAAGAACATCGCCGTGAGCAGGAAATGAAGCGGCGAGACGGAGAAAATGATCGGCAATGGAATAATCGACGGTGGGAAGAAAATCAGCGACACGAACGGTATGCTCGGCAGGATAAGGAGCGGCGATATCGAAATGAACTAGAAATGCAGCGCCATGAGCGGGAAATGGAACGACGAGAAAATGAGCAATGGCAGGATTGGAATGATCGGCAGTGGCTGGAAAATCAGCGGCATGAGCAAATGGTTCGTCAGATTGAGGCAGATATAATAATGATGTTCCTCAATAGATAAGGGAAAGTAAGCCTGTGATATAAAAGGTTGCCTCAGGCATAGTCCGTTCATTTGTTGAGTTGGCAAACAAAGAAATATGGCAAAATGACACGAAAAACGGCAGTATATTTTTACTGCCGTATTTTCATGGTGCCCTTGACGGTGGTATTGTTATAGATGAGGCTTTTGATTAGCAAGACAAAGATATTAAGTAAGAGTCTTATTTATTTAGGGGGTAAAAAAATCATTTTATATAAAAGTATCAGTAAAGTTAAACTTTGGGGGATTGTTTTTAAGGAGGTAATAGTATATAGTAAAATCATACCCCCCTACAGGGTGGGGGTTATATCAATTAGAGTTTAGAAAGGATAATAGCATGAGAAATAATATTCAACAATATTTGTTCTGGATCTTATTAGTATTCTTAGTCAGTGGCATTATTTACCCAGTAGTTGGCTTGCTTGCAATAATATGTATGCTTGCTCCAGTCATAATGGCTCCCTATAAAGGACGATATTGGTGTGGAAATTATTGTCCGCGTGGCAGCTTTTATGATAATGTAATTGCAAAAATATCCCCCAAGAAAGCGATACCAGCTATTTTTCGTAGTACCGGCTTTCGAGTATTCATGGTTATGTTCATTATGGGCATTTTTAGTATTCAAATGTATTATGCATGGGGTGATCTGTCCGCTATGGGAGCGGTGTTTGTTCGGATTATTTTGATTACAACAATCGTTGGTATTGTGCTAGGAGTAATCTATCATCAACGTACTTGGTGTTCCTTTTGCCCGATGGGTACTCTAGCTAGCTGGTTTAGTGCTAAGCCAAAGCCAGTGCCGCTAATGGTAGAAAATTCTTGTATAAACTGTAAACTTTGTACGATTGCATGTCCGTTACAGTTGTCTCCTTATACTGCAAAGGGAAGCACAGAGGGCTTTACTCATAGTGATTGTCTGAAATGTAGTCGGTGTGTAGAAAAATGTCCCAAAAAGTCATTGACTTTTTAACATATCTGAGATGCTGGGATGCAGTAATAACTATGGAGTTTTTGCTAGCATTGGTCTTCTTAAGCCCCCTGTTCTAAATGACCTATTTGATGGCAGGCGTTTAAGAGAGCTAGTTGGTGCCGTGGAGCATGAATTGATAGTTGCTGTAGATCATAGGTTAATATAGTTATATTCAGAGATTGCAAATGCAGTCTCTCTTTTTATGGTTGAAAAATCATAAAAAATATAATAAATTCGTGTGTGCTCAATCCACAAAATAACAGAGTTCTATTAGTTCTTTAAAATCTTATATTTTTATGATACGATCAAACGGCCATTTTAAAAAAATTTACAGTGTTGCTCAGTGTTCGATTAATTGTGCGAAGGAAGCCAGAGCGAGTGGGCTATCATGCAGGATGCAGCTGGCATACTTGTTACATGATGCCAGTGAAGCTTATATTTCCGATATCACAAGACCTGTAAAATGTTATCTTGATGAGTATAGAAAAATAGAAGAACATTTGTAAAAAGTTGTTTATGAGAAATTCGGTATTACTAGCTTGACTGATGAAGAATGCAAGCAACTTCACGATATCGATAACGCACTCGTACATCATGAATTTGAGGATTTGCATTATCAAGGTATTTATGAGTATTCTCCACGTCTTTATATGAATCACAACTTTGCTGAAGGGCGAATGGCAGATGTAGAGAAGGAATTTATTGAAATGACCCAGAAGATAATGAGTAGTATAGGTAAAACAGAACAATGTATCAGAGAGTGACAGGTCTATTTTCTACATTTCTACTGTGGTTACTATTGAAATTGATTATTATTTAAAGACTGATTGTGACAGTTAGTCTTTTGCGTGTTTAGAATGAATTTGGAAAGTTGTATAATTAACTGCCGTAACATATAAAAAAAGACTCATGGTAAATCCGTTGTATAATGTTAAGCGACCAAGCAAAAACATTAACGGAGGTTCACCATGAGTCAAATGCATTATACACTAGAATCTAAGAAGAATAAACACCTAACCATAAGAGAACGTTATCAAATTGAAGTTTTAGCAAAAGAAAATATGAAACCCCTTGGAATAGCAAAGCGTTTGGGTAGACACTTGCGGACTATCGAGAGAGAACTTAAAAAAGATATGGTGGAACTTCTAAATCGCAATTTAACTTATAGGAAAGCATATTGCGCGGATGCAGCGCAAAGAGTTTATCAAGAGAACTCTCAAAATAAGGGACCAAATTTAAAGAAAGGAAATGACCACAAACTTGCTAAACATATCGAAAAAAAGATAGTGAAAGATAAGTATTCTCCTGATGCAGTACTTGGTGAAATTAAAGCAAAAGGGATGGATTTCAAAACTTGTATTTGCACCAAGACGCTATATAATTATATTGTTCAAGGAATCTTTGCAACCCTTAGCAATAAAGACCTTCCAGTGAAGAAAGACAATAAAGAACGAAAATATCAGAAGGTCAGAATTCCTCACAAAAATTTAAAAGGCACTAGTATAGAGGATCGACCAAAGAGCATTGAAGACAGACTGGAATATGGGCATTGGGAAATGGACTGTGTAGTGGGCAAACAAGGTGGAAGCGGAGCTACTCTGCTCGTCTTAAGCGAAAGGAAAAGCCGGGAAAAAATTATATATAAGATGCTGAACAAGACGCAAGAATGTGTTTAAAAAGTGCTGGACACCCTTGAAAAAAAGCAGGGAAAAAAGTTCAAAGAAAAATTTAAGACGATCACAGTTGATAATGGTAGCGAGTTTTTAGATTACAAAATTCTAGAGCTTTCGGTCACTAATCCAGAACAACAAAGAGTGAAGATGTACTACACTCATCCCTACAGTTCATGGGAGCGAGGTACAAATGAGAATTCAAATAAATTAATACGACGCTTTATTCCCAAAGGTACTGACATAGGTAAAATGAGCCAAGCCATGATTAAAAGGATTGAAACGTGGATGAACAATTATCCTAGAACGATATTTGGTTATAAATCAGCTAAGGAGATGGCTTGTTGAATAAAACTAAAAATTTTCTTATACTAGCTAGAAGTCAATAACGCTGACAAAGTAGACCTGCTGAGTAAGTATGCAATAGGTTACTGTCAACTTTATCTTTGATATAAATTATAATATACTTAACAACACAGGGGTTACCATAATATGGACGGCATTTAAACTTACAATTTATAGTTTAGAATGAATTTATAAAAAAATTATTGACATAACTTATCGTGTTATGGTAATATAAATGAGTTGCCAACAACGGTGATGAAAAAACAAAGAATATGTTGACACGATGTAGAAAATGTGTTAAACTAATTCTCTTCTCTGATAAGAGATGGTGAGGTCATTCAAAAATGACTGGGTGTTCTTTGAAAACTAAACAATGTAAGTAAGGTTAAAATAAGCCAGATGTGCGAGTACAATTAATGGTATGCGGGAATAGCTCAGCGGTAGAGCATCGCCTTGCCAAGGCGAGGGTCGGGAGTTCGAATCTCCTTTCCCGCTCCACAACAAAACAAGTTTTTTAAAGAGCCATCAAGGTTCTTCAAATAAAGTTTTTGCATAATATGTGAGGTTGTGATTGATAAGGATGTTCGACTGCTAACGCATCGAACAAAGCG
>Ga0316600_10001447_pt1 | contig 10828 bp, 9 predicted proteins | sample OWC_soil_day5_CT_FD_207652 | JGI IMG/M metagenome (GOLD analysis project Ga0316600, IMG submission 207652) | Wetland soil microbial communities from Old Woman Creek delta, Ohio, United States - OWC_soil_day5_CT | ecosystem: Environmental > Terrestrial > Soil > Wetlands | place: USA: Ohio...
GCACACAGACGGTGCATGCCTTTTTCTTGTCAAACCGCCGTCCTATCCGGACGGCAGCATTGAGGAGACTGAGATGGAACGTCTTTGCTACAAACCCATTGCGCAAACAAGTATTTCCCCCGCGGGCTGTTTTATCATCGATATGCCTGCACCGGCGCCTGTAAAAAACGATGCGCCGGCGCTTTCTGTCATGACCGATCTGACCGCAACCAGGACGGTTACCATTTTGCCCGATGCGCCTTTGCAGGAGGCGTATTCCGCCATGCAGCAGAATAAGGTGCACCAACTTATCGTAGCCCTGGAAGACGGCAAGATAGCCGGAATTTTGACGAGCAATGACCGGATGAGCGAAAAGTCGGTGCTGATGGCCGCAAAGCGGGGCATCAAGCATGACGAATTGCTGGTCCGCGACATCATGACGCCGGTCGACAGGATCGACGTGCTGCGACTTTCTGATGTCACGCACGCCGAAGTCGGCCATATCGTGGTGACCCTCAAGGCTGCGGGAAGGATGCACGCCGTGGTTGTCGAGGATCGGGCGGAAGGCGGGCAGAGGCTCCGCGGAATTTTTTCTGCATTGCAAATCGCGCGCCTGCTCGGCGTGGAGGTGCTCCCGCACGAAACTGCCCGCACTTTCGCCGAGATCGAGGCCGCGATTGGCGCAAACTGAAACGGGTCAGGCGGCTTCCGCCATCTGCTTGAGCGTGACGTAGTCGGTCTTGCCCGTGCCAAGCAGGGGCAATTTGTCCATGAGCACGATCTTGCGGGGGACGGCAAGCTCCGGCAATCCCTGCGATTTCGCCGATGCGTGCAGCCGTTCCCGGGTGAGGGCGGGATCGGTCGTAAAGAGGACCAGGGCCTCGCCGCGCTGGGGGTCTGGCTGGCTGGTGACGGCATGCAGCATGGCCGGGCTCGCCCCGGATGCGATTTTTTCCACGACTTCGAGGGAAACCATTTCACCTCCTATCTTGGCAAAGCGCTTGACCCTGCCGAGTATGCGCAGGAATCCGTCTTCGTCGATCTCGACCACGTCGCCCGTTTCGTACCATCCTGGGCCGATCGACGAGCTCGGCGGCTCGATAACGCCGGGATGCTCGACACGGTAGTAGCCGCTCATCACGTTCGGCCCGCTGACGTGCAGCATGCCGCCGCGCTCGATGCCGGGAACGGGCACCAGTTGGGAACGGATACCGGGAAGAAGCTGCCCGACTGTGCCTTTGCGGTAGGCCATCGGCGTGTTGACGGCCAGCACGGGGGCGGTTTCGGTCGCTCCATAGCCTTCCAGAATGCGGATGCCGAATTTCTCGAACCACGTGTCGCTGACTTGCTGGGACAATTTTTCGGCTCCGGCCACGACATAGCGCAGGCGAAAGAAATCATAGGGATGGGCGAATTTGCCGTAGTGGCCGAGGAAGGTGCTGGTGCCGAAAAGGACCGAGCAGCCGCGGTCGTAGGCGAGTTCGGGAATGACGCGGTAGTGCAGCGGCGAAGGATAGAGGAATAGCCTGGCGCCGGTTATCAGCGGCAGCAAGGCGCCTCCCGTCAGGCCGAAGGAGTGGAACAGCGGCAGGGCGTTCAGGAACTTGTCTTCCGTCGTGATGTCGATGACGGACCTGATCTGGGAGATATTGGCCAGGATCGCGCGGTGGGATAGCGCAACGCCTTTGGGCTTGCCTTCCGATCCGGACGTGAACAGGATGGCCGCCGTGTCTTCAGGGGTAGTGCCGCAACGGGTGGCGGCATGCGGCATCCAGCGCGCGAAGCCGATCCACCACAGCTTGTCCCACAGCGTGATGTGCTCGCGGATGTCTTCCAGGTAGATAATGCGAAGCCCTTGCAGTGCGGCCACCTTGTCGGTCAGTTTTCCCTGTTCGAGGAAGGCGCGCGACGTGATCAGGGTGTGGATGTCGGCGGCAATGCAGGCATTCTGCATGCCTTCGGTTCCGGACGTGAAGTTGAGCATGGCTGGGACGCGCCCGAACGCGGAGATGCCGATCAGCAGGCCAACCGTCGGAGCCAGGCTGGGCAGCAAGAGGGCGATACGTTTTCCGGGCGCTTCCAGGCGTCCGGCGACGCGGCCAAGCATCAGCGACATCTTGATCAGGTCGCCGTAGGTATACTCGACCTGCTTGATGTCTTCCAGCACGTGCCGATCGCGGCCGAAGATATGGCTGGCTTCCAGGAAGGCGTCGAACAGGGTTTGCGGCTCGCGCGTGATGAAGAGCATTTCCTGCATGATGCGCCGCAGCTCGTCGGCTGCCATGCGGCGGCGCAGCTTGGCGCTGGGGGCGTCCGGCATCGGAATGGACGTCGCCGGCAGAATGGTCATGCGCAGCTTCGGAAACAGGTGGCGCGGCGCACTGCCGCTCATGCGGGAAAACAGGCGGCTTCGGGCAGGGCCGTCGAGGCGCACCGGAATGACGCTTGCGCCAGTCTTGGCGGCGACGAATGCCGATCCTTCATACACCTTCATCAGGCTGCCGGTAATGGTGATGCGACCTTCCGGAAAGATCACGACGGGACGACCGGTTTCGACCAGATGGATGATCTGGCGAGTCGCCATCGGGCTTGCCGGATCGACCGTTAGGTGATCGACCATGGCAAGCACGAAACGGAAAAGGGGAATCTTGGCTATCTGGGTATTCACGACGAACACCGGATTGACCGGCAGGAAAAGGCCGAGCAGCAGCCCGTCTATGAACGATTCATGATTGGCCACGATCACCAGGCGGGGAGCGGAAAAATCCGGATGGGCGCTTCTGACTTCGAAACGGTAGAGGATGCGGGCGAGCAGGCGCAGCAGAGGGCGGAGCAGTGCTTTCAACATGGTGCTATTTCCTTATCATCCAGGCAAAAAACCGATTGATGAACTCGGGGACGAGTGTATAGATGTAGACGGCGATGACGGCATTGATGATCGCCGTGACCAGAAACAATTCCGGGATGCTTAGGTTCAGCCCGAGCAGGATGACGGCGAGCACGGTAGCTCCGACCATGAAGGCCGCATTCATGATGTTGTTGGCAGCTATCATGCGGGAACGATGCGATTCGTCGGAACGGGTCTGCATCAGCGCGTACAGGGGCACGCAGTAGAACCCTCCGAATATGCCTATCAAGACCAAATCGACCAGCACATGAATGCTTCCGGGATGGGCCAGGAAGTCGGCAAGGCCCATGCCGATGGCGCCGAGGTTGGGGCTGGAAAACCACAGATCGACAGCGAACAGGGTCAGTCCGATCGATCCGAGAGGAACCAGGCCCGGCTCGACCGCGTGGCCGGACAGCTTTTCGCACAGCAGCGATCCGAGGCCGATGCCGATGGAGAAGATGGCCAGCAACAGGGTGACCACCCCTTCGCTGCCGCCCAGGTTGTTCCGGGCGAAAGCGGGGAACTGGGACAGGAAGATCGCGCCGTAGAACCAGAACCAGGATATGCCCAGAATCGACAGGAAAACGGTGCGGTTCTGCTTGAGCGCTACCAGGCTGCGACAGGTTTCGGTGAGCGGATTCCAGTTGATCTTCATGTCCGGGTCGGGGGCGGGCGCTTTCGGAATGCCGCGGCTGGCCAGATAGCCGACTACGGCGACAGTCACGCAAACCGCGCTGGCCCAGTGTGGGCCGTTTTCTCCCATGCCAATCAGTGTGCCGCCCAATATGGTGCCAAGCAGAATGGCGAGGAAGGTCCCGGATTCGATCAGCCCGTTGCCGCCGATCATTTCATCGCTGTGAAGGTGCTGCGGCAGAATCGAATACTTGATCGGGCCGAATACGGTTGAATGGATACCCATCATGAAGAGCGCAACCAGGAGCAGCGGCAGGCTGGGCAGCCAGAAGCCCGCGGCGGCAATGACCATGATCACGATTTCCAGCACTTTGACCAGCCTGATCAGCTGCGATTTCTCGTGCTTGTCGGCGATCTGGCCGGAGGTTGCGGAAAACAGGAAGAAGGGCAGAATGAACAGCCCCGCGCAGATGTTCACCATCAGTGCTGGAGGAATGCTGGTGAGATTGGCTCCCTGGAATGCGATCAGGATGACCATCGCGTTCTTCAGCACGTTGTCGTTCAATGCGCCGAGAAATTGAGTAACGAAAAGGGGCAGGAAGCGTCGTTCTGTCAGTAACGTGAATTGGCTGGTCATGGTATTCCGTGTTTCTTATGCTTCTTCTTCAATAAAGGCGAGTACGGCGCTCAGGGATTCTTTCAGGAATTCCTTTTCGATCCAGTAGAACACTTCCTTACCTTCTTTGTGGCTGCCGAGCACGCCTGCTTCCCTCAGAATCTTCAGGTGATGCGATACCGCAGGCCGGGACAGCGTGGAGGAGTCGGCAATCTGGCTGACGTTCAGCCTTTCGCCGCGGTCGAAAAGGAGAAGGATGCGCTGCCTATGCTCGTCGCCGAGCGCCGTGAACACTCTTGAAATGTTTTTCCAGGCAGGCGGGATTTCTTTTGCGTAATTTGTTTTCATGTTTATATGTTTAAACATGTGAACATGATTGTCAAGAAATAGTTCACAGGAGTATAGCGAAAGCGGCAACGCGGTTATGAGAAAAAATCCGGGCGAATGGAGAGCGGTTTTAAGAATGTTTTTTTAAAACAAGGACGTACGCGGGCGCGCGTTCGATGATGGGGGGGCTGATGCGAGTTGCATGCCCGGCATTGTGTTGTAAACATACAAAGCAGGATGGTCCATCATGCGCCTGCTGGTGCGGAAACGTTCACGAGAGGACGGCGACCACCGGCGTATGGTCCGAGGGCTGCTCCCATTTGCGTGGCGCACGGTCGATGAAGCAGGACGTGCAACGCTTTGCCAACGCATCCGACAAGAGGATGTGATCGATCCGCAAGCCCATGTTGCGTCGGAAGGCGAGCTGCCGGTAGTCCCACCAGCTGTACGATTTTTCGGGTTGGTCGAAAAGACGGAACGCATCTATCAGGTTGAGGTCCATCAGGCGCCGGAAATGCTCGCGTTCGGGTTCAGAGGCCAGTACATGGTCTCGCCATACTTCGGGATCGTAGATGTCACGGTCTTCGGGAGCGATGTTGTAGTCCCCGAGCAGGGCCAGTTCCCGGTGGGTATTCATTTCATCGGCAATCCAGTCGTGCAGCGCATCGAGCCATTGCAGCTTATAGCTGAACTTGTCGGAATCGACCGACTGGCCGTTCGGTATATAGACGCAAATGATGCGCATGCCGGCGATGGTGGCGCCGATGATGCGTTGCTGTTCGTCGGGATGGCGGGGATTGCCCCTGATGACGTCCTCTATCGGCTTCCTGGAAAGGATGGCGACGCCGTTATAGGTTCGCTGTCCGGCAAAAGCGGACTGATACCCGGCCGCCCGGAGTTCCTCGACGGGGAATTTGTCGTCCGTCAGCTTCGTCTCCTGCAGGCACAGGACGTCGACTGGGTTGTCCGACAGCCACTGCAGCACGTGGGGCAGGCGAACCCTGAGGGAGTTTACATTCCAGGTGGCGATTTTCATGTTCTTCCAGCCATTTCGAGCATTTGTTAATGGATTCCTTTCGAGCTATTTTACGGCTCTCTCCAATACGCCTTTCAGGCAAGTTGAGGAAGAATTGCGCTAATCGACTGACCAGGAACTTATCGATTTCTGCCAGGAATGAATTATCATCGTATCATTCTTCTTATAGAGAAACTTCTTCAATCGGCGCTAGGTTTGAGATGGCAAAAAATGCGTTATTCGGTGCCTTGTATGTTTTTGTGTTCGGTGCAGGCATTTATCTGTTCAATCAATCGTACCCGAAGGTTGATTGTAATGAAGAAATGGTTGGCAGGCTGAGAAGTATGTCCGAACTGGAAAGGACGCATTTTTTCAACCAGAACAAGTTTCGTTGTATCTGAATTTGCTCTTAATCCGTATACGGCGATGTTCCGTTGGTTGTCGGCTAGGATGCATTGAACCAGCCGATTTGGGTACCTCCCCTTGTTTCAAGCAGCATATCTATCCTTCCCTGATATAACAATGATCCGGCCCTAGATTTCCCGCCGGGAAATCTAGGGCCGGATCATTGTGAATGCGGGGCGGAGGGCATGGCGTTCTTTTGCGCCATGTTGAATTATTGCTGTGTGAAAATGCAGAGAGTGTCGTTTTCCCGTCAAACCGATCATTTGGCTTTTATCAACCGTTTCCGGATCGATTGGGCTATTTTTTGGCATGTTACATGCATTTGTCATATTCACAATGTTTGTTTACGTGAAGGAGCATGTATGAACATGGAAGCCGTGATCCATCTTGGGTATTTCAATGGCTATTTTTTTACCGTTTTTCTGAGAGAACAACGGAATTCGAGGGGGGTGTCCTGGTGGACGAAGACTGTTGTGGTGCATCGGAATAACGTTCAGGTCGGTAACGAATGGCATGAGCCCGAGGTCATTTTCAGGACTCTTGATGAAGCAAAGAGGGCGGGAATCGAAAGAGGGCACCAAATGATCGACGCTCTCAGCGTCAGCAACGCCAGCTAGTCATAAGGCCAAGGTGTTGTGCGCCATTGCGCTCATGCGTTGTGAGGCATAGACGTGTATGATTTCAGGTTTTGATATCACTTGGGATAGCGTCGTGCATCAATGGCGGGAAGTATTTAACGGATCATTCGCGGAACGTGCGGTAAAGGTCGAACTTGGAGATGGAATATCCCTGCGGGTCACCACGACGAACAGAAACACGGGACAGCCGGTTATGGTCGAAGGCCCGAATCCGTACGAGCTCAAGAAAAAGCTCATCGATGAACAGGTGTTCACCGAGCAGGAAATCAATGACATGATTCGTGAAATCATGCACCGCTAGGGACGCCGGCGGCAGCGCCGAATGGCGCGCCGCTGCCGGAAAAAGACGGTATTTTCAGAATGCCGCTCCGAACAGCATGCCGGTCAGGTAGGTGGCTGCCATGGCCAGTGCGCTCCAGAAGCTGACTCGTACGATCCCTTTCCTGATATTGGCGCCGCCGATGTAGGCTGCCAGACCTCCCAGAATGGCAAGCGAGAGCAGGGCGCTTGCGGCAACCAGGTAAGAAAAATATGCAGCCGGGGCGGCTAGCGATACCAGCAGAGGGAGTGCCGCGCCGACGGCAAAGCTGAACGCCGATGCAATGGCTGCCTGAAGGGGTCTGGCACTGAGCGTTTCGGTAATGCCGAGTTCATCCCGCGCGTGCGCCTGCAGGGCGTCATGCGCCATCAGTTTTTCCGCCACTTGCCTTGCCAGTAACGGATCAAGGCCGCGGTTCACGTAGATTTCCGTCAACTCCTGGAGTTCGCCTGCGGAATCTTCCTCCAGTTCTCTCGTCTCAAGTGTCAGCGCGGCCTGCTCCGTGTCGGCTTGCGACTGGACGGAAATGTATTCGCCTGTCGCCATGGACATGGCTCCCGCCACGAGTCCCGCCATGCCGGCTATCAGGATGGTCGAGAGATCGGCATGGGAGGCGGCGATGCCCAGGATCAGGCTGGACGTGGAGACTATCCCATCGTTTGCGCCAAGAACGGCGGCACGCAGCCAGCCCATGGTTTCCAGCTTGTGGTTTTCGGTGTGATGTTTCTTCATCGATGCTTAAAAGTTGGGCTGGGCAGTATTCTTGCCATGAATCCAATACCGGACCGACCAATAGCGAATCAATTGCTATTTGAGTGCGTGTAAACAGCACCTGGATCCTTTCTGAACGAATTCATAAGCGTCATCTCTAATCCGGCATATATGCGGAATATGCATCGAGGATACCCGTCTTTTCCAGTCAATCCAAGCGTAGGAAACCATGGAACCGAGACCAAGAACATTGACACCGGAATTGCTGCACAAGATGGACGCCTACTGGCGCGCAGCCAATTACCTGTCGGTCGGACAAATATACCTTTTCGATAATCCGCTGCTTCGTGAACCGTTGCAACTCTCCCATGTGAAGCCTCTGGTCGTTGGTCATTGGGGAACGACCCCGGGACAGAACTTCATCTATGTGCATCTGAACAGAGTCATCAACCAGTATGATCTGGACATGATTTATATCGCGGGACCGGGACATGGGGGACCTGCACTGGTTGGTAATACCTACCTGGAGGGCACCTACAGCGAAGTCTATCCGAATGTCAGCCAGGACGTAGCGGGACTGAGAAAACTGTTCAAGCAGTTCTCCTTTCCAGGAGGAATTTCCAGCCATGTGGCGCCGGAAACACCGGGCTCGATTCATGAAGGTGGCGAGCTGGGCTATTCGCTTAGTCATGCCTTTGGTGCGGCGTTCGACAATCCCGGCCTTATCGTTGCCTGTGTGATCGGAGATGGCGAAGCCGAAACGGGTCCGTTGGCCACAGCGTGGCAATCCGGCAAGTTTCTCAATCCGGCGAGCGACGGCGCGGTGCTGCCGATCCTTCATCTCAATGGTTACAAGATAAGTAATCCGACCATTCTTGCCCGTATAGAGCATGAGGAGCTTGAAAAATTTCTGCGGGGATGCGGTTGGACGCCGTATTTCGTCGAGGGCGACGATCCTGGCACGATGCATGAAACCATGGCAGCCACGCTCGACCTTGTTATCGGAGAAATCCATCGTATTCAGGATCATGCGCGAAGCAGCGGAGATATGACCCGGCCACGCTGGCCCATGATCGTACTGAATTCTCCCAAGGGATGGACGGGGCCGAAGGAGGTCGACGGAGTGCCGAACGAAGGGACGTTCCGCTCTCATCAGGTGCCCATGCTGGTCGATGTCGATCATGCCGGGCACGTCAGGCAACTGGAAAACTGGATGAAGAGCTACCGGCCTGATGAGCTTTTTGACGAGAATGGGCGTTTCCGGCAGGATCTGGCGGACCTGGCGCCCAAAGGAAACCGGCGGATGGGGGCGAACCCGCATGCCAACGGGGGCATGTTGCTGCGCGATCTCCGCATGCCGGACTTTCGTGATCATGCCGTCGATGTGCCATATCCCGGTGCAACCGATGGGCATGATTCACAGGTTCTGGGAGGTTTTCTCAGGGACGTGGTGAAATTGAATCAGGAACAGCGGCATTTCCGGATTTTCGGCCCGGACGAGACCGTATCCAATCTTCTGGAGGATGTCTTCAAGGTTACCGACCGGCAATGGCAAGCCAAACGGGAAGCCAATGATCAGTACCTTGCCCCGGAAGGAAGCGTGCTGGATTCGATGCTGAGCGAGCATCAATGTGAAGGCTGGCTTGAAGGTTACCTGCTTACCGGCCGGCACGGCATGTTCAATAGCTACGAGGCATTCGTCAGGATCATCGATTCGATGTGCAGCCAGCATGCCAAGTGGCTGAAGGTCACGTTGCAGTTGCCATGGCGGCGCAAGATCGCCTCGTTGAACTATCTGCTTACGTCGCATGTCTGGCAGCAGGATCATAACGGTTTTACGCACCAGGATCCTGGCTTTATCGATCATGTCATCAATCAGAAAGCGGAAATCGCAAGAGTCTATCTGCCCCCCGACAGTAATTGCCTGTTGCCGGTATTCGATCATTGCCTTCGCAGCCGTCACTGCATCAATGTCGTGGTTGCCGGCAAACATGTCATGCCTCAATGGCTGACGATTGATCAGGCAGAGGTGCACTGCGCCAAGGGAATCGGCATCTGGCCCTGGGCCAGCAATGACCAGAATGAGGCGCCCGATATCGTGATGGCTTGCTGCGGCGACACGCCGACGCTGGAGATTCTGGCGGCCGTATCGATCATGCACGAGCATGTGCCCGATCTCAGGATACGGATGGTCAATGTGGTCGATCTGATGAAACTGGCGCCGGAAAGCGATCATCCTCATGGGCTGAGCGATACTGATTTTGAGGCACTTTTTACCAGGAATCGGCCTGTCATTTTCGGGTTCCATGGATATCCGGGACTGATACACCGGCTTATCTATCACCGCTCCAACAGACGCTTCTGCGTCAGAGGTTACATGGATGAGGGCACGATCACCACGCCATTCGATATGCGCGTCCAGAACGAACTGGACCGTTTCCATCTGGTTTTGGATGCCGTCAATTGTCTGCCTGAATTGGGTACACGAAGGGATCACCTGAAGGATCGAATGCAGGACAAGCTTGTCAGGCACAAGCTGTACATCGATGAGCATGGGCAGGATATGCCGGAGATCAGAGAGTGGAAATGGAGGAATCTGACGTGAATGCAGAACAGCTTGTTGCTACCGCAAGAGCACTGGTAGCCGATGACAAGGGGTTGCTGGCAATGGATGAAAGCAATCCGACTTGCAACCAACGTTTCGCCAAACTTGGCATTCCGCAGACCGAGGAGGCGAGGCGGGCCTACAGGGAACTGATCGTCACCACCACCGGGCTGGGCGAGTCGATCAGCGGCGCCATTCTCTACGACGAGACGATACGCCAGTGCAAAAAGGATGGAACGCCTTTCGTCACTGCTCTGCAGAATGCCGGGATCATCCCGGGCATCAAGGTGGATGAGGGGACAAAACCCCTTGCAGGTCATCCGAATGAAAGGATCACGGAAGGGCTGGACGGCTTGCGCGAGCGTCTGGCCGGGTACGTTGGCATAGGTGCACGCTTTGCCAAGTGGCGCGCCGTGATTACCATCGGTGACGGCATACCCAGCCAAGCCTGCATGGAGGCCAATGCCCTGAAGTTGGCGCTCTATGCCGCGTTATGCCAGGAAGCCGGCTTGGTCCCGATCGTCGAGCCGGAGGTGCTCATGGACGGTTGCCATTCTCTTGATCAGTGCCGCCTGGTGACGGAGCGGGTTCTGAGGACTGTTTTCACGCATCTCGCCATACAGGGAGTGATGCTGGAAGGCATGCTGCTGAAGCCGAACATGGTGCTGCCGGGACTGGCCTGTCCCATGC
>Ga0316600_10001448_pt1 | contig 10826 bp, 10 predicted proteins | sample OWC_soil_day5_CT_FD_207652 | JGI IMG/M metagenome (GOLD analysis project Ga0316600, IMG submission 207652) | Wetland soil microbial communities from Old Woman Creek delta, Ohio, United States - OWC_soil_day5_CT | ecosystem: Environmental > Terrestrial > Soil > Wetlands | place: USA: Ohio...
CGAGTGCCAGGCCGAACAGCGGAATTGCGGGGAAGGTACGGCGGACCATCATGTCTCCTTGGATGCAGCCGGAAGATATTGTGACAACGAGTGATTCTGGCAGAGGCGGCGCTGTCGGGCCAATGCAGCAAAACCCCTGAGGCTTTCCGTTGCGCTGCGGCAAAAGTGGCTAGAATCGCTTGATAACAGAGGAAACGCCTGCGACGACAGGTGTACGCGCTTCAATCGCGAGGAGAACACGAGGACACCATGGCAACACCAGTACGCCTGATCAAGAAGTACCCGAACCGACGCCTGTACGACACCCAGACCAGCACCTACATCACGCTGGCGGACGTCAAGCAGCTCGTGCTCGACCACGAAAACTTCCAGGTCCTTGATGCGAAGAGCGGTGATGACCTGACACGGCCGATCCTGCTTCAGATCATCCTCGAGGAGGAGGCCGGCGGCGTACCGATGTTCAGCGCGCAGATGCTGTCCCAGGTGATCCGCTTCTACGGCAATGCCATGCAGGGCATGATGGGTTCGTATCTGGAGAAGAATATCCAGGCGTTCATCGACATCCAGGGCAAGCTGTCGGAGCAAAGCAAGGCCTTCTACGAGACGAACAAGATTGGGCCTGAGATGTGGACACAGTTCGTCAACATGCAGTCGCCGATGATCCAGTCGATGATGTCGAGCTACATCGAGCAGTCGAAGAACCTGTTCGTGCAGATGCAGGAAAACATGCAGAACCAGGCGCGTTCGATGTTCACCGGCTTCCCCGGCTTTCCCGGCGAGAAGAAGTAGTCGTCAACGGCAGGCGATGACCGCCACGAGCACCGCCCGGCGGTCGCGTCCATCCGCCCGCAAGCCCACCGCCCCGTCGGTGGGTTTTGTGTCTCTGGGCTGCCCCAAGGCGCTGGTCGATTCCGAACTCATCATCACGCAGCTGCGCGCCGAGGGCTACGCCACCAGCCCGACCTACCACGGCGCGGATATTGTCATCGTCAATACCTGCGGCTTCATCGACTCCGCCGTGCGGGAGTCGCTCGATGCGATCGGCGAGGCGCTGGCGGAAAACGGCAAGGTGATCGTCACCGGATGCCTTGGCGCGCGCAGCGACAAGGGCGAGAACCTCGTCGCCAGGGTGCACCCGAAGGTCCTGGCCGTGACGGGGCCGCATGCGACGAGCGAGGTCCTCGATCACGTGCACCGGCACCTGCCGAAGCCCCACGATCCCTACACCGACCTGGTGCCGCCGGCCGGTATCAAGCTGACGCCGCGCCATTACGCGTATCTGAAGATCTCCGAGGGCTGTAATCACCGCTGCAGCTTCTGCATCATTCCGTCGATGCGCGGCGACCTCGTCTCACGCCCGATCGGCCAGGTGATGCGCGAGGCCGAGAACCTGGTGAAGCAGGGCGTGCGCGAGATCCTCGTTATCTCGCAGGACACCAGCGCCTACGGCGTCGACGTCCGCTACAAGCTCGACTTCGTCGGCGGCCGCGCGGTGCGTACGCGCATGACCGAGTTGGTTCGTGAACTGGCTCAACTCGCGCAGTCCTACGATGCGTGGGTCCGGCTGCACTACGTCTATCCCTATCCGCATGTCGACGAAGTCATCCCGCTGATGGCCGAGGGCAAGGTGCTGCCGTACCTTGACGTGCCGTTCCAGCATTCGCATCCGCGCGTGCTCAAGGCGATGAAGCGCCCAGCCTCGGGTGAGAGGAACATCGAGCGGATCCGCGCCTGGCGGGCGATCTGCCCCGACCTGACGATCCGCTCGACCTTCATCGCCGGGTTCCCCGGCGAGACCGAGGCCGAGTTCGCGCACCTGCTCGACTTCCTGCGCGAGGCGGAGCTGGATCGAGTCGGCTGCTTCGCCTACTCGCCGGTGGAGGGGGCCGCTGCCAATGCGCTGGAAGGCCAGCTGCCGGACGACCTGCGCGAAGAGCGTCGTGCCCGCTTCATGCAGGTCCAGGAGGAAATCTCGGCACGCCGGCTGCAGCGCAAGGTCGGCAGTCGGCAGCGCGTGCTGCTCGACGAGGTCGGGCCGACGGTCGCACTCGGACGCAGCGCGGCCGATGCTCCGGAGATCGACGGGGTGGTCTACGTGAAGACCGGCCGCCGCGAGGTCGCTGTCGGCGATTTTGTCGACGTCACTGTCAAATCGGCCGATGCGCATGACCTGCACGGAGTGCTCGCGTGACGACACGCTATGTCCTGTACACCGCGAAGCGCTCGGGCGCGGCCAGCATCGAAGTGATGATGGGCGCGCTGGGTCTCGATTTCGAAATGAAGGACGCGACGCCGTGGAGCGATCCGCCCGGTCCCTGCTTCGAGGAACTGAAGCAGGTGAACCCGCTCGGCCAGTTGCCGACGCTGATCACACCCGGTGGCGAAATCCTCACCGAAAGCGTGGCGGTGCTGTGGACGCTGCTGGAGCGTCATCCGAGCGACTGGATCCCGGCGCCGTCGACGCGTGACCGCGCCACCTGCCTGCGCTGGATGCAGTTCGCGGCCGCGACGGTCTATGGCGCAGTCGGCGTGGCCGACTACCCGGCGCGCTGGACCACCTCGCGTTCGCCGGCGGCGCATGCAGCAGTCGAGCGGGCTGCCATCGCACGCATGAAGCTGGGCTGGGACATCGTTGCGCAGGCGTTCCTGCAGGAGCAGGGCTTCCTGCTCGGCGCGCGACCGTATGTCTGCGACGTTTACCTCGCCAACCTGTCGCGCTGGTGGAAGATGCGTGATTACCTGAAGGAAGCCCATCCGTCCTTCGCAGCGTTGATGCAGCGAGTCGACGAGTTGCCGGAGGTCGCTCCGGTGTTCGCGAGACACTGGGCATGAGTGTGCGAACGCAGTTAGGGGCGCTTGCGCTGGGTGTCATCCTCTTCGCCGTGTCCGGCCCGGCGGCGGCGCAGTTCGGTGTGACGCTCTACGTCGGTTACATCGGCAGCAACGGCATCGACAACGTCACGGACAACACCAGCGCCTCAATCAAGAGCTCGGCGGCCTTCGCGGCGGCCGTTGGCGTCGACCTGGATCCCTCGCGCGAATTGCAGCTGTTCTACAGCCATCAGACAACGACGCTGTCGCCCGGCGGCGGCGCCGCACCCTTCGATCTGACGGTCCGCTACCTGCACGTCGGCGGCACGGCGTTCATCGAAGGGCCGATCGACCGCGGCTGGTACGTGGTGGGCGGGCTCGGGGCCACGCAGTTCTCGCCGAGCGCCACCGGGTACGGTACAGAGACCAAGCCGTCGCTCAACCTCGGCGTCGGCTACTACTGGCCGCTGGGCAAGAACGTCGCTCTGCGCGCCGAAGGCCGCGGCTTCTTCACGCTGGTCAACAGTTCCGGGGGCTTCATGTGCTCCGGCGGCTGCATTGTCGTGCTGCGCAGCGAAACCTTCCTGCAGTACGAGGCGATGCTGGGCCTCACGGCGAGGTTCTGAACGTTGCTGTTCTCGTCAGCGCTGCGCCACGACCGCGCTTTGCGTAGTCGCCAGCAGCGTTTCGGCGTGGTAGTGGTCCGCCAGGCTGGCCATCGAGCCGACGACCAGCAGGCTGATGAGCAGTGATGCGACCGCAAAGGAAGCGCGGAGCGCATTCGGGGTCGACTTGAATTCGCGGTTCATTTTGGGCTCCTTCGGACTCGGCTTCAGGGGTGAATCGGTGCTGCGTCTCGATGGCTGAACTGTGCGCGCGGAGCTCGTCTTCAGTCCTTTGACGTCCTGAATCCGGTCCTTAAACGTTCTGAAACCGCAGACCGCCGGGCTTGGCCTCGCAGCGGCAACGGACGGGAGGCTTGCCTGGGCGCGAGGGTTTCTACAGACTGGGACCAATGAGATCGGAAGCGCAGGAACCCCCGTTGTCTGATGCACTGCGATTTGACCGAGCCGAAGTGCGGCCACGCGAGCGGCAGCTGCTGGTCGACGGCGCGCCGGCGAGCGTCGGCGCGCGCGCCTTCGACGTGCTGGTGGCGTTGATCGAGCGGCGCGACCGCCTCGTCACCAAGAGCGAATTGCTCGATCTGGTCTGGCCAGGGCTGGTGGTCGAGGAAAACAACCTGCAGGTGCAGATCAGCAGCCTGCGCAAGCTGCTCGGTCCGCGGGCGATCGCGACGATTCCCGGCCGCGGCTACCGCTTCGCCGCAGCGATCAGCGGCCAGCCGCCCCCAGGCGCCCGGAGCTCCGGCGACACCGTGGCGGCACGGGTGGAGCCGCGGCCGCCAGCGACGCCTCGAACGAACCTGCCCGGTGAACTGCCCGAACTGTTCGGGCGCTCGGAAGAGCTGCAGGCCGTGTCCGCCTTGCTGGCCGCCCACCGGCTCGTGACGGTGGTCGGCGCAGGTGGCATCGGCAAGAGCCGCCTGGCGCAGGCCGCCGCGCACGCCTCGCTCGATCGGCGGCCCGGTGCATGGATGGTCGAGCTGGCTGGCCTTTCCGACACCGCGCTGCTGCCGAGCACCGTGGCCGGCGCGCTCGATATCAAGCTCGAAGGATCGGGCTCGCCGACGGAACAGCTGGTCGCGGCACTGGTGCCGCGTACGCTGCTGCTCGTACTCGACAACTGCGAACACCTGCTCGACGCCGTTTCGCAGCTGGTGGCGGCCGTCCTGCGGAAGGCTCCCAACGTGACCCTGCTGACGACCAGCCAGGAGCCGCTGCGCGTGTCCGATGAGCAGCAGTTCCGGCTTCTGCCGCTGGCCGTGCCGGCTGACAGCGCGGCCGAACATGCGCACGACTTCGGCGCCGTCGCGTTGTTCGAGGCGCGCGTGCGGGCCGTGGACCCGCGTTTTGTGCTGACGAAGGACACCGCACCCCTCGCAATTGACATCTGTCGGCGGCTCGACGGGCTGCCGCTGGCGATCGAACTCGCGGCCGCGCGGGTCGGCACGCTGGGGCTGCGCGCGGTTCGCGACAAGCTCGACGCGCGCTTCAAGCTGTTGACGGGCGGCGCACGCGCCACGCTGCGGCGGCATCAGACGCTGCGTGCGGCACTCGAATGGAGCTACGGGCTGCTCAACGAGGCGGAGCGCATCGTCTTCCGTCGCCTTGGCGTGTTCGCGGGCGGCTTCACGATGGAACTGGCGCAGGCGGTGGCCGGCGACGCGCAACTGGACGAATGGGCCGTGCTCGATCTGATGAGTGCGCTGGTCGACAAGTCGCTGGTTGTGGCCGACGCCGGCGAGCCCCCGCGCTACCGGCTGCTCGAGTCGGCTCGTGCGTTTGCGCTTGAGCAGCTCGCGGAGGGCGAGACCGCCGATGCGCTGTGTCGGCACGCCGTGGGCATGGTGAATTTCCTGCGGCGGGTCGACGACATCAACATGGACGGCGAACTGCGAACCGACCAGTACGCTGCCCGGGTCGTTCCCGAGCTCGACAACCTGCGCGCCGCCTACGCCTGGGCGACATCCGACGCCGGTGATCCGCAGGTCGCGATCGCGCTGGCGGCGCATGCGGGTTCTCTGATCGACTACGCGGAGGAATGTGCCGACTGGCTGCTGCCGCACGTCGATGCGGTCGAGCGCGGTGCGGTCGACGAAGATGTCGCAGCGCGCTATTGGCGGGCGCTCGCCGCCGGCAACATGGCGACCAAAGTTGCTCACCGGTTGAAGCTCGAAGCGGCGGAACGCGCGCGCTCGCTGTACCAGGCATTGGGCAAGCCGCGTCGCGTGTTTTCCAGTCTGATCCGGCTCATGACCTATCAGCTGTCGGGGGGTAACGCAGCCGCGGCGCGGGCGGCATTCGCAGAAGCGCGGAGCCTGATCCGCCCCGACTGGCCCGCCGAGTTCCACATTCACCTGCTGCGGCGCGAGAGCGCACTGCTGCGGCGCGCCGGCCAGTTGGGCGAGGCGTTGGCGATCCAGCGCGAGGAAGTGCGCCTCAGTGCGGGGACCTGCGACTGGCGCCTCGAGGTGATCGCCCGCGACAACCTCGTCGACCTGTTGTGGCAGGTGGGACCGCTGAACGAAGCGGCGCACGAGGCGCGCCGGCTGGCGGAGGACCTGCGACGGCGGCCGTCGACGCTGGCGGATACCGATGTGCTGTACGCCAACCTGATCGGCATCCTGAGCGAAATGGGCCGGATTGAGGAAGCGTCGGAGGCGGCGCGCGAAGGCCTGCCAGTCATGCAGCGGTCCCGCACTTACTACCTCGAGGAGTGGGCCTACCTGTTCTGGCGGCGCGGACAGACCGACGCGGCAGCCCTGCTGCTCGGCGCGGTCGAGGCGGAGGCGAAGAAGCCCGTATGGCCGGTGCAGCCGAACGAGCAACGCCTGATCACCGAAATGCGCACGGCGCTCGAGCGTTCAATGCCACCCGACGAGATGGCCACGCAGGTCGCTGCCGGCTCGGCACTTCGCGAGGACCAGCTGCCGGGGCTTTTGGCGGAAGCGCTGGCTCAGCCCGCCAAGGCCGGCTGAGCCCTCAGCAGTCCGGGCCCCAAACGCGTCCGCGGGATGCGGGTCCGATCCAGGTCAAGCCGAAGCCGGAGGCTCGTGCAAGAATCCACGGCTGTTCGAGTGCCTGCGGACGTCGCCCACCGCGCCGCCTGCCAACCTGGGAGAGAGCCGAATGCGTGAAGTCGTCGTCGTCAGTGGAGCCCGCACCGCCATCGGAACGTTTGGCGGCAGCCTGAAGGACATTCCTCCGACGCAGCTCGGTGCCATCGTCGTGGCCGAGGCGTTGAAGCGCGCCAATGTGCAGGGCGGCGAAGTTGGTCACGTGGTCTTCGGCCATGTGGTCAACACCGAGCCCAAGGACATGTACCTGTCGCGCGTCGCTGCAGTGAACGGCGGGGTGGGCCAGGACACGCCGTGCCTGACGCTGAACCGTCTGTGCGGCAGCGGCCTGCAGGCGATCATCTCGGCTTCGCAAAGCATTCTGCTGGGGGATGCCGATATCGCAATCGGCGGCGGCGCCGAAAACATGTCGCGCGGCCCGTACATCATGCCGACCGCGCGCTTCGGCCAGCGCATGGGCGACTTCAAGGCGATCGACATGATGGTCGGTGCGCTGCATGACCCGTTCGACGTGATCCACATGGGCGTGACGGCGGAGAACGTCGCGAAGCAGTGGGGCATCACGCGCCAGGAGCAGGACGCGCTCGCAGTCGAGAGCCATCGGCGTGCTGCGGCGGCGACCAAAGCCGGCCACTTCAAGAGCCAGATCGTGCCGATCGAGATCAAGGGCAAGAAGGGCCCGACGGTGTTCGACACCGACGAGCACTTCCGCGAAGGCACGACGATGGAGGACATGACCAAGCTGAAGCCGGTGTTCGCCAAGGAAAATGGCACAGTGACGGCGGGCAACGCCTCCGGCATCAACGACGGCGCCGGGGCGGTCGTGCTGATGGAGCGGGGCGTGGCCGAGAAGCGCGGTCTCAAGCCGCTTGCGCGACTGGTCAGCTACGGCCACGCCGGCGTTGACCCGAAAATCATGGGCATCGGCCCTGTGCCGTCGACCCGCAAGGCGCTCGAGCGGGCAGGCCTCAAGGTTGCTGATCTCGACGTCATCGAGGCCAACGAGGCGTTCGCGGCGCAGGCGTGCGCGGTGGCCAAGGACCTCGGGTTTCCGCCGGAGAAGGTCAACCCGAACGGCAGCGGCATCTCGCTGGGACACCCGATCGGTGCCACCGGCGCGATCATCACGATCAAGGCGCTGTACGAGCTGCAGCGCGTCGGGGGTCGCTACGCGCTGGTGACGATGTGCATCGGTGGCGGGCAGGGGATTGCGGCCGTGTTCGAGCGCATCTGACGCAGGGAGCAGCAGCAGGTTGATGGACAAAGGCGCAGGTGACTGTCAGCAACTCGATCCGCAGCGCCGCCGGGTACTGCTCGCCGCGGCCTGCGGTCTCTGTGGCGCCCTGCCGATCAGTCGCGCGCTGGGTGCGCCGGCGCCGCGATCCGTCGATCCGCGACTGCTGGAATTGCTGAAGGACAAGCGCACGCTGTGGCTGCGCCGTGGCAAGGAAGAACTGCGGGCGACCTACTGGACCGCCACGGGCGGCCGTAACCAGGACGAGTACCTGCACCTCTGCTGGATCCTGCGCGACCTTCAGGCCGATCGGGTGTTCGCGATGGACCGTTCACTGCTGGACATGCTGGCAGGCATCCAGGCCTGGCTGCGGCACACGGGCGCTGATGCGCCGATCGAGATTCACTCGGGCTATCGCACCCGCCGGACCAACAACAAGACCGAGGGTGCCGCGCTGAACTCGCGGCACGTCGTGGGCCAAGCGGCGGACATCTCGGTGCCCGGAATCTCGAACGTCAAGCTCGCGGGCATGTCGAGCGTGCTGGGGCGCGGCGGCACCGGGTTTTACGTCGGCCGCGGCTTTGTCCACGTCGACACCGGCAACGAACGGATCTGGATTGACCAGAAGCAGAAAGCGCGCAGCCCCGGCTGACCGGGTCGCCAGGCGGTTTGTCGACGCTTAGGCGCTGGTGTGGGCGCGGTCCAGCGCGATGTCCTCGTAGGACGACGGGTCCTCGCGCGGCTCCGTGTGGGTGAACACCGACGCGCCCGGCACGGCCGCCGCAATTTCGCGCTCGACTTCCTCCGCGAGTTCGTGCGCGCGCTGAACGGTCCACGCCCCCGGAACCAGCAGGTGGACCGACACGAACGAACGTCCGGCTGCGGCCCGGGTTCGCAGCGCATGGAAGTCGATGCCGTCGGCGCGGTGCTTCTGCAACAGCGACTCGATCGCTGTCCGTTGCTCGCCCGGCAGTGAGCGATCGAGCAGCCCAAGTGCCGAGCGGCGCACCAGCGAGAAGCCGGTGAAGACGATATTCGCGGCGACCGCCAGCGCGATGACCGGGTCCAGCCAGTTCCACTGGGTCAGCGCAACGGCGCCGACGGCCACCACGACGCCGACCGAGGTCCAGACGTCCGTCATCAGGTGATGGGCGTCGGCTTCGAGGGCGATGGACTGGTAGCGGTGGGCGGCCTTCATCAGGACGCGCCCCACGACGAAATTGATCGCTGTGGCGCCGAGCGAGAGTCCGAGGCCGAGGCCAACGCGTTCGAGCGGCTGGGGGTGGAGCAGGCGATCGATCGCCGTCCAGGCGATCGCGAGGGCTGCCGCGAAGATCAGCGCGCCCTCGAGTCCGCTCGAGAAGTACTCGGCCTTCGAGTAACCGTAGGCATGCTCTTCGGTGGGGGGCCGCGCAGACAGCGCCAGCATCCACAGCGTCATCGCCGCAGCGACCAGGTTGACGATCGATTCGAGTGCGTCCGAAAGCAGCCCGACCGAGCCAGTCAGCCACCACGCGCCTGCCTTTATGGCGATCGTCGCGAGAGCCGCCGCGATGGACAGCCAGGCAAAGCGCGTGAGGTGACTGCGGCTCACCGGTGCCTGCCCGCTAGCGTGACGCCGAGGGCGTGTCGCTGAACCAGGCAAGCACGCCATCAAGCGGCGCGTGGCTCAGCGCAAAGGTGGCCCTCTCGCGAACGACCGGCTTCGCGCGCCAGGCGACCGAAATTCCCGCGAGTGCCATCATCTTCAGGTCATTGGCGCCATCGCCGATGACAATTGCGCGATCCGTAGCGCACGCCAGCTCCGCGCACTGGTCACGCACCGCCTGCGCCTTGCCCTCGGCGTCGATGATTTCACCGCCCCGCGGCCCGGTGACCTTTCCTGTCAGGCGGCCGTCGACGACCTCGAGTTCGTTGGATCGCGTTGCATCGAAGCCGAGTCGCTGCTTCATTCGATCGGTGAAGAAGGCGAAGCCACCGGTGACCAGCAGCGTGCGCAGGCCGGCGGCGCGGCAGTCGGCGACCAGGCGTTCGGCGCCATCGCTGAGCGCGAGTTTCTCTTCGTAGACGCGCTGCAGGAGCCCCGCGTCGACGCCGGCGAGCATCGAGACGCGCCGCTGCAGGCTTTCCCTGTAATCGGCGATCTCGCCGCGCATCGCGGCCTCGGTGATTGCCGCGACTTCGTCGCCCTTGCCCGCGTAGGCCGCGACTTCATCGAGGCTCTCGATCGTGATCAGGGTCGAGTCCATGTCAAGCGCCAGCAGGCGGTAGTCGGCGAGCTTCCAGGCCGGGTCGACGAAGGCGCAGTCGAGCTTCCAGTAGTCCCCCAGGCCGCGGACGGCCTTGCGCGTCTCGAGATCGTCGGCAACGCGGATGCAACGCGCCGCCGGGCCATCGACGGTGATGCGTTCCGGAGCGCAGACGACCTTGAACGTGTCGAGCGCCTCGGCCGACAGCGACGGCCCCTGGATCACGAGGTCTTTCATCGGAATTGCAGTGTAAGAGAGCCAACCATCGGTGCCTTGAGGCGGCTCAGGCCAGCGCCTTGAATATCTCGCGCAGCCGCTGCAGGCGCGCCTCCAGTTGCGGCAGTTTCTCGTCGATGCGCAGGCGCTCGGGCCCGGCGAGCCGCATCGTCTTCGAGCGCTGCATCAGCGCAATCAGGCGCGCCGTATCGACCGGCGGATTGGGAACGAACTGGACCACGATGGCCTCGCCCGACGCATCGATCTTCTTCACGCCGAGCCGCTCCGCGACCAGCCGCAGGCGGTGCGTCTCGATCAGTGCGCGGGCCGGCTCCGGCAGCTTGCCGTAGCGGTCGACCAGTTCTTCCTGCAGGCCGATCAGCGCGTCCTCGTCGTCGCAACTGGCCAGCTTCTTGTAGAGCGACAGCCGCTGATGCACGTCATTGACGTAGTCGGGCGGCAGCAGGGCGGGCACGTGCAGGTTGATTTCGGTCACCGCGGCGAGCGGTGCCAGCAGGTCGGGCTCGCGCCCCGAGCGCAGCGCGCGGACCGCGGCATTCAGCATCTGCGTATAGAGATCGAAGCCGACCTCCTGCATGTTGCCGCTCTGGTTCTCGCC
>Ga0316600_10001450_pt1 | contig 10820 bp, 12 predicted proteins | sample OWC_soil_day5_CT_FD_207652 | JGI IMG/M metagenome (GOLD analysis project Ga0316600, IMG submission 207652) | Wetland soil microbial communities from Old Woman Creek delta, Ohio, United States - OWC_soil_day5_CT | ecosystem: Environmental > Terrestrial > Soil > Wetlands | place: USA: Ohio...
GAGCCACGAGGTGCCACCACCCGCCATCACCAGCCGTCCACCATCCCCTGTAACGACCAGCGCGCGTTTCGGCCGCATCGTCACCTTCGGGTACCGCTTCGCGACCACGTCGCAATAGGCCCAGTGAGTGGTCGCCTCCTCGCCATCCAGCAATCCTGCCTCGGCGAGGAGGATCGCGCCCGAGCAGGCCGTGGCAAGCACCGACCCGCCTGCGAAGCGGCGCTTCAGGCAATCGATCTCAACGTCGAAGCGTCCCTCGATCGGCTCGCCCGGCGGCACAGCGACCTCGGGCACACAGACGATGTCGGGTGCCGGGCCATCCTCGAGCCCCGCCTCGGGCGTGATCCGGACGCCGCTTGCCGAAACGAACGGCTTGTCGAGACGTGACACCACGCGCGGGCGAATCAGGGAAGTCCCCGGCTTGCCATCGACCACGAGCCCCCAATCCCGTCCCGCCGACAGGAACAGGTCGTACATGCCGTAAACCGTGGAGGGCGTTACCTCGGGGAACGCGAGGATGGCGACATGCGTCGGGGGGCGCGCCTTGCTCATGGCCGATTCGTCCGGTTCGTGGCCGATACAGCTTTAGTGTCGCGGGTGCGTCCTGCCTACAGTGGCATCGTCGAACCTCAACCTCAAGGAGACCGACCATGCAGACCCCGATCGACGTTCCCTTGGACCCGATCACGCCCGCCGTCACCGCAATCGGGTGGCGCCGTTGTCGCCTGGCAGGCCATCGCCCCCGCATTCACGCTGCCGGCCATTCGCGGATTGCGGCTGAAAACGCGCGCCGCCTTCCTGGCGCACCACATGATCTCGCCTCTCCGGCCGCTTCTCCTGGGCAAGACGCTGGTCGCCTGCCGGCTCCCCGCGAGGCCGCGCGACGGCGACGAACCGGGTTTCGCAGCATGAGCCGCGCGTGCGGTCACGGCGGGCACCAAGCCCTTTCTCCACTCCCGTTCCGAGGACACTGAAATGAGCAAGTACAGAGCGCATCTTCCGCAACTGAGTGACAGACTCTTCACGAGTGACGGCGGCCTGGAGACCACGCTCGTCTTTCACGAGGGGATCGATCTGCCGTACTTCGCGGCGTTCGATCTACTCAAGGACGACGCCGGTGTTGAAATCCTGCGCGATTACTATCGGCGCTACATCGAGCTCGCCCGCGCCAATCGGATGGGCATCGTGCTCGAGAGTCCGACGTGGCGTGCCAGCCGCGACTGGGGCGCGCGGCTCGGTTACGACGGGACGGCGCTCGCCGACGTGAACCGAAAGGCGATTGGCCTGCTGCTCGAGCTGCGCGCTGTGCACGAGACGCACCACACACCGATTGTCGTGAGCGGCAACCTCGGTCCGCGTGGCGACGGCTATAGCCCATCCGCGCGCATGGGCGTATCCGAGGCCAGGGACTACCATGCGGAGCAGATCGGGACCTTTGCGCAAACCGATGCCGACATGGTGGCCGCATTCACCATGAATTATGTGGAGGAGGCATTCGGCATCGCCCTCGCGGCCGGCGAGCGCTCCATCCCAGTGGCGATCTCGTTCACACTCGAAACCGACGGGCGACTGCCCTCGGGCGAGACCCTGGAAGCGGCCATCGCCGCGACCGACGCGGCGACCGACCGATACCCCGCCTACTACATGATCAATTGCGCCCACCCCACGCACTTCGAGACGACGCTCGCCAGGGCCGGCGCGTGGCGCGAGCGCATTCGGGGTATACGGGCAAACGCCTCCAAGCGAAGCCACGCGGAGCTCGACGAGAGCACAGATCTCGACGCAGGCGATCCGGTGGAGCTGGGCGGGCAGTACCGCGCGTTGAGAACGGTCCTGCCGAAGCTTGCGGTGATCGGTGGCTGTTGCGGCACTGACCAGCGTCATGTTGGCGCCATGTGCGCCGCCCTCGGCTAGGCCCAGAGCACGGCGGGGCTGCCCGCCGCGCCGAGTCCAGAAGCCTGCTGCGCATCGTCAGTCGAGCGGCCAAAAGCCGAGGTCGGCGAGAGCGACACGCAAAGATGGCGTTAATGAGGTGGGTGTCACCGCCGGGGCGCGGTGGAGTCGCACGGGCCTATTGTCTGGAAGCATCAGACCTGCGTCCGCACCCTGAGGCCACATGGCCCGAGAGGACATGGTGAGGTCGGTGGGCGCCCGTGAGGGGGAATCTGCCCCAGCCGCGTCCGCTACGGGCGGTATTGGCCATCGCCTGCCTCCAAAGACGACTGGGCGCGGCAGCAATACACGGCATCGATGACCTCGCGCTCCGGGGTCACAGTGGATTCCAGCGGGTTGCGGTGGCTGCACAACGGACCCCACCTGTCGGTTCCGACGCGCTTCAGCCATAGCTCGGCAGGGCTCAGTTCCCACCGCAGGGGCAGCATGTCGAGCCCGACCGCAGCCCGCAAGGGAACGGCGGCCAAGTTCCCATGCGTCTGCGATCGGGTCTGCGGTCCGCGCCGTACCGGTCAGAACAAGAATCCCTGACGGGAGGTCCCGCTGTCTGGCTTTCTCGCGTGAAAGTTCACCGACTGGATGAACAGATCCTTCGCGACCTTGGCCTCGGCGGTGGTGTCGTAGAAGCAGTTGAAGCGCCGAACCACATGCCCATCGATGAGTCCGCTCTGCGCCGCGATCACCGGCAGCTCCGATTCCACCAGTGCGCCGGCGATGCAAGCCGCCCACAGCTCGGGGTTGCTCCGGGCCTCCAGGGTGAGCTCGCGCTGCACCACCACGTCTGCGAGATACAGGCTGCCCCCTGGCTTGAGCACCCGGTGGATCTCCTTGAGCACGGCGCCCTTGTCCGGGGCCAGATTGAGCACACCGTTGGAGATCACCAGGTCCACGCTGGCGTCCGGGACCGGCAGGGCCTCGTAGAAGCCCTGATGGATCTCGACGATCTCGTCGAGCCCCGCCTGGCGGGCCGCTTGCGTTGCGGCCTGCACCATCGCCGGGGTGGCGTCCACACCGATGGCGCGGCCCGTCGGCCCGACCTGGCGGGCGGCCAGCAGCAGGTCCATGCCAGCGCCGCAGGCGTGATCGAGCACCGTGGATCCGGGCTTCACCGGGCCTATGGCCAAGGGGTTGCCGACCCCTGCGAAACGCTCAGTGGATATAGCCGGTAAGGCGGCGAGCGCGTCGCGGTCATAGCCCAGGAAGTCGTGGGCATAGTCAGGACCGCGGTGAAAGTGGTAATGCGCGTTGGGCTCCCGTGCCACCTGGTCGTAGGTGGCGATCACCTGGGTGCGCAGAGAGTTGACGTCGAAGTTGATGGGTGCTGCTGTAGCCATGGTCGTTCTCCAGTTGGAAGGGTCGCTCAATGGCCGTCACAGGCCAACCAGCTGAGCGGCAACGCCACGGCTGCGGACGGATCCCAGGATGCGCTGGGAGCTGATCGCGGACGGATCGTAGTCGACCAGCAGCAGGCGCTCGGCCTTGGGGCTTGGCTGCGCCCGGGAGACGCCGGGCTGGGCGGCAATCTGTTGGGCGATTCCCGCGCGCTCGGCGGCGCCGAGATTCCCGGACAGGTGCAGAATCACGTTGACCTGGTAGTTCTTCATTTCAGTCTCTCCTCGTTTCTGACGGATCAGGGTCATCGCGTGGCTGGCTGCGAAGACTGCCCTGCCGCGCTTGAGGAGAAGGCTAGGGCCGGAACGTATCGGAAGGATTTCCGAACGGAACCTAGTTTGTAGCCGGAATGTTTCGGAAGGGTTCGAGGACGGACTGAGGTCACCCACGCGGTGGAGTCACGCGGGGGCGACTATGGGGCCAGGCGCCTCGGGAGAAGGTCTTCCACCAGGGTTCGGAAGGCTGGGATGTCCAATGGCTTGCGCGTGAGGGCGCGGATTCCCGCGGCGGCGATGCGGGCCTCGCTCAGGTGCTCGCTGTGACCCGTGTAGAGGACCACCGGGACGCCGGGGCGGAGCTTGAGGATCTGCTCGGCGGCCTCCAGCCCAGTCATGCGCGGCATGGTCTGATCGAGCACGACGAGGTCGAAGGCGCCCGGCTCGTCGGCAAAGCGCTGGCATGCCTCGGCACCGTTCTCGGCCAGGGTGACGGAGAGGCCCCAGCTGCCCAGCAGATCCTCCATGAGTTCCCGCACGGAGCCCTCGTCCTCGGCCAGGAGCAGGCGGCCGCGCAATGGGGGTGTTGGCTGCGCCGACGAATCGCTCCCCGATGATTCGGGGCGCCCCGCCTCGCCCTCAGCGGCAGCGAACCAGGCGGGAAACCAGATGCGAAAGGTGGTTCCCGTCCCGGGCTCGCCGGCCACGTGGATGTGCCCACCGTACTCGTGGACGATGCCGTGCACCATGGCCAGCCCCATGCCGCTTCCCTTGCCTACCTCCTTGGTCGAGAAGAAGGGCTCGAACATGCGGTCGAGCACCCGCGGTGCAATGCCGGGCCCGCTGTCGGTGACGGCCAGCTCGACGAAGGAGCCCGAGATGGGCTGGTGGCAGGAGCTGCAAGCGCAGCCCTCGCAGGTGGCGGTTCGCAGGGCAATCGCCAGGGTCCCCTTGCTCTCCATGGCATCGCGGGCGTTGATGCAGAGGTTCATCAGGACCTGCTCCAGGTGGAGGGGGTCGAGGCGCACGCAGGGGACGTCGGACCCCAGCTCGGTGCGGATCTCGACACTGGAGGGCAGGCTCGACTGCAGGAGCTTGACGGCCTCCTTGAGCTTGGGTCCAAGCTGCAGCGACCTCGGCTCGCCACGCTGGCCCCGACTGAAGGTCAGCATCTCCTGGATCAGGGCCTTGGCGCGCTGGCCGGAACGCTCCGCCCGGTCCAGATACTTGGCCAGCTTGGCGTCCCCGTAACGCCCGGCGCGCTCCTGCGCCATGGCCAGGTAGCCCATGGTGCCGGTCAGGATGTTGTTGAAGTCGTGGGCGATGCCGCCGGTGAGCTGACCAATCGCCTCCATCTTCTGCGCCTGGCGTAGCTGACCCTCGAGCCGGACCCGCTCCTCCTCGCGCTTCTTCCGCTCGGTGACCTCGCGGGTGACGGCGAGAATGCGGTCGGCGCCACCGAGCTTGACCAACTTGATGTAGACCTCGTCCCAGTGAAGGCTGCCGTCCTTGTTTCGGCGATGCCACTCCATGTGCACCGGGCCCTGTCGTTTGGCCTGCTCGATCAAGCGGGCGGCGTGCTCCAGGGTGTAAGGCGGCTCTCCCGAGCTCAACTGCCCCGCATCCGCCGCGAGCAGCTCCTCTCGGCTGTAACCGTACACCTCGCAGGCCTTCGGGTTGACGTCGAGGATGGCACCGGTCTCGGCGTCGTGCACGAACAGCGGGTCCTCGGCGGCCTCGAAGATGCTCCGGTAGCTCTCCTCCGAATGGCGGCGGGCCTCGTCGGCGGTTCGCCGTTCCAGCTCGATGGCCGCGCGGACGGACAGGATCTTGAGGATGGACTCGGCCATGCCCCGGTCGCGCAGCGGCTTGCGGTCGACCACCGCCATCAGCCCGCTGGAACGGCCGCGGGAATCGAACAGGGGGATGGCCGCGTAACCGACGCCCCCGACCGCCTTGACGTGGGGGTCTGGAAAGAGCGCCTGGATGCCCTCGGCGTGGTATCGGAACCGCTGGCCCACGACGTTCTCACAGGGGGTGCCCTTGAGGGCGTACTCGAAGTTGGGCAGCACCTGGCCGCGGTCACAGACGGCGATGGTCCGGATGACGTCCGAGCGGTCGTCCAGCAGGACGCCGACAAAGGAGAGGTCGACGCCAAGCGCCCGGGCCGCACCCAGTACCAGGACCTGGAAGATGTCATCCTTGCCCACGCTGGACACGGCCGCGGCGGCTTCGGCCAGGGCTCGGCGGACGGCATCGGACGCCTCCGCGGGCGGGCCGTGCTGTTGGGCGGGATTGGTCTGGGGGCTCACGGGCCTGGCCTCACTGATCCTTGTCATTGGAGTCTACCAGCCGGTGACGGCCTGGAAGGTCACTGAAACCAGCGGGCTGCAATTGAAACGCAATGGATACAAAGCGGCGAGGTGGCGTCAGCGGCTCAGTCAACGGGGCGGGGCATACATGTAGCCCAGGCCGCGGACAGTTCGGATGTACTGGGGCTTGTCCGGGTCGGGCTCGATCTTGCGCCGCAGCCGGGCAATGCGGATGTCGACGCTGCGGTCGAACGGGTCCCAGTCGCGGTTCTGGGTCAGGTTGAGCAGCTGGTCGCGGGTGAGCGGGCGGTTTGGGCGCTGAACCAGGACCTCCAGCAGCTCGAATTCCATGCGCGTGAGCGGGATCTCCTCGCCCGAAGGGTCGAACAATTGCCGGCTGTCCAGGTCCAGCACCGAGCGCCCGATGGACACCCTGCGCCGCGCCCCCTCGTCCCTGGCCGCCGGCGCCTCGGGCTGAGGTGCCCGCTGGTAACGGCGCAGCACGCTCTTCAACCGGGCCTTGAGCTCCCTGGGGTCGAAGGGCTTGGCGACATAGTCGTCGGCACCAACCTCCAGTCCCACGATCCGGTCCACCGTCTCGCCAGCGCCGGAGATCATGATGATCCCGATGTCGAACCGCTCGCGGATATGGCGTGCCAGGCTGAGCCCGTCCTCGCCCGGCAGCCCCACGTCGAGCAGAACCACGCTGGGGGCCTCACCGTCGAGCAGTTCCCGCGCGGCCGCGGCGCTGTCCGCTGCCAGGACCTCGTAGCCCTGCCCGGACAGGTAGTCGTCCAGCAGGTCGCGGACATCCGGATCGTCATCTACCACCAGGACGCGTATGGGCCCGGTCACTGTTCTCCCCTCCAGTCGCACGGTTCCGAGTAACGATTCCGAGTATAGCAATGGCTTATTTGCCGCCGGCAAGGGGCGAGACGGACCCTGAGCCGGTATGACCACGCGGATCGGGTCAATCCCCGTTTGCGTCTTGTCCAAACCGTTGCGGGCCAGGGCCTGAGGAAGGTCGATTGCTGTCGAGCTCGGTCGACCAGTCGAAGACCTCGACCTCAACCTGGCAGGCGTTGCGGATGCGCTGAAGGGTTGGGGAGATGCGCGTCCCTGCGTCTGGCGATCCATCAGGCGACGTCGAGGATGCTGCCGCGCACGGGGGGCCGGAGAAAGGTCCATAACACCGACCGCAGGGTCAGGGGCGAGCGCCGGTTCCACGGCAGGAGCGACAGCATCCGTGCCATGGGGCAGTAGTCCACCAGCACCGAGGCGGTGGTTCCGGCGAGCTGGATCCAATGGAAGAACCCGAGGGGCTCCCACAGTCCTGCCAGCATCCAGAGCAGGTAGCCGATCCGGACCTGGACCGGGAATGCCGTCACCGAGCCTTCCCGCGCCAGGTAGTGCAGTGTCTGTACCACCGTGAGCCCGATCGCCGGCGCAAAGCCCAGGGGACAATCCGCCAGCGCCCCCGCCAGCAGGAGACCCGTCGCCAGCCAATACCACCAGGACATCTCTTGGGTGCGTGTCATCATGTTCATGCCAGTAACGCCTCTGGTTTGGGTCAGTACAGAATTCGGTTTGGTCTGGCGCCCGATAGGGGCGGAGCGCTAAGCGCCCCGCCCCTCCTGGCGAATCAGGCCGCCTCGGCCGCTGGGGTACCGGCGTTGCCTGCGCGCTTGAAGCGGGGGATGAGCATCGGCACCCGCTTGCGGTAACCCGCATACTCCGGGTGGACGTCGAGCAGATCCCGCTCTTCGAGCTGGATGGCGATCAGGATGTAGCCCGTGGTCAGCAGCGCGAACACCAGGTGCGCGACGGTCATGGTCGGTGTCGCCCAGAAGGCGAAGAACCAGCCCACATACAGGGGGTGGCGGACCCACTTGTAGAGCCCCGGGGTGCCGAACTTCAGCTGCGTGTACTCCTGTCCAACCAGATACAGCCAGACCTGGCGCAGGCCGAAGAGGTCGAAGTGGTTGATCAGGAAGGTGGCGACCAGAACCAGTGCCCAGCCGAAGCCGAACAGGCTGTAGAGCACGGCCTTGCCGATGGGGTCCTCAACACTCCAGACCACACCCCCGATGGGCTCCCAGAACGTGAACAGGGCGATCAGCAGCAGGCTCGATGCCAGGGTGTAGGTGCTGCGCTCCGCGGCCTTGGGGATGAAGCGGGTGATCCAACGCTTGAACCCGGGCCGGGCCATGACGCTGTGCTGCACGGCGAAGGCCCCCAGCAGCAGGCCATTGACCAGGAGCGCCACCCACAGGGGTGTCTCTGGAATCGAGTCGATGGACTTGGGTACCCAGACGTCACCGACGAAACCGATGGCATACAGAAAGGAGCCGAAGAAGATGGCGTAGCTGACCACGCCGTAGATGAACACCGAAGTACGCTTGAACATTGGATTGCCTCCTCGCGACACATGAGCGCGGAACACTGTGCGGGCTCAGGCGAGCCAAGCCAGATTGGCCAGGATCTCGATCAAGTCATCGCCGCTCAGGCCGCTCATGGCGAGCCGCACTCGGCGGGACCAGTAGGACTTCACGGCGAATTTCATGACGGATCTCCTGGCTTCCAGCTTGGTGGGCGGCCTCGCCCGTGGTGGATTCCTCGGATCTCCCGGGAGCGACGGTGTGTGCCCCGGTTGCGCAAGAGTCTGGACGGCCCCTGTAACCGGACTGCTAGCGGTGGGTATGGGATTTGTATCCCGATGGTTTCAGGGCCGCGGTTCGCCGGGGCCTTACGGTTACAACCGCAAACTGTCGGCGGCGGGGCTCCGGGCGCTGGTGCAATGCCGCTCGAAATCACTCAGACCAGCCCCTGGCACCGTCGAAACAATCCCGACACAAACCAGACTCCATGCAGACGCATGGCCGCTACACCGCCCGCCTAGATTCATCATCAGGGCGCTGTAACGCGGGTCGCGCGCCGGCATTCTCAAGCGGAGGGCGGGACGATGAGCAGACGCCAAGAAAGCCGATTGCTGCGGCAACTCAATCGAGGATTGATTGCCAGCTTGTCTTTGCTCGGGATGCTGCTCGACGGTCCACAGCTGTCCGACCTGGTTCTGCAGGGGGCGGCCGTCATCTGGCTATGGTCCCCGGAGCTGCAGCTGGTGCAGGCCGCTTACTGGCGTCGGCTACGCTTGGGGGCTCACGCATCGCGGACGTATTTGGCGTGATCGGTTGCCGTGATCCGCAATCACGCGGATCTTCCATAGAGGGAATTCGCGGGACGACCTGGCATCGTCCTCCTTCAACGTCATCCTCCGTCAACATCGGGCGGCGACGATTTGCGCAAGGGCTCGCCGCAAGCCTCCTGCTGGGCGTTTGCAGCTGCGTAGCCGCAGTCACCGGGAAGGAGCATATGGGGGGATTCCTGCCGCGCCGCCATTAGGTCGCTGCCATTCAGATGGCACCGAAGGCCGGTGACGTGGAGGCGAACCTTGCCCAAGCCGAACAGCTAATTGGCGAGGTGATAAGCCGGGGAGCCGAGTGGGTCCTGCTCCCCGAGATGTTCACCTCCGCAGCGGCCTTCCACCCGGACATGGCCAAGGCCATTCGCCCCTTGGACCGAGCTCTCGCGCAACTGCGCAGGAACACGGCACACAAGGGGAACGCCGTGGTGGGCGGCTCCTTCCTCGCCCAAGACGGAGACCAGGTGTACGACGCCTTCTTGCTGGCCGACCCGGACGGAACCACCGACCGCCACGACAAAGACTTTCCCATCTACTGGGAAACCTGCTACTAGAAGGGCGGCAATGACGATGCTGTGCTGAGGACGCCAGCGGGACCTATCGGCGTTGCCCTGTGCTGGGAGATGGTGCGCTCCGGCACGGGCCAGGCGCCTGCTCGGCAATATCCAACTGCTCATCGCCGGCTCCACGTGGTGGACTTTGCCGGAGGCGGCCGACGCCGATCACCCGTCGCGCGCCGTGAACCTCAAGATCGGCGGGGCGATCAGAATAGGCCAAGTGAGAACGCGTTGGACACCGAGTTGACGGACGAGACCCGTCACCGTGAATCGCCCAGGGTCGCCCTGGTCACCGGCGCGACTGGGGCGATCGGCAAGGCGATCGCCCGGCGCATCGCCGCGCGCTCTGAGCACGAGGTGGTGCTGCTTTGCCGCGACGCGGCGAAGGCTGAGGCGGCGCTCGCCGACATCCAGCGGCGAACCGGCAACCCCCGGGTTCGTTACGCGCTCGTCGACCTGGCGCGGCAGGCCTCCATCGCGGCCCTTGCCGCGTGCTGGGCAGGCCCCGTGCATGTCCTGGTCAACACTGCCGCGGTCGCGCCGCGCCGGCGCGAGGAAACCCCCGAGGGCATCGAGCTTCAGTTCGCCACCAACGTGCTGGGCTACTTCTGGATGATCACGGCCTTCCGAAAGCACCTGACCGACTCGGCGCCGGCCCGCGTGGTCAATGTGGCGAGCTACTGGGCCGGAGGACTGGATCTTGCGGATCTGGAGTTCAGACGCCGGCCCTATGACAACGATGCGGCCTACCGTCAGTCGAAGCAGGCCGACCGGATGCTGACCGCCGCCTTTGCCGAACGCCTCAAAGACGCAGACGTGACCGTCAATGCCTGTCATCCGGGGGACGTAGTCTCCACCTTGAGCCGTGACCTGGGCTTCGGCGGTCACGAGACACCCGATCAGGCGGCGCTCACCCCCGCGTGGCTGGCGACCGAAGCCATTGGCGCCATGGCAACAGGCAAATACTTCGAGGGCCAGCGCGAGGTGACCTGCCCCTTCGGCGCGGACCGCGATGCCGTCGAGGCGCTCCACCGCGCCTGCGAGGGCTATGGTTGAACGGCCCATCGCAGCCTCACCGTGCGACAAGGTTCGTTGTACCCGATTGGCCGCTTGTCGGCCGCCCTGCCCTGCCGCATCGGCCCCTTTCAATGCGGCAACGGCGGATCCTGAGAGCCCAAGCGTCTTCGCG
>Ga0316600_10001451_pt1 | contig 10815 bp, 11 predicted proteins | sample OWC_soil_day5_CT_FD_207652 | JGI IMG/M metagenome (GOLD analysis project Ga0316600, IMG submission 207652) | Wetland soil microbial communities from Old Woman Creek delta, Ohio, United States - OWC_soil_day5_CT | ecosystem: Environmental > Terrestrial > Soil > Wetlands | place: USA: Ohio...
GGCAAGACCCTGCCGATGCCAAAAGCGATTCTCGTGGCGTCCGCGCACTGGGAAACCATGCATTCGCCCGCCGTCAGCCTGGCCAAGGAGCCGGAAACCATTCATGATTTCGGCGGCTTTCCGGACGCGTTGTTCGAGATGCGATACCCCGCCCCCGGCGCGCCGGACATTGCCGAAGAGGCGGCCCGGCTGCTCGACGCGGCGAGATTGCCGGTCATCCGCATGCCCGGACGCGGACTGGATCATGGTGCATGGGTGCCGCTCAGCCTGATGTATCCGCGAGCGGGCATCCCGGTCGCGCAGATTTCCATCGTCCATAATGAATCGCCCGCGGAACATCTGAAGATGGGAGAAGCGCTTGCCCCGCTGCGCAAACAAGGCGTCCTAATCGTCGGTTCCGGCTCGATGACGCACAATCTCCGTGCATTCCAGGGCCAACCCATCGACTCGGCGCCGCCCGAGTGGGTCACCGGATTCGAGGCATGGATGGAAAAAGCCCTCCGGGAAAACCGGCGTGATGAATTGCTCGATTACCGGCATGAAGCGCCCTTCGCCGCCTATAACCATCCCACCGAGGAACACCTGATGCCGTTGTTCGTGGCGATGGGGGCTGCCGGGGACGGCGCGCGGGCGCAACGGCTGCATGCGAGCGTCGAGTACGGCGTGTTGGCCATGGATGTGTACGCCTTCTCGCCGGATCGCCCCCAAAAGTAGCCAGCAGGAAAGTAAACAGGTACAATTCGTCTGTCATTGGGGAGTAGCCTCTCTTCTCCCGAAGAGGCTTGCGTCAACATACTTGGCCGTACGGTCATGGCGCAAGCAGTCCCGTGCCTGGCAAGACCTTTGACCACTGCGCCTCCGAATGGCCGGGGAGCGTTGTGGTCGATTGTGTATTGACCGGCCTGGAACTGACATGGAATCCCTTCTCGTCTCGACCGGTGTCGTAGCCCTTGCCGAAATCGGCGACAAAACCCAGCTTCTCGCTTTCATCCTTGCTGCCCGGTTCAAGAAACCCCTGCCGATCATTGCGGGCATACTTGTTGCAACCATCGTGAATCATGGCCTTGCCGGCGCCCTCGGCGCCTGGATCACGTCCGCCCTCAGTCCGGAAGTCATGCGCTGGATCCTGGGCGCGTCCTTCATCGGCATGGCGATCTGGACCCTGGTTCCCGACAAGATCGAAGAAGAGGAAACCCGGATAGCCCAGCGCTTCGGCGTCTTCGGCGCCACGCTGATCACGTTCTTCCTGGCCGAGATGGGCGACAAGACGCAAGTGGCGACGGTGGCGATGGCGGCGCATTACGGGTCGCCGCTGCTGGTCGTGGCCGGCACAACGCTGGGCATGCTGATCGCGGACGTGCCCGCCGTGTTCGCCGGAGACAGGCTGGCGGCACGGATCCCGATGAGGCTGATGCATTCGATCGCGGCGGCGATCTTTGCGGTACTCGGCATGGCGACCCTGCTGGGCGCGGGCTCGAGGCTGGGATTCTGATCTGTTATTGCAAGAGGAAAGCGTATGCACACAACCCACTTGTCCGACTGGACGCACGAGCATGTTTTCGATGAAGGAAGCCATGCCGCCGAGCGCAGCACGTATGCTGTCATGTGGATCACGGCCATCGTCATGGTGGTCGAGGTCGCCGCCGGATGGTGGTTCAATTCGATGGCGCTGCTAGCTGATGGCTGGCACATGAGTTCACACGCACTTGCCATCGGCCTGACCGCCTTTGCCTACGCCAAGGCGCGCCGTTATGCCAGAGATCCGCGCTTCGCCTTCGGCACCTGGAAGATCGAAGTCCTCGCGGGCTTTGCCAGTGCGATCTTCCTGCTGGTGATCGCGGCGCTGATGGTGATCGGCTCCGTCGAGCGCCTTCTCGCGCCGCAGGAAATCCATTACCAAGAGGCGATGGTGGTGGCGGGATTCGGGCTTGCCGTGAACGTCGTGTGCGCGTTCCTTCTCGGCCACTCGCACGATCACGATCATGGCGCGCACCATCATGGTCATGCTTCACATGATCACGCACACGGGCATCATCACGACCTGAACCTCAGGTCCGCCTATATCCACGTCATGGCCGACGCCGCGACCTCGGTTTTCGCGATTGCCGCGCTGGCCGGAGGCTGGCTCTACGGCTGGTCCTGGCTGGACCCGGTCATGGGCATTGCCGGCGCCGTACTCGTGGCTGTCTGGGCCAAGAACCTGATCATTGAAACCGGAAAGGTTCTGCTTGACCGCGAGATGGACGATCCGGTCGTCGACGAGATCAGGGAAGCTGTCGAATCGGACGCAGGCACAGGCGATACGAAGATCACCGATCTGCATGTCTGGCGCGTCGGCAAGGGAATGTATTCCTGCGCCCTGACCGTGGTTACTCATGATGCCGCCCTGACGCCGGTCCGGGTCAGGGAGAGACTCTCCATCCATGAAGAGGTGGTTCACGCGACCATCGAAATCCACCAGTGCACGGACAGAGACGGCAGGTAGTCCGGCAGCACCGGCGGACTGGCGTACTGAAGGATGAAAGACAGAACCTTAACAGCTAGCTCTGCCAATATTCGGGAATGGGAGCGTGCCGGTCGTAATAGGCGTCAAGCCGGGCGATTTCTTCCGGCGTGGTACAGTGTTTGAGCAGCATGCCCGCTTCCGCCATGGTCATGTTGCGGCCTTGCCGGATGACGGCCCTGCTGTACGATCTGACCGTTTCCCTGCTGGCGCATTCCAGATAAGCATGCGCCGTGGAAGGATGTGCCTCGTTCAGCTTCATGAGGCCGGATATGATCTTCGCCAATTGCCAGATCAGGACAAGGGCGAGAAGACCCATTGCCAGCAGTCCGCATTCGAGAATGGTTTCCTGGCCGGGCCTGCCCCGGAGTTTGAGGACCATTATTCCGCACAGGAGCGCATCCGCACCCAGGCCCAGCGCCACCAGCGGAAACCATCGTTCCATGCACTCGCGCGTTTTCTCGATCACCTCTCGAGGCGGCGGCCCGGCGTGAAGATAAAATTCGATTGCCATATGCTCACCCGATAAACCGGCACGGATTCGATGAGCCAAACCGGTATGTGTTGCAATTATGCCATTATTGCAACTATACCATTCGTGCCGCATTGCCCATCCATTCCGCGAATTCAGCGTGTCATCGGAACCACGCGCTCCTGCCTGGCCGCCACATCAGACTTCCACCTTCAGGCGCGCTGGCTGCGCCGTCACCGCGAACATCTCGCCGTGCGGCACGATGGTGATCTGCCCGAATTCTTTCAGCAATTCGCGGTAGGCGGCCGCCACCGGGCGCGGCTTGCGGTCCAGGTCAAACAGCCCGCAGGCGTTGACGTTGCCGTTCTTCCTGGCAAGTTCGGCATCCCAGTCGATCTGGTCCGTCAGCGAATACCAGGTGAACCCAAGCACCGGCACGCCGTCCGCCCGCATGCGCAGCACGTTGGCCCATTGCTTCCACAGCCAGTTCGGCGCACGGTCGGGATTGAATACGTTGGTTTCGGTGTGCATGACCGGTTTGCGATAACGGTCGTAATAGGCTTTGGTCATCTGGTACCAGCCGAATACGTCCTCCGCCGATAGCATCGTCCCGTCCGGCAGCAGGATGCGTTCGTTGCGGCCGTAATAGTCATTGCCCATGACCTGGTAGCCCGGCGGCTCGCCGCGCATGAACCAGTCGTACTCTTCACGCGAAAGCCCGTTGTCCATCAGGTACAGGCAGACGTCCGCATCGAGCGGGTATCCGTACAGCAGGTCGAGCGCCATGAACCGCAGCTTGTTCCGCAGCCTTACCTCGAACGACGGGGCCGACCGCATCTCGTGCGTGAATTCGGCGCTTTCGCTCTGGACGATGATGCAGTCGTGGCGGCGCAGCGCAATGCGGTGGGTCGCCAGGATGCTGGCCGCCACTAGGTGCTTGGTCGCCGTCACGTACGCCTGGTCGCTCTTCAACTGTTCATTCCACAACCCATCGAAGGCGCTGATCCGGGCCGTGACGTAGATCTCGTTGATTGGCGTGTAATGCCGCACCCACGGATAGCGTTCGGCCACCGCATCGGCATATTCGGCAAAGTGGATCGGCAGCTCCGGATTCTGGAAATTGCCGATCCAGTCGGGCACGCCGAAATGCATCAGGTCCAGGATGGGCGTGATCTCCAGCCGCTTCATCTCGGCCATGACCTGGTCGGCGAATTCCCAGTCGAAGCGCCCCGGCCCGAGGTGGATGCGGTAGTAGGGCAAGCCGTAGCGCAGCACCCTCAGGCCCATGTCTTTCACAAGATGAAGGTCTTCCTGCCAGCGCCGGTAGTGGCCGCACTCGTCCATCTGGTCGCGCCTGACGGTGCCGTGCTCGATGGTCGGGTAGGAGCATTCGATGCCGGTGGCGAACATAAAGTTGCCCGCATCCCCCGTCGGCAATCCGCTACCGTCGGAACCGGCCGCGCCACCGAACTGGTCCCCGGCATAGTTGTCGCCATGGAATTTGCGCCGGACCATATCGAGAAACCCTGTCTTCGTCATGAAGTCTCCTGATTCTTGCGGCGTTCCAGGAAGCGGTCCGCCGTACGCAGGGATAGGGCCATCACCGTCAGCGATGGGTTGGCGCTCAGTGCGCTGGGAAAGGTCGAGTTGTCGCTAACGTAGAGGTTCGGTATGTCGAACGAACGTCCTTCGCTGTCGACGACGGCCTCGTCGGGATCGTCGCCCATGCGGCAGGTGCCGATCGCGTGCGCGGTGCGCGGCAGCGACCAGATATGGCTGCCGCCCGCCGCGGACCAGATGGCGCGCATCATCGCATCGCCGTGCGCGCACAGCCGCCGCTCGTTCTCCCCCATCGTGAAATGGACGAGCGGCTTCGGCAGCCCCCGCCCGTCGCGCTCGGCGGAAAGCTCCAGATAGTTGCCGTCGCCCGGCAGGCATTCGCCGTGCAGGTTGATACCCGCCGCATGGTTGTAGAAGCGCATACGCGTGCGCAGCGCCTCGCCCCAGAACCCGCACTCGCGCGCCATCTGCGACGCATACGTGACCGGCATGATGCCGATGCTCTGCAGTAGGTAGCCGCTTGCGAAATTGGCATTCTTGGGACGGTGCGTGTCCTCGGAGATCAACGCGCCCGGAATCCCCTTGTACGGGCGCACGTCCTGCTCGAACTCGGCCCACATCTGCAGCCCCATGTGCACCATGAAATTGCGCCCGACCTGGCCGCTCGAATTGGCCAGCCCGCTGATCAGCAGCAGACGCGGCGATTCGACGGCCCCCGCGCACAGGAAGACGGCCCGGCAGCGCTGGCGCTGTTCCTTTCCCGCGTGCCGGTAGACCACGCCCGTGATCCGCCCTGTCGCCGCATTCATCTCGAACCCGGTGGCGAAGCATTCCGGCCTGACTTCCGCGCCCGCCGCGACGGCGAGCGGAATGAAGGTCACGTCCATGCTCCCCTTCGCGCCCACACTGCACCCGGCCTGGCAAAAGCCGCGATTCACGCACGCGGGCCGCCAGCCGATGCCTTCCCGGAAGTAGGAGCCGGACAGCGCCGCATTGGGCGCGGGCGACGTCCGTATGCCGAGGGAAGCGCATCCTCTCCGCATCAGTTGCGCCGCGCCGTTGAGCGGAAGCGGCGCGAGCGGATAGGCCGGACGCGGCGGCCCCCACGGATAGGAGGCGGGACCTGAAACGCCGAGGACGCGCTCCAGTTCGCTGTAATAGGGGGCCAGGTCGGCATAGCCGATGGGCCAGTCGGCGCCGACACCGAATTCGGTGCGCAGCGCGAAGTCGTCCGGCTGCGGGCGCGGCACATAGGCCGTGTAATGCAGCGTCGAGCCCCCTACTCCCGTGCCGGAGTTGTTGCGCCCGAAGTGGACCGGGTTTCCGCCCGCAGTCAGGCGTTCGTCGTTCCAGAACAGCATCGACTGCGCGCGCTCGTCGGTGGCGAAATCCACCCCTGGATTCCACCAGCATCCCGCCTCGAGCGCCACCACACGCAGCCCAGCCCGGGCAAGGCGCGCCAGCAACGGCGCGCCACCCGCCCCGGTGCCGATGACCACGGCGTCGACGGTATCCGACGGTGCGAATTGCCTGGTTGCGGGAGCGTTCATGGCAGCGGCGTCCCGTCCGCTTCGCGCGGCTCGTGCGGGGCAAGGCGGTCCAGCCCGATGTCCTGCCAGCCGTGCGCATCGGCGAAACCGGCATAGCCGATCTCATCCATCGCTTCCGGATGGCTGTAATAGCTTTCGACCAGTTCCGCCATCAGCTCCTCGAAGAAGAGGCTGGAAGGCACCCTGCGCCATGATTCGCCCTCTGCATCGCCGCGCTGCACGGCATGCAGCACCGCTTCCTGGCTGATGGCATCAAGCGCCACGAATGCCGCACCGAACAGGGCGCGCGCGCATTCGTCCACGCCACGCAGGCCGAGCCGGTATGCCTCGTCGTCGGGCGGCATGGCGGCGTAGCGCCAGCCGTTGCCGTCGCCGCGCGCCAGCCGGTCATCGATGGCGCCCGCCAGATCCACCGGATTCTCCCGCCCCGGCTGAGGGATCAGCAGCCCGCACATGGCGCGCAGCGTCGCAAAGGCGGCCTCGTCCAGTACCTGCGGAGCCGCCTTCGGCGCCAGGTCGAGCCTCGCGGCCAGCACGGCGCGCGTCCGCGGCGTCACCAGGTCGCTCCCGAGCAGCGCCCGCGCCGTCCCAGCCGGATAGGACGGCGGCTCGTCCGCAGCCTTGTCGAACCGTTCCATGCCGCCCCTCAGTCGGCGGCGGACAGCCGCCCGCCGGTCACGTGAATCAGGCTTCCCGTCATGAAACTGCTGTCGCTCGACGCCAGCAGCACGTAAACGGGCGCGATTTCCTCGGGCTGCCCCGGGCGGCCGAGCGCCACTTCATGGCCGAAATTCTCGACCTCCTCGATGGGCATGGTGCCGGGAATGTTCGGCGTCCACACCGGGCCGGGCACGACGCAGTTCACGCGGATGTTGCGCGGGCCGAGGTAGAGCGCCAGCGACTTGGTGAACGTATGGATGGCCCCCTTGGTGGCGGTATAGTCGATCAGGATCGGCAGGCCGGTCAGACCGACGATGCTGCCGGTGTTGATAATCGCGTCATTGCTCTTCAGATAGGGAAGCGCCGCCTGCGCCATGTAGAAGTAGCCGTAGATGTTGGTTCGGAACGTACGGTCCCACTGTTCCTCGTCGATGTCCTCGAAACGCTGCTGCGCCATCTGGAAGGCGGCATTGTTGACCAGGATGTTCAGCCCGCCCAGTTCGTCCGCCGTGCGCCCGACCGCATTCCGGCAGGCGTCCCTGTCGCGCACGTCGGCCTTGATGGCGAGGCAGCGCCGTCCCTTCGCCTCGACCATGCCACGCGTTATTTCCGCGTCCTCGTCGTTCACGTTGTAGAGGATGGCCACGTCGGCCCCTTCCATGGCATAGGCGACCGCCACCGCGCGCCCGATGCCGGAATCGCCCCCCGTGATCAGGGCCGTTTTTCCCGCCAGCTTTCCAGCCGGGCTGTAGTTGGACAGGTCGCTGTCGGGCTGGGGGCGCATGTCGGACTGCCGCGCGGGATACGGCAGCTTCTGCCCCGGAATGTCAGACGCCATCGGACGCGGTTCGTACGGCATGACTCTCCTTTCCTGAGGATCGGACGGCGGAACCGTCTCACGGGAACTACCGGTTGGATTGGCTGGCTACCCCATAGTTCCGTCGAGCTCATTAAGCCCACCGCCCTTCCCCGCACGACTCCACTCTCCAAGCCCCATCTCAAAGATTACGAAATCGTAACCTCCGGGTAATCTTCCTGTCCGGAAAGAATTTCTATACTGGGCAACGTAACGGGATGAAAGCATGGCGCTTCATCCGCTTTTTTCTTTCCGGAGAATTCATATGCCCATGACGCATTACATGGAACTGCTGGCCGTCAACCAACCGTGGAACCTGATCCTTTTCATGGCGATCCCCGTCATCCTGGCGGAAACCGTCGCCATCACCGAACTGTTCATTCTTTTCTCGCGCAAGTACCACGGCGGGCTGCGCAGCATCAACCGCATCGCCAGCATCGTCGGTGGCTTCTACTTCGTCGGCGTGTTCGTCTATCTGGTGTTCAATGCGGTCATCCCGCTCACCACCGGCGGTGGATGGCGCGGCCCGGCCGATGTCATCGCCGTGCTTTCCTACCTGGCAGGCATCGTGCCGCTGCTCGGCATGGCCCTGCTCGACGCGGGCCTGACCGGCCGCCGGCTGGACGAGGAAGCCAAGCTGAAGCGCCATGCGGTCTACGTCGCCATTTTCCTGGTGGTGGCGCACGTCGCGATGATCTTCGGCATGCTCGACCCGAACCTGATGACGTCCGGCAATTCCGCTGCGGCGGCAGGCGGTTCCGCCCCGGCACATCAGATGCACCCGATACACCAGCACTGAGGCATGCGGGCATGCCTTCCTGCAAAGCCCGTTCTTCTCGCGGAGGACGGGCTTTATGACGTTGAAACGTCGCCCGCAACGACGAGAATGCTGCCCCACGGCAGCGTAGTCGGGATCAGGTTTTCGGCCAGACGTGCTTCGTCGGAACCGGACGGCAGGAACACGGCGGTTCGGTATTGGACGTTCCGGACCGGCAGCGCATCCAGCACGGGCCGCAGCTCGTCCGCCGTATGCCAGTGCGCGCCCCGGTACGCGCCTCGTCCCTCGCCCTGCCCTTTTTCGCGCCAGAGCAGGCCATCGCGGTTCAGCAGAGCGATGGCAAAGCGAGATCGGGTCACACGCACGATTTCGCGGATGGCGAGGGGCCAGTCATCGACGAAGGACAGCGCCGTGACGGATACGGTCCTGTCGACATGCTTGTCGTCGAATGGAAGGTGCCGGGCGTCGGCTTCCACATAGACCGATGCAGCATCCCTGCCGCGCGCATAGCGCAGCCAGTCCCCGTTGATATCGGCTCCCGTGATCCGCGCACCCGGCAGAGCGGCAAGGCGGCGGGTAAACCAGCCGGTCCCGCAGCCAACATCGAGGATGACCTCGCCGGGCTGCGGTTCCAGTAATTCCAGCAAGAGCCGGTACTCGGTCTCCCCGATCCACATTCCGCGTTCGGTGTCGTACCAGCCATCGTAATCGACAGCGGCCAGCGGTGTCACGTCATGTTCTCCCGTCAGGCAATCCGTTCAGGATATGCCATGCTTCCTTGTCCAGCCCTGCATCGAGCCGGAAGACAGTACTTCGAGCCCCTTTGCCGCCGGTACCCGCTCAAGCAGGGCCTGGGCGACGTCGCTCGCGGCAATCGCGCGGACGCTCGCCGGAATCAGCGGGCCGAGCAGCGCATTCACGCACATCCCTGCCCGCTCCCCCGCCCGGGGCGGCTGGCCCAGCGCTTTCCGGTTCCCCATGAGAAGGGATGGCCTGGCTATCACGAGAGCGTCGTAGCCGAGCGCTTCCAGCGCATCTTCCAGCTCTCCCTTGACGCGATTGTAGAAAATGCGCGAGTCCGCATCCGCGCCCAGGGCACTGACCAGTCCGAGGCGGCGGGCGCCGGCGGAACGGGCCGCGCGCGCCACGGCCAGGCTGGCGTCGAAGTCGATGGCGCGAAAAGCGGCCTGGCTGCCGGCCGCCTTGATGGTGGTACCGAGCGCCAGATAGACCTCATCCAGCGGTGGAAGGGAAGGCAATGCGGCGAAATCCACCACATGCGACGTCAGCCTGGGATGCCGCACATCCGGCGCACGTCTGCCGAGCGCATGGACGACGGCGATGGAATCGTCTTTCAGAAGACCCTGCAGGATTTCCCGTCCCACGAGTCCCGTGGCTCCGGCCAGAACCACGCTCCGGCTGGCCGATGCAGAGCGAATCGTTTCGTCCATCGGTCCCTCCCTCGATTAAATGATGGCAAGCGAAACTAACCTCGTTCATACCGGAACGAGGTTTATATACTACCGCCGATTTCCAACCGGCGTTCCGGGCTGACGGCAAACCCGGCAACGCTCCTGCACGGCGACTCTCCGCATCATTTCGAATCCGGCTTTACTTAGGGTAGTAGCCGCCGTACTGCGCGTCGCTGACTTTTTCCATCCATGTCACGGCCTTGCCGTCGAGCTGCTCCTGAATGGCGATATGCGTCATGGCCGAGTCGGGCGTAGCCCCGTGCCAGTGCTTGACGCCCGCCGGAATCCAGACCACGTCTCCCTGCCGGATGGTCTCGACCGGGCCGCCCCAGCGCTGCACTCGCCCCTCTCCTGCCGTCACGATCAGCCTCTGGCCGAGCGGATGGGTATGCCACGCCGTGCGTGCGCCGGGCTGGAACGTGACGCTGGCTCCTGCCGCCCGGGCCGGATCGTTCGGCTGGAACAGGCGGTCCATGCTGACCGAGCCGGTAAAGGTGTCGTCAGACCCCTTGCTGACGGGTCTGTCGCTGCCGTGCGTGATCGTCAGCGCCCGGGAAGCGCTGTCAGCCGTTGCAGCAGGGGTACCGATCACCGGGCCCGGCGTGCCGTCGTGTGCCTCGGCAACAGCCGAAGCGAGAAAGGAAAACATCATGATCGTGCAAGCAAGTCGTTTCATGTTCGGTCAACTGGCAGGTTGGTTGTCGTGATCTGTCGGCAAATGCGTTGCCATGCATCAATTACGATAATACCAAGACTTCCGCATGAACCGGAATCCGCTGGCCTCAGCCGCCCCTCCTGCATGAGCAGGCTCCGAACGCGGCGGCATCCCATCAGGCCGGGATGCCGCCCGTCCCGGCCCGATGAAGGAGAGGATCAGATCTTGTTGGCCCCCAGCACGCCTTTCAGGGACGCCATGTCGATCACGAACCGGTACTTCACGTCGCTTTTCAGCATGCGCTCATAC
>Ga0316600_10001453_pt1 | contig 10799 bp, 7 predicted proteins | sample OWC_soil_day5_CT_FD_207652 | JGI IMG/M metagenome (GOLD analysis project Ga0316600, IMG submission 207652) | Wetland soil microbial communities from Old Woman Creek delta, Ohio, United States - OWC_soil_day5_CT | ecosystem: Environmental > Terrestrial > Soil > Wetlands | place: USA: Ohio...
TCTCTGTCTGGAATACCATGGAATCTGCATCATTTCTTGCATCAATGGCATCCTTGCGTTTCTTATCCTGAGCCTCGTATTCAGCTGCTTCTTTTACAGCCTTATCGATATCGGAATCGGACATGTTAGATCCGGAAGTGATGGTGATATGCTGCTCTTTTCCTGTTCCTAAATCTTTTGCGGAAACGTTAACGATACCGTTGGCATCAATATCAAAGGTAACTTCGATCTGAGGAACACCTCTTCTTGCTGGTGGAATTCCATCCAGACGGAACTGTCCGAGAGTCTTGTTGTCTCTTGCAAACTGTCTCTCACCCTGTACTACATGAATATCAACTGCTGTCTGGTTATCTGCTGCTGTAGAGAAAACCTGGCTCTTCTTTGTAGGAATGGTTGTGTTTCTCTCGATCAGTCTGGTAGCAACGCCGCCCATTGTCTCGATGGATAAGGAAAGCGGAGTTACGTCAAGAAGAAGAATGTCGCCTGCACCTGCATCGCCTGCAAGCTTACCACCCTGGATACATGCACCAATCGCTACACATTCATCTGGGTTCAATGACTTGGAAGGCTCTTTGCCTGTCAGCTGTTTTACTTTCTCCTGAGCTGCCAGCATACGGGTAGATCCACCAACTAAAAGAACTTTTCCAAGCTCTGCAGCTGTCATTCCTGCATCTTTTAATGCACTCTGTACCGGAACAGCAGTGCGCTCGATTAAATCAAGTGTCAGTTCGTCAAATTTAGCTCTGGATAAGTTCATGTCCAGATGCTTTGGACCTTCTGCTGTTGCAGTAATGAAAGGTAAGTTAATATTGGTTGTGGTAGAAGAAGATAATTCCTTCTTTGCCTTTTCAGCCGCTTCTTTTAATCTCTGCATAGCCATCTTGTCACCGGACAAGTCAACGCCTTCTGCCTTTTTGAATTCATCTACCATCCACTGTGTCAGACGGTTATCGAAATCATCTCCGCCTAAACGGGTATCGCCGTTGGTAGAAAGTACTTCAATTACTCCGTCACCGATTTCGATGTTGGAAACGTCGAATGTACCGCCGCCTAAATCGTATACCATAATCTTTTGTTCTTTTTCATTATCAAGACCATAAGCAAGTGCTGCAGCTGTCGGCTCGTTGATAATACGTTTTACATCAAGACCTGCAATTTTTCCTGCATCCTTGGTTGCCTGACGCTGTGCATCGTTGAAATAAGCCGGTACGGTAATAACTGCTTCTGTAACTTTTTCTCCTAAATAAGCCTCTGCATCTGCTTTTAATTTCTGAAGAATCATTGCAGAAATTTCCTGAGGGCTGTAGTTCTTTCCATCAATGGTAACCTTATAATCGGTACCCATATGTCTCTTGATGGAAGAAATGGTACGGTCTGCATTGGTTACTGCCTGACGTTTTGCAGGTTCACCAACCAGTCTTTCTCCGTTCTTTGTAAATGCAACAACTGATGGTGTTGTTCTTACGCCTTCGCTGTTTGGGATTACAACTGGCTTACCGCCTTCCATAACGGCTACGCAGCTGTTTGTTGTTCCTAAGTCAATTCCAATGATCTTACCCATAGTTTTTTCCTCCTATTTTATAAACAAAATTGTGAGAGTTTCTGATTTATATTTAATTAGCTACCTGAACCATGGAATGTCTTACCACGGTATCCCGATAGGTGTAACCTTTTTGAAGTTCCTGGGAAACTACATTCTCTCCAAGAGAATCATCTTCCACATGCATAACCGCATTGTGGTAATTGGGGTCAAATGGCATTCCAACCGCTTCGATGGGCTTTACCCCTGCCTCATCCAGAGTTTTCATCAGCTGCTTATAGATCTTTTCCATACCGTCAGCAAACGGGGATTCCTTATCCGCTTCCGGAATCGCTGCCAGGCCCCGCTCAAAATTATCAACTACGGGGAGAATTCTCTCTATAATGTCTTTTGCTCCTATTTCAAACATGGCAGACTTTTCTTTTTCAGTCCGCTTTCTAAAATTGTCAAATTCAGCCATGGATCTTTGAAGACGATCTGTAAGCTCCTCAATCTTTTCATCCTTCGGATCTTTTTTCTCTTTCTTCTTACCAAAAAAGCCTTTCTTTTCCGGCTCCTCTTTTGCATCGCCTTCCGACTCTGCCGTCTCTTCCTGTTCCTGTGAACATTCTTCCTTACAGTCGCAAGTAACGTCTATCTCTTTTTCAGAGGAAACGGCATCTTCCTGATTTGTCGTCTCTTCTGCCAGATTCTCGTCTGTTTTAACATCTTCCATGCTCAATATTCTACCCTTTACCTTTCATCTTTTTTCAAAATGGTATCCAGCTGTGTCATTAAATTCCTCAGCGTATTGAGTACCTTTTCATAATCCATTCGCTTGGGACCAATGATACCGATGGTACCTCTTAAGCCTTCCCCAAGTTCATAGTTGGCGGTAACGATACTGCAGTCCTTCATCGTCTGTACAGGTGCTTCATCTCCGATGTACACCTGGATTCCAGAGCTGCTTTCTGAACTGTTTACATCATCTACCAGTTCCTGAAGCAGTTCCTTCTGTTCCAGCGCACCGATTAACTGACTGGCTTTTTCTCCGTCGCTTAATTCGGGATATTTGAAAATATTGGTTGCTCCGCTGGTATAAATCTGAAGATCCTCATCATCGGCTCTGATGGCTGCTGCCACCTCCGATAAAACCCGGTCCACAACTTCACTGTGAGGACCTGCCTGGGTCTTTAACCTGCTGATCACTTCTAAATTGATCTCTTCTATAGAAAGCCCGTTTAAAGCATTATTTAAAAGAATGTTAAGATTCAATATTCCTTCGTCGCTCAGTTCTGAACGAATGGGGATTATGGTGTTCTTTATGATATTGCCTTCCACCACAATTACCACAAGCAGTTTTCCCTCATCGACCTTGGACAGCTGGATAAACTTTAACTTGTTATGATGGTACTGGGGCGCACTGATCATGGCTGCATAGTTGGTGTTCTGGGCTAGCAGCTTTGCTACCTGCTTTAACATGGATTCTACCCGGTCCACACGCTTTATCATTAATTCTTTAATCTCAGTAAACTCATCTTCCTTTTCCTGAAGAATGGTATTTACATAGAAGCGGTATCCCTTATCGGAAGGAATTCTTCCTGCAGAAGTATGAGGCTGCATAATATAACCCATCTCTTCCAGATCAGACATCTCATTCCGGATGGTGGCGGAGCTTAAATTCAAGTCCGTATATTTTGAAATCGTACGGGATCCTACCGGCTCACCTGTTTCCAGATAAGTTTTAATAATCGCTTTTAATATAATGATCTTCCGTCCATCCAGTTGATCCTTCTCATCCAAACTGCCACGCTCCTTTCAGAGGTATTTGTTAGCACTCGACGTTTAGGAGTGCTAACATCTTCTTTTCATAATATATTCTTTTTTTCTACATTTGTCAATACATTCCTGAAAATTTTTAAATGAAGTTTTTGTGACCTGCATGTACATTTTATCTCAATTTTCTATCAAATATTACAAAGCCTATGACATTTTTTTCTTGACTTTTAACACTTTTGTAATATAATGGTAATTGATACACCATAACAACACGATTGCGAGGTAAATCATGATTAGTTTTTCAAGACGAATCCGGATCACCGGATTTCTGACACTCCTTTGTATTCTGCTGTTATCCACTACTGCAATGGCTGCCCAGACGGCTGATAGCCAGAGTACAGCAAGTCAACAGTCAGGGAGTGTAGATACAGATAAGCAAATGAAAAAGAACAGTACCGAAACGGTTGCTACTGCAAGTGACGCTACGATGAGCGATGTGGTAGGACCGGGCATAGAAAAGATAGAACTGCCAGAAGAAAAAGCACCCACAGGTCCGGTTTTTGAAAGAGGCGCATCTCTGGGAATATTCTCTGCAACAGCCTACTGCCCCAGCAGCTCAGGAAGACAGCAGAAGACTTACTCCGGAACCATCCCACAGCCGATGCACACATTATCTGCAGATCTTACTGTACTGCCGCTTGGATCAAAGGTCATGATTGATGGCGTTGTTTATACGGTGGAAGATACCGGAAGCGGTATCAGAGGAAACAAAGTGGATATCTATTTCGGAAGCCGGGGAGAAGCTCTTGCTTTTGGAAGACAGTCAAAAGAGATATTTGCTGTAATAGAAAGGTAATAAATCATTGTCCATATATGTTGCCGGAAAGCGGAATTCTCCCTTTCCGGCAGCTTTTTTTATGCAGAAAATCCCGGTGCCGGGTACAAAATACTATAAAAACTTGACAAATATGGAAAAAAGTGTAAAATAATTACTTGTACCTCATTTATTACAAATATGTTACATATATTTATATTGTATTAATTTGTATGTACTTTTTGTAAAAAAGAAAGGAAGTAATTATTACATGAATAAAATAAAGAAATTACAATGGTTCCTTGGAACATTACTAATGATAGCATTTTATACGATATCACCCGCTTATGTTCTTGCCGGGCAGACTCCGGGGATTATAGACGGTGTGGATGAAACCAGCATCCGGGGATGGGCCTGGAACAGCTTAAATCCTTCCGCCGCACAGGAGGTTAAGGTCATCATTACCAATCAGGCAACCGGAAGTGTTGTGGGAGAACTGACTGCTTCTGCCACGAAATACAGAGAGGATCTGGCTGTTCAGGGCACCGGCACTGGAAATTACGGTTTTGAGGTATCCGTTCCCTGGAACAGTTATGGGGACGGCTCCTATCTTGTGGAAGCCTATACCGGCGGACAGAAGCTTTCCGGCTCCAGGGTATATGGTGTTGGTTCCTTTGCTTCTTTAAACGGGCTGCATTCTCTTGGAATGTTTAAGACCACAGCTTACTGCCCATGCAAAAGCTGCTCAGGCAGATGGGGCGGAAGAACCAGTACGGGTACGGTGGCTACCGCAGGCCATACTATTTCCGTTGATCCAAAAGTGATTCCTTATGGAAGCCGTCTTATGATCGGCGGAGTGATTTATACGGCTGAGGACTGCGGCAGTGGTGTAAAAGGGAATCATATTGATATCTTTTTTAATACACATGGAGAGACCAGGGCTTATGGCACCAGAAGTATGGAGGTCTTTCTGGTTCAGTGATGAAGCTTAATAATAGAATAAGGGGGCTGCAAAGAACGTATTTGTTCTCTCTTTGCAGGCCCCTTATGTTACAATAAAAACTGACTCATCACGTAATTGCTGATATCAATTCCCCGTTCTGTAAGCCGGTAAAATCCTTCCTTTAACTCCATCAGACCTTCCTGCTCCAGTTTATCAAGGATGGGTCCATATACATGGCGTATATTCTGGCCGAAACTGCTGACAAAACCATGAGCAGATACTCCTTCTATCAGGCGGAGGCCTAAAAACATATACTCCTCCATCTTTTCTTCTATGGAGAGGTGTTCAAACTCCAGTCTTAAAAGCTTGTCAAACTCTTCTTTTCTCCCAAAGCTGCCATTGATATAATCCTGATAACTGGCTATGTTATGAAAACGGCATCCATCTAAATAGGAAGAAGATCCAAGTCCCAGACCTAAGTATTGCACTCCGGTCCAGTAGCCGATGTTATGTCTGCATTCATATCCCTTTCTGGAATAGTTGGAAATCTCGTACCGCTCATATCCCTGTTCTTTTAAGAACTCTCTGGTCAGATAATACATCTCTCTCTCCATGTCCTCATCAGGGAGCTCAGGAAGAGACATCAGACGCCTTCGTTCCTCTCTTGTCATAGAATCATTATCCATCTCCACATGATCTCCATAACGGTCATAGAACGGGGTTCCTTCCTCTACAATTAGGCTGTATGCGGATATATGCTCTGGCTTTAACATGGTAACCTTTTTTAATGTATTCTTCCATGATTCCACTGTCTGACCGGGAATCGCCGAGATTAAGTCCACATTTACGTTATCAAATCCCGCCATGCGCACTCTCTGATAGCTTTTTAAAAACTCATCGTAGGTGTGTATCCTGCCAAGATAGCCCAGTTCTTTATCGTCAGCTGACTGAAGTCCCATACTGATCCTGTTTACTCCGGCACGTTTGTATTGAAGAAGTGCTTCAGAGGTAACGGTTCCCGGATTGGCTTCCAAGGTAATCTCCGCCTCCGGATGAATGTCAAACTGACTGTTTAATGCGTTAAGAATGGCAGTCATCTGATTTGTTTCAAGAATAGAGGGCGTCCCTCCCCCGATAAAAATACTGATGACCTGATATTCCCTGGTATATGCACTCTGGTATTTTATCTCTTCCAGCAGCTGTTCTGTATATTCCTGCTGCATCCGTTTATTTCCGGGAAATGATAAGAAATCACAGTAAGCGCATTTACGTGCACAAAACGGGATGTGCACGTAAATCTCCATGTTTTTTTTATTCATCATCTAATTTCAGTACGCTCATAAATGCCTTCTGCGGTATCTCAACGTTACCGACCTGGCGCATACGTTTTTTACCTTCTTTCTGCTTTTCAAGAAGTTTTTTCTTACGTGAAATATCACCGCCGTAACATTTGGCAAGTACATCTTTTCTCATGGCTTTTACTGTCTCGCGGGCAATGATCTTGCCGCCGATGGCTGCCTGAATGGGAATTTCAAAAAGCTGTCTGGGAATCTCATCTTTCAGCTTTTCACACATTCTTCTGCCGCGCTCATAGGCGGATTCTGCATGTACAATAAAGGAAAGTGCATCCACTTCTTCTTTGTTGACTAATATATCCAGCTTTACCAGTTCAGACTTTTCATAGCCTTTCAGCTCGTAATCGAAGGAAGCATAGCCTCTGGAACGGGATTTCAGTGCATCAAAGAAATCGTAGATGATTTCATTTAACGGAAGTTCATATTTTAACAAGGCTCTGGTGGCTTCCATATATTCCATTCCAAGATAAACACCACGGCGTTCCTGACAAAGCTTCATAATGGCTCCTACAAATTCCGTAGTTACCATAATTTCTGCGCTGACAATGGGCTCCTCCATATATTCAATCTCCGTAGGATCAGGAAGATTGGAGGGGTTGGTAAGTTCCAGCTTCTCCCCGTTCTTTTTGAATACATGATAGACTACGCCAGGTGCAGTCGTCACAAGATCTAAATTATATTCCCGTTCCAGACGTTCCTGGATTACCTCCAGATGAAGAAGTCCTAAGAATCCGCAGCGGAAACCAAAGCCAAGGGCAAGTGATGTCTCCGGTTCAAAGAATAAGGAAGCGTCATTAAGCTGAAGCTTCTCAAGCGCATCACGAAGATCATTGTAACGGGCTCCGTCGGAAGGATACAGACCGCAGTACACCATGGATGTTACCTTTTTGTAACCAGGAAGAGCCTGCTTACATGGTCTGTCAGCATGGGTAATGGTATCTCCCACTGCCGTATCCTTTACGTTTTTAATGCTGGCAGTTAAATATCCAACCATACCTGCAGATAATTCATCACAGGGTAAAAACTGTCCTGCACCGAAATATCCCACTTCCACTACCTCTTCCACCGCACCGGTGGCCATCATTCGCACTTTATCTCCTCTTTTTACCGTTCCTTCTTTTACGCGGAAGAATACGATGACTCCTTTGTAGGAATCATAAAGGGAATCAAAGATCAGGGCCTGAAGGGGTGCTTCCGGATCACCTTCAGGAGCTGGTATTTTCTCAACAATCGCTTCCAGTACCGCTTCTACATTGAGACCTGTCTTGGCGGAGATTCTGGGTGCATCATGAGCTTCAATGCCTATTACATCTTCAATCTCCTCAACTACCCTCTCCGGCTCCGCACTGGGAAGGTCAATTTTATTTAATACCGGAAATACATCCAGGTTGTGATCCAGTGCCATATAAACGTTTGCAAGAGTCTGGGCTTCAATTCCCTGGGAGGCATCTACTACTAAAACAGCGCCGTCACAGGCTGCCAGACTTCTTGAAACCTCATAATTAAAGTCAACATGACCCGGTGTGTCAATCATGTTAAAAACGTATTCCTGCCCGTCATTTGCCTTATAAACAGTACGAACTGCCTGGGCCTTTATGGTTATTCCACGTTCCCGTTCCAGATCCATATTATCAAGAATCTGAGCCTGCATCTCTCTGCTTGTCAGCAGTCCTGTTTTCTCAATAATTCTGTCTGCGAGAGTTGATTTTCCGTGATCAATATGAGCAATAATGCAAAAATTACGTATTCTATTCTGCTGGGCAGCTGCCATAAAATATAATCCTCTTTTCTGATGTTTCTGGTGTCTTCAAATATACCATTAAAATTAACGGTTGTCCACCGGGAAAGCGTTGAATTCCTTGAATTATATAGGTCAAATTGATTTTCCCCTCTGCAGATTATATTTTCAGAGAAGACTCAAAGCTGGATAAGCCTGATAAGATAACAGGCTTCCAGCTTTTTTATTTGCTACTATGTTGTTTGTTAATTTCCTTTTAAGACCATATCCAAAACCTCTGAAAGGGGTTCCATGGCATTTAATGCTTCCTGGTAGGAATTGGTCTGGGCGCCGACTTCAATCAAAGCGGATCTGGCTCTTAAATGCTGGTTATAGCGTAGCCCTTTTATGTAAATCTTGCGGGTGAGCCCGGGGAAATAGGCAGCACTGTCCAGCTGCATCTGAAAGCTGAAAGCAAGATTCTTCTCTCTATATGGATTGGGCAGATATTCAATTGGACCTTCCGGAGTCTGGCTGACTCCGTTAAAAAACATGACAGGAGCTGTCATTTTCCCATTGACCTTATTAACCATATGAAGACTACTGTCTACTCCATCCCGGTGCACATCCAGGATCACCTCGATAGACGGATTATCCTGAAGAATCCCGGTAATGCCGTCAAGGGCGTATGTATATGCTTTGTTTCTGTCCAGCTTTCCATTTTGCAAGTCATAAACGGAGGTATCATGAATGACATTGTAGCCCTTTGCTGTTAACAGCTGGGTTAAGTAAGTTCCAATACCAACAACGGTCGCTTCCTTATTACCAGACCCAAAATCAGAATACTCTTCCTGGGAATGGGTATGGTAGATTAAAATCTGGGGTTTGTCATTTCCTCCTTCCAGAGTAAATTTCTCCGAAAGGAACTGATCGGCTTTCATTAAATCCCGTCCAGCCGTGGTTGAGGTATGAACACTGTAAAAATGCTTCATCATATAATCGTAGTCGGCCAGCTGCTCCTTCCGGTAGGTGGTTCCCACGATGGGCCAGATACTGCTTGACGCGCAGGTCATTGCAGAATTCTTTTCCTCACTGGCAGGTACGGGCTGTTGCGTCTCTTTGGCCACTTCCTGTTTCGGAGGTTCTGCGGCCGCCTGGCTTTCCGGTGTCTCCTGGGAAACCTTGGGTGCACCGGCATTTACGCTTCCGTCTTCCCCACTCTCTTCTCCTCCATCATATAGAAGAAAGCTGTGTTCCTCGTAAAATTTACCGCTTTCTAAATAACTCCTGTAGGCAGGATCATCTTCTCCGTAATAATCTGCTGTTGTACCGGTTTTATTCGTATACCGGGATAAGGGGGAATGGCTGAAGAAAAAACCACAAACCAGGCTTCCAAGTGATTTTTCCTGATACAGTATCTTCCCGCCTTCCCCTTCCTCCTCCCATAAAGAAGCAGGATACTGGTAACGCCAGATTATGGCGGCGCTTTCAGAAACACCCTCTCCAATCCAGCTTTGAATATCTTTTAAATCCAGCCTGCCTGCTGCCTGTGAAGCTTCTTTAAGACTCAAAAAAACGGCCAGAATCAGGCTTACTGTAATCATTAATTTTTTAATTATCCGGTTCAATCTTTCACTGCTCTGTTTCATAGCCGCCTTCCTGCATTCTTGATTATAATATACTATGCAGAAAGGTGGCTGTTTACTACGAAACTTCCTGTCCCAAAAAGGTCATGTGGATACCCTCAGAGATGGTAAAGCTTAATTCTTTCACAGTTTCGTCAATATCTGGAGGGGTTACATAAAGCGGCCCGAATTCCGGCTCTAAAAGTTCCCGGATCAAATCATACTGTTCATCAGAATTAAGATTTTCCATAAAATCTCCCATTCCTTTGGTCTCCATATTTTCTGACAGTGCCCGGATTAAGGTTGTCACTGTATCATGGACGATTGCAGCGGCCCCTACAACAGTAGGTACGCCAATTGCCATGACCGGTACTCCTAAGCTTTCTTTTGTTAAGCTGTTGCGGTGATTTCCCACTCCGGAACCCGGATGAATACCGGTATCTGTAAGCTGTATGGTTGTTCCAAGACGTTTTACGCTTCTTGCAGCCAGAGCATCAATTGCAATTATGAGATCGGGCTTTGTTTCTTTAATAATACCTTTTAATATCTCGGCTGTCTCCATTCCGGTCTGAGCCATGACGCCTGGTGCTATCCCGCTGATCACAGGCATGGGTTTTCCACGCCAGAAATCGTCTCCATACTGAACCTTTAAATGTCTGGTTACCTGGAGATTATTAAGAACTCTGGGTCCCAGAGAATCGGGCGTTACAGATGAGTTACCAAGTCCTGCCACCAAAACATGAAAATTGGGTTTTGTGAAATCTTTTCCTTCAAGCAGCTTGGAAATCTGAAGCGATAGTTCCTTAGATACCTCTCTGTGATAATCCTCATCTTTTAAAGACAGCTGGTCTGCCTCCAGGGTAATATAGGTTCCAATGGGTTTTCCCATGGCTTTTGAACCTTTTTCATCAAGAATTTTTACCTCTGTCATCTTAATCCGGCTGTCAGCCCGATGCCATTCCCTTAATGATACTCCTGATATTTCTCCGCCGTCACCAGGAAAACTTTCTTTTTCTTCAACTGCAAGGTCTGTACGTACTTCAAATG
>Ga0316600_10001455_pt1 | contig 10795 bp, 9 predicted proteins | sample OWC_soil_day5_CT_FD_207652 | JGI IMG/M metagenome (GOLD analysis project Ga0316600, IMG submission 207652) | Wetland soil microbial communities from Old Woman Creek delta, Ohio, United States - OWC_soil_day5_CT | ecosystem: Environmental > Terrestrial > Soil > Wetlands | place: USA: Ohio...
GGCGCTCCGGCGGGGGCGGTCGCCCTGGCGCAGTGGTTCTCCAACCGGGAACGAGGCCGGATGTACGGCCTCTGGAGCACGGCCCACGCCGTCGGCGAGGGACTGACGTTCCTCGGCGTCGCCGTGGTCGTCACGGCCTGGGGCTGGAGAGCCGGCTTCTGGGTGCCGGGACTGCTGTGCATCTTCGTGGCGCTTGCCATCTACCTGCTGGTCCAGGACCGGCCCCAGACTCTCGGACTGCCGGCCATCGCCGACTGGAAGAACGACCACTGGAGCGGCGAGAAGAGAAGCGAAGGACGGAAGGACAGCATCTGGGCGAGCCAGCGGTCGATTCTGAAAATGCCGGCGATCTGGGTGCTGGCGTTGTCGAGCGCGTCGATCTACGTCACCCGCTACGCCATCAACAGCTGGGGCATCCTCTATCTGCAGGAGGCCAAGGGTTACTCGCTGCTGCTGGCCGGCAGCATGCTGACGGCCAACACGGTGACCGGGATCCTCGGCGCCATCGCATTCGGGTTCGCGTCGGACAAGCTGTTCAAGGCGCGGCGACCGCCTGTCAACCTGATCTTCGGCGTCGTCGAGCTTGCCGGGCTGCTGATGATCTTCTTCGGTCCGCCCGGGAGCCCGGCGTTCATGATGATCGCCTTCCTCCTCTACGGGTTCGGGCTCACCGGGCTCGTGACGTCGCTCGGCGGCCTGTTCGCGATCGACATCGCTCCCAAGAAGGCGGCCGGCGCGGCGATGGGCTTTATCGGGGTCTTCTCCTACGTCGCCGCGGCAACGCAGGAGCGGATCAGCGGTTGGCTGATCCAGCGCGGGATGGTCATGGTCGACGGCGTCAGGCACTACGACTTCTCGACCGCAATCTGGTTCTGGATCGCCTCGTCCGTGGTGTCGCTGGCCCTGACGACGACGCTCTGGCGGGTCCGTCTACGTGACTGAGGAGGGTACGACCAAGTGAAGAACCGGTACGACGTCGTCACCGTGGGCAACTACACCAAGGACACGATTGTCTCGCCCGCCGGAACGCGCCACGTCGACGGCGGTGGCTTCAACTACGCGGCGTTCGCCGCGCTCGCGCGCGGGTGCAAGGTGGCGGCGATCACGCGGCTTGCCGCCGAGGACGTCCATGTGGTGGAAGCACTTGAGCGCGTGGGCGTGGCCGTCTTCGCGGAGAAGACCCCCTCGTCCACCCTCATGCGGCTGGAGTATCCGACCGCGAACGTGGACGAGCGGGTGCTCACGGTGGCCGCAACCGCAGGGTCTTTTACGCCGGACCAGGTGCGGGACGTCGAAGCACGCGCGTTCGTGGTCAGCCCCTCGATCCGGGGAGAAGTGCCTCTGGACGTGATTCAGGCGCTCCGCGGCAAGGACGCAATGGTCGCGGCGGACGCGCAGGGTTTCGTACGCGTGCGCGACGGCGAAGGCAGGCTCCACCACCGTGAGTGGCCCGAGATGGGCCAGGTACTCGGCCTCGTGGACGTGCTCAAGGTCGACGCGGTGGAGGCCAAGTCACTCACGGGGGAGAGCGACCTGAGGCGGGCGGCCGACGCGCTCGCGCAGATCGGGCCACGCGAGGTGGTCCTGACGCACCGGAACGGGCTCCTAGTCCTGGCCGAGGGCAGCTTCCACGAGGTGGAGTTCCGCTCGGCCTCGCTGGCCGGACGGAGCGGCCGGGGCGACACGTGCCTCGGCTCGTACGTGGCGGCGAGGTTGAGCGCACCGCCGGCGGAGGCGACGCTCTGGGCGGGTGCGGCAACCAGCCTGAAGCTCGAAGCGGAGGGACCGCTCCGGAAGTCACGGGAGGAGATCGAGGTGTTCAAGCGCAGGACGTACGGGGGAGCATGAGGACGCCGCCATGAGCGAGTTGCAGGTGTTCGTCGACCGCCTGCGCCGGGAAACGGAACCGTCGGTGAGCTCGGCCGACGCGGGAGCGACGGTCGCCGTGGCGGTCACGGCGGCGCGCTCGATCGAGGAGGGTGCTCCGGTCGAGGTCACGCTCGAGAGCCGGCAGCACGCGGGGGCGGGGAGGGAGCCGCCCCGCTCGGGCAAAGGCGTTCGAGGCGAGGCGAACAGGCATGAAGCACCCACAGGTACTGACGATTGATTGAAAGGAGATTCACAGATGGCCAAGTCCCAGGAAAGCCCGAAGTTGCTGAAGACGAGCCAGCCGGACCTGTTCTTCGAGGACAACACGGTCGGCCGCTGCAAGAAAGCGGTGTGGGACGCGAGCGACAAGGAGGTCGACGCGATCCTCGCCGAGTACGGGATCCCCTCCCCGTGCGAGTGGGGCAAGTCCGGTTCCTACATCCAGACGACGGTTCGCCATCGGGTCGAGGCCGAACGAAAGAAGAACGACATCGTCTTCATCCCGGTCGGCTGCACCGAGATGCACGGCAGGCACCTCCCCAGCGCCTCCGACACCCTCTACGTGAGTCAGATCCTGGAAGGGCTGCGGCGCTACACGGCAAAGCGGGGCGCGCCGTGCGCCCTGGCGCTGCCGCCGCTCAACTACGGCTCGCACCCCTACCACCACCTGGGCATGGCCGGCACGGTGATCGTGCGCGAGAACGTCGCCCGTGAGCTGATGATCGACGTGATGCTCGGACTGTGGAACGACGGTTTCCGCAAGCAGGTCATCATCAACAACCACGGTCACCTGTGGATGCTCGAGTCGGCGATCCAGCAGTTCCAGAAGCGCTACCAGCTCCCGGGCATCTTCCGCGTCATCGACTGGCACCGGGCGGTGCGCGAGTTCTTCCGGACCACCGAGAAGGGCGGCAAGCTGGACACCAACTTCGTGCACGCCGACGAGTCCGAGACCTCGCTCGGGCTGCTGCTGCACCCCGACATGGTGGACATGAAGTACGCCGTCGACACCCAGGGCAAGAGCTACCTGCCCGACGGTCACTTCGACAAGTCGGTGGACCCGTTCGGGCGGCCCAGCCGCTGGTCGGAGGGCGAGGGCCACTTCGCGATCGAGATCAAGGCCACGCCGGAAGGCGTCGTCGGCAAGTCGACGCGCGGCGCGGCGGTCAAGGCGAAGCGGCCGGTGGCGGCGATCCTGCGCTACCTAACGCTGCTCAACGATCAGATCCTCGAAGTGTTCCCTCCGGGGACGGTGCCGCCGGTCGAAGAGGTGACGCTGCGGACCGCGAAGGACATGGAGCCGTACCTGCGCGAGCCGATGAGCAAGGGTTGGAAGCCGGTGTACAACCTGCCGGCGATCGGCCAGGGCTTCGACCAGTGACGAAGCTCAGCGTCGTGCTCTCGACCCACGCCGCCAGCTTCGACGCGGTGGCGCTCAAGGGCGATTTCGAGGCGAACGTCGCCAAGATCGCCGGGTGGGGGTACGACGGGGTCGAGTTGGCGATCCGCGATCCCCGCCTCGTGGAGGCGGCGGAGCTCGAGCGTGTGGTGGGCGGGCACGGCCTGGTCGTGCCCGCCATCGGTACCGGTCAGGCGTGGGGCGAGGAGAAGCTGTCGTTCACCAGCGACAGCGCCCCGGTGCGGGAGACCGCCGTCGAGCGGATCAAGAGCCACATTCCGCTGGCGGCAAGGTTCGACGCGCTGATCATCCTCGGCCTGATCCGGGGGATCACGCCGGCCGGGCAGACGCACGGGCGATCGATGGAGTACCTCGTCGAGGCGATCAGGGAGTGCGCTGCCGCGGCCGCCGGAAGCGGCGTGCGGTTCGCCCTCGAGCCGCTCAACCGGTACGAGACCGACCTCGTGCACACGGTCGCGGAGGGGCTGGAGCTCGCGGAGCGGATCGGGGCGGACAACTTCGGGCTGCTGCTCGACACCTTTCACATGAACATCGAGGAGCCGGTGATCGGGGACAGCATCCGGGCGTGCGGCGAGCGGATCTTCCATTTTCACGTGGCGGACTCGAACCGTTGGTACCCGGGCGCCGGCCACCTCGATTTCAAGGCGATTCTGGACACGCTTGCAAACACCGGCTACCGGGGCTTCGTCTCCGGGGAGTTCAAAGCGCTGCCGGACGCCGACACGGCAGCGCAGCGGAGCATCAGCTACCTGCGCAAGCTCTGAAGGGTTCGGTCGCAGTCGGCGCGCGACCGGGAAGGGGAGACAGAACTGAAAGCCGGTCGAGAGGCGTTGCGCGGTTGGACGGTCTATCCGCGCTCGGTGGTGGAGGTGACGGGCACGTGCCTCTGCCTTGCGGCGAGCGAGGACGGTCGATCCAGGGCGCTCGTGGTCCGCGGTGAAGAGCTTGGGTTCGAGGGCACACGACGGGAGCCGGACGGGCGACTGCTGTGCCCGCTGAACAGCGCCAACGCCGCTGCCCTGCGTGCGCGTCTGCCGTGGCTTCGCCCCGCCCCGCTCGGCCTGAAGACGTCGGTCGGCTTCGGGGATCGCCTGGGTTTGGCGACCCCGGGGCACGCGCGGGCGATCCGCTGGTTCCCGGTCGGCGAGGGGCGGATCGCCGCGGTGTTCGCCCAGCAGTCGGTGCGCGAGAACGCCCGCACCGGCCGAACGCCGCAACAGGTGCTGGACGACGCAACCTGGGGCGTCTTCCGGGAGGGTTGGCGCGAGCCCTGGGGCGCGGACGCCGACCACCTGAAGACACCTGCGGACGTGGACGCCTTCGTCGCCGCCGGCTACACGTTCTTCACGATCGACCCCGGTGCCCACGTCGACGATGAGGCCGGTGGCCTCTCGGTCGCCGCCCTCGAGGCGAAGGTGTCGGCGTTGCCGTGGCAGGCGCTCGAGGACACCGTCGGTGACCTGCAGCGTCGGTACCTCGCAGCACCGGTGGACCTCGAAGGTTCGGCCCTGGCGATCGCCACGGAGCAACTGAGGCGTGCGGCAGTCAAGTACGGCCGGGCCGTCGCCCACACCGTTGCGATGTACCGGCACATCGTGTCCAGGCTCGGCGGGCGGTCGTTCGACCTCGAGGTGTCGGTCGACGAAACCACGAGCCCCACGACGGTCGCAGAGCACGTCTACATCGCCGGTGAACTGCGGCGCCTCGGCGTGCGCTGGGTGAGCCTCGCTCCCCGCTTCGTGGGGCGTTTCGAGAAGGGCGTGGACTACATCGGTGATCTCGGGACCTTCGCGGCCGATTTCGCGCGGCACGCCGCGGTGGCGCGGGCGTTCGGGCCGTACAAGCTGAGCCTCCACTCGGGCTCGGACAAGTTCAGCGTCTATCCGATCGCCGCGCGGCTCACGGACGGATCTGCCATCGGTCTGGTCGGGTCGCTGGTGCACGTGAAGACCGCCGGCACGAGCTACCTCGAGGCGCTGCGGGCGACAGCCCGTGTGGACCCGGAGTTGTTCCGGCAGATCCTGGCGCTGGCCAGAGAGCGCTACGAGATCGACCGGGCGACCTACCACGTGTCGGCCGATCTCGCCAGGGTGCCGGAAACCAATGCGTTGACGGATCGCGAGCTGCCGCTCCTGCTCGAGCAGTTCGACGCCCGGCAGGTTCTCCACGTGACGTTCGGCTCCGCCCTGGACCGGTTCGGGCAGCGGCTTCGGGAAGTGCTGGAGAAGAACGAGGAGACATACGCAACCGTCCTGGAAGCCCATTTCAGGCGGCATCTGGCCCCGTTGATGGACTGAAGTTGGCGCGCGGCCTTTCGCAGTCGGGAGGTCCGGGAGAGCAGGTGGAGGGAGCCGAGGTGGAGCCCAAGACACTGGCGAGCTGGTACGACTTCCGGGGGCGCACCGTGGCGCTGAGCGGCGGGGCCGGCATCCTGGGCGGCGAGATCGCGGTCGCGCTGGTCGCCTGCGGAGCCAACGTGGCCGTTCTCGATGTCGAGCCTGCCGGCGTCGAGCGCTTCAGGGAGCGCCTCGACCGGGGTCCCGGCCGCGCGATCGTCGCCCCGTGCGACGTCCTGAAGCGCGACTCCCTGGCTGCGGCGGAGCGGACGATCCGCGACCAACTCGGTCCGGTGGACACCCTGGTCAATGCGGCGGGAGGCAACAGCCCCGCGGCCACGACCGGGCCGGGCCGGGCGTTCTTCGATCTTCCGGAGGAGGCGCTCCGGTCCGTGCTCGACCTCAACGTGCTCGGCACGGTGCTGCCCTGTCAGACGTTCGGTCGCGGGATGGCCGAACGGAAGCGCGGCGTGATCCTCAACGTCTGCTCGATGAACGCCTTCAGGCCCCTGACCCGGATCCCCGCATACTCGGCGGCCAAAGCCGCGGTGGCCAACTTCACGCAGTGGCTGGCCGTCCACATGGCGCGGGAGTACTCGGCGCAGATCCGCGTCAACGCGGTCGCGCCGGGTTTCTTCCTCACCGAGCAGAACCGTTTTCTTCTCACCGACCGGACGAGCGGTGAGTTGACCCCTCGGGGGGCGGCCGTCATCGAGCACACGCCGATGGGCCGGTTCGGACAGCCGGAGGACCTGCTGGGCACGGTGCTCTGGCTGCTGTCCCCCGCGTCCTCGTTCGTGACCGGCGTGGTGGTGCCGGTGGACGGCGGGTTCTCGGCGTTCAGCGGGGTGTGAGAGGAGGAGGCGATGGGCGGCTACCCGGAGGTCGCACGCGTGCTGGCGGAGTTGAAGCCCAGGCAGCGGTTCTTCATCGGCATCGACTCTGACGGCTGTGCCTTCGACACCATGGAGGTGAAGCACAAGGAGTGCTTCATCCCCAACATCATCAAGCACTGGGGGCTGCAGCCGGTGTCCAAGCACGCGCGCGAGGCGGCGGAATTCGTCAACCTCTACTCGAGATGGCGCGGGATCAACCGCTGGCCGGCGCTGGTGATGGTTTTCGACCTGCTGCGCGAGCGCGCGGAGGTGCGAGCGCGCGGTTTCGAGCCGCCGCACGCCCCGCGGCTGCGCGAGTTCATCGCCGACGAGGGCTTCGCGAAGAGCAACGACGGCCTGCGGGGTTACATGGCCAACCACCCGGACCCGGAGCTCGATACCGCGCTGGCCTGGACGACCGGGGTCAACCAGGCCGTCGCCGACATGGTGCGCGGGGTGCCCCCGTTCCCCTGGGTGCGGGAGAGTCTGCGGGCGCTGGCTGACAAGGCCGACATGATCGTGGTGTCGGCCACCCCGGTGGAGGCGCTGACAAGGGAGTGGCAGGAGCACAACCTGGCACGATTCGTCCGGGCGGTCGCCGGGCAGGAGATGGGCAAGAAGTCGATGCACCTGGAACTGGCGGCCGGCGGCAAGTACGCACCCGAGCACGTCCTCATGATCGGGGACGCCCCGGAAGACATGAAGTCGGCGCGCGCCGTGGGAGCCCTCTTCTACCCGATCAACCCGGGCCGCGAGGAGGTTTCCTGGGAGCGCTTCCACGACGAGGCTCTGCACCGGTTCCTCAGGGGCACTTACGCCGGGGAGTACGAGGCCGGGCTGATCGCCGAGTTCGAGGCGATCCTGCCGGAGGTGCCGCCGTGGCAGCGCTGAACGCCACCGATGCGCGGGCACCGAGCAGGGAGTGACGGGAGGCCCATGGTCGTCGGTACCGGCACCGCCGCGCGCGCCCTGACGGACGACGAGGTCCGGAGCGTGATGGCCGAGGCGCTGGGATCCGCCGAGCTCGACGGCCGGCGGGTGCTCGTGATCGTCCCGGACAGCACGCGAACCGCTCCGGTTGCGCTTATCCGGGCCGTTCTGGACGAGCTGCTGAAGCCGCGGGTCGCGGCGCTCGACTACCTGGTGGCACTCGGCACCCACCCCGTGATGGACGACGCGGCGCTCAGCAAGCTGCTCGGCGTTCCCGTGCACGCAGGAAGGGCAGGTGGGTCGCGGATCTTCAACCACAGGTGGGACCTGCCGGAGAGCTTCGTGACGCTTGGCACGATCCCCGCCGAGGAAGTGGCGCTGGTCAGCGAGGGGCGGCTCGAGCTCGACGTGCCCGTGCGTCTCAACCGCCTCGTGGGCGAGCCGGGAGGGAAATCGCCCTACGACCGGATCATCGTGTGCGGCCCGGTGTTCCCGCACGAGGTGGTGGGCTTCTCGGGGGGCAACAAGTACTTCTTCCCGGGGGTCGCCGGCGCCGAGATCATCAACGTGACCCACTGGCTGGGCGCGCTGCTCACCAGCCGGGAGGTCATCGGCGTGGCCGACACACCGGTTCGGCGGCTCATCGATCGCGCCGCGTCGCTGATCCCGACGCCCCGGATGTGCGTCGCGCTGGTGATGCACGGCACCTCGCTGCACGGTCTCCACGTCGGGTCGATGGAGGAAGCCTGGCGGGCCGCTGCGGCGCTTTCGGCGGATCTCGACATCGTCCGCGTCGACCGGCCGTTCCGGCGCGCTCTCTCGGTCATCCCGGAGATGTACGACGACCTATGGACCGCGGCGAAGGGAATGTACAAGGTGGAGCCCGCGATCGGCGACGGCGGCGAGGTGATCATCTTCGCCCCGCACATCACCGAGGTCTCGTCGGTTCACGGCAAATACATCGAGGAAATCGGTTACCACGTGCGCGACTACTTCCTCGCGCAGTGGGAGCGCTTCAAGGGCTACCCCTGGGGTGTCCTGGCCCACTCGACGCACCTGCGGGGAGCCGGCAGCTTCGAGGGGGGGGTCGAACGGCCCCGGATCCGGGTGACGCTCGCCACCGGCATCGCACGCGATCGCTGCGAACGGATCGGCCTCGGTTACCTGGACCCTAGGACGATCGCCCCCGAGGCCTGGGCGGGTCGCGAGGGCGAGGGGCTGCTGCTGGCCCGAAGGGCCGGCGAGATCCTGTACCGGGTTGAGCCGGGAGCCGACGGCCGGTGAGGGCAGGCAGCACTGGGAGGGACCGCTGATGGAGAAGGCAGACATCGGGCTCATCGGGCTGGCGGTGATGGGCCAAAACCTCGTCCTGAACATGGACGACCACGGCTTCCGCGTTGCGGTTTTCAACCGCACCGTCTCGACCGTGGACGAGTTCGTCAACGGCAACGCGAGGGGAACGAAGGTCATCGGAACCCACTCGCTCGAGGAGTTGGTGGGCGTCCTCAAGCGTCCGCGTCGGGTGATGCTGCTCGTCAAGGCGGGTCCGCCCGTGGACGCCTTCATCGAGCGCCTGGCACCGCTGTTGGAGCAGGGCGACATCATCATCGACGGTGGCAACTCCAACTACCAGGACACGGTGCGCCGGGTCGCGGCGGCCGAGGCCAGGGGTTTGCTGTACATCGGCACCGGCGTGTCGGGAGGCGAGGAGGGGGCTCGCCACGGTCCGTCGATCATGCCGGGCGGGTCGCCTGCGGCCTGGCCCCACGTCAGGCCGATCTTCCAGGCGATCGCCGCCAAGGTGGACGGCGGGTCGCCGTGCTGCGACTGGGTGGGCGAGAGCGGCGCCGGTCACTTCGTGAAGATGGTCCACAACGGCATCGAATACGGCGACATGCAGCTGATCTCCGAGGCCTTTCACCTGATGAAGGAGGGGCTCGGCCTGGGCGCGGACGAGATGCACCGGGTGTTCGCCGAGTGGAATCGGGGCGAACTCGACTCCTACCTGATCGAGATCACGGCCAACATCCTCGCGTTCAGGGATGAGAACGGCGAGCCGGTACTCGACAAGGTTCTCGACGCCGCGGGGCAGAAGGGGACCGGGAAGTGGACGGTGATCGCGGCCCTCGACATGGGCATCCCGCTCACGCTGGTTGCCGAGGCTGTGCTCGCACGGTCGCTCTCGGCGTTGAAGGACGAACGGATGGCCGCGGCCAAAGTTCTTCACGGTCCGTCCGTCGGCCCCGGCGCTCTGGGTGATGGGAAGGCGCTGATCGAGGACCTCCGGCGTGCGCTCTACGCCGCGAAGATCGCCTCCTACGCGCAGGGGTACATGCTGATGCGCGCGGCCGCGGCCGAGTACGGATGGAATCTCAACTACGGCGGGATCGCGCTGATGTGGCGGGGCGGCTGCATCATCCGGTCGGTCTTCCTGGGCAGGATCAAGGAGGCGTTCGACCGCGATCCCTCCCTCAGCAACCTCCTGCTCGATCCGTACTTCCGGGGTCAGGTCGAGGATGCGCAGGCGGCGTGGCGTCGGGTGGTCGCGCGGGCGGTGGAGATCGGAGTTCCGGTCCCGGCGATGGCGAGCGCTCTGGCGTTCTTCGACGGGTACCGCCACGAGCAACTGCCCGCCAACCTCCTCCAGGCGCAGCGCGACTACTTCGGCGCGCACACCTACGAGCGGGTGGACCGGCCACGCGGCCAGTTCTTCCACACCAATTGGACCGGCCACGGCGGCGCCGTGACCTCGACCACCTACAAGGCTTAGGTCGAACGGGAAACGTTCGGGGGCGGAGATGGGCAAGCCGAGAAACGTCGTCGTCGCGCAGTCGGGCGGTCCGACGCCGGTGATCAACAACACGCTGCGGGGCGTGGTCGAGTCGTGCCGCGAGCAGCCTGACCGGTTCGGTACCGTGTACGCGGGTGTGCACGGCATCGAGGGGATCCTGCGCGAGGAGCTGCTGAACCTCTCCGCCCAGGACCGCGAGGAGATCGCCCTACTGCGGACCACACCGGCCGCCGGTTCGATCGGGACGTGTCGCTACAAGCTCAAGAAGGCACAGCAGGAGGACTTCGAGCGGGTCGTCGAGGTCCTCAAGGCCCACGATGTCGGTTACCTGTTCTACATCGGCGGCAACGACTCGATGGACACGGCGCACAAGGTCGCGCAACTCGCCCACGAGCGAGGGGTCGACCTGGTGGCCACCGGCGTGCCCAAGACGATCGACAACGACGTCGGCGACGCCGAGTTCCGGCTGATCGACCACACCCCGGGGTACGGCAGCGTCGCCCGCTACTGGGCTCTGGCGGTCCAGAACGCCGACGAGGAGAACGCCGGCTCCTGCCCGGCCGACCCGGTGCTG
>Ga0316600_10001459_pt1 | contig 10773 bp, 13 predicted proteins | sample OWC_soil_day5_CT_FD_207652 | JGI IMG/M metagenome (GOLD analysis project Ga0316600, IMG submission 207652) | Wetland soil microbial communities from Old Woman Creek delta, Ohio, United States - OWC_soil_day5_CT | ecosystem: Environmental > Terrestrial > Soil > Wetlands | place: USA: Ohio...
TGCGAGACCAGCTGTTTTACATGCAGCGAGTGGGATTCGATGCGTTTGCGCCGCGCCCTGACCGCAGCATCGAAGATGCCTTGAAGGGACTGAGCGACTTCTCGGTGAAATACCAGGCGTCCTGGGATGAGAAAATCCCCCTCTTCCGCAGACCCCCCCGTCTCGGCGCGACGCAGTCAAACTGACCTGGAAATATCGTCCCGATGCGTACAAGGCAGCGGTGGATTTGCTGCCGTTCCGGCCTTGTCGAACGACTTGCCGGATCATCCAATCCATTTTTGGAATACATCAAGAATAAAAGCGGGTCCATTAGCCGGGTTCTGCCAATGCCCTGACGCAGTAAGCTGCGAGCGCTTCCAGGACGCCCGCATCCTCGCCTGCCACGCTAGCTAGCCGCAAAGCCAGGGCAGGGTGCGCCTGCCGCAATTGCTCGATCATCGGCAGTACATTTTTCAGCACATGACCGGAATAGCCGAAGAAGAGCGGCGCCACGGTAATTGTCCCGATGCCTTGCTGTGCCATCTGCTCAACCGCAGTTGGCAAGTCGGGCTGCATGAATTCCAGGAATGCCAACTCGACGGGCAAGTCGGGTTGCTTTTCCAGGAGAAGCTGGCGCACGCGCTGAAATGGAGTTGCCCATTCAGCATTGCGCGCGCCATGCGCCAACAGCACCACCCCTTTTCGTGATTTGTCCATTTCGGCACGTCCTTTTGCGTTTGATGCTTATTCCAAATTAGCATAAGCAAAGAAAAAATCATTCTTTTTAAATAATAAAGAACTTTTCTAGAATGGTGGCATGCTAACAACAACTTGAAAGGAATGCCGTGAAACCGTTCAGCAAGTTTCTAACCGTCCTGCTAGCCATCGTGCTTTCCAGCAGTGCGTTCGCACAAACCACGTTGCTCAATGTCTCGTATGATCCGACCCGCGAACTCTATCAGGATTTCAACAAAGCCTTTGCCGACTACTGGAAGAAAAAAACAGGCGAGGATATCAACATCAAGCAATCCCATGGCGGTTCCGGCAAGCAAGCGCGCTCAGTGATCGACGGACTGCAAGCCGATGTGGTTACGCTCGCGCTGGCACGTGACGTCGACGCCATCCAGGCCAGAGGCCTGATCCATTCGGGCTGGCAAAAGCGCCTGCCAAACAATGCAGCGCCTTATACATCGACCATCGTGTTCTTGGTGCGCAAAGGGAATCCCAAAGGCATCAGGGACTGGCCGGATCTGACGCGTGAGGGAGTAAATGTCATCACGCCGAACCCGAAAACGTCGGGCGGCGCGCAATGGAATTACCTGGCTGCCTGGGGATATGCACTGAAACAGCCTGGAGGTAACGATGCCAAGGCGCGCGAATTTGTCAAACGTATCTATCACAACGTCAAGGTGCTTGATTCAGGCGCGCGCGGAGCGACCACCACGTTTGTCGAGCGCGGCATAGGCGATGTGCTGATCGCATGGGAAAACGAGGCGTATCTTGCCGTTAAGGAACTCGGCCCTGACAAGTTCGAAATCGTGACACCGTCCATTTCGATCCTGGCAGAACCGACGGTCAGCGTGGTTGACAAGGTTGTCGACAAGCACGGTACACGCAAACAAGCGGAAGCCTATCTCTCCTATTTGTATTCGCCTGCAGGTCAGGAAATTGCCGCCAGAAACTACTATCGCCCGCGCAATAAAAAGATCGCAGCAAAATATGCGAAGCGATTCGCGCACGTCAAATTGTTCACCATCGATCAGGTTTTTGGGGGGTGGACCAAGGCACATGCCGTGCACTTTGCAAACCGCGGCGTATATGACCAGATCAGTTCGCGCCGCTGATTCTTCTGTTTTACAGCTTCTTTTATCATGGTCCACTCAACTGCCATGCTCTGCTCGATATTTTGGAGAAAAAGAAACGGCTGTCATTATCCTGAGTTTTAACGATACTGCCGGGGCTGTCCCCGGCAGTTGTTATGTACATGACATGGCAAGCGCGCTGCGCAGTAAGAGATATAAATTGTCTCCCCAAACGAAAACGGGTTGGCGCTTTTGACACTAACCCATCTTAGATAATGGCGTGACTGGCAGGAATTGAATCCACATCCCTTGGTTCGTAGGTGTGTCTTTCTGCTGCTAGGTAGTTTATTCATAAGGGCGCGAAAGTGCGTTCGCTGCCTTTGTTGCATACTGGTTTGTACGATCAGCTTACCCAAAAGTTTCCGCATTTTAATCATGGTTCTTCGATCGATGCTGGCTGTTCCGGATAGGCGCGGCATCGGTGACTTTTCCTTCCTCCTTTACTGTGGAGGAGCATTCCGATAGCAGCGAACCGTCCACTGGGAGCGCAGCGCGCTTGCCACTCTCTCTTCAATACGCCTTTGGCTTGAACAAGCAGGGTCTTGTCGATGTCTTCATGCGACACATGAAGACGTTCCTCTTGAGCCAACCGGCAATCCGCTGCGACGGTTTTATACAGCGCCGGATTCTCAGCCAACGTGCAGGGTTTCAAACGGCACGCCTTATCCGAGGTAGATTGATCTGTTTGTGCAGCATGATGCTGAGCAATACTCCCGCGATGCTTGGTTTATATCCGAACGCTTACTTAAAATGTATTCCTCCACAACTTGCCGACGAATAAAGCAGGAACCATTTAGAGAAATATCCACTCTAAAAAGAGCTATGAAAGTTGTATTTTTGACATGTCAAATGCCGGATAAAGAAGAATATGCTGAAATCATAGAGAAGCGTATTAAAACCTTTGAAGCATTACAGATGACACTCGATACCGCGCGACCGCAATCAGTCAAGTTGAAAGTTAAATTCAATGAACAATTAGAAGAGTCCGCTTAGCATTTTTATTTCTCGGTTTGTCTAAACCGATTTGCATATGCTCCACATGATGCAAAAGCGGAACTTCCGAACATGAGGAGAAATCATGCTGCGAGTCCTTGTGATATTGGCCTCAACCATCCTAGTTGTCAGTGCCGCCCGGGCGGAAGAGCCTAAACCTAAACCGAACCCTGTTCCCAGTCAGGCCGCCAATTCCCCGGCCGCCAGCGAAACGGAATCACAGCAATTTGCACGCGCGCGCATGCTAGAGATGGCCAAATTCCTCGGGCAGAATGATAGATTCACTGTTTCGATAAAAATCGGCTATGACGTGTTGCAGGCAAATGGCCAGAAAATCGAGTTTGGAGAGGTGCGGGAGCTTGCAGTTCAACGGCCGAACCGTGCGCGCATTCTTGAAACGGCCGGCCACAAGGGGCGTGACATGATGCTGTTCGACGGCAAGTTCATCACCATGTTCAACGGCGAGACTGGTTATTATGCCAAGGCACCACAACCAGGCGATATTGACGCCACCGTAGTCAATTTTGTGCGCGACTTGCAGATGCGCCTGCCTCTCGCGCCCATGCTCATGACGACGTTCGATCAGGAATTGCAGCGTCGTGTGCAGAGGGTCGACTATGTCGAATTAACGGACGTCTTGGGCGTGCCTGCGCACCATATCGCAGCGCGCACCGCCAACGTGGACTTCCAGGTCTGGATTGCAGACAACGAAAAGCGGCCTCTGCCACTTCGCATTGTATTGACCTATCCTTCGGCCGAAGGCCAACCTCAATTCCGAGCTGACTTTTCCAAATGGAATCTATCTCCTCGCTTTAACAAGGCCACTTTCGAGTTCAAGCCCCCCGCTAACGCGAAGCAAATCCCATTTGCAGCCCAAGTTTTGCCTTTATCCACCCAGCCGCAACCAGCGGTTGATGGCAGCGAAGGAGTTCAACCATGAATGCTAAGAAAAAGATAACTTCGGCTTCCATTGCATCGCTGGCCATTCTGCTAGCAGGAGCTTGGATGTCGCCAGATGCTGAAGCGGCACGTGGTGGTGGTCGCGGAGGTGGAGGAGGCTTCTCACGCCAAGCCCCGGCTGCGGGCGGAAGCTTCTCGCGCCAAGGTCCGGCAGCGGGCGGAAGCTTCTCCGGCAGCGGGCAATCGCAACGAGCCTCACAGCAGGCTTCGCGACAAAGCACATCGTCCGCCAATCAAGCCGCGAGGCAAGAATCCGCCTCTTCCAGGCAGTCGCAACGGCAACAGACATCGCAGCAGAATGTGCAAACCCGGCAGCAGGGAGCAACGACGCGACAGGAGAATTATCAGGGCAGCTATCATCATCACGATGATTGGGATAGCGGGTCGGCGGCAGCCGGCTTCGTCGCCGGCGCCATGGTCGTGGGTGCGGCTAAAGCTGCCTCAGCGCCACCTCCGACAACCGTAGTCTACGGCCCGTCCGGACCGACCTATGCAGCGCCTCCGCCACGTTAAAGGTGGCAACGCTTGCTGCCTGTGAGTATGAATGCGGGTGGACTGACCAAAGAGCTGTATACAAATCCGAGCCATCACGCGGTGTGAGCGTGAGAGGATGCGGGCCTAAGCCGTCGCTGATGGTTGTGGCGGCAAGCGTCCCCCAAAAGTCCTCACACAAATGAAAACGGGTTAGTGCTTTTGACACTAACCCGTTTTAAATAATGGCGCGGCTGGCAGGAATCGAACCCACGACCCCTTGGTTCGTAGCCAAGTACTCTATCCAGCTGAGCTACAGCCGCGAAGAAAGAAATTATAGCGTAAAAATTCGCTTGTGTGCACTGCTTTTTGATGCGAACGTAAAATTCGTTCCCTTTAGCATTCCCATACTGAAAGGTGTCATGTAAAAAATCATGCTTCATTGGAGTGCCTGATTCTGCATTCTGTTCCACTTCTGGGTGAAAAAATGCAGGGCTGGCACCAATTGCACTGCGTCGGCAAAGGGCTGGTGTGGAAGGTATGCTTGTGTAAAATCTGACCTCAGAACAACGTTTCGGCGCATACTCAGAGCATGAGCCAGTAAAAGGCACATCGCGCTTGATCACATGGAGTTGCGTCAGACAGAGTTCTGCAACAAAATGGATGCAAATGGTGTGTTGCGCCAGCCTGTTCGTTGCCATTGGTTGCATTGAGCATCCGCAATCTGGCTTGAGCGTACAATCAGCCGTTTTCTCGACTTTGACTTTTCTCTTGAGACAGGACATTTCCTTGAAAAGTACGATAACTGTCATTTTTGCATTCATGCTATTGAATTATGCGGTCGCTGCATCCTTGCCTGGGCAGCACCCGCCTGTGCCGGGGCCGGAGAAATCGGCAACTGCCGTCCAGGGGCCCGCGCCGGTTGCCGTTTCCGATGACGATGAGAGCGATACCGACGAGGACGATGCAGCCGAAGCTGCCAATGACGAAGCGGCCCGCAAGAGCGAGGCATCCTTGCCGCATGTCCCCCTGACGAGCGAACTGCTGTACGACATCCTCGCTGCCGATTTCGCCTATCAGGGCGGATATTGGCAGTCTGCCTACAATTCGATGATGGAGCTGGCGACGAAAACGCGCGATCCGCGGCTGGCGAAGCAGGCCGCCGAAATAGCAGTGAAGGCGCATCATATCGACAAGGCGATGGCTGCGACGAAGTTATGGCACCAGCTTGCTCCTGAATCTGAAGAAGCCGAGAAGTTTTATCTGGCCTTTCTTGTCCTTGGCGACGACCTGCCCGATGCACGCCCGATTTTCGAAAAACGGCTCAGCAGTGCCGCTCCGGGAGATCGGGGTATCGTGATACTGCAAATTCAACGTCTTCTGGATGCCGCCAAGAACAAGCCTCTTGCATTCTCTGTTCTGGAAGACGTGCTGGCTCCTTATTCTTCAATGTCGGAATCGCATATTGCGCTCTCCCTGTTGTCCTTCTCGAATGGGGATAGGGCAAGGGCGTCTGATGAGGCTAAAAAGGCTTTGGCCATCAGACCCGATTCCGAACTGGCCATCCTGACGCTGGCCCAGACTCTTGCGGATTCATCCGATGCATCCGGTGTTCTTGCCTCGTTCCTGTCCTCCTATCCCAATTCGCGGCAGGTACGCATAGCCTATGCACGCATGCTGATCGGACAGAAGCAGTACGACAAGGCGCGGGTCGAATTCGAAAAACTGCTGACGATGCAGCCGCACGATCCTTTATCGCTCTATTCGCTCGGTATTCTGGCCATGCAGGAGAACGATATCCGTGGTGCGGAACGGTATTTAAATGACTATCTTGAGGCACTTAACTATCAGCAGAAGGAAGACCACGATGTCTATCAGGTGCTCTTCCTGCTCGCCCAGATTGCCGAAGAGCAGGGCGACCACGCAACCGCTCTCAAATGGCTGGACAAGGTCGAAAGGGATAGCGGTAATAGCGAGCCGTACTATCGCGCACAGTTCAAAAGTGCGGAAATTATGGCTAAGCAGGGGAATATAAACGGAGCGCGTAAATTGTTGTCCGCGCTGCATGCAGAAACACCTGCCGAAAAGGAGCAGATTATTCTGGCGGAGGCGCAGATTCTTCGCGAGGTCAACAAGCATCAGGAATCGTTTGCGGTTCTGAGTGCCGGGGTCGAGCAGTTCCCTGAAAATGTGAACTTGTTGTACGACTATGCGCTTGCCGCGGAAAAGCTGGACAAGTTGATCGTGATGGAGAGCTCTCTGCGCCGGATCATTGCGCTCGATCCAGCTAATTTCCAGGCGTACAATGCACTCGGATATTCGCTGGCGGACCGCAATGTCCGCCTTCCCGAAGCGTATGCCTTGATTGAAAAGGCGCTGAAACTCGCTCCGAATGACCCATTCATCATGGACAGCATGGGATGGGTGCTTTATCGTCAGGGAAAATTCGGGGAGGCCGAGGAAAAGCTGCGTCAGGCTTACAAGCTTAGGCCGGATGCAGAGATAGGCGTCCACCTGGGTGAAGTGCTCTGGGAAACCGGCCAGCGCGATGAGGCGCAGAAACTATGGGCCGAAGCAGCCAAGAAAGACCCCAAAAACGAACTTCTGAAGAGCACACTCAAACGCCTGAACGTGCAAAAGGTCCAACCCTAGTTGCTGAAGGCACGCGTGCGCGCGTCATGGACGCGCGCACCAAAATTATCACCCCATCTTTTATTTCCGCCGGTCGGCAAACTCTTTCTTATGCAAGAGCGTGCCGAATATCGTGGCCGTTTGATCCAATTCAACATTCCGCAAGCAAGAGCGGGTAAGTTGGGGCATGCATTTATGTACACGTTGTTCATACTGATACAACTGATTGTGTTTTTCGGTGCGCGACACCAATCTCAAGAGGATTGCGACAGCCATGTTAACGATCATCGGTATCTCGGGGAGCCTGAGAAAGAAGTCCTTCAATACCGCTCTCTTGCGCACAGCGTCGGATATGATGCCTGAAGGCACGAAATTGGTGCTGGCGTCCATTGCGGATTTTCCCCTTTATAACGAGGATGCGGAAACCGGCTCGGGCATTCCCTCATCGGTAGAAGGGCTGAAGAATCGTATTGCAGAGGCGGACGGGCTTATTCTTGCCACGCCGGAGTACAACAATTCCATGCCGGGAGTGCTGAAAAATGCCATCGACTGGCTTTCCCGCCCGCCATCCGATGTCAAAAAAACGTTTGGCGGCAAACCGGTAGGACTGATGGGCGCGTCTCCCGGCCGGTTTGGCGCGATTCTGGGGCAGGATGCCTGGCTGCCCGTTCTTCATATCCTTGGCACGCAAGTTTGGGGCGGGGAAAGATTGCGAGTCGCCAACGCGGCGAGAATATTCGACGAAAATGGCGTTCTTACGGACACGAACGTCAAAGAACTGCTTGCTAAATATCTTGCTGAATTCGTCGAGTTCGCGCGTTCGGCAGCCATATACAAAGATTATGCCGCCGCACGATCTTATACCGGTGTTGATCGATGATGCTGCATCGCGTCGTGGCTGTATCTATAGTAAAGTGACGCATTCCGTAAGCAGGCTGCGCCTTGAACATAATGGCATGCATGCTTTCGATTTTCAGCCGTCGCGGTTTCTGCCGGGAGCCGGCTAAGCGATTCATTCGAAACAGATAAAGCGGGAACAGAAGAAATGGTAATGTCAATCGTTGTGGCGATGGGAGAAAACCGGGTAATCGGAAACAAAGGTGAGATTCCGTGGAGGATCCCAGGCGAGCAGCAGATTTTCAAGCGGCTGACTGTCGGCAAGGTGCTGATTCTGGGCCGGAAGACGCATGAATCCATCGGCCGTCTCCTCCCGGATCGGACTACGGTCATCATCACTCGCCAGAAAGACTATCGGGTGCCGGGCGCCCATGTTGTCCACAGTTTGCAGGAAGCACTTGATCTCGCAAAGGAATTGGGCGGCGATATCGCGATTGGAGGCGGAGGTGAGATATTCAAGGAAACGCTTCCGTTGGCGGATATTATTTACCTGACTACCATTCATGCCAATTTTGAAGGCGATGCATTTTTTCCGGAGCTGCCTCCAGGTCAGTTCCGAAAGGAATCGGGCGAGGAAATCGATGCATCGATTCCGTATGCTTTTGATGTTTATGAACGTATCAGATAGCCCCTGAGCAGCAAGAAGGCGCGTTAGCCATCCATGAGGCAGTGCGCCTTCCTGATAAAAGAGATTGTTCCGGCCGTCATTTCAGGCTCATGTTGTTTTGTACGGACTTGACCCCCTTTACCGAGCGCGCGATCTCGACGGCTCGCTTGGCGCTTGCCACTGAATTGACGAACCCGCCCAGTTGAACCACACCCTTGTACGTTTCAACTTTTATTTCAGTCGCCTTGACATTGGGATCGTTGAAGATCGCGGCTTTTACCTTGGTGGTAATGACTGTGTCGTCAATATACTCGCCCGTTCCCTCACGGGTTCCGCTTGAGGCGCAACCCACAAGAACGAGAATGAGAAGAGCAATGAAAAATGTGCCGAGACGGTTATGTGGCTTCATTGAAAACTCCTTCACTGATCAGTAAATGGCTAACCATTTTACACATCAGTAGCGGTAGATCTGGTTGTTGTTGTCGACGCGGACGCGAGAACCGATCTGGAGGTCGGAAGCGTTCTCGCGCATCAAGGTCACCAGCCCGCCATTGTCGAGCCTGACATTAACCTGATACAGCGTCTTGGCCCGCCCCTCGACCCCGCTCCCCAGCGCGGCACCCCCTACCGCACCGGCAATCGTCGCCGCCGTCTGGCCGGACCCGCCACCCACCTGATGACCCAGCAAACCACCCACCACGCCGCCTGCTATCGTCCCCAGCCCCACTCCGCTCCCCCCAATCCCGCTGTCGCTTCGGATCGGCTGGATCGATTCGATCGTGCCGGTGGCTACCGTATACGCACCCTGCGGTTGCCCCGGATATGTCTGGTTCGGATACGCCTGGCCCGGCATGGACTGAGAAGAGCCCGGGCCGTAGCCCGGACTCGCACAGCCGGCCAAAAGGGCCGATAGCAGCACCGCACCGCAAACAGTCGTTCTGTTCATCCTGCCTCCTGTGCTCTGGCGCTTGCCCGATCATTATTTCTTGCCGATGTCGCCCCGGGTATCCATGCTCTTGCCCGGCGTCTTGGCTCGTCCTTCGTCAGCCGCCTCTTTGCTGGCCTTGGCATTGGCAATGGCCTGGTTCCTCGCTTCGGCGGCCTGGCTCATACAGACATCCACGGCGGTTCCAGTCTGGCGCTCGGCCGCAGGAGCGGAGTCGCACTTGGCCTTGGCCTTGGTATAGTCGACTTCGGCAGCGGCAAGCCGGACGTTCATCTGGTTCTTGTCAGTGGGCTTGTACTGGGCTTCTGCATTGGCCTTGGCGAGTTTCTGCTCGGCCCTGGCAATGCCGACGCAATCGGCCTTGGCCCGGCCGCTCAGGGAACTGCACTGCTTCTTGGCGGACTTGTAGGTGGCGTCAGCCTGCTTCTTGGCCGCTTTATAGGTGGTGCGGTCGCCCTGGGTTACGGTAGTCTGGCTCTTGGTCGTCGTGGTAGTGCTGGTCTGCTGGGCAAAGGCGGTCGAGGACAGGCCTATGCCGGCAAGAGACAGGATGAGAAGGGTTTTTTTCATTGGTGGCTCCTTGATGAAGATGAATGGTTAAGGGCGATAATTCCTGTTCTTGTCCTCGAACTCGCGTATCTGCCGTTCGGCGTCTTCCTTGCCGATACCGTAGGACTCCTGCAACCTGCCGGCCAGCTGATCCTTCTTGCCGGCTATCCGGTCGAGATCGTCATCGGTCAGTTTTCCCCACTGCTCTTTGACCTTGCCCTTGAACTGTTTCCAGTTTCCTTCGACGATATCCCATTGCATGCGTCTCTCCCGCTGCTTGCGATGACAAAAGGCACCCCCATCCTTTGGGGGATGGGTGGCGCTGCTTGGATGAAGACGGTTACATGCCCATGAGATAGGGTTCGGTGCCGTAATAGGAATGGATTTCGCGGACCCAGGAGGCATCGGCCATGTCGGGCCAGTTGTCCTTGTCGAATGCGGGCGCGTTTTGCAGGCGGTCTTTGTTGATGTCGAGGACGAAGCGGTGATTGGCGACATCGTGCTGCAGGGCGTTCCAGGGGACGGCGAAGAAGCGTTCGCCATAGCTGAACCAGCCGCCAAGTCCCAGGACGGCATAGGCGACTCTGCCGGAGCGCATGTCGATCATGATTTCCTTGATTTCGCCCAAGTCGTCATCCTGCTTGTTTCGGACTTCTTCGCCGATGAGGGTGTCTGCGCCCATGAGGCAAAGTCCGGAAGGGATATCGCACTTGTACATGCCGTAAACGTCGCGCTCTAAGTAACTCATGCTGGTCTCCTCGTTAAGGTGGTTCCGGTCTTATGAATGGCCTGCTGCCGAATGCATGTTCGGATGCCTAAACTTATACCCTTACCAACTCCGCAACCTTGATAACCATCAACCAGCGCCGCGCCTGGTT
>Ga0316600_10001461_pt1 | contig 10773 bp, 9 predicted proteins | sample OWC_soil_day5_CT_FD_207652 | JGI IMG/M metagenome (GOLD analysis project Ga0316600, IMG submission 207652) | Wetland soil microbial communities from Old Woman Creek delta, Ohio, United States - OWC_soil_day5_CT | ecosystem: Environmental > Terrestrial > Soil > Wetlands | place: USA: Ohio...
CGCCGGTCTGCCGGAGAAGCCCGGCATGAAGGTGACCCAGATGCTGCCGGCCGCCCACGACGGCACGCTCAAGGCCATGTACATCATCGGCGAGAACCCGCTCGTGTCCGATGCCGACCTGAACCACGCCGAAAAATCCCTCCGCAACCTGGACTTCCTGGTGGTCCAGGACATCTTCCTGACCGAGACCGCGCGGCTGGCGGACGTGGTGCTGCCGACGGCGTGCTTTGCCGAAAAAGACGGGACGTTTTCCAACACCGAGCGCCGGGTCCAGCGGGTGCGCAAGGCGGTGGAGCCGCCGGGCGAGGCGCGCGAGGACTGGCGCATCGTCTGCGACCTCGCCACGCGCATGGGTTATCCCATGTCCTACACGGACAGCCGGCAGATCATGGACGAGTTGCGCACCGTGACTCCTTCCTATGCGGGGATCGGCTACGACCGGATCGAGCAGCAGGGCCTCCACTGGCCCTGCCCGAACGAGGAGCACCCGGGAACGCCGATTCTGCACCGCGAGCAGTTCACCAGCGGCAAAGGCGCTTTCAGCGCCATCGACTATATCCCGCCCGCAGAGAGCGTGGACCGGGACTTCCCGCTCTATCTCACGACCGGCCGGCTGCTCTTCCAATACCACACCGGCACTATGACCATGAAGACCGGCGGCCTCAACGAGATCGCCCCGGAGTGCTTTGTCGAGCTTTCGCCGGAAGACGCGCAGCGGTTTGCTATCCAGGACGGTGCGCTGGTCGGCATCGCCTCCCGCCGCGGCCGCATCCAGGCGCGGGTCAAGATTTCCCCGAAGGCGGTTCGGGGGACGGTTTTCCTGCCGTTCCATTACGCCCAGGCCGCCGCCAACCGCCTGACCAACGCCGCGCTGGACCCGATCGCCGGCATCCCCGAGTTCAAGGTCTGCGCGGTCAAGCTGGAGAAGGCGGCTTAACGGGAGTCAAACTCAAGACGGCAATCTCAATCGGGTCCATCTTTTAGCGTTCGAACGCCGCTGAAACCACACGCATCACCTTGCCTTTTCAGGCGCGAGCGCAATCGGGGATACGCGTATGACGGAAGCTCTCATCATGATGGGCGGGCTGGGGCTTGTCATCGGCCTGGTGCTGGCGGTGGCGGCCAAGGCGTTCTACGTCTATGTCGACCCGCAGGTCGAGGCGGTCGCCTCGGCCTTGCACGGTGCGAACTGCGGCGGCTGCGGCAAGCCGGGCTGTGGCGCCAACGCCGAGGCGATCGTCGCCGGCCAGGCCTCGCCCAACTCCTGCGTCGCGGCCGGCCCGGAGGTGGCCGAGGCCATCGCGGCCCTTCTGGGCGTCGCGGTGACGGCCATGGAGCCCAATATCGCGCGGCCGGGGTGCTATCCTGCCGGTTCCGCTGCCTCCCGATTCGGACGTCGTCATTTACGGCGGCGGCAAGCTGGCGCTGGATTCCGCCAAGCGCTGCCGGGCGCTCGGGGCCCGGACGGTAACGATCCTTTTCAGAGAGCCCTGGGACAAGAGCCCGCTGGCGGACGCGGACGTCGCCGCCGACGGGTTCGACGGCCTGAGCATTGCCACGCGGCGGCCATTCAGAAACTGTTCGGTGAGGCCGGGCGGCTGACCGGCGTCGAGGTGGCGGAAAACGGCAAGAGCCAGGTCGGCCGGCTGGCCGCCCAGACCTTGATCCTGTCCGCCGGCCGCTTCCCGGAAATGATTTTTGTTCCATCCGGCGCAGCGTCGCCGCCGGAGGAGGGTGCACCCGCCGCACCAGCGGGATGGGAAGGTATTTTGCCCTACAAACAGCCCTGGTACCGTGATCAGTCAGGGCTGTACGCGGAGGGCGACGTGACCGCCGACTATAGTGCCGCCATCAAAGCCATCGGAGCCGGCCGCCGGGCGGCGGCGTCCATCCACCAGGTGCTGAGCGGCATCGCCCCCCAGCTCAGCGAGAAGGTGATCGACCCGAAGGCGGCCATCCAGAACGTCAGCACGGTTGAAAACATCAAGCCGTTCCCGCGGCAGATCATGCCGGTTTGCAGCGGAACCGATCTGATGCGTTGCGGCGAGCTCGAGCGCGGATATTCCGAGGACGCAGCGCGCAAGGAGGCCGGCCGCTGCCTGCAGTGCGGTTGATCTGCTACCGGCAAGTCCCCAAGAGCAAACCGACGCAGCCCGCACCCGCCCAAGCGCCGCACATGAGTTGAAAACGGATCGAGCGAGCGGCGACAGATCCCCCGACCCCACCTGCCGGGACCGAGCGGCGCGGCAGTTTTCCACCAGATGGGTTAAGCGTTCCCAATAAAACGGTCACGTTTTTAGAACGAGTTTCCCGCGGGATATCCGCCGCCACAGCCCCGCCGTTCAGGCACTCGTCTTCGCTCAGAACGGTGATGCGCTCCATTGCGTACTTCAGTTGTCTTCAAAATGGCGTGGGATTTGCCGAGCCATCCTTAAGATATTCTGAGCGGACCGGAGACAAGAAAGGTTAGAATGGACGGTAAAGGGAAACGGATATCACTCGAACGCGTGCCGGACTTTGTCTCGGATGGTGATCGGCTATGGATGGGGGGGTGGACGGTCGTGCGCAAGCCGTTCGCGATGATGTACGAAATCATACGGGCTCAAAAGAAAAACCTGCACTTGATCAACAACCCGGGCGGGCCCGAGACCGATCTCTTGATCGGGTGCGGCTGCGCCTCCAAGAGCGAAACGAATTACATCGGCCACGAGTTGTTCGGGCATCCCTACAACTTCCGGCGGCGGTTTGAGGACCCCGAGAGCAACCACGGTTTCCGCCACGATGACTGGACCGTGGCGACCGGCTCGCTGCGGATTATGGCCGGGGCGATGGGCATCCCGTTCATCCCGACGCGGTTTCTGCGGGGGTCCGATATCCTGAACCCGGCTCTGGACGGGTTCAAGGATCTGCGAGGGATCGACCCCAAGGTGCCCAAGCGCAAGTTCCTGAAGATGAAGGACCCGTTTTGGGACGGCGAGGAGGTGATGCTGATCCCATCGCTCACCCCGGACGTCTGTTTCATCCATGCCCAGGAGGCCGGCGAGGACGGCACCGTGCGGATCACCGGCGGAGTGTTCTTGGACTACTACGCCGCGGTCGCTTCCCGGGTCACCATCGTCTCGGCCGAGCGGATCGTTCCCGTCGAAGCCCTGGAGGCCACGCGCGAGGAGAACGCGATTCCGGGAGCGGCGGTGGATGCCGTGGTCGAGGTGCCCTTCGGTGCCCACCCCACGGCGGTGCACGGCTGCTACGACAACGACCCCTGGTGGTTTCGGGACTATCTGAAAGCCTCCAAGACCGAGGACGGCATGCAGGCCTGGATGGAGGAGTGGGTCTACGGCCCGGGATCCTTCCAGGCCTACCTCGCCAAGGTCGGCCGTTCGCGCCTGGATCGGATCACAGCGGACCCGAAGCTGTGCTACTCGCCGACCATCAAGCGTCGCCTGGATCGACTGGACGAGGTGGGGTAACATGCATCCGAGCTATTCGCGCCTGGAAATGATGGTGGTGGCCGCCAGCCGGCTGCTGCAGAACCGGGAACGAGTCTTGGTGGGGACCGGCATCCCTCTCGTGGCCGCCATTCTGGCCAAGAAGACCCACGCCCGCGACATGGTAATGGTGATGGAGGCGGTCGCCTTCGACAGCAACCCGGAGTCGCTGCCGTTCTGCGTCGCAGACCCGCGCGCCGTCTACCGGACCACCTGGACGCCCACCTCCGCCGAGGTCATGGGGCACTTCCTGCAAAGCGGCAAGATCGATGTCGGGTTCCTTGGGGGAGCCCAGGTGGACCGCTACGGGAACCTGAACTCGACGTGCATCGGTCCCTACGACCGACCCCAGAAGCGATTCGAGGGATCGGGGGGCGCCGGCGACATTGCTTCTCTGGCCAAGCGCACCATCATCATCATGAACCACGAGAAGCGGCGTTTCGTAGAAAAAGTCGACTACATCACCAGCCCGGGGTGGAAGTGCCGAGCGCTCGATTGGGCCTCCGACGTCATGCGCGAGGAGATCGCCCTGGATGGCGGGCCCTACGCCGTCGTGTCCACCTTGGGCGTCATGAAGTTCGACCCGCACAGCCGCTCCATGTACGTTGAGACCTACTATTCGGATTTGGGGGTTTTGATCGGCGACATCCGCGCGGTGACCGAGTTCGACATCGATGTGTCCCGGGCCCGTCCGATGGAGCCGCCCACGACGGATGAGCTGACCGTCCTGAGGGAGCAGGTCGACCCCGAAGGGATTTTTATGAAGTATTGAGTTCCGCGCAATAGGGGAACCGGAGCGAGGCCGAACGCCTCCCCTAAAACCGACCACGCAACCATGAGAGGCAAGGATGGCCCAAAAGCGCGACCTTCTGTTCAATGCGGAAAGCGTCCAATCGATCGAAAGCGGCTGTAACGAGTGGTTCCGGACGGCGCTGAGCGAGGCCGACCGGGAGGCCGAGGGTCGCTATTTCAGCGCCTCCGGCATCCCCGTGAAATTGCTGTACACGCCGGCCGACACCCAGGACATGGATTACGGCCGAGACCTGGGGTTCCCGGGGCGGGAGCCGTTTGTTCGCGGCGTCTACCCCAACATGTACCGCGGCCGCATGTTCACGGTGCGCCAGCTGGCCGGCCTGGGCGCTCCGGAGGACTGCAACCAGCGGATCAAGTACCTGTTGGACCACGGCGCGACCGGGGTCAACATTCTCTTCGACCTGCCCACCATCCGCGGCTACGACTCCGACGATCCCGAAGCCGAAGGCAACGTCGGGGCATGCGGCGCGGCGGTCGATTCCATCCGGGACATCGACGCGTACTTCAAGGACATCGACCTGGGCAAGGTCAGCACTTCGATCGTCACCCACTTGCCCAGCACCAGCATCGTCATTCCTGGCATGTATTTCGCCGTGGCCGAGGAGCGCGGGACGCCCTGGACTCAGCTGGCCGGGACGTGTCAGAACGACTTCATCATGGAGACCTGCGTGGGGAGCGCCCCGGAGATCCTGCCGCCGGCGGCCTCCTTCCGGCTCCAGTGCGACGTGGTCGAGTGGATCTGCCGCAACATCCCGCGCTGGAACCCCATCAGCTACAACGGCTACAATCTTCGAGAGGCGGGGACGGATGCGGTGCAGGAGGTCGCCGTCGCGATTGCCAACGCCGTGGCCACGGCCGAGGAGTTGATCCGGCGCGGCATGCACATCGACGACTTCGCCCCGCGCATGTCTTTTTTCTGGGACCTTCACAACGATTTCTTCGAGGAAATCGCAAAGTGCCGCGCCAGCCGCAAGGTTTGGTACCAGATCATGAAGGAGCGCTTCGGGGCCAGGAACCAGAAATCCCTGCTCATGCGCTTCCACGTGCAGACCGCCGGCGTCACGCTCACGGCGACCGAGCCCTTCAACAACATTGCACGCTCGGCCATCCAGGGGTTGGCCGCGGTTCTGGGCGGGTGCCAATCCCTGCACATCGACTCCTACGACGAGGCCTACTCCGCACCCACCGAGCAGGCGGCCCTGATCTCGCTGCGCTCGCAGCAGATCATCCAGGCGGAAACGGGCGTCGTGAACACGGTCGACCCCCTGGCCGGTTCCTACTTTGTCGAGTCTTTGACCGACCAGATGGCCCAACGGATTGCGGCCTATCTGAGCAAAATCGAGGAAATGGGCGGTCTGGTCAAGGCGGTCGAGAGCGGCTGGCTGCACCGCGAGATCAGTGCCTACAACTACAAGCACCAGCGATCCATCGAAACCGGCGAGACCAAGCTGGTGGGGGTGAACTATCAACCGGCCGAAACCGCCCAATGCTGCAACATCGACGTCTTCCGGTATCCCGAAACCTACACCCGGCAGAAGGCCAAACTGGAATGTCTGCGGCGGGAACGGAATCCCCGCAAAGTAAAGGAGTGCCTGGAGGTCATCCGCGACAAGTGCGGCAGCGGCGAAAACCTTTACCCGTACACCATCGCGGCCGTGAAACAATTGGCCACTCTCGGTGAAATCGAGGAGGTGTTCCGGGAGGAGTTCGGGCTGTGGGCCTTCCCGCTGTTCTGACCTCCCCGGCGACGGACCGTCCGGCGGCAGCGGCAGTACTCAACCTCAGTTAGAAGGAAACGAACGATATGACACGGAAAGTGCGCGTGGTGATGGCCAAGCTCGGGCTGGACATCCACTGGCGGGGGGTGTACCTCGTCGCCCAGTTCTTGAAAGACGCCGGGATGGAGGTGGTGTTTCTCGGCAATCAGTTCCCCGAACAGATCGCGGAGGCGGCCCTCGAGGAGGATGCAGACATCGTGGGCCTGAGCTGCCTCAGCGGAAACCACATGACGCTGGCCCCCAAGGTGGTGCGGCTGCTGCGTGAGAAGGGGCTGGAACGGGTCAAGGTCTTCATGGGCGGGGTGATGGCGCCGGAGGACGCGGTCGAGCTCGAGCGGACCCATGGCGTTCACAAGGTGTTCCTGCCCGACACCCCCATGGAAACGATCGTGAGCCACATGTACGAGAGTGTCGGGAGGCCTCGCCATCAGCCCTGACCGCGACCGCGGGCCCGACCTGGCCGCCTGGATCGATGCCTGCCTGCGAGGCGACAAGCGGGCGACGGCCCGCCTGATCTCCATGGTCGAGCGAAGGGACCCTGGTGCCTCCACCATCTTGGAACGCATTTACCCCCATACCGGGAAGGCATACACCATCGGCATCACGGGGCCGCCCGGCGCTGGGAAAAGCACGCTGGTGGACCGGCTGGTAAATGAATTCTGCAAGGACCGCTTTTCGGTCGGGGTCATCGCCGTGGACCCAACCAGCCCGTTCAGCGGCGGGGCCTTGCTCGGGGACCGGGTGCGCATGACGCCCGGCTCCCGCGGTCGGGACTGTTTCTTCCGGAGCATGAGTGCCGGCGATGCTGTGGGCGGGCTCGGCCCCGCCACGCAGGACGTGGCGCGCGTGCTCGAGGCCAACGGCCGGCAAATCGTCCTGATCGAAACGGTGGGCGTGGGGCAATCCGAGCTGGACGTGGCCCAAGCCACGGACACGGTCCTGGTCGTCCTGACGCCGGAGTCCGGCGACACGGTCCAGATGATGAAAGCCGGGCTGCTGGAGATCGCCGACATCTTCGCCGTCAACAAGGCCGACCGACTCGGCGCCGACAGCCTGGCGCTGGCGCTGGCCGGGATGCTCGACCGTAAACCGAGGGCCGCCGGTGCGTGGCGGCCGCCGGTGTGCACCACATCGGCCTCTCTTGGCAATGGAACCCGGACGGTATACGATAGCATCTGGAGGCATCACCATCATCTCCGGGATACCGGGGAACTGGAGCAGCGTCGCCGGTCGCGCCTGGAAAAGGAGCTGCGCAGGAAGGTCGAGGAGGAGCTCAAGCGGGTACTGTGGGACGAACTCGTCCAAACCGAAAAGATGTCCGCTTGGGTGGAGGCGGTGCGGAAACGGGAAGTCGACCCGCAGCGGATGGCCCGGCGAATCGTCACCGAACGCCTGGAGGCCAAAATTCATCGCCGCACTCGGATGACGCGGACGAAAAAGGAGGATCATGCTGGAGATTAGGGGGGCGGTTGCGGTGGTCACCGGCGGCGGCAGCGGGATCGGCGAGACGGTGGCCAAATACTGGGCACGGCAGGGCGGAAAGGTCGTGCTGGGGGATGTCGCCCTGGAGGGGCTGGCCCGCGTGGAGAACGACATTCGCACGGCCGGGGGGGATGCCGCGTCGCTCGTCTGCAACGTGACGCGCGAGGAGGACTGCACCGCGCTGGCTCGCCTGGCGGTCGAGCGCTACGGCGCGATCAACCTGGTGTTGCCGTGCGCGGGGATCATCAAAGACGGGATGATGGTGTCCCCGGATCGGAAAAGCGGGAAAGTCTTGCGGAAGATGGCGCTGGCCGATTTCAAGGCGGTCGTGGACATTAACCTGACCGGTGTTTTCCTGACGGTGCGCGAGTGCGCGGAGCAGATGATCAACCACAACTGCAAAGGGTTGATTTGCCTGGTTTCCTCCACCGGATCGCTCGGAACCGCCGGCCAGATCAACTACTCCGCCACGAAAGCCGGCATGTCCGTCATGCCGAAGGTGATCACGGCCGAGTTTTTCCGCCGCGGAATTGCCGACCGGATTCGCTGTGTGGCGGTTGCACCCGGCTACGTCGGGACCCCCATGGTGAGGGGCATGGATCAGAAGGCGCTCGCCGATATTGTCGAGAACGTCCCCATCGGGCGGTTGGTGGAACCTGACGAGGTGGCCAGCCTGATTGTCGAGTTATACAGGAACGAAGCGCTGGCCGGGGATGTGTTCTACGTGCACGGCGGGCTGCGGCTGGGTTCCAAGGGGTAGTTCGTTCTATATGCCCAAGAAGGCCTGCCGGAACTTGTCGCTCGCCAATAATTCCTTTCCCGTGCCTTCGCCGACCATGCGGCCGGTCTGGATCACATAGCCCCGGTCGGCCAAATCCAACGCCTCGCGCACGTTCTGCTCGACCAGAAGAATCGTCATGCCCTGCTGCTTCAGGCGCCTGACCGTGTCCAGCACCTCGTCCACCAGCTTCGGGGCCAGCCCCAGGGACGGCTCGTCCAGCATCAAAATCCGGGGCCGCGACATCAGGCCGCGGCCGATGGCGACCATCTGCTGCTCTCCGCCGGAGAGCGTCGATGCCGGTTGCAGGCGGCGCTCTTTGAGGCGCGGGAAAAGAGCATAGACAAAATCCAAGTTTTCCCGAATCCGGTGCGGATCAGACAGAATGTAGGCCCCCAGGAGCAGGTTCTCTTCGACCGCCAGCGGCCGGAAGAGCATTTTCTCCTCGGGGACATACACGATCCCCAGGCGCACGATCTCCTCGGTGCGCAACCGCTGAATCTCCGTGCCCGAGAAAAGGATCTGCCCTTCGAATGCGCGCTGGGTGCCCATGACGGCGCGCAGCAGGGTGGACTTGCCGGCGCCGTTGGCGCCGACCACGCACACGGTCTCGCCCGAATTCACCGACAAGGAAACCCCCTGCAGGACCGGCAGCCCCGAGTACCTGACTTTTATGTTTTTGACTTCAAGGATCGGCGCAGCCATTACAAAGCCTTCCGTTCGCGCACGTAGCGTTCTCCCAGATACGCCTTGATGACCTGGGGGTCGCGGGCGACGTTCTGTGGGAGACCCTCGGCGATCTTCCTGCCGTAGTCGAGGACGATGACCCGCTCGCTGATGTTCATCACCAGCTCCATGACGTGCTCGATCAGCATCACGGTGATCCCGAGCTCCGAATGGATGTGCCGGATGCCGGCCATGATGTCTTCGATTTCACTGGGGTTCAGCCCGGCGGCCACTTCGTCGAGCAGCAGCAGCCGGGGGGAGGTGGCGAGCGCCGTGGCCATGGTCACGCGCTTCTGGGCCGCCACCGGCAGTTCGTTCACCAGGTTCAGTTTGAGGTCCCGCAGGCCGAGGTCTTCCAGGATGCCCTCCGCCCGGGTCCTGGCCTGGGACTGGGATCGGGTGTGCATGAAGCACCCCACCATGACATTTTCGAGTACGTTGAGGTCGCCCCCGGCCACGTAGACTTGAAAGGTCCGCGCCAGCCCGCGCCGGGCCATCTCATGGGAGCCCAATGCGGTGACGTCTTCGCCGGCGAAGACGATGCGCCCGGAGGTGGGCGGGAACATCCCGGCAACGCAGTTGAACAAGGTGGTCTTGCCGGCGCCGTTGGGGCCGATCAGCCCCAGCAACTCCCCCGTCTCCACCGCGAAGGAGACGTCGTCGTTGGCCTTCAGGCCGCCGAACGCCTTCACCAGGTTGTGAACCTCCAGAAGAGCCATCAGATGCGTCTCCTCCGGCGCGCCTTCTCGACGATGCCCCAGAGCCCGCGCGGTTCGAACGCCGAAATGATCATGATGATGAGCCCGTAGATGATAAGGTCGATCCCGACCAGCCCGGCCGCCGCGCCCAGCCACTCCTTCAAGTAGCTCTTGAGGGGGATCAGAACCCCGGCGCCGATGATGGGGCCCCAGAGGGAACCGGCGCCGCCGAGCATGGCCATCAGGGCGATCAGGATCGATAGGTCCAGGCTCATGGTGTCTTCCGGCTCGATGTTTTTGACGTAGACGGCGTGAAAAGAGCCGACCACGCTGACGAACGCCGTGGCGATGGCGTAGGTCTTGATCTTGGCCCAGTGCACGTTGATCCCCAGCGAACGGGCCACCTCCTCGTTGTCCTTGATGGCGCGCAGCTGGAAGCCCAGCCGCGATTGGCGGAACCAGTTCATGTAGAGCAGGCCGATGCTGAAAAAGACGAAGATGACGTAGTAATAATAGATGTCTTCCTTGAAGATCAGCCGCGTGAAATCCGGGACCTGGTACTTGAAGGGCAGAATGCCGAGGCCGCGGGCCGCGCCGACGAATTTCCAGACTTCGAAAAGGTCCTTGAGCACCAGCGAGGTGGCGATGGTGGCGATGGCGAAGTAGTGGCCTTTGAGCTTGAACAGGGGGTACCCGATGATGAACGACCAGCCGATGGAAAGGCAGGCGCCGATCGGCATCGACACCCAGAAGGGGATGTCCCAGCGCAGCAGGCAGACCGTGGTGGTGTAGGCGCCGATGCCCACGTACTGGGCCTTGCCCAGGTCCACCTGCCCGCCGTAGCCGCCGATGGTGTTCCAGCCCATGCCGTAGAGGGAGAACATCAAAAACTGGATCATGGTCGCCATGGCGAAGGCGGAGAGGGGAAACAGCGGGAACGCGAGCAGGAACGAAAAAACCGCCAGCGCGAGCATGCGGTCGATTTTGGGGAAGTCGGAAAAATCCAGGGC
>Ga0316600_10001465_pt1 | contig 10764 bp, 12 predicted proteins | sample OWC_soil_day5_CT_FD_207652 | JGI IMG/M metagenome (GOLD analysis project Ga0316600, IMG submission 207652) | Wetland soil microbial communities from Old Woman Creek delta, Ohio, United States - OWC_soil_day5_CT | ecosystem: Environmental > Terrestrial > Soil > Wetlands | place: USA: Ohio...
GCATCCTCTTTGAATAGGGACTAGAAGTCAATCTTTCATATACAATGACTCCTCTTTTATCGTACTCTTGAACGGCTTGCTTATATCCCAAATTTTCAAATCCCATTGCAATTATGAAATCTTTTTTAAATAAATTTTCCGCCGATCCAGCACACATAATTGACAATTTCAGTAACCACAGCAAATTGTGATATAGCAGGACTTCCAAGTTCCCATACATTTGCTTCTTTAGCAGTCATCTTATGATGTGGAAGCACGGCGGCTCGTTCAGATAACCAAGCAATCCCCAAACCCCTGCACCCGAAAAATTTGTAGGGAGCAAAATTAATACCATCCACAGGAATCTTTTGAAGGTCGATTACACTATGAGGAGTATGTTGTACTGCATCTACAATAATATATAAATCGGGTTTGATAGCGCGAGCTTTTTTTACGATAGTTTCAATATCGAAAATTGCACCTGAAATGTTAGATGCATACATTACACTTAAGAGGCATGTATCTTTATCTACCAGTTTAATAAGTTCATCAACATCTACGCCGCCCGTAACAGGATTGCTTTTTGCTACTCTAAATTCCTTTTGCAATTTTTCAGCATAATACTCCATGGAATCATATGCCGAAGGATGTTCGAGTATTGATGTTACCATATTTGTCCCACTGATATTTTCAGCAATTGCCCTCACCATGTCGAACATAGCCTGTGAAGCTGTAAGTGTTGTTAAGATACTGCCAGCTTTTGCATTTAAGATAATTCTGATATCATCAAGTCCATCTTCTTGTACTTTTTCTAAATAACGTGCCCTCTCATGAATGAACCCTGGATAGTCTGGAATAGAATCATTTCTTGCAAATGTATCTACTGCTTTTTTGAGTCTGAATGACCCTCCCGCATTCGCAAAGAAAAGTCGTTCACCCAAAATTGGGTCATTATCTACATAATAAAAACATTCTTTTACTTCTTGTGATAGTCCATCTGAAAATAATACTCCGTTACTTACGTTATTCATTTGACCCCTCTCTTTCTTTTTCATCTCACTAACTCGACCAAAATCGGTAAAAAAGTGGTGTCTGGAGCAAACCGGAAAACCTCTATTACGAGATTCCCCAATACATTTACACTATTGGCTCAACCATATACCGCAAAACAGTTTTTAGTTTTTCAGGCTGAACTTCTCTCGCATCTGAAAGATATATTTCTCTATGTACTAATGCTCTCTTTTCCAAGTTGTGATTTGTTATAAATTCATTCATCAGCTTAAAACTCTGGGGTTCATTATCATAGGAACCTAAATGGAGCATTTGTACCGATAATCCGTCTTCAAGCATCTCGAATGTTACTTTATCTAGTAATAGATGAGGCTTCTTTTTCCTCACTATCTCAAATGCTTTTTCTGCAACGCTTGGTGTGACAAAATCAGGTTGCCTAATCATAACAGTATATAAAAGCTCATTTTTGTTTAATATTTCAGAGTTTCTTCCCTCTTCTGTCAAATCCCATAACCCTTCTAACGGGTACACTGTATATTCGAAGTATCCATCTGGGATATAACCTTGTTTAGGCATCATCCTAATAGCATAAGCTAGAGAATAAAGAACGCCTATCTTTTCCGCAAAAGAATCACTATTGGGATTGCCCTTTCCCTTTAACATAAAGAACTTTTGGTTTGGGATCGTAATTAATTCAGGAATTGTTTTAGGAAGATATAATTGCTTTTCTGCTTTTTTCCATTCATATTTCATTTTCTATACTCCTTCCCTCTTGTTTTCAAATGAACAAAAGATAATGGGACTCAGGGACAGGCTGTCCCAATTAAAAACGATAGTTCTAAATTGACTTTATCGGTATGTCAACTAAAAGAGAAGCTGCCCATAAATTAATAACTAAGTTATTATGGGTGGCTTCTCTTTATAAACGCTAAATCCTGCTATATGTTTACATTATAATCATTATTTTACCAAAGCAAGGCTCTGTTTCAGGTTTCTGAACCCCATGCGAGGGATACGGTCGTCATAAGAAGCTCTGCTTTTTTACTATTCATTTGAATTTACAAACCATCCCTTGCACACATCTATCCAGCCTGCAGATGCGGAATGGGTTTCAAGCTCTTCTAACGATAATTTTACTGTGCTGTTTAAGCTGCCTCCAGCCGTATATATAATGTCGAAGCGTTTGAGGGATACATCCAGATATACACGTACACCGACCTTGACAGCAAAAGGGCAAACCGCACCCGGGAAATGACCTATATAGGTTTCTACCAGTTCACCATGTATCATTTTTGCTTTTTGCTGAAAGCAGGCTTTATATTTTGTGTTATCTATTTTAGCGTCACCTGCCATTACAATCAGAGCAGCTTTTTCATCGAGAAAAACAGACATTGTTTTAGCAATCCGTGCTGGCTCACAACCAATCGACACCGCCGCCTGTTCCACTGTGGCGCCAATCTGTTCCCGTTCCACGACACGCTGACCTAAACCAACTCCGTCAAAATATTTTTTAACTTTTTCAAAAGACATATTTCATCACCTTTTCTTGTGCTTTGTTGTTATGTAGTATATACTGCTCTATAATATAAGTAAAACAAATATCTCTTATTTAAACATTAGAAAAGGTGATTTGTAAAACTATGAACCGATATATTGCCCTTCAAAAGATTATCGAAATTGGGAGCTTTACTAAGGCAGCGGAAGCCCTTGGCTACACGCAATCCGCTATGAGCCAGATGATCTCATCGTTAGAAGACGAATTGTCCATTAAATTGCTATATCGTTCCCGTGTGGGAGTAAAGCTGACATTAGAGGGAGCAGATTTATACCCATTTATTGAGAGAACCATTCTTCAATACCAAGCCATGCAGCAAAAAGCAAACGAGATAAAAGGGTTGGAAACGGGAGTAATCCGCATAGGTACGCTTGCAAGTATTTCCTGCCACTGGATGCCACAGCTAATAAAAGAGTTTCAAGCACTTTATCCCAATGTGCAATTTATTCTTCATCAGGGAGATTACAGTTCTATACAGGAGTGGATAAAAGTTGGGGCTGTAGATTTCGGCTTTATCACTCCACCTGCCGTAACTGGTTTACAGACAATTACTCTAAAAGAAGGAAGCATGTTAGCGGTTCTGCCAGCAAATCATAGACTTGCTTCCCATAGTACTGTCAATTTGCATGAAATAGTGAACGAGCCATTTATTTTGTTAGAGGAAGGTCATTTTAGTGAACCTATGGAAGCGTTTCATGCTTGCAATTTAGAACCAAACATAAAATTTTGTATCCATGACGATTATGCTATCATGACAATGGTAGAAGCGGGATTGGGTATCAGCATTTTAGCAGAGCTTGTGCTGCGTCGCACGAATTATGATATTGTCATGCTGCCGGTTGATCCTCCTATTATCAGAACAATTGCTATCGGATTCAAAGATAAAACTAGTTTGCCGATTGCGAGTAAATATTTTATTGATTATTTGATCTCGAATATCAAAAAGCTACCTTAAATTTGGGGCAACCCTACATGAGTCAGGTGGCGGTTCTTTTACTCGCCATGCTAATACCTTAGATGCTAAATTTAAATTGTCCACATTTCACCGCTACGCCAAAGAGAAGCTACCCATAAATCTACTAACAAGGTAGATCATGGGTAGCTTCTCTTTTATAATTACTAAATTGTGCTACATTTTTGCATTATAAGCATTATTTGACCAAAGCAATGTTCTGTTTCAGGTTGCTTGTCCATTGGCAGTTTCTTTAATCCCAATAAGAATCGTAGCTTAAGATTTTTCAGTAAGAATGTTATTCGCGTAAGGGTTTTGAATACGTCAAATAATTTTTATATTTCTTTAGTCTTTCTGGTAACTCATGAATCAGAGGATTAGGCTTTAATGAGACCTTCATCAATTCATCGGCATGTCCAAATTTTCCTGACATCAGTACATGTGAATGTGCTTTATCTTCTTCCACAACTTCAAATCTCACTTTACTGTTTTCGACTTTCAAAGTTCCTTTTACACCGCAGGTACCACAGATAGCAGGGTAATTATGATCGTCATTTCTGATTTCGATGAGTTTAGAATGGCACATTGGGCAAATACCCTGTTCACCTATATATTTAGCTTGCTCGATCGGTTTCTTCAACGTTTCCGCCACATGACGTCCAGAATTTCTCGCTCTTTGAAGCGTATCTTCTTTAAAAACGACTGCTCCCGGCAAACCTACCCAATTAACCAAGATCTTATCTACCACTTCCATTTGAAAAGGTAATGCAAAAAGGTGCAGCATAGGCAATGCTAGGTTATCCCATTCGCTGCCACCAACAGCAATTAATGAGGCGGCTCTCGGTTTAAAAGCTCTTTCATCCGGCCCCTTTCCTGCTGTAATGCCCTTTTCTTCCCGCATTTTTTTTGCAACTGAGCGAAAAGCCAAGTCATGGGAAGGTCCCATTCTGTCATTTAGTACTTTTAATAAACCACTAGGACTTTTTTCATAAATAGGCGAACCTAGAATAAGTCCATCACATTCCATTATTTTTTCGTCAATAAAAGCAAAGTCATCATTCTTAATGACACAATCTCCCGGGCCATGCTTTTCAAACAGATTTACCACACAAGCATTGCAGCCTGTACAAGGTTTTATATGCAGATCATGAAGGCGTACAAGTTCTACCTCTGCTCCGGTTTCTTCCGCACCCATCAGCGCCTCTTTTACAAGAATTTCCGTATTGCTCATTTTTCTTCCACAGCTAATTCCTAAAATCTTCATAGTTTCTCCTCCATTTATTCATTAATATTAGAAATAGAATATCAATTAACCTTAATTATCCGTATAGTACGTTGTGCCTTGTCTTAGAAAATCCCGTTCCGGGCTTTCTTCCAAAAAAATGCTGACCATATCTTTATATGGAGTTAAATAGGGCGCTTTCTGACCCCCTTTTGCCCATACCGGTGCAGGAACATCCGGCATGCATGCTGAGGGTATCATTTGCATGATCCTTAAAAAGCCATCTATCAGCTTTAGGTAAATCATTTAAATCCGTAAGTATTAAGTAGCTTTTTTTCAACAACGATATTCCGTTTTTTCTCTTTTGCGTATGCCAAACCACTAAACCAAATTATTACACATAGACAACACAAGATTTTTAGTAATGTCGTTACCTTCATTTTTACTCCTCCTCACAATAGTAAAATAGCTACTAAGAAATTTGCACTTCCTCCTTTTAAAGTCGTAATCGAACTATGTGTTTATGCACATATTACTTCAAAAATTATTCTTTTAAGTTTTCCATAACTCTATTTATAACATTCAAACATGTTTTTATATCACTTGAATCTATTCCATTAAACGCCTGCTGCAAGTGATCCTCGGCCAGCTTAGCAACCTCTAATTGTAACATTTTCCCTGCTTGTGTTAAATGAATCAAGTTTATACGACGGTCTTGTATATCAGGCCTACGCTCAACCAGGTCTTTTTTTATTAAATTATCAATTAACCTTGAAACACAAGTATGATCCTTGTTAGTCTTTTGTGCTAACTGGTTTTGCGTAAGTCCATCTTGTTGCAGAAGAAAATTGATAATTCCCCACTGTTCTGCTGTTATCGGACAATGATGCTGTTTTAATTTTTGATTTAACCGATTAGTCAGTGACCTAGAACATACTTCTATTTTAAAACCTATAGATTGTGTAAAAACATATTTTTTCATCTGCATCTCCCTGCTTATAATAAAATCAAAAATTGTGAGCTAATACTAAATCAATATTATTAAAAACTATATGTTTATGCAACTTTTTTCTTCCCTTTATTAATAACTTTTGTTCTTAACACTATTGAGTATATTATCGCAATAAGAACAACTATTATAGCCAAAACACAATAAATATTACTATACTTTGCGCCCGCAAATTGAAAAAATAAAAAATTAAAATAAACAGTAGTATTGTTTTTACTAAGCGCTGCCCCCATTAGAGCAGTGGCAGTAGAACTTGCGACAAAGTTTACTAACATAAACAACCCCATCCCTACGCCCGTCTGATTGCGTGCCAATGTTTGCGAAATAGTATTAGCCATGGCAAGCTGAAAAAAAGTCTGCCCTACATAGCCAAATATTAAGAAACACGTAATAAAATAAGCCGGAGCCCCTATCATCAAAGCCAGACTACAAAAACATATAAAAAAGCAGGAAGTTGCTAAGAAAGCAAGAAATGAATTGCCCCTAATATCTGCAATCTTTCCACCTGTTCTTGCTAGTAAAGCAGCTGCTACTGCACCAGGGAACATATAAAGACCACTTTGAAAGGCTGTTAGGTGATTTAGTTCAATTAACACCAAAGGAGTCAGGTATGGTAAGGCAAATCCAATACCAGCGCCTAAAGCATAAATAATCAGCGCAATAGAATAGCCGCTATTTCTAAACAGCGCAGGCTGAATAAACGGATTAGTAATGCGAGTAATTCTGATAATAAAGACGGCCAAACATACAATGCCCCCCAATAAATAAATTAAATTTGCAGTTGAAATGGCAAGCAGCAAAACAGCAATGGACAACGCCAGCAGAAAAGCGCCCAAAAAGTCGATTTTGCTTGGCGTACCTACTTCATCATCAAGATATTGCCGATAAAAGGGAATTGTTGTTATCGTTAATAATGATATACCAAATAGATACTTCCAATGCAAGCAAGTTGTAAGAAAGCCTGCCACAATAGGTCCAATAGCTACTCCAAACGCTAAACCGGCTGAGGTCATTCCTAACGCACGTCCGCGAGTCTCCGCACTAAAATAGCGAGTAGGAATTATCATTGATGAGGCAGGTAGCACGGCTGCTCCCATTGCTTGCAAAACTCTTCCGATAATAATAAACCAATAATTCGCTGCAAAAAATCCAACAATTGACCCTACAGCAAAAAAAATAAGACCGATTGTTAATATATTTTTCAGTTTAAACTGATCTGCCAATTTTCCATAAATAACCGCCCCAATTGCATAAACAATCATATAACTTGTTATAATCCAACTTGCCTGCGACGCATGAAGTGAAAACTCTGTACTAATAGCTGGTAATGCTACATTAAACATAGTAGCATTCATCGAAGAAAAAATTAACGTAAAGGATAAAACTAACATAAGTTTATCTTTCTTATCTTTCGTTAATTGATCCGCAACATCCATTGAACCGTCTCCTTATACTACAAATTTATCTGCATATGCAACTATTATATCATTGCATTATGTGCATATGCAACTGTTTTAAAAAGATATGGATGGGGCACGGGGACAAGTTCCTTGTCCCAATTAAGAAGTCGTATCAATAGGAATAAAAGTAACTGAATCTGAAAACCTCCATTGCATTTATTACTAGGTGGAGCTGCATATGAAGTAGCTACTGAGAAATTTACTAACCTGCTCAATGATATGGAGATTTGGAAAGAAACAACGATGAATACGGATTTTAAAGAATAAAAATCAAGTACCTTTTGGAAAATGAGTCAGGTGACGGTTTGAAGCCACTAAAAAAGGGGTTCAAGGCAATATCGCAATCCCCCAGAACCCCCTTAAAAGATGCTGTTTTTTTCCTAGTACACAATCCAAAGGCACAGAAGTGCACTTTATGCGTGAGAAGAAAACACTGATAAATTAATTAAGGCACTTATACGGACAAATGGCCAAACCGCCGGGCCCGGAGACATCGGCTACTGTTCCTAAAGGGGTACCGAAAGTAGTAAATACAGCCACTTGCCCCGTAGCGGAAATAAATAGCCTGGTTTCACTGGGGTCAAGGGCTATTTGGTCAACGCCAAAAAAGGATGTAATCTGAAGGCCGTGGGCAAAGGAACGCGCCAAGGCCAAGCTTCCCGAAACCGGGTCGAAGGTAAAAATGTCAACGTTGCTTGATCCCAGCACGAATAAATGCCTGCCATCCCTGGAAATAACCATGCTTTGCGGCTGGCTGGATGCCGGTATAGTACTGATCAAGCTGATTTGGTCCGGAATAACGGTACTCAGCACACTGACAGCGCCAGCGAAATCGACTACAAAGGCAAAATTTCCGTTAGGGCTAAAGTTAATGTTATTAGGGTTCGTCCCAGCAGGAAATTGCTGTCCGGTGTCCTTGAGGTCGCCGCAGCAGTTAATCATAAACCGTCGGACGCTGTTAGCACTCGATACAGCGGTTAATACCAAGCTGTCACACGTAGGAGATATAGCAACAGCTTGAGCACTAGTTGCCAGCGTGGAGACAAAAGTATTTTTTTTCAGTGAATAGGACACGATGTTTTGATTTGCAGCAGAACCATCCACGCTCAAAGCAAACATGTCATCAGGGGTGATCTGAACGTCTTCAAGGAAAGTAGCAGCAGTTGCACTGCCAACCACTTTGGCCGGACTCTCGCTCAAGTCGACTTGAAATATAGTTTTGCTAGTGAAAGAAGTTACAACCGCCCGTCGGCAATCGCTCGTCAGCGCTACATCTATAACATCAGCTTCTAACGGGATGTGCTGCAGGAGGGTCAAAGTGTCGGTGTCAAAAATACTGACTCTTCTGTCCGAAAAATCTGCAATGACGCCTAAATGACTTTTAAAATGTGGCATTGTCAATTCCTCCATTGATAAAGATAGACGCGGGACTAATTCAATATATATTATGTGAATTAAGTGCAATGGGTTCTTGTTCAACGCAAAGGAGATGTCAATATCCGGCGTAAAAATCCTCAAAAATGCCGGTTGAAAATTCCCCCACCTAACAGACCTAACTCGAAGGGACACGGGGACAGGTTCCTTGTCCCAATTAAAAACGATAGTTCCATTTTTTTCTACGTCTTCAATTACTGTTTGCTTAAAATCTCCTGAATAGGCTTTTGCCCTTTGGCATAAAAATACACCCCTTTTATCAGTTGCAGTATATCATACTGTCTAACATTTGGGGTGCAATTCACTAGGATGCGGTTATTTTTTATATTTTAGCTCCAACTGCTCCGGCCTCTCATCCGGTCATTTTGAGTTGCCTGTAGCAATTTGCTTGACAAATAATTCACCTGGTGTACAATATAATCATAGAGCATCAAAACATGACATATTACTAACGATATGAGGTTAAAACAATGGTGGAACAAAGAAAAGAAATGCTGAAATATTTATTCAGATTGTCACGGAAATTTTTTGAGGCAATGAAACAGCCAAAGAAATTTGGCACAGACAGCCTCTTATACTCATCAGAAATTCATACCCTCGACATGATTGGCAAACATCCAGGCATAACCGTGACCGAACTGGCAGACCGACAAGGTATTTTTAAAAGCGCCCTGCCAAAGGTCATCCATAAACTCATCCAAAAAGATCTGGTCTACCGTTATCAGGAAACCGGCAATAAAAAAAATATTCTTTTGGAGTTGACGGACAATGGCCGGATTGCCGTTCAACATCACTTCGAATTTCACGAAACCTTTGACAACGGCATTATGAAAAAAATTAATTCATTAACGCCGGAAGAATATTTGTTTCTCAGCGATATCCTGCAAGAGCTGGAGCAGTATATTGACCACATGGAGCAGCAGGAATAAAAAATTCGCTTTATAGTTTACCCTGTTAGCCATATTGAAATTTAAATAACGAGATCTTTAGCAACAAATGCCGGCAAAATAAGCCTTCTCCACCGGCATTCTTATTATTCTTTTATCGTTCACCTGGTTAACCTTATTAGAAAAATAAAATATCTTCATTTAAAGCCCTTCCTATCCGACTTTCCCAACGACTGATTATCGAAGCCAATCATGCACTCACTATTTCTCTAATGCCGAACTGCAACATCTATTTCTCTTTTAGCAAAAAAAACAATCTGGAGAAAGGAAGATTTACTAGTGAATACTTCTGAATTACGGGAAAAACTCGATGGTAGATATAAATTGACCCGGCAGAGGGAGCTTATTTTTCACATTCTCAACAGTTACGCAAGCCGCCATCTTAGTGCTAAAGATATCTATGAAATTGTCCATGAGCAATATCCGGAAATCGGCCTGCCTACTGTCTACCGAACCTTGGAATTGTTCAGTACCCTGGCTGTTGTGCAAAAGCTCGATTTGGGCGATGGATGCCAGCGTTATGAACTGTACTCACTCCATCATCATCACCAGATTTGCACTGCCTGCGGCAAGGTTATTGAAATAAAAGGAAGCCTGGCAGATACATTGGATACCGCTATGAATGCTATGACGGATTTTTCAATTCTAGACTTTCGGCTGTATATATATGGATACTGTAAGGATTGTCAATCCAAACGAAATCACTCAAGTCTTCCCCGCTCCCCTGATCAGAATACAACGTCACGCAGCAATGTGATCTGATTGGCTCTTTGCCTATTCATTTTTTTAATTGCCTGTTGTAAAATCAATCATTTACCTGGTGTGCATCACCATATAAAATCAGATTAGGTTTATCTGGTTACAGCCAAAATTCAATGCTTCAGCAACAAGGATATCCTTTGCGAAAGTGCGATCGACAATCCTTATCTTTTTAAATTATCGTTCACCTAGTTAACCTTTTTTTTTAATAAATGCCTGCTGCTTCAACCAGGCTTCTCTGCAACGATTTGTCTTTATATGTTGTTTCAGATCAGTTGAGGATGGTTAGTATGTTTTTTGATATGTCTGGCCTGCAATCCATCTTATTCTACTTATTTTACTAAAGGAGGAAGCTTCCTGTGTCACAGCATGCACCCATGCGTCAGCAAATCTTAACGATAGCCCTGACTGCTCCCCCATTCTCTCATCGTTCACT
>Ga0316600_10001466_pt1 | contig 10760 bp, 6 predicted proteins | sample OWC_soil_day5_CT_FD_207652 | JGI IMG/M metagenome (GOLD analysis project Ga0316600, IMG submission 207652) | Wetland soil microbial communities from Old Woman Creek delta, Ohio, United States - OWC_soil_day5_CT | ecosystem: Environmental > Terrestrial > Soil > Wetlands | place: USA: Ohio...
GCAATCGCTGTTAAAAAAGGAAATACAGAACTGTTAGAGAAGATGAATGCTGCAATCAAGGAATTAAAAGATTCCGGCGAACTTCAGAAGATTGTGGATAAATACATCACAGCAGAATAAGAATAAAGGAAGAGTGCCATGTGGGAAAAGCTAAGAGATGATTTCTATCAGAATTTTATCGTAGACAACCGTTGGAAATACATTGCCGACGGATTGCAGAATACGTTAAAAATCACGTTTTTTGCAGTCTTAATCGGAATATTGCTGGGATTTTTAGTTGCAGTGATCCGGTCTACTTATGAAAATACACATAAGCTGAAGGTACTGAACTGGATCTGCGGGCTTTATCTTACGGTAATCCGCGGAACACCGGTAGTAGTTCAGCTCATGATCATGTATTTTGTGATCTTTTCCTTTCATGATCCAGGACAGGTATTTACTGCGGTTGTAGCATTCGGAATCAACTCCGGTGCCTACGTGGCTGAAATCTTCCGAAGTGGTATCAGCAGCATTGAAAAGGGGCAGTTTGAAGCAGGAAGGAGTCTGGGCTTTAACTATGCCCAGACCATGTGGTTTATTATCATGCCCCAGGCGTTTAAAAATGTAGTTCCGACTCTGGCCAATGAGTTTATCGTGCTGTTAAAGGAAACCTCAGTAGCAGGTTACATAGGACTGCAGGATTTAACGAAAGGCGGAGATATTATTAAGAGCCGCACCTATTCTGCATTCATGCCTCTGATCGCAGTGGCAGTCATTTATCTGGTTATGGTTATGATGTTTTCACAGCTGGTAAAGGTACTGGAGAGGAGGCTGCAGAGAAGTGAGCATTAATAATATGGAAAAACCTCTGATTCAGGTACAGAATCTGGGAAAAAAATTTGGCGATATGGAAGTGTTAAAAGACATTTCCGTTGATATTTACAAAGGTGATGTGGTGTGTGTAATCGGACCCTCCGGTTCGGGAAAAAGTACATTCCTGCGTTGCTTAAACAGGCTGGAAGAGCCCAGCGGAGGTCATATTCTTTTTGAAGGCGCCGATATCGTGGATAAGAAAACCGATATTGACAAGCACCGTCAGAAGATGGGTATGGTATTCCAGCAGTTTAACTTATTCCCTCATATGACAATTTTAAAGAACTTAACAATTGCACCGGTTAAGCTGCAGGGAAAAAGTGAGAAAGAAGCGAAAGAACAGGCTTTAAAGCTTCTTCATAAGGTAGGCCTGGCAGACCGTGCAGATGCCTATCCCAATCAGCTTTCCGGCGGTCAAAAGCAGAGAATTGCCATTGTGCGCGCTTTGTGTATGAATCCTGATGTGATGCTGTTTGATGAACCGACTTCTGCACTTGATCCTGAGATGGTAGGAGAAGTGTTGACCGTTATGCGGGAACTGGCAGAAGAAAAGATGACCATGGTGGTTGTTACCCATGAGATGGGATTTGCCAGAGAGGTAGCAACCAGGGTTATGTTTATGGACGGCGGTTACTTTCTGGAAGAGAACGAACCCGGAGAATTTTTTGCAAATCCAAAGAATGACAGGCTGAAGCTGTTCTTAAGTAAAGTACTTTAATGGAATTATAGTTTCAAAACTTATAAAAATATCTTAAAATGTCACTGATTTGTTACTGAATCGGTGACATTTTTGTTTAACATATCTGATTATTGAAAATATTCTGCAGTATAAAAAATTACATCTATTATTTTCCGAAAACATGTGATATACTACAAAAAAATGTCGAATTTATTGTTATTATGTTGAATTATCAGAGACCAAAAGGCTGAAATTTAGTCAGGATTGCTGATTTTTTTTGATTAGACTATTTCGGAAAGGGGTTGAGCGCTAAGATCAGTTATAAGTAGAAATAAAGACATTGCGGCCACAAAACAAAAAGGAGGTATTATGCTGTAAATCTCTTTTCATTGATCCTATCACATTCTAGAGCAGGGAGGCCAGTGAGAAGGATCATACATAATACCCCGTATCTCTGTAAAAAAATTTAGGGAGAAAAAGTATGATGAGGAGAATAATAAGCATATTTTTAATAATATGCATGGTCGTTGGTCTGACGCCGATATCAGTAGTGGCAGAGGAAGGGAATCCTGGCCAGACATCGGAAAGTTTTACCACACAGAATGAGGATTATGATTCAGCAACACCATCGGAGGCAGAAGAAGAGACGGAAGCAGAGACGGAGGCAGAAGAATCCCAGGAAACAGAGGAAACATCTGCAGGGGTGGAAGAGATAACAGAGACGGTAGCATTGGAAGAACCGGCTGCGCTGTCTTTAGAGTTTGAAGCGGCAACGCCGGCTCAGGCCCTGACAGCAAGTCTGGAATCTGATATTGAGTATGTGGCTCCAGCTTCTCATTCCTATAATGCTGCAGATGAAGGCTATAGTTTCGTTGCAGCTCTTCAGATCCGCATTAAAAACAACGGGTCGGCTTCCACTGGAAGTCTGGATATTGAATTAACGGGAAGTGAAAGCGATGACTATAGTGTTACCAAAACGTCTCTTCCCAGCATTGGGGCAGGTCAATCGGACTATTTTAATGTATCACCGGAAACTGGGCTGACGACTGGTACTTATACGGCTACGGTGACAGTATGGTCAGCCGGAACCGAAATTGGAAGTACGGAATTAAGTTTTACGGTTACACCTGCGGGAGCAAAGTACCCGGTAGAAATAAGAACCCGTATTGATAATAATCTCTCCGACATGGATGGGGAGGTGGAATTAAGAAACCTTAAAACCACTGCTGAGGTGGAAAAAACCGGAACAGGTATATATGAAACAACAGCTGCCAACGGTACCTACAATGTCTATATTAACGGTATGGATACCAATCGGATTATTACAGTTAGTAATGGGACCAGTATTATGGAAATTGATTATTATACTGTAAGTTTTTCATCATCCCATACCGGAACAGCCACAGGAAGCAGTATTAATGCGACTGCTGGAGGTGCCAGCATTGCCAGTGGGGCAACGGTTGTAAAAGGAACCTCTGTAACCATTACAGCAACCGGAACCGGAGCAGAAAGCTATACTTACGCATGGAGCGGAAGCGGAACCAGCGGTCAGACTACACAATCATTGACTACGGCTTCCATTTCCAGTCCGATAAACGCATCCTGTACGGTTACCGGAGCCGGAGCAATGCCATCAGATCCTGATTATAAAATTGGTGCCAACAGTTATTTGTGGACCGGCTCAGACCAGACCATTGTACTGTCAGGAAGTGATGAAACATTGAGTATTTTAAAACCTCCGGCAGCTGTTATCAGAATTGATGTCCGTTCTGAGGACTTGTCCACAGTTACAATTTATGGAAACGAAATTTCCTGTGATAATACCTATATAGAAGTTTATAATGATATTACGCTGAAGCTGGTAGACTTAACGATTACTGCACCTGATAAAACGGGAGTAGAAAACTCTGCATTGATGCTTAATAAAACTGATACGGAAATGGATCAGATGAATATTCAGGTAAGCGGAACCTGTAATTTAACCGGCTCCAGCTGGGGAAGCGGAATCCGGTCCATCCATGACCAGGATCTGGTCATAACCGGCAGCGGTACATTAAATGTAACCGGCGGCAATACATCCGACAGCAATTCCCCCGCAGGTCAGGGAATTGACATGGAAGGTTATACTTATGCTTTTAATCAGGGTGGGAAGCTAACCATCGACGGAGGTGTAACCGTTAATGCAACGGGAGGAAATGGTGAGAATAATAATGGTGGGAACGCCATCAGAGTTGGCTGGGGAACCATCCGGATTGGTGATTCCAACGTTACCGCCAATGGAGGAGATACGTCTGCGGTCAGTAACTGGAGCCCGGGATTTGGCATTCAGGCTTCCTTCCCTGGCAATAATCATTCCAGGGGCGGAAATATCCTCATTGAGGATGGCACAGTAACCGCAACCGGAGGCGATTCCCAGAATACAGCTGGTGGAAGAGGAATCGATGCGTTCAGCCAATTGGATATAACCGGAGGGACCGTGAATATAGAAGGCGGCTACAGCAAAAAGGCTCTGGGTGGATATGCAATTTATGCGTATGAACAGGAGCTGAATATATCAGGGGGAGCCGTAACAGCAACAGGAGGTGACAGTCAGGACTATATTGCCGGAACAGCCATTGCTACTTATTACAAGGATTTGAATATCAGTGGAGGAACCGTAACTGCGGTTGGCGGTAACGGCAAATCAAACAGTTCTCTTGGATTGTACAGCTATTGGGGTGACATTAATATCACGCAGGCTGAAGTTACAGTTCACGGCGGTAATGGTCAGGTTAACGGTTCCCATGCGGTTTATTCACATTGTGGTTCCATAAATATTGGTGATGACGCTGATGTCACTGCCATAGGAGGTAACGGAACAACCGGAGTCGGGGGTGTGGGTCTGCGTGCTTATGGCAGCAGCGATGGATCAAGTGCCAACCGCGGAACGGTCAGTATTTCAGAAGATGCGGGGGATATCTACGTTCGAGGCGGCCGGGGGGCATCCACAAACCGGGATGCTGTAATGGGAAGAACGATCTACATTTCCACCGGAAATATTGATCTCATTTCCATGGAATCCGGTACTTCCCGTACGATTATGAATGCAGAGGGCGGCGATAATGTCTATCGCATGAAAGCGGTAGTCAGTCCTGCAGCTGAAACCGTTATTTCCTCAGATGTAAACGGAACTCCCGGAAGATACACCTATAGAGCTGTAACAAAGGACGATGGTGTAGCCTATCTGTGGCTTCCGGCAGGATCCCAGACAGTATCATCATCTGGTTATGTAAGTAAAACCGAGGAGATACCTGGAAATGATACTTCAGTAAAAGAGGTAACCCTTACAAAAACACCTGCTCTGACTGTACCAGGGGCTCCGAAAAATGTCACAGCAGTTGCCGGAGATGGAAATGCAGTGATAAGCTTCAGCCCTCCGGCAAATAACGGAGGAAGCTCCATTCTGTCTTATATTGTGACTGCCATTCCGGGAAATATAACATCTTATGGATCTTCCAGCCCGATTACAGTAACGGGACTGACAAATGGAATTTCCTATACCTTTACTGTGAAAGCGGTCAATAGTGCAGGAACAGGACCAGCCTCAGAATCATCTGTTGCAGTAACTCCCAAAGCAGCTGTTGCAGGTACTTATAAAGTTTCTGGAAACGTAGTGGAGGAATCCGGGAATCCGGTATCCGGTGCTTTGCTTGTTCTAAAAAAAGGAAGCCGGGAGATCGGAACCGCTGAAACTGATGAATCCGGTGATTTTTCAATTAAGGAAATACCAAACGGCATCTATAATCTGATGGTAACCAAGGATAGTAAAGTTGTTACGATTCTGGTTGTAGTGGACAATGAAGATTACGTGTTCGGTGAGGCAATCAGGATTCCGTCAGGTACGACCAACAGTATAGTGGAAGTAAAGTCCGGAGCTCCTGAAATCGTGGTAGGTAATCTGGAAGAACAGTTTACGCAGGAAGACAGGGATTTTGCACAGATTTCCGGTAACAAGGTTGAAATTAAACTGGTAGCAAATTTAAAATACAAAGAAGAAATTGAAGATGATGCAGACAAGCTGTCAAATGCTGCCGGTGGAAATATCATAGGTCTCTATCTTGATCTTTCTGCATATAAAACACGGACAGAAAACAGTATACCAGGTACACCACAAAAAATGGGAGTTCTGCCTGATATTATTGAAATTGTACTTCCGATGCCTGAAAATCTGAGAGGGAAATCAGGAATAAAAGTACACCGGGTTCATGATGGAATTCCACAGACACTTCAAAGCGGCACTGCGGATGAAAATGGTGAATATTTTGTCGCAGCAACCGATACAGTTACTATCTATACAAAAAGCTTTTCAACCTATGCAATCAGTTATACTGAGAGCAGCACTGGGGGAAGTACAGAAAGTGACAGCAGCCAGGAAACAGGAAAAACAGTCTGCAGCAGATGGCTGGGCCAGCCTGTTATGGGAAGGGAAGAAATTACTGCCATTCATTCAGATAACGGAGAATCGTATGCAGCAATTACAGAAAAGGCTGTTTTAGATGCTGCCACCAGGGCACGGGAGGAAGCAAAGGCAAAAGGAAAGACAGCCAATGGCATTGGTGTTTCTCTGACTGTAAAAAATTCAGGAGATCAGAAGGCTGTTGGATTTGTTATTCCTGAGTATATATTAAAGCTCCTGACTGAAAAATATATCCGGCAGTTTGAGTTGAAGAGCGGTATGATGTCCTTAAATCTGGACTTGGAAGCGATTAGAAATCTTCGTGTCCAGAGTACGGGGGACGTTACCATTACCATTGCCCCTGAAACCCGGCGCTCCGGCAATGCTCAGTCAGTGATTCTAAACAGACCGGTTTACCGCGTAACAGCCGGATATATGAAAGCCGGCAATCATTTGGAGATTCAATCAATTGGAAATGGAAGTGCCATATATTCAATTCCTTATACCCCTGACAAAGAAGAAGCCGGATATCTTTACGCAGTATCGGTTGATGAACAGGGGAATGCAGCCCGTATTACAAACTCTGCCTATGATGCGAATACAAGGAGTGTGATCTTTGCCTCCAATCAGTTCCAGGCAGGCGGAGTGGGTTATACACCAGGCAATCGTTTCACTGACATCTCCACACATTGGGCAAAAGAAGCAATGGAATATGCGGACGGACGGGGGCTCATTACCGGTATCTCTGACACCGTATTTTCGTCGGATGATCCTATTACCCGGGGAATGCTTGCTGCAGCACTGGGCAGGCTCTCAAATGTGGATACAGGGCTTTTTAATTCCAACACTTTTACTGATGTAGAGTCTGACAGCAATGTGGCTCCTTATGCTGACTGGGCGAATAAAAAAGGCATTTTAACGGCATCAGGAAACGGACAGTTTTCACCGGATCAGCCTGTGACCAGAGAGGAAATGGCTCTTATTTTACAAAACTATATCAAGGCAGTCATGAACTGTCCGCTGTCTGTCACCAGAGACGTAATTAATTATGATGATAACGCAAGCATCGACAGTCCATACAAAAAGGCGGTTACTGCCATGCAGCAGGCTGGCGTAATAATGGGCGAAAAGAATAATAACTTTAATCCCCAAAACAACGTCACCCGGGCTCAGGCAAGCATGATGCTTTATCGTTTGGCAAAGCTGACCGTAGATCCTTCCAGTGCACAGGGATGGGCACGAAATGATGGAGGACAGTATCAGTACTATAAGGACGGGAAGGCAGTTACCGGCTGGCTGGATACAGAAACCGATGGCAAGCGGTACTACTTCTATGCCGATGGAATCCTTGCTGTGGGAACCAGAATCGATGGTCATGAAGTAGATGAGAATGGTATTATGAAAACAGATTAACAGATAAGTAAATAGTAATGAAAATTCATGACGTGTAAATAATAAAGTAAAAAGTGGGGGTGCAAAACTAACGTAAGTTGGTTTTGCACCCCCTTTTTGGTTAAAAAGCGAAAAGGGAAGTATTTCATTCTTTGTCACTGCCTTTACCCTCTTTTTCTTTGTTTATTTCATTTTGTGCAGGTGAACACGGATATTTATCATTCCACCGCATCATCTCTAAAAAAATCGGATATAGGTCTTTTCCAGCTTGAGATAATGAGTATATTACATGGGGTGAAATTTCATTAAATTGTGTTCTAATAATTACCCCCCTGTTCTCTAAATCACGTAATGTTGAAGTAAGCATGGTATTTTAATGTTGTTGTCTTCGATGATTTGCTGTAGGTATTTACAATAGTTTTGCCATATAATATTCATCAACCGCTGATCCATCTACAATCATGGAACGTTCTTTCTTCCCTTCAACAATAAATCCCATTTTTTCATACAAATGGCGCGCCCGTCCATTCTCGGCCATAACGGTCAGTTCCAGTCTTGTGATGCCGTTTTCTCTTGCCCACTGTTCCATTTTCTCAAAAAGCATTGTTCCGTATCCGTTCCCTCTGTAGGCTTTTAAAATTCCAGTGACCAGATAGGCACAGTGGCGGACTCTTCGTGGTTCCCCTCTTATAGCAGAAAGAAAACCAGCGAATGCCCCTTCATTTTCCAGCAATAGAAAAAGAGAGCCTGATTTTTCCCACTGCTCAATTCTGCGTTTCATATCATCCGCTGTGGAAGTCCGCTCTCCAGGCTCATACATCATAAAACTGGTTTCTGTATCCAGCTGTTTTAGCATTTTTATCAGAAGATCAGAGTCTTCTGGTGTGACTTTTCTTATCTTCATATCCATATTCCTCTTTTCAAACGTATTTCTTTTATTATACATGGCATGTGAAAAAATGCAATTGGAGTTCTAACACTCCATTGCCCTGTGTTTGGGGTTGTGGTAGAATAGGAACGTGGTTTTGATTACGAGGTTAAGAGAAGAAAGCTGGAAAGAACATGTATTGTATGAGTGTGAGTCACAAAAAGGCTCCGGTAAATATCAGAGAAAAATTAGCCTTCAGTACGAAAGAAAAGGCTGAATTAATAGAAAGACTGATGAGTAAGGATTCCATAACAGGCGTTGTGGTGCTCTGCACCTGCAACCGCAGTGAGATCTATGTTTCGGGATCAAAGTATGCCATTGGGGAACTTCAGCGGGAGGCTGCCGATTTAAAGGGAGTGCGTCTGGGGGAATTAATTAAATATTTAAATGTGTATAATGAAGAGAGTGCCATCCGGCATTTGTTTAAGGTTGCCTGTGGTTTTGATTCTATGGTTTTAGGGGAAGATGAGATTCTGGGACAGGTTCGGGAGGCATATCAGTATTCCAGAGAATCAGGAGCTGCGGATTATGAGCTGAATGTGCTGTTTCAGAAAGCCATGGCTGCAGCAAAGCGGATTAAAACAGATACCAGACTATCCAAAACCCCTCTTTCTATTGCAACTCTTGTGGCAAATGAAGTATTCCATTTCGACAATGAGGGAGAGTATAAAGATGTCATGGTCATCGGTATGACCGGAAAGATGGGCAGCACCATAACCAAGAATCTGTTAAGCAAGCCTGGAATCCGGGTGACAGGAACCGTGAGAACCCATTCCTCAGATCTGCTTTTAAAAGTGGACAGCGACCGGATCCGGGAAGTGGATTACAAAGAACGCTATCGCTACATGAATGATATGGATGTGGTGATCAGCGCAACCTTAGGACCTCACTATACTGTGACCAGAGAAGAACTGGACAACTGTAAGGATTCAGCGAAAAAGAGGCTTTTTATTGATGTGGCGGTTCCTGTTGATATGGACCCTGAGATCAGGGAGTATCCCGGAATTACTTTATATGATATTGACTATTTTGAAACATTGTCGAAGAATAATACTCAGATTAAGCTGAAAGAACTGGACTGTGCCAGAGAGATTATGGAAGAAGAACTTGACGGGGCATTAAAGGAAATTTTGTTTCATCCTTATATTTCCCAAATGGATGAATTAAAAGAAGCGTTGTCCGGTAAGCGGCTTGATACTCTTTTATACCGCATTCGGGATCATGTTACCAGTGAGGACTTAAAGGTTGTGCTTCGGACTTTAGATGGGTTAAAGGACTGGATGAGAGAGGAGTGACAATGGCTTATTTTCCGTTTTTTGTAGAGCTTGAAGGGAAAACGTGCCTCATAGCAGGCGGTGGAATGGTTGCTTACAGAAAAGCACTTGTGTTAAAGGACTTCGGGCCTGAAATTACGGTGGTTGGTTTAGAGATGATTCCTGAGATGGAACAGCTTGCTGCCGGGTGTGATAAGACCATGACTCTCATCAGGAGGGGCTTTGAAGATAAGGATATTGAACAGGCCGATTTTGTAATTGCCGCAACATCAGATGAAGAACTGAACAGGCACATATCTGTCATCTGCAGACAACAGAAGATCCCCGTGAATGTGGTGGATGTACAGGAAGAATGCAGTTTTATATTTCCTGCACTGATAAAAGAAGAGAATATCGTAGTGGGAATATCCACAGGAGGCAGTTCTCCCACCATTGCCCAGTATTTAAAAAAAAGGTTTAAAGAGGCGATTCCCAAAGGATTTGGTATGCTTGCCAGCCAGCTTGGTACTTACCGGGAACTGGTAAAGGAAAGTGTGCCTTACCTTCCAGTCCGGACTGAGATCTTTAAAATTATGGTAAAAGAAGGAATCAGGCAGGGCGGAGTATTTACCAGAGAACAGGCCATAGAGCTGATAGAAAGGAAACTTGGGGAACATGAAAATTGATACAATACGCATTGGAACCAGAAAAAGTGCACTTGCTGTGGCACAGACCCAGCTGGTCGCCGATGCTTTGATAAAGGTTACTCCCGGACTTACCGTACAGCTGATGAAAAGGCAGACAGAAGGAGACCGGATTCTTAATAAGCCGCTTTTGGAGTTTGGCGGAAAAGGAGTGTTTGTAACAGAGTTTGAAGATGCTCTTTTAAGGGGAGAGATTGATTTAGCTGTCCATAGTGCGAAGGATCTTCCCATGGAGCTGAAAGAAGGTCTTGGAATTGTTGCAGTCCCTGTGCGTGAGGATCCAAGAGATGTACTCATAACCTTAAAAGGCAGTGACTTAAATAAAAAGGAAGAGATCGTGATCGGTACTTCCAGCTTAAGAAGAAGGTTACAGATCGAGGAGATCGGAAGTACCTTATGGAAGGAAATTCCGGTTCGGTGTGAGAATTTAAGAGGGAATGTACAGACACGTTTAAAGCGGCTGTCTGATGGGGATTTTGATGGAATTATACTTGCAGCAGCAGGGTTAAACCGTCTG
>Ga0316600_10001468_pt1 | contig 10756 bp, 10 predicted proteins | sample OWC_soil_day5_CT_FD_207652 | JGI IMG/M metagenome (GOLD analysis project Ga0316600, IMG submission 207652) | Wetland soil microbial communities from Old Woman Creek delta, Ohio, United States - OWC_soil_day5_CT | ecosystem: Environmental > Terrestrial > Soil > Wetlands | place: USA: Ohio...
AAAATGGAAATATTATTAAATTTATATAAATTTGACAGTGATGTAACCATTACGGTATTAATTCATGCTGCATGCAGCACAGATACTTTTACAAGAATGGCGGCTGCCAGAGCATTATGCTTTGTGAACAATATAAAAACAGATGATATCCTGAAAGAATTGATGGAGGACCAGGAGGAAGAGGTAAGGGAAACTGCCAGAGAGACTTTGTGCAAAAGAGAGGAAACTCTATGATACTGTCTGATGAATTATTTGATAAGTTTATAAAATTAATTTATAAAAGAACAGGAATATACTATGAATATAATAAAAAGTATTTTGTTCAAAAAAGAATTGAAAAGAGATCTGAAGTGCTGGAAATTGAAAGTTTGAACGAATACTACATTATTCTGAAATTCTCAGAGGATTCATCAGAGTTTGATAAATTAATTAATGACCTGACAGTCAATGAAACATACTTTTTTCGCGATTTTCCTCAATTACAAAACTTTGCAGATGATATACTGCCTATTGTTGCAAAAGAGAAGGAGAACAAGAAGAAAATTAAAATTTGGTGTGCTGCATGTTCTACGGGGGAGGAAGCTTATACGCTCTCCATTATCCTTAACGAAATGCTCGAAAATCCTGAGGAATGGGAACTGCAGATACTTGCATCAGATATAAATACTGAAGTTCTGCAAAGTGCGAGGATAGGACTTTATGATAGCAGGGCACTAAGGGATGTGCCTCCGGTATATCTGGATAAATACTTCACTAAGAGGCATGACAAATATCTGATTAACCTGAGTGTGAGAAAACCCATAACTTTTAAACGGATTAATTTAATGGATGAAAATCAAATAAATAGTATCTCAGGATTTGATTTTGTATTTTGCAGGAATTGTTTGATATATTTTGATGACCAGTCAAGAAAAAATGTGTTATCAAGCTTTTATGAAACATTAAACCCTGGTGGCTTTGTATTTCTGGGACATTCGGAGTCTGTTGGAAGAATTTCATCTGCATACAAGGTTCAGCGAATCGGTGATACCATAGTATATTCTAGGCCAAAATAAGGGGGTGTGATCTGGTGGAAAATTCAGACAGGAAAGTTCTGGTGGTGGATGATTCAGAAATGGTGAGGAATTTCCACAGTTATATTATTAAAATGTTCGGATATCAGGTAACAACTGCGGAAAATGGCGCTGTTGCGTTAGAAAAGCTTCTTGGAGCTGAGTATCATCTGCTGGTGACTGATATAAATATGCCGAAAATGGATGGCTATGAACTGATAAAAAATATACATGATCAAAAAATTATAATTCCAATCATTATTATTTCAACAGAGAATGAATATAAATCAAAGCTCATTGGAGTGGAATTGAGTAATGGTATACACTTGGTGAAGCCAACAGATCCGGAAAAACTGGTAAAGATGATAAAAATGCTTCTTCAGGACTAAGGAGTGTGGAATATGTACAGCAGAATTTACTTAGAGGATATTGACGTTGTTAAACTGTTTATTGATGAATGGCTGGAATGTCTTGAAGGTTTGGAAAAAGAGATTCTGAAGCTTGAAATTCGTTCGGAAGACGATGAATTGCTGAATGATATTTTTAGAAGGGTGCATAACATCAAAGGGGGATCGTCTTTTGTAGGTCTGTCAGGTATAACCAGGCTCAGCCATGAGGTAGAGTTTACACTGGATGCTATAAGAAAGAGAAAAGTAAATGTAAATACTGAACTTATTGACAGCTTATTTTTATCGGTAGACTATTTGAACGGCTTTATAACTCAATTATTTAACAGATTAAATGTAGAGGATTTTACAAGTGAAAACGGTGAAATTTACATGGACTTTGAGTATGAACAAAAGGAAGAGTTTGTTCTGGAAAGCTTAAAGCTGGCTCGGGAAAAGTGTGGGGAGAAAGAACTTGAGGAATCCAATACCCAAGCGGATACCCCAAAAGAAGAAATAGAGATACTTCAAACAGAAGAATTTAAGAATGGACTTGCTGATGGAATGAAAGAGCAATTCCTGATTGAAAGCATGGAGCATATTGAGGAAATTGAAAATTGCCTGTTAATAAATTTAGAAAATAATAGTAATGACAGAGGAGCCATAAATGAAATATTCAGGGCTGTTCATAGCATTAAAGGCGGAACAGGAATATATCTCTCCACTTTATCTGTCAAAAGTCCACTTTATTCCGGATTGAAAAGGTTTTCAGAAACCGTCCACAGCTTTGAAAGTTTGTTGGCTTTAATAAGAGATAAAGGATGCAGCTTTGATAAAAGCCTTATTGATTTAGGCTATAGTGTGATTGATTATTTGAGATTCCAGATGAATGCCATTGCTTCTGGCGAAAGTATTGATTCACAGGATGACGATATTCAAAGCAAAATCAAAGTAAGTATGTCCGGTATAGAAAATATTTTATGTAATACAGTGCAGACGGACCTGCAGCAGGTGTTACCTGATGCCAGCAAATCCGGTGATTCGAATTTAAAAAGCAGTGTGTCTCAGAGTATCAGGGTTAATCAGGAAAAAATCGATAAAATGATGAACATGATTTCTGAGTTACTAATTGCAAAAAATTCATTTATACATATTTCTGTAAAACTCAATACCGAGTATAATTTGCCTGAAATGTCCAAGGAAGTAAAGCAAGTTGAAGCATACTTAAACAGAATATCCGATGAACTTCAGAATGCAATTATGTCAATAAGAATGGTAGAAATTAAAACTGTATTTCAAAAAATGCCAAGGGTCGTTAGGGATATTGCACAGAGCACATCAAAAAAGATGGAATTGATTATGGAGGGTGAGGATACTGAAATTGACAAAACTATAATTGAACAGATCAGTGATCCATTGGTACATCTAATTCGCAATGCTGCCGATCATGGCATTGAAAGCCCGGAGGAACGTTTGCGGAAAGGGAAGAATGAGAAAGGCAGGGTTGTATTAAGGGCCTATAACAAGAATAAGTATGTATATATTGAAATCGAAGATGATGGAAAAGGAATAGATGCAGAAAATATAAAGGATAAAGCAATTGAAAAAGGCTTCATTACTCAATTGGAAGCCGAAAATATGAGCCATAATCAATTGATAAATCTGATTTTCATACCTGGATTCAGTACAGCCAGGCAAATTACTGAAGTATCCGGCCGTGGAGTTGGAATGGATATTGTTAAGAGTAATATAGTTAAAATTAATGGAAATATAACTATTGAGAGCGAAGCGGATAAGGGAACAAAAATGATTATTCAGTTGCCGCTGACATTAGCTGTTTCCCGGGGACTGATTGTGGAAGTATCAGAGGATAGCTATATTTTTCCTCTGGAATATATATCGGAAACTGTAAAAATTCAAAGAAGCAATATACATAGCTTTAATGGAAAGCATTTTACATATTTACGAGGGGAAATTATAGGTGTTGAATGGCTCAGCAGAATTTTCCTGATGGATGAGAGGGAAATCAAGGATGAACTAAATGCAGTTATTATTTTAAACGGTGCAGAAAAATATGCAATTATTGTTGACAAGCTTAAAAGTGAGCAGGAATTTGTAGTGAAGACGCTGGAGGGTCAGCTGGCAGCAATTCCGGGAATATCAGGATCAACACTGCTTGGAAGTGGGAAGGTAGTTCTGATTATAAATCCATTAGATATTCTTCGGTTAATCTGAAAATGGTTTTTCTAATATTTTAAGAGAATGGAGTGGTCGTAATGAATAACAAAAAATTAATGATAGTGGATGATTCACCTGCCGTCCATATAATTATTGAAAAAGCAGTAACAGCAAATGGATATGAGGTTTGTGCCCATGCTAAAAATGGAGATGAAGCGGTGAAATATTTTGAATTAACTATGCCGGATGTCGTTACTATGGATATAACTATGCCAATAAAGGACGGTCTTACTGCATCAAAAGAAATACTCAAGAAATTTCCGGATACTAAAATACTGTTACTCAGTGCCATGGGGGATGAAGAATTAATTAATGAAGCAAAAAGTATTGGAATATCACATTTTATGAAAAAGCCTTTTAAGGGTGCCGATATTATCAATATAATAAATAAAATGACAATTAAATGAACTGGAGGCAAATATGGAGAATATTGATTATATTGATTTCTTTTACGATTCGATCAGGGAATCCTTCGAGAGTATGTTTGATGAAGCACTTACCTTGGAAAACGAAGCTTCAGCACCTTGCTGCATTTCATCAAGAGGAGTTTCCGTTATCATCGGGATTACAGGGGAAGTGAAAGGAAGGGTTCTTCTTGATTTATCCCTGAGTACGGCAATGGATCTTGCGGTAAGGCTTGATCCGGATTTGAACAACGAAGATTTGGTGCTTTTTTCCATAGCGGAATTTTGTAATACGGTGTCAGGAGGTGCTATAACTAATATAAATAATAAATACAGGCAAAAAGGTTTAAGGCTCTCGCCCCCAAGTATTTTTGCGGGAACTAATTACAAGATTTTTTCTCCAAGTCTTCATGCGGTGTTACTGTCCTATGATACCCGATTTGGTAAAATTGATTTTCATATTGGTTTCGAGGGGGTATAATATGGACAAAAAATACATAAATTCTTTTGTAGAAGCAATATCACAAGTTTTTTTAAATTTAGGATTCGAAGAAATTTCAAGCGGAAGCATATGCGTGAAGGATTCCTTTACATGCGGATATAACCTGACTATAATTATAGGTTTATCAGGAGATATTAAAGGAAACGTGGCAATTAGCATGTCCTATGAAACTGCCAGGAAAATCGTCTCAATCATGATGCTGGGAATGGAAGTCTCTGAAATAGATGAGATATCAGTCAGTGCGTTAGGAGAAATGACGAACATGGTCTGCGGACAAGCTGTCAATATATTATCATCTTCAAATCTGTTTATCAAAATTACACCTCCTACAATTATTCATGGGGAAAAAATAAAGGCTATTATTAGTCAAATTGAGACATCAGTAGTTGCGATAAATTCGTCTTTAGGAACTTTTGAATTGAATCTTGGCTTTGAAATATGACATTACTGAATGTCCAAAAGCGCTTATTCAAGAAGTATAAACTTTCCGTAATGGCACCAGGTTGTTGAAAAAAAGAACAGGATCTGCGATAAGCACACCTGTTCTTTTTTTTGTTTTCGAGGAGTTTTATTCTGCAAAATGGCTAAACAATAAAAATATTATTGTCGAATTTTACAAAAATAATGTTGATTTAGGATGAAACATGGCGTATACTATGCTTAATGGGTGGATTGTGACTAGCGTGAATTAGTTAACTGACTGAAATAGATAATCGTAGAATATTGATTTTGTGCAATAAGGTGATGACATGCATTGACTAGGAGAGAGGATTTGAAGCCTTAACTCAGGAAGGTGCATGCCTTTGCCAATTCGTGGTTATTGACTCAGTACGACGCTGTACACTGGGTAGAAAAAGTGTGAACAAAAATGAATCAGGCAGGATGAACTGAACATAATTGTTATGAGTCAGACATACGCCGAAGTAGGAGTTTAGCAACTCCTTACTTCGGCTTTTTTTTATTTATTTAGGAGGTGAATATCATATTAATAGTCATATTGTAAGAAACAATAAGATAATACAGGAGTGTTCGAATAAAAAATTAGATCAAATGCTAAGTTCTTATATTGGGAAACTTTATAAAGAAATAGCCGGAAAAGGACCAGAAAATGTATATGTTGCATTTGGTGAAGGGTGTTATGTTGTCTATATTAAAAATTACTTTATGCCGTATGAAAAAATTATTCAGCAAGATGGAGATAAAGAGTTATTAGATAAGGTCATGCATGTGGCAACAAAAAACCTTAATACGCAAATTGTTCAATATACTGAAGTTATTACGGGGGTTTCAACCGAAGAAACCTATTATGACTGGAATATTGAAAATGGGTCAAGAGTGCTGGTAGGAATAAGTAAACGACAATTTCAAATGGGTTCCTCTGAAAAATCGGATTATTATGGTGAACAGTTGCTTCATAAAGAATTAATAAGGCTGGGGCATTTTGCTGATAGTATACCTGAAACAATTAATTCGTTCTGTCTTAATTCCAAGTTTTTTATTTTTGAAAGAGGCGGAGGAACAACGAGACTTGAGAAGGAAATGGAATTGACAGGTTATGGAGACGTAATAAAAAATACGAAAAGGCAGATAGAAAAACAGTATCTCAATAACAATTTGTGCATAAAAAATGTTTTGGATATGGAAATTATAGATACTTTTATCGATTGGAATTTTAATAAAAATAAAAGTATAGTAGTGTTAGTTAAGTCTACCTCAGAGGTTAAAATGATGAGATATCTTAAACAATCTGGTTCTGGTCAAGGGTTTTAAGCTTTGAGAAAATAAAGTAATAAATTGATAATTTATCTTGTAATGAAAGGAATAGTCGCTTTAATCATATTTCGATTTACGTAAAGCGGCAAAGCGGTGATTAATATGACAAAAGTATTAATTGTGGATGATGCCACATTCATTCGAGTACAATTGAAAAATTTACTCATGCAAAATGATTTCGAAGTTGTGGGTGAGGCCGAAAACGGAAAAGTGGCACTAGAAAAAATCAAGGAGTTAAATCCAGACATTGTTACACTTGACATTACAATGCCCGAAATGAATGGAATTGAGTGTATGGCAGAAATTAAAAAAATGAATTATAACCCTATAGTTATTATGGTATCCGCAATGGGACAGGAAACCTATGTACAAAATGCAATCATGAACGGTGCAAAAGGTTTTATTGTTAAACCATATAAGCCAGATGTTGTAATAAAACAACTGAATAAGTTTAAGAAGTAAATCATTTTTCTTATTAATTCCCAGAAAGTAAAATTTATTAAAATTTAGGAGGACAATTGTAATGGAAAAAAAATTAGCTATGCCTTCAGGTGACAGATTTGAAAAAGCAACAGTGAATTCACCAACGTCAACGAATGAGGAAATGGAAAGAAAAAGAGAACTTGCAAGAAAACAGGCACAGGACAAGGTAAAAGCAAGAACCTTGGCAAAACAGCAGCAATTGGCAGAGAGAGTTGCCACAGCAACAGAACAGCTGGCTTCCGGTATTGAGGAAGCCAGCAGTGCCGCAGAAGAACTTGGAGCAACAATGAGGCAGATTGCTACAGGCGCTAATGAAGCATCTTCAGCCGCAGAAGAGTCAAGAGCTGCTATTAATCAGGTTGACAAAGCATCAGTAATTGCAGACAAAAATGCAAGTGAATCACTTGAAAGGGCTGACATTGCCAAGGATCTTATCGAAAATGCATCCAATGACATTGAGATGATGATAAAGGGAATTAAGGAGTCTGCAGAAACTAATTTTGAATCAGTAAAACTGGTGGCAGAACTGGAAAATCAATCCAACGAGGTAGGAGATATTGTACAAGCAGTTGTAAGAATTGCTGACCAGACAAATCTGCTTGCTCTTAATGCAGCTATTGAGGCGGCAAGAGCTGGCGAGCATGGAAAAGGTTTTGCTGTTGTTGCAGATGAAGTCAGAAATCTTGCTGAAACCTCAGAAAAATCGGCCAGAAGTATAAGAGAGTTAGTAACTGAAATACAGAACAATGTAAAGATTGTAGTGGAAGATATTCAAAATGCAGGTAATGCTGCAAATGATGAGGTTGAAAAGGGCAAGAAAACTACTGCGGATCTGATAAAAATAAATGAAGAAGTAGGATTGGTACAAAAAGCTATATCTAATGTATCTCAGTATGCATCAGAAGCAAATAAGGGGGCAGGAGAGTTTCTTGCCATGGCAGAACAGATAGCAGCAGCTGCTGAACAACAAAGCAGTGCTGCAGAAGAAGTAGAGAAGTCTATCCAAATGCAAAACAAGGCGTTCTATGAGCTTAATGCCGGGGCGGGAGACCTTTCTCAGATGTCAGAAGACCTAAAAGTATCTACAGATGCTCAAAAATCTTCAGAATCTGTGGCTGCGGCTTCAGAAGAATTATCAGCAAACGTGGAGGAAGCAAACTCAACTTCAGCAGAAATATTAAAAGCCATGCAGCAGATAGCGTCAGGTGCCCGGGCGCAGGCCGACCTTACGGATAAAGCAGCAATGCTTGCTGAGAAGCTTGCAGTAAGTTCAAAACAAATGAGCGAAAGAGCAGGTTTTTCTGCTGATAAGACTGCTGAACTTCAAAAACTTCTGGAATCCAATAAAATTGCAGTAGACAATATGATAGCAGGCATATCTTCAGCCGCTCAAATATCCAGAGTTGCTGCAAAAAATATAAAGAGCCTTGAAGAAACCACCAGAAGAATAGATAAAATAGTTGATGCCATTGTGAATGTAACAATTCAGACTAATATGCTGGCAGTAAATGGTTCAATAGAAGCAGCAAGAGCAGGAGAATTCGGCAGAGGATTCTCTGTAGTAGCAAGCGATATAAGATCACTTGCCAATGAATCTGCAGAAAATACCGATAAGATAAAAGATCTCGTACGGGGGATACAAAACCAGATTCAAAGAGTTTCGGCGGATACAGAACTTTCCAGTAAAACTTCATTTGAAGAAGTGGAGAAGGCGAAGAAGACTACCCATAATTTAAACATTATTGAAGAGAGCATGATTAAAATACTTACAGGTACAAAGGAGATACAAAAGGGTGCTGAAGAGTCTTTAGTAGCACTGGAACAAGCAAGAAAAGGTGTTGATCAGATTGCAACTGCAGCGCAGGAAGCCAGCAGCGGAGCAGAGCAGGCATCAGCTGCAGCTACTCAGCAGGCAAGAGGGATGCAGGAATTGGCAGAGGCAATTGAAGAAATATCAGGATTGGCTGATGAACTTCAAAATATGTAAAAAGCGAGGGAATAGTTATGGATTCTGAAATAAAAATTGAAAGCTTCTCAGAGCGCCAACTAGTTACTTTTCTCCTTGGAGAGGATGAATTTGGTGCGGATATTATGGATGTGAAAGAAATTATCAGAGTTCCGGAAATCACAAAGGTGCCAAATGCTCCAAGTTATGTTGAAGGTGCCTGCAACCTGAGAGGTAATGTTCTGCCGATTATAGATGGAAGAACCAGGTTTAATCTGGAAAAGAAAGAGAAGGACGAAAACAGCAGGGTTCTTGTAATTGATGTTGAAGGTAAGGCTACAGGAGTGATTGTAGATAAGGTTTCTGAGGTGATGAGGGTAAATATTTCAGAAATTGAATCCCCCCCGCAGATTGTAAAAAATGTGGATTATGACTATTTGAACGGGGTTGTGAAGCTGGATAACGGAAACAGACTTGTAATGCTTTTAGATATAGTAACAGCCTTGAAAATTAATAATACAGGTAAAGGCAGAATAAACGAAAACGATAAAAACCTGCATCAGCAGAATTTTAAATTAAATAGCAGTAACAGCGAATCTGTAGATGAAGAACAACTGGTTACATTTCGCCTGGATAAAGAGGAATATGCCATTGGAATAATGAAAGTCAAAGAAATTATCCGTGTGCCGCAAATTGTGAAAGTTCCTAATTGTGAAGCCTACATAGATGGAGTAGTATCGATACGGAATAATTTACTTCCTATAATAAACTTAAGAACCTATTTTGGTATGGGACATTTGGAGCTAAATGATCAGACAAGAATATTGGTAGTTGACATGGGTACATTTGCTGCGGGAATTATGGTAGACAGAATTTCCGAGGTTTTAAGAGTTCCGTCAGATGTTATTCAAGCTCCGCCAAAATTCTCTGTAGAAAGTGAAGAACAGTTAAAAGGAGTGGCAAAGTTAAATAACGGCAAACGTATGATTTTGATACTTGACCCATCAAAATTCATTTCTGCGGACGAAATTAATGCACTCAGTGATTTCAGTGAAGCTCAGGAACTGGAACTTAATGACAATGACATCACAAATCTGATCCTTGACGAAGAAAAGCTGGTTACCTTCAAAATAGATATGGAAGAGTACGGTGTTAAGATAGCTAATGTGCAGGAAATAAACAGGATGACAGATATTACAAAAATCCCCGGAGCTCCCTACTATATTGAGGGTATTGTAAATCTTAGAGGAAATATAATTCCGGCGCTGGATCTAAGAAGGCTTTTTAAGCTTGAAGAAAAAAAGATAACGGATTCTTCAAGAATTATTATTGTTGATTTTAATGGAAAAAGAACGGGGATTGTTGTGGATTCTGTTTCGGAAGTACTAAAGCTTGAAAAAAAGCTGATTGAGGCAACTCCAGACATATTGAGCAATGGAGTTGACAGGGATTATGTAGAAGGAGTAGGGAAACTCGAAGATGGTAAAAGGATGATTTTAATTCTTGATATATGTAAAGTGCTGAGTTTTAGTTAGTCTCAATATTTTCTGCAGCCCCTGGGGTGTAATAATTTACTCCTCAGGGGTATATTCCATTCGATTAATTTATTAGAAATAGGTGGTTTGCTTATGAACGACAGAATTAAAGTGCTGATCGTGGATGATTCAGCACTTATGAGAAAAGTGCTGAAAGAGATTTTCATGACGGATAGTCAGCTTGAAGTGGTAGGTACTGCCAGAGATGGACAGGATGCCATTGAAAAGGTAAATGAGTTGATGCCAGATGTAGTTACGATGGATATAAATATGCCTGTTATGGATGGATTGACTTCTATGCAGCATATCCTGAATAATTATCCGGAATTACCTGTTATAATGGTGAGCTCTCTTACAAATGAGGGGGCGATGACTACCTTTGAAGCGCTAGAACTGGGCGCCTTTGACTATGTAGCAAAGCCTTCCGGTACGGTTTCG
>Ga0316600_10001469_pt1 | contig 10756 bp, 14 predicted proteins | sample OWC_soil_day5_CT_FD_207652 | JGI IMG/M metagenome (GOLD analysis project Ga0316600, IMG submission 207652) | Wetland soil microbial communities from Old Woman Creek delta, Ohio, United States - OWC_soil_day5_CT | ecosystem: Environmental > Terrestrial > Soil > Wetlands | place: USA: Ohio...
CCAGTACCACTATCTTTGCCATGTTACCTCTCCATTTGTTTTGTGCGTGTCTGTTTCTTATTCAGAACATTCCGACCACTTTGTCAGCTTCGGCCATGATATCAACAAGGCCCCCATAGTTAAGCATTCTTATACCCTTTTCGATTTCATTGTCTTTTAAACCCCTGAGCCTTGCATCATCATCCAGAACATATGCAGTGCCGCAGAAGCCTTCAAGCCTTTCAACCTGCGCAAAATACACACCGTTCTGAATGAGCACCACGTCAGCTGCCATGTCCCTGGCTAATTTTATGCCCCTTTTTCCATCTGTGGTGTCAGGGGCGTTCTTCACTATTACCAGCATGCAATCCTCCTCCCGCGTTACGCTAAAATATCATTGTTGTCTTTGCGTCCTGTATCAGTTCCGCTATCTGGAGAGCATTCGTTATCTTTACCCCATCAACCAGATTCGCGGGCTCCAGATGCTGTTCCCTCAGCGAGGCCTTATCAGCGTATACTTCCACTCCCATCTCGATACAGTCTTTCAGTGCGCCTTCGAGATTTGTAAAGCCGGTGGCTGTGTCATCCTGGTTCTTTCTGGCAAGAAGAACTCCGCTATCCACCAGGATCAGGTCAACACTCAGATCGCCCGCAAGGCCTCCCATTGCGTGCCTGACAGCCTCTGCTGCATTTATGTCGCCATAAGGCGGCCTTTTCAAAATCATCGCGATTCTTCCCATTGTATCCTCCTGCTATGCCCCTACATTCAACCAGATATCTGTTTCTCCCATGGTCTTGAACATACCCTTGAGGGAACCAACCTCTGCACCATCAAGATAGTCTTCCTGCGCCGCACGGCGGAAGTTCAGGCATCCCCCTCAGAGATAGACCTTCAACCCTTTTTGTATGAGCCTTGAGAACTCCTCTTCCGCATTCGTAATTCCTTTCGCCTTCTGCTTCTTCAGGAAGCAGTAAACCCCGTCACCCGACGCAATGAGATTCACCGCGTGGCCCTTTTCGAGTGCGGAGTCAGCAGTCTTGACCGCGGTCAGCGTGTTTTCGTAGGAATAAGGTGACGTGGACAGAAACAAGGTAAACGTCTTTGGCATATAACCTCCTTTCTCATAATGAGATTGAACAGCTCAAAACGTACCGATAATATCACTCCATATCTTCACCGCGCTCAGAAGGATCAGACATGCAAGAAGCCAGCGGAGCACCTGTGTATCGGTCCGCTTTCCCACACTACCCCCTATATACGCCATGGGCATGGCTCCTGCGAGAAGGGCAGCAGCCATGGGAAAGGGGACCTGACTTGTGGCAACTTTTCCTGCGAGCCCGGCCCCTGATGATAAAAGCCCGATGGCGAGGGTGCTTCCAAAGGCGATGCGCAGCGGTATCTTCAGCACATATAACAGGACCGGAATAATGATGAAGGCGCCTCCCTGCCCCACTATCCCTAAGAGTACTCCTATAAGAAGCCCGGTTATGACCGCAAGGTTCTTGTTGAAACTCACTTCCCCGGCCTTCAGGTCATCTGAACTGTAATCCCTTGGAATAAGCATCATTGTGGCCGCGAGGAACGCGAGTAAGCCGAATATGAGTAATATCAACGCGTCAGGAACCTTTTTTGACAGCAGGGAACCTATGAGGGATGAGATGAAAAGAGAAACCCCTAAGGTGAACAAGAGGCCCTTGCTTATAAGCTTCTCCCTCTTATAGAAGAATGTGGCTGCAAGGGCAGCGAAAAACCCCTGCGCCATGGTAAGACCGGTTATCGCCTTCACGCCGATTGGTTCAAGGCCCAAAAGGGGCGGCATATAGAGCAGAACAGGGAACATCACTATGCCTCCTCCGATCCCGAGCAGTCCTGAGAGGAACCCTCCCAGCCCGCCCACAAACAAGAGGAATAAATACAACGAAGGTGATATCAAAGGAGAACCGGCCCCGGGTTTCGGTACCGTCCCTCCCGGGGATAATCAAGGGTGTGAGAGAGCCACGCGGCAAGATTAGACTTAACCTGAAGAAGACGGTCATCTTCATGGAGTGATGCGGGCGAAGCGGTCATGACTCTTGCCATAGACATAATCTATTAATATTAAAAATAGTATAGCATATCCCGATAGGTAAGGCTTGGTTTCCTGGAAGCGCGGGTTATGTGATGGTGATGATGATGGCGATCACGCCATCCTGAATGCTTCTAACCTGCTTTTACCCATTCAGGCCTCGCTCCTGGCCGGTGAACGCAGCAGACAAGAGTTATTTCCACTCCTTCATTGCCTTGAGAAATTTCCGTATCCTTTCCGCGTTCTTTCCGAGGTCACTCACGCCGACGCGGGATTCGGACCGGATATCAACCCGACTCCCTGAATCTTTCGGCCTGAGCCTGATCACAATGTCATCCTTGAACCCAAACCAGAAGGTCGTAGCAACAGCCTCAATACGCCCCGTGTTTTTGTCAGCGTCGATGATCTGCCATCCCAGACGCCTTGCCACGGCAAGGGCCCTTTCGAAGGCTTGATCCGGAGGGACAGGAAGCATAAGTGGGATGATGTCCGGATATGCCTTCAGCTGCCGGACGGCCACCTCTGCTCCCCCATACGCAGGAGAATTCTCATCACTCTTACGAAGCCTGAGGAGAGCGACAAACTCAGGGGGACTTGCAGTGTCGGTAGTGATATCGTGAATCCCCGGCACGCTCTCTGCAACCTGTTTCCAGTGTAACATGAGACCTGCAAGAGAACCGCCCACGATAACCCCCAGGAGAGCCCACAGGAACCCCCTCACGATAACGATGCGGAGAGACGCGATAAGCCCGATCAATGACAGGGCCGCTGCCGCGACCCCTCCATAAGCGGCCCACCGGAGCACAGAGATGCCGGTCCGGAAGTCCCATAGCCCATAGCTCGTGCCGGGTCCCGATAGGAGGGCGGCAAGACCTGCCAACAGGGCAATGAAAAAACCTGTTCTCGCGATTAAGAATGACTTACTTTTCGCCTGCATAGATACTCTCTTCCTCCCTTCGAGGTCGTCTCAAAATCTCCGCGGAACACGCCGGCAGATTATTTCCTGAGGGCCCGACGCATGCCTGGAAAGAAGCACCGCCCCCTTTGCTCATTATACCCGAAGATTGTGCCGCGGTCAGCAATAGGGTGGCAAAGTGATAAAATACTTTAAGAAAGGTTTTTCTTCCGGGGAAAATGCCATCATTGAGGAGTATAGTTGTACTATCAGTTCTCCGGTTTATTCATGACAGATTGAAGGATCGAGAAAACCTTATATAATAATAGTGAGTAGATTTCAGACTATAAGGAGATTTGGACCATGAAAATTCTCGTTATTGGCGGTACTGGAACAGTGGGTTCCCAGGTCGTGCGCGAGTTGCTTGCACGCAAAGCGGTGGTTCAGGTGCTTACGCGCAGCGAGGACAAGGCGAAAGGTCTTCCCGCAGGGGCTCAGGGTGTGGTGGGCGACCTTCTTGATCCCGGCACAGTGCGCTCGGTGTTCAAAGGAGTGGACGGCGTGTTTATGCTCATCGCGGTGAGCACCACCGAGACCCACGAAGGCCTGATGGCCCTGAACGGTATGCGCATGGCCGGGGTAAAGCGCCTCGCATACATGTCGGTTCACAATCTGGAACAGGCCCTGCATCTGCCGCACTTCGGCTCGAAACTCCCCATCGAAAATGTTCTAAAGACTTCCGGGATTCCGTACACGATCCTCCGGCCGAATAACTTCTTCCAGAATGACTACCTGTTCAAGGACGCCATGCTCAAGTACAACATCTACCCACAGCCCATCGGTGACCTCGGCCTGTCGCGGGTTGACGTCCGGGACATTGCCGAGGCAGCAGCCATTGCCTTGACGACGCCTGGTCACGAGGGGCAGACATACAGCGTGGTCGGTCCGCAGGTGCATACCGGAAAAAGCACCGCAGAGGTCTGGAGCCGAGCTCTGGGCAAACCCATTGCATATGGGGGAAACGACCTGGATGCGTGGGAGCGGCAGTCCCTCCAGTTCCTGCCAGCATGGATGGTGTTCGACTTCAGGCTCATGTATGCGTTTTTCCAGGACAAGGGCCTTAAGGCCACGCAGGCTGACATAGAACGCCAGACAAAGCTGCTCGGACATGCGCCACGGAACTTCGAGGACTTCGCTGCGGAGACGGTTAAACTGTGGAAGGGGTAAAATGCATTATTGGCAGGGAACTGTTCACGCTTTACGCTTCACGACTTACGGTCTTTGAGGATCGTGGGGAAGATTGTCGGGAAGGAAAATGGGGTCTGACCCTATTGTCTGATTTATAAAGAGATGAGGAGGGAGAGTGAAATGAGGAACCGAACACAATCGATTCTGTGGATACTGGCTGTGGTCCTCCTGGCATGGACGGTTACCGCGCCGGCAGGGGCTTCAGATGCGCCCAGGATGCCGAAGGAAGAACTGAGGGCGAAGCTCGGCAGTCCTGACATCGTCATAATTGACGTTCGTGCTCAGACCGACTGGTTGCTGACGAAACAGAAGATCAAAGGTGCGGTCAGGGAGAATCCGCGTCAGCCGGAGAAGTGGATTGACAGGTATTCGAAGGACAAGACCATAGTGCTCTATTGTGCCTGACCGAACGAGGGAACCAGCGCACGTGTTGCGCTCAAAATGATGGAGAAGGGCTTCAAAAAAATCTCTGCCTTGAAAGGTGGTTGGGATGGGTGGCACGAGGCAGGATATCCGACGGAGCCGAAGTAGGGTGGAGGAGAGAAGAGCGGTAAAATGCATTGTTGGCAGGGAAGAGTTCACGCTTTACGCTTCACGACTTACGGTCTCTGAAGATCGCGGGGAAGGCTATCGAGAAAATGGATGTGTCTCAAATTATTTTCTTGGAGGCAACAAAATGAAAAAGTTACTTTTCGGAACAATGCTTTTGGCGTTGGTAATTGCAGTTCCTATCCCAACCATGGCAGGGGTTGAGGTAAACATTGGTATTGGTCTGCCGCCGCCCATCGTATTTGCCGAACCACCGGAGTTGATAGTGCTGCCTGACACGTATGTCTACGTCGTTCCTGACATGGCTGTGGACATCTTCTTCTGGAATGGTTGGTGGTGGCGTCCATGGGAAGGTCGTTGGTATCGCTCACGTTATTATAACCGGGGCTGGGGTTATTATAACTATGTTCCAAGTTTTTATTTTGATGTAGATCCGGGGTGGAGGCGATACTACAGTGAGCATAATTGGTATGGGCACCGCTGGAACCATGAACGGATTCCTCACCAGCGGGTTCAACAGAACTGGAAGAGCTGGCAGAATAATCGATATTGGGAGAGGAAAGGAACCTGGGGCGTCCAAAGCTATCAACCCCGACCACCACAACAGAGACAGGACCTGAGACATCAAAGGCAACAGCAATATCAACAGAGGCCTGAGGTTCAGCAACATCAACAGCAACAAAAACAGCAGCAACAAAAACAACAGCAACAAAAACAACAGCAACAAAAACAACCCCAGGTTCACCAACCAAAACAACAACCTCAGGAGAAAGTTCAGCAGCCGCAAAGACAAGAGCAGAGACATCAGACTCAGCAACCACAGCGCTCTCAGCCTCAAGGAAAACCTGGAAGAGGGGAGGAAGAAAAACAGGAGAGGAGGTAGGACGACAAAAGGTTCTCACGCAGATGATTTTTGCTTTAGGAATATCAGCATGGCAATAACTACAGTATGAGGAGGGTGAAGATGAAGAGAGTCAAGGTGGCTTTACTGTTGGTTTTTCTCTTAGTGATCGTGAGCGCAGGGAGTTCATACGCCCAGATGTGCGGATGTATGGGGGAAGGTATGCAGCATGGCATGCACATGGGGGGAGAGATGAAACATCACGGGATGGAGGAAAGGGGAGGAATGATGGGAATGAAGGGAGAGGACCATCCCATGTGGCAGCATCTCAAAGGCCTCGGTCTGGATGAGAAACAGAAAGAAGCGGTCAGGGCGATCAAGAGCAGGGCGATGAAAGAGATGATAAAGAGAAGAGCGGATAAACAGATTGCGAAACTGGAGCTGAAAGATATCCTTGGCAAGGACCCTGTGGATATGAGGGCGGTCGAAGCGAAACTGAAGGAGATAGAGGCGATCGAGACAGATATGCATCTCTCCCACATAAAATCAATGGAGGAGGTCAAGGCATTGCTCACTCCTGATCAGAAGAAAAAAATGAAGGAGATGATTGAGATGGGTCCGATGAAGGGAGGTATGGGCATGATGCAGGGCTGCGGCATGAGGGGAGGCATGATGCAGCGGGGCGGTATGGAAATGAGTCCATCTCCTGAGAAACAGCCGGCAATGGAACACACACATCATTGATATGTCATAACGGGATGCCCTTCGTATGCAAGGGCATCCCTCTTTTCCCTTTACCGGTATGTTACCCACTCCTGGAAGTGTGCACGGGGCAATAGAGAGGTCGGCTCATACAACGGGGGCCGCCACGCCCTTTTACAAGCTCGCTTCCGGAAATACCGTGGACCGTCACTCCGTTGTCCGTCAGCTGATCTCCTACCCGGGTGCACATGTCATAGTAAATAATCTTCCCGCCACCGAGGCACAGGCAGTTGCATGACTGGAAGTACATTGATTCCTCAGCGGTCGTATTAATTACAGTCATGCCCAGTGAGCGGAACATATCCCAGATATCGATTGGATAATTTCCCTTTTCATCCATGAGCGTAGCACCGAGAATGCTTTTACAATCGGAAATCACCACATTGTGAGCGACCGGCAGGAGACCACCGTCAAGGTTGATCCGCCAATGTGCAAGTGACAGCGCAATGATTTCGTCGAGGTAAGCGGGTATAAGCATTCGCCGCAAAAAATGTGCGGTCTCTATGCGGGTCCTTGGACCATATCCAAGCAGCAAGGTTCGCCGTCCTTCCCGGGAAAACGGCACGAAGTCTCCCCCTTCGAGGAAGAGTTCTTCCGGCAGCCGAATGATTTCCCTCAACCCCAGGAGCGTTGCTGCAGCTTCCATTGTTGCTGCTTCGGCCCTTCGCAAGGGTGGTTTCATGCGTGCCGAGATATACCCCCCGGGCACCCAGGGGATAGTAATCAGAGAATCTCGCGTGAAAACCTGGTTTGGGTTCTTTGCAGTCGCTTTGTACGACGGATGATCACCGACGATGTCGCGCAGATACAGAACCTGTGCGGCATGTGCACTGAGCGTTCTGACAAACGCCTCGTACTGAATGGCATACGCGTCGGCATTCGGACGTTCGCGGAACAGCAGTGCCTCTTCGAGATTCATGCCTGACTGCGCTGAAAGCAGGAATTCGAGACCCCCGGACTCTATCGGGTCGTGAACAATAAAGGCCTTTGGCTTTGCAGCATGCTCGCTGACCGCAGGCAGGACACCCGGCAATGGGGTATGGTCTTCGGGCATATTAGAAATAGTTGTCACGGTTCCTTCTTCCCTTGACGGTTTCCTCACGGCAAGCTGGCCAGGAAATTGCTGATTGCGTGATAGTAGCTCGCTATGCGTTCTCTGCCATGCCGTCGACCCGGCGCCATAATATCAAAGAGCCGGGGCAGGGAACAATAAGGATTCGCCTCCCAGAGCACTACACGACCATCGGTGAGACTGCTGTAGTCTATGGCCGCAAAGTCAAGTCCGAGTGTCTTCACCGCACTCAGCATTATAGTGTCGTGCTCATGGCCTCTCTTCCAGTAATCAACATCCTCACGAATACAGGCTTCAGCTGAAGGATCCAAATACGTCAGCCAACCGAGGGGTGCCATTACACCCCGATATAGTCTGAGACGACAGGTATTCGCGCTGACCACCGGAACCGAAGAGAAGAAGATGTGCTTTGTTCGTATCATATCTCCGAGGACCAGCAGACGTTTCTTGTGGTAGAAAGATGCCCAGACACTCCCCGGGTCTTTTTCAAGAAAGGTCTTTCTGACATCTACCAGTTCGGATATCGCGGCTGGAAATACCATGTGGTATTTCGGGATTGCATGTAAGTCGGCCGGATTCCTGCAGATCTGGATGCCTGCCTGCCCATGGCACTCATCCGCACGAATCAACAAAGGATAGCTAAGATGTGCAGCGTGTGACAACAGTTCATCGTACGTTTCAAAGCGGGCTACCGCCGGAGTGGGAAGACCGGCCTGCCTCCACAGACGCGCCTGGACGCTTTTGATGGCATTGGAGAGCGATTCCGGCGGATTAATGATACGCAAGTTCCTGGAACGAGCGGCAGCAGCGATTTCCAAGGCCTCTGCGTAGCATGCGGGATACCGTTCCCGAAGGGGATCAGCCAGCCAGAAAACAACAGCGGTAATATTGTCTAAGCCGGGAATCGGATTGCCGGTTTCATGGATTACTACCCGCTGAGGCAACGCGGGATGCTTGGATTGCAGGTACTGAAGTGCCTTATTCATGTATGGATAGAGCCTTGCCTTCCCTTTACCGTGCCTGACAATCAGAATCATAGAGTATTCCTCACTAACGTCATCCTTTGATTCTGGAAATCCTTTCTTTTCTAAGTAACCTCAGGGCGCGTGAAAAATAACTTCAAAAAAGCGTTCGGGAACAATGAAAAAAGGGCCTTGCCTGCAACACCTTCACGCGGTTAATATTACCACTCTCGCCTGTTTTTTTCATTCACCTGTTTGGGACGAAGAGGAAGCCACCTTCAGGCATTCAGAAAGGAACAGTTCACGCTTTACGCCTCACGGCTCACGGTTTCTGAGGATCGTGGGGAAGGGTGTGGAGGAGGAAAGAGGAAAGCAGGATGTCTTCCATGGGAATGTGTGCGGGACTGCTATTGTCAAAAGCCCTCGACCTCAACAACGTCTTCATTGCTGAGCCGCAGCTCTGCAACACGCATTACGCCCTCTGCCTGCTTCATGTTCCGTGCGCCCACTATCGCTCCTGTCACCGCAGGATTTCTGAGCGTCCAGGCAATGGCCACCTCACCGGGAGTGCGGCCAAGACGCCTGCCGACTGTACGGAGCCGTTGCACGAGGGCCAGGTTCCGGGAGAGGAGGGGTTCATTGAATTCCGGGCTGCGTTTCCGCCAGTCGTCGGCAGGGAGGGCAGCGGCACGTTCGGCTGTCATTGCTCCTGTGAGGAGCCCCGAGGCCATGGGGGCATATACGATCACGCCGATTCCCTGCTGCATGCAATAGGGCAGGATATCTGCCTCGATTTCACGCCGGATGAGTGAATAGGGCGGCTGGAGGGTGGTAATGTCCGCAATAGCCTGGACGCGTTTCATCTGCGACACATCGAAGTTCGATACACCGATCCAGCGCACTTTGCCTTCTTTCCTGAGCGCAGCCAGCACTGCCCAGCCCTCCTCAAGCTCTGAATCTATCTCAGGGGGCCAGTGGACCTGGTAGAGGTCGATCACGTCAGAGCGAAGCCTGCGCAGGCTGTCCTCACACTCCTTCCTGACCGATGCGGCAAAGAGCCTTCTGGAGAGATGCCCCTGTGCGTCCCATATCAGGCCGCACTTCGTGAACAGGTAGGGCCGCTGCCCCTTCCACCCCTCCAGCGCCCTAACCACGACCTCCTCAGAGTGGCCCAGACCGTAGACTGCGGCAGTGTCGATCCAGTTCACGCCCAGTTCAAGTGACCTTCGGATCGCCGCAATGGAGTCATCGTCGTTCTGCGGACCCCACGCGTAATCCCAGCCTGAACCGCCGATCGCCCACGACCCGCAACCCACCGGCGTTATCATGAGGTCCGAATTGCCCAACCTTCGTGTCTGCATGCTGTGATCCCGGGTAAGCCCCTTTCTTAAATGCGAATCTTCATCCCGTACGGCGTGTTCATTCGGGATAATTTCTCTGCACACATTTTAGCACTTGCACAAGAGTTCTGCACCGGGACCCCCTTTCCTTGAAAATGCGCTCAGCGTCCTGTAAGCTCATTACAGAAGTGTGAGTTCTATCAGGGAGGTGAAGAATCTGTTCACGAAAGCTCTGTCGTTTTTCGAAGCATTCTCGTGGCGGGTTCGCGTTGCCGGAATAGTGAGACCGTGCAAATGGGATTATTCTGGAAGTATTCAAAACTGGGGGAAGCTATGGAAGCAGCAACAGCAAGTGTAACTGCGGGTTTTATTCTCTCCGGGCTGATCATTGGGGCAGTCTTCGGCTTTATACTCCAGCGGGGACAATTTTGCATGAACTCTGCCTTCAGAGACACGCTTTTTATGAAGGATTTTACCATGTTTCGCGCCTATCTGACTGCCCTTGTCATTATGGTCATCGGTGCAAATATCCTTGAAGAGATGGGAGTGATTGTTCTTAAAAGGCAGACCTTATATCCCCTTGCCAACATAATCGGGGGGTACATGTTCGGCATAGGGATGGTTCTGGCAGAGGGATGCGGAAGCGGCATACTCTACAGGACAGGAGAAGGCCTGCTTTCTGCATGGGTTGCAGTCTTCGGTTTCTTTATGGGCATCGGAGCAACAGCGAACGGTATTCTTAACCCTCTTTTGCTGCTCTTGAAAAATGAAAGTTCAAGTCTTTCTCTCTCAGGTAAACCGAATGCCGCATTGTGGGAGCTCATTGGAAATGGCCCTGCAATCAAATGGTCTGTAATCTCTGTGGTATCGTGTATGCTTCTATTTTTTATCCTTCGTGGCAAGCCTTTCACCGTAAAGAAACCGGAGGGCCTTTCCTGGCCGGCCACAGGTGTGTGTGTGGGTGTTATGGGAGTAGTCGCCTTTTGGGCTTCCGAATTCTGGGGCGGAGGATTCGCAAGGGGCTTCAGTTTTACAGCCCCCA
>Ga0316600_10001470_pt1 | contig 10753 bp, 10 predicted proteins | sample OWC_soil_day5_CT_FD_207652 | JGI IMG/M metagenome (GOLD analysis project Ga0316600, IMG submission 207652) | Wetland soil microbial communities from Old Woman Creek delta, Ohio, United States - OWC_soil_day5_CT | ecosystem: Environmental > Terrestrial > Soil > Wetlands | place: USA: Ohio...
ATCGCCGGCGGGCTGGCCGGACTGGCCGGCGCGCTGTTCGCCAATCACAACCTGTTCGTCAGCCCGGCCGCGCTGCACTGGACGCAGTCGGCGACGCTGGTCGTCATGGTGTTGCTCGGTGGCATCGGCTTTCGTTACGGCGGCCTGGCCGGCGCGGTTGCACTGCTCATGCTCGAGGAACTGCTGGCCGCGCTCACCGACTACTGGCATCTGCCGCTCGGCCTCATCCTGCTCGCGGTCGTGTTCTTCGCACCGCGCGGCCTTGCCGGCCTGTTTGCGCGGCGTGGTGCCGCATGACGCTGTTGCAGGTTCGCGGCCTCACCAAGCGGTTCGGCGCGCTCGCTGCAACCGACGCTCTCGACCTCGACATCTCCGCCGGGGAGGTCCACGCGATCATCGGCCCCAACGGTGCAGGCAAGACCACGCTGATCAGCCAGCTCTCTGGCGCGCTGACGCCGGACGCCGGCAGCATCCGCCTGCGCGATGCCGAGGTCACGCGCCTTTCCGCGCACGATCGCGTCCGTCGCGGCATTGCGCGTTCGTTCCAGGTGACCAACGTGTTTCGCGCGATGAGCGCCGTCGACAATGTCGCGCTGGCGCTACAGGCGGGCGACGGCAGCAGTTTCCGCTTCCTGCGGCCGGTCGCGCGAGAGCGGCATCTGTTCGCGCGCGCGCGCCAGCTGCTCGAGCGCGTCGGCCTGCACGAGCGCGCCGATGTCGTAGCCGGCGTGCTCGCGCACGGCGAGCAGCGCCAGCTCGAGGTCGCACTGGCCCTGGCCACGCGCCCCGCGCTGTTGCTGCTCGACGAGCCAATGGCGGGCATGGGCCGGGACGAGTCGGCGCAGATGGTCGCGCTGATCGCCAGCCTGCGCAGCGACCTGACGATCGTGCTGGTCGAACACGACATGGACGCGGTGTTTCGCCTCGCCGACCGGATTTCCGTGCTGGTCTATGGCCGTTTGCTTGCCACGGGAACGGCCGAGGACATTCGCGCCAACGACGAAGTGCGACGCGCCTACCTCGGCACCGACGCGGCATGAAACTGCTCGAGGTGCGTGCGATCCAGGCGGGCTACGGTGCCAACCAGGTGCTGTTCGGTATCGACCTGCGCGTTGCCGAAGGGTCTGTAGTGACCCTTCTGGGTCGCAACGGCATGGGCAAGACGACGACGTTGCGCGCGATATTCGGCCTGCTGCCGTTGCACAGTGGCGAAGTGCACTTCGATGGCCAACGCGTCGACGGTAAGTCCACCGACGCCATCGCTCGACTTGGAATCGCGATCGTGCCCGAAGGGCGCCAGGTATTTCCGAGCCTTTCCGTGCGCGAACACCTGGTCGCCTTTGCCGCAAACCGCAACGGGACCGCACAGCCGTGGAACCTGGATCGCGTCCTTTCGATGTTCCCGCAACTCTCCGCCCGGCAGAAGGCGATGGGCAACCAGTTGTCGGGCGGCGAGCAGCAGATGCTGTCTATCGGCCGGGCGCTGATGACCAACCCGCGGTTGCTCGTCCTCGACGAGGCAACCGAGGGACTGGCTCCGCTGGTACGTGAGGAAATCTGGCGCTGTCTCGCGGAACTGAAGGCCGCAGGGCAGGCGATCCTTGTCATCGACAAGTACGTGCAGCGCCTGGTGCAGATCGCCGACGAGCACACGATCCTCGAGCGCGGCCGCGTCGTCTGGCACGGCACTTCAGCCGCGCTGGCGGCGGATCCGCAACTGTGGCACCGCTATCTCGGCGTGTAACGGGACAAGCCGCAGGCGGGGCGGGCCGCGCCGCCAAGCGAACGAGTCGTCGCCGCATGTCAGGACAGTGCTGGGCGCCGGTCTCAGACCGCAGCCTGGAGGCGCAACTCCGACCGCCAGGGAACTGGCGGGCCGGATCAGGTTCGCTCCGGTTCTGCCTCAGCTCTTCCTGCGGCGTAATACCCCGAGTCCTGCAAGGCCGATGGCAAGCAGCCCCAGCGCAGCCGGCTCCGGCACCGTGGTGGTGGCGCGAAAATCGGCCCGCGTCCACAGTTCGCCGTGGAATATCGTGGTCGTCGCCGCCAGGAACTCCACCTCCTCGTCATCAGCGCAGGTCTCGGGACCGCCCAGGCAGAAAGCAGCCGAGATCACGTCGTCGCCGGGACTCACATGCAAAAGGCCCAGCCCGATCGGGCCCAGGTACGCGGCGGGCAGCGCCACCTCTTCCAGCAGTGTCAGTGTGTCGAGCACGAAGTCCTGCCGGAAGAAACGCACGACCGGTGTATCGAGCGTGGATGACCACGCGACGCGAAGTTCGACAACGTCGTTCTGGCCGCCGTCCGTCAGGCGAATGCCATAGCTGTCACCGGGCCCCGGTGCCACGTAGTCGAACCAGCCCAGGACCTCGAATGCAAAGTTCTTCTTGAGGCCGTTGGTCGTGTCTGCCGAATTGTTGTTCGTCTGCAGCGTCGCGCTGTTCAGCCGCCGAGGCTGTCCGAGGGCATTCGCGCTCGTGGTGTAACCATCGCCTCCGATCCTCAGCTTTCCGCCGGATTCGCCACCGTCGAAACTGCCTTGCACCCCGTAGACTCGTTCGTCGGGCAAGGCGGATGGCGGCGGGACACCATCGCTGAAGTTGTCGACGAAGAAGACGCCGTCGTTGCGCATGATCCTGAACTGATCGATGTAGGCCGTGAACGGTGCCGCATGGGCGGCACAACTGGCGACCATTAGCAGCGCTGCACACCAGCGTGAAGCGCAGCCGGCGCGCACACAGCGAGTCTCGTTATTCATGCGGTCCCCTGGCAAATGGTCTTTCGATCGCGGTCGCAATCGAAGGCTTGCTGACGCGGCGGGACACGGAAGCACGATGTGCGCCACATACAGCTAAGTGAACATAATCAAGAGCATGCGCGGTTTCGAACTTCACGACCGTAAGGTTTTCCGTCCCAACGACGCTCCGCAGCGATTCCTTCGCAAGCTCGCGGCCGTTTCCGTGATCGGGGATTTAAGCGATTCAGGACATCCCTTCACGCCGCTGCTCAAGGCTTCTGGGCGCGCGTACAGCGCGCGAAGTGAGCGGGTCAGGGCTCGATGCCGGTCCGGCGTTCAACGCGACCGCATCGCTCGCTTGCAGATCGTCCGCTATGAGGGACGCGTGAAGAATGGAGTGCTGTGTGCGACTCCGTCCGCACGAGTCGGCAGCAGTCAGCCTCTGCGGTCCTGGTCGGCGTACTGGCGCCGGTCAACGGTGATCGGCGCGTTGGGTTCTTCCGCGCGCTCCGCGCGCCGCTTCAGCGCGATATTCATCGCGTCGAACGCGGGCTGCATTGTCGACTGCAGACGGCGCTGCAGGAACGGGACGATAACGCCCCGATACTTGCCGCCGTGATGCAGACGCACGCAACCGTCGGGCCGCGATTCGATGCCGAAGCGGTGTTCCGCTGAATACAGGCCCGGAAGGGCCCAGCCGCCGAGCCAGCGCAGTTCGCGCGGCTCGCGCACATGGGTCACCGTCGAGCGGAACGTCGAACCCCCGATGGCCGCAACGTCCTGTGTCACCTCGATCGAATTGCCGACCTGCGCCTGACCCAGCACCGCCCGGATAAACGGGTTCCAGCGCTTGTAGGACCGGAAGTCGGTCAGGATGCCCCAGACCAGGGCGGCTGAAGCGTTGATGTCAACGTACGTGCGGATTTCGAGCATTGCGCAGTATGGCTGCGCGCAGATACGCCGATCCGAGGAACTGGATATACGGTGCCGGTTGAACGGGAATGCGGGGTGCGCAAGTCACCCGGGCAGATGGACGGGCGCTCGCTCATCGGGGATCGCCCGACGGAGCGCAAGGGTTGTCGCCGCAACGGTCCGAACCAGCCGCACCGTCACAGGCGCCGCAGCAAACAAAAAGGGCGCTCGAAGCGCCCTTGTCGTGCCTCTCGTTGAACTCACCCCATGTGCAAGCCCCCGTTGCACGAGAAGTCTGCACCGGTGGTAAAGCCCGAATCCGGACCGGCAAGCCAGGCGACGATCGAACCGATTTCGTCCGGCGTTCCAAGCCGCTTGACTGGAATCGTCTCGATGATCTTCTCCAGGATCTGCGGCTTGATCGCGTTGACCATCTCGGTGCCGATGTAGCCGGGGCTCACCGTGTTCACCGTGACGCCCTTGCTCGCCAGTTCCAGGGCCAGCGCCATCGTGAAGCCGTGCATGCCGGCCTTGGCGGCCGAATAGTTGGTCTGGCCGGCCTGGCCTTTCTCGCCATTGACCGAACTGATCTGGATGATCCGGCCCCAGCCCTTTTCCACCATGCCCGGCACCACCTGCTTGGTGACGTTGAACATGCTGTTCAGGTTGGTGTCGATCACCGCCTTCCAGTCCTCAGGCGTCATCTTCAGGAACATGCGGTCACGCGTGATGCCCGCGTTGTTGACCAGCACGTCGATCGGTCCGTGCTCCGCCACCGACTTGGAAAACGCCGCCACGGTCGACTCCCAGTCGGCAACGTTGCCTACCGACGCATAAAAGTCGAAGCCGAGCGCCTTTTGTTCGCCCAGCCACTTGCCAAAGTCGCGGCTTGGCCCGCAGCCGGCAATCACCTTGAAGCCTTCCTTGTGCAGTCGCTGGCAGATCGCCGTGCCGATGCCACCCATGCCACCCGTTACGTAGGCCAACTTTGTCATTCCTGTCTCCGCATGTTGTTAACTGCTGTTGTATTCGGGTCGGGCGCCGGGCCGCCCCAAGCCCGACCCACAAATCAAACTCGGCCGAGCGCACGAGCGACGCGCAGCGTATCGACCTCAAGGCCGACCGGCTATCGCTCCACAGTAAGGGCAACGCCCATGCCGCCGCCGATGCACAGGGCTGCAAGTCCCTTCTTCGAATCACGGCGCTTCATCTCGTGCAGCAAGGTCACCAGCACGCGCGCACCGGATGCGCCGATCGGGTGGCCCAGCGCAATCGCACCGCCATTGACGTTGATCTTGTCCTTGAACGGCGCCTTGTCCCAGCCGAGGTCCTTGTTCACCGCGCAGGCCTGTGCCGCGAAGGCTTCGTTGAGTTCCATCAGGTCCAGCTGCTCGGCTTTCCAGCCGGCCTTCTCCAGCGCCTTGCGCGAGGCGGGCGCCGGGCCCATGCCCATGATCGACGGATCGACGCCGGTCGAGGCAAAGCTGACGATGCGCGCCAGCGGTGTCAGCCCGAGGGCCTTGGCCTTGTCGGCGGACATCACCAGTAACGCAGCTGCACCGTCGTTGATGCCGGAGGCATTGCCGGCCGTGACCGACCCCTGCTTGTCGAACGCGGGCTTGAGCCCCGCCAGTCCCTCGGCGTTGGACTTGCGATTGATGAACTCGTCGGCGTCGAACACCAGCGGATCGCCCTTGCGCTGCGGGATCGTCACCGCGACGATCTCGTCCTTGAAGCGGCCTGCGTCCTGGGCAGCGGCGGCCTTGGTCTGCGAGGCGAACGCCAGCGCATCCTGCGCGGCGCGGTCGATTTCGTACTTCTTCGCGACGTTCTCCGCAGTGATGCCCATGTGGTACTGGTTGTAGACGTCCCACAGGCCGTCGACGATCATGCTGTCGATGATCTTGGCGTCGCCCATGCGGAAGCCGTCGCGCGACCCGAGCATCACGTGCGGCGACGCGCTCATGTTCTCCTGCCCGCCCGCGACTACCACCTGCGCATCACCGTTGCGGATCGCCTGCGCCGCGAGCATTACGGCCTTGAGACCCGAGCCGCACACCTTGTTGATCGTCATCGCCGGCACGGTGACCGGCAAGCCGGCCTTGAGGGCCGCCTGCCGCGCCGGATTCTGGCCGCTGCCCGCAGTCAGCACCTGGCCGAGAATGACTTCGTCAACCTGGTCCGCAGCCACGTTCGCGCGGCGCAGGACCTCCTTGATGACGATAGCGCCCAGTTCCGGGGCTGACACCTTTGCCAGCGTCCCGCCGAACTTGCCGATCGCGGTACGTGCTGCCGCGACGATCACTGCTTCTGTCATGACAAAACTCCGATGGAAAAATCAGTCGAGCGGATGAGCATCCGCCACGCAGGACTCCTTACGCCTTCTCCTTGACATAGTTTCCGGGCGCGGGCTCGATCGGCTTGTGCGTAGCGTTGCCATAGCGCTTGGGCGCGGCCTTCTGCGCACCTGCATGGCGCGACAGCCAGCGGCTCCAGTCCGGCCACCAGCTGCCCGGCTGCTCCACTGCGTCATTGAACCAGGCGTCCGAATTGGCGGGCAGCGTGTCATCGCCCCCGACCCAATAGTTGCGCTTGTTCTTTGTCGGCGGATTGATCGTTCCGGCAATGTGCCCGCTGGCGCCCAGTACATAGCGGACACCGCCTGCCTTGCCGCTTCCGGGCAGCGCGCGTGCCGACGCGTACGCCGCCTTCCACGGCACGATGTGATCCTCGCGCGCGGCAAACACGTAGGTCGGTACCTGGATGAGCCCGAGATCCACCGGCTGCCCGCAGGTTTGCAGCTTGCCCGGCACGCGCAGGTTGTTCTCGAGGTACATGTTGCGCAGGTACCATGAATACATCGGCCCCGGCAGATTGGTGCTGTCGCCATTCCAGTAGAGCAGGTCGAACGCCGGTGGCGCCTTGCCCTCGAGGTAGTTGCTGACGACGTAGTTCCAGACCAGATCGTTGGCGCGCAGGCTGGAGAAAGTGTTCCCGAGTTCGAGCCCCGGCATGATGCCGCCGCGCGCAAACTGCTGTTCGCGCAGCCGCACCTGGTTCTCGTCGATAAACACGTCGAGCACGCCGGCATCCTCGAAGTCGATCAGCGCGGTCAGCATCGTCAGGCTGGTGATCGGTTTCTCACCACGCGCGTACATCACCGCCAGTGCATTGGCGATCAAAGTGCCGCCCACGCAGAAGCCGAGCGCGTTGATCTGCTTTGCGCCCGTGATCTCCTGCGTCACGTGGATCGCCTCGATGACACCTTTTTCCAGATAGTCGTCCCAGGTGACGTGCGCTTCTGGCTTGTGCGGGTTCTTCCACGACAGCACGAACACCGTGTGCCCCTGCTCTACCGCATAGCGAATGAATGAGTTCTCCGGCTGCAGGTCGAGGATGTAGAACTTGTTGATGCAAGGCGGCACCATCAGGAACGGCCGTTCGTACACCTTCTCCGTCAACGGTTTGTACTGGATCAGCTCGAACAGGTGACTGCGGTAAACCACCGCACCTTCGGTGGTCGCGACGTTCTTGCCGACTTCAAAGGCCGCTTCGTCGGTCATCGTGATCTTGCCCTTGCCGATGTCCGTCAGCAGGTTCCCGATCCCAGCCTTCAGGCTCTCGCCGCTGGTTTCCAGCAAGGTCTGCTGCGCCTTGGGATTCAGCGCGAGGAAGTTGGCCGGCGACGCCGCATCCACCCACTGCGACACAGCAAACTTGACGCGCTTGCGCGTCTTGTTGTCGCCCTGGACGCTGTCGGCCAGGCGGCTCAGGAACTCGGAGTTCAGCAGATACGCGCGCGCATAGAACGACGCCAGCGAGTTCTTCTGCCAACTCGCATCCGAGAAGCGCGGATCGGAAATCGGCGCTGTGGTGCGCTCAGGATGTGCGAAGAAGTCGTTCCACAGGCCACTCAGGCGCTGCACGTATTCCTGCTGCATTCCGAACAGCTGCTCGGCCGCGAGCGGCATCGACGTATTGGTCATCGGTTGCAGCCACGGCAGCGCGAAGTTGAACGGATCGGCGCCACCGAGGGCGTGCGGCTTGGCGGATTGCGTGGCAGCAGGCTGTGCGCTGTCCGCGGATCGCGGGGCGCGCGTGGTCTTGCGCGCGGTGGCCTTCACGGCCGCTGCCGGCGGACGCGTCGACTTGCGCGACCTGCGCGTGGCGGCGGCCGTCTTGTTCGTGGGCATGTCTCCTCCGGTGGCTTGGCCGCTGGATCTCACGATCCGGCCGGCTCTCGGGATCTGGGGGCGGTCTTGGGATTCTCCATGTCGCGACCGGCACGGTCAAACGACCCGGTCAACCCTGCAGCCAGATCAGCGCAGCGTGCCGACCGGTCACGCGGTCGCGCCGGTGACTGTAGAACCGGTCCGCGTCACAGTACGTGCAGATGCCGCCGCCGAACACGGCATCGACCCCCACCTGCGCCAGCGCCAGTCGGCCCAGCGCAAACAGGTCGGCAAGGTACTTGCCGCTGCCATGCGGGACAAAGAAGGCCGCGGCACCTGCCAGGCTGGTACAGGCCGCGTCGCGTACTTCGGATCCCACTTCGAAGTGATCCGGCCCGATCGCCGGGCCGAGGTAGGCAATCAACCCCGCTGACGGATCACCGACCCGTTCGCGCAGCGCGCGCACGCTGGCCTGGATGACACCCGCCACGAGCCCGCGCCAGCCGGCGTGCGCGACCGCCACACCACGTCCCCGCGCGTCGGCCAGCAACACCGGCAGGCAATCGGCCATCATCGCGACGGCCACGACGCCCGGCCGATCCGTGAACGCGGCGTCGGCTTCGAGCGGGCTCGATGCCGACGCGGCCTCGGCCGCATCGACGGCGCGTGCCCCATGGATCTGCCTTAGCCACGCCGGCATGGCGGGCAGCGCGGCACGCAGTCGCGCCCGGTTGGCCGCGACGGCGGCGAGGTCATCGCCCGACCCGAATCCGAGATTCAGGCCACCGCCCCCGGAAGCATCGAACGGTGCCGCGGAAGTCCCGCCGGCACGCGTGGTGATCAAGGCCCGAACCGCGTCGGGTGCCGACCACTCCGGCACGATCCACTGCGGATGCCAGGCGTTCAAGCTGCCTCCGCGGCCGGCCGGTCGATCGGCCCGAAGCCGAGCGCACGCATCAGCTCGGCCATGTCCGTCGGCGGCGCACGAAACCACTGCATCGGCTCGTCCGAGACCGGATGGCGCAGTCGTAGTCGACACGCATGCAGCGCCTGCCGCGGAAACGAGCGCCACGCATTGCCGGGCGTTGGCGACGGCAGTCGTCGCCGGTACACCGGATCCCCGACCAGCGGATGTCCGAGATGCTCGAGGTGAACGCGGATCTGGTGGGTGCGTCCGGTATCGAGTCGACAGGCGAGCCAGGAAAGCGCGACGCCCTCGTGCAGCGTCGTTGCGATCCGCGTGTAGTGCGTTCGGGCCGGCCGCGCGTTCGCGGCCTGGCTGACCCGGAATCGCAACGGATTGCGCGGGTCGCGGCCGATCGCGGCGTCGATCGTGCCGCTGCGTCGCGGCTCGCCAAGGACGATCGCCCAGTACTCGCGAAATACGGTGCGCTCCTGCAGCTGGCGCACGAGGTCAGTCTGCGCCGCCAGCGTGCGCGCGACGACCATCAGCCCTGAGGTGTCGGCATCGAGGCGATGCACGATGCCGGCGCGCGGCACACCGGCCAGTTCGGGCGCATGGGCCAGCAGGCCATTGAGCAGTGTGCCGGACCAGTGGCCAGCCGCAGGATGCACGACCAGCCCCGCCGGCTTGTCGATGACGATGATCGCGTCGTCTTCGTGGACGATCGCGAGCGGCATCGGTTCAGGGGCATAGGCCGCGGCATCGGGCGCGGGTTGTGGTTCCAGGTCGATCACGTCGCCGGCCAACACGGCATGGCGCGGTCGCACGGTGGATTGGTTGACGCGCACGGCGCCATCCTCGATCCATTGCTTGAGCCGCGAACGTGAGATCTCGGGCATCCAGGTTGCAAGGAGCTTGTCGAGCCGTTCGCCGGCGTGCTCGACATCGACGCGAAAGCGCCGGCTGAACGAGGCATCAGGTTCCGCGGCGTCGATCGGCGCGTCTTCGTCGCTCTCCGGCGCAGGCGCAGAACCGTATACTTCGCGGCTAGACAACGGAAGCGCCTTGACGATGGATCGTGTTCATTTCGGGGCGGCGCTGGCGCGGCAATTGGCCATCTTGGTGGCCGTGCTCACGCTGGGCGGCTGCAGCTGGCTCGGCATCGACAACCTGTTCGAGAAGGACACTACCGCCCGCTGGGATGCCGATCGATTGTACGCGGAGGCCCGCGGGGAATTGTCCTCCGGTAACTGGGCGCGGGCGCGCGAGTACTACCAGAAGCTCGAGTCGCGCTATCCGTTCGGACGGCACGCCCAGCAGGCGCTGATGGAGATCGCTTACACGTACTACAAGGAAGGCGAAACCGCGCAGGCGATCCAGACCGCGGACCGATTCATCCGCCAGTACCCCAACAACCCCAACGTCGATTACATGTACTACCTCAAGGGGCTGGCGAGCTTCGGTGAGGAAGCCAATATCATCAGCCGCGTCCTGGGGGAGGACACCTCGCAACGCGATGCCAAGGGGTCACGCGAGTCGTATGACGCGTTCCGCGAACTCGTGACGCGCTACCCGGAGAGCAAGTACGCCGAGGATGCGCGCGCGCGGATGCGCTACCTGATCAATGCAATGGCCGGCGCAGAACTCACCGTCGCCAACTTCTATTACGTCCGCAAGGCGTACGTCGCGGCGATCCAGCGGGCGCAGGTCGTCGTGCGCGACTTCCAGACTTCCCCCGTGGCCGAGGAAGCGCTGATCCTGATGGCACGCTCCTACCAGGCGCTCGAGATGCCCGACCTGCAGGCGGACACCGAACGCGTGCTGGCGCTCAACTTCCCCGAGAGCCGCTACCTGAGCCGCAGGAGATAGTCAGTCCGCGGCGCGACGCCGCATCAGGAACTTGATCGCCTGCTCTTCGCTGCGGGTCCGCGCGAACGGCGGCAGGCTGGCGAGCACGGTTCGCCCGTATGACTTCGTCAGCACGCGCTCGTCGAGGATCATCAGTACGCCGCGGTCATTCTCGTCGCG